>Ga0182742_1000029_pt1 | contig 306381 bp, 279 predicted proteins | sample eDN5th37CBELigMG_FD_128880 | JGI IMG/M metagenome (GOLD analysis project Ga0182742, IMG submission 128880) | Enriched Miracle-Growth compost microbial communities from Emeryville, California, USA - eDNA 5th pass 37_C BE-Lig MG (version 2)... ... | reverse complement strand
TCGATCATCTCGATGTCCCGCGCCATGGCGAGGGTCGGGTTGTCGCCGAGGCGGTGGAAGGGCGCGAGAAAGATGCCGAATTGCAGGCCACGCTTCGCCATGGTCGTCCGTGCTCCCCGTTTCGGGGAAGCTTTGCGCGTTTGCAGAGTGCTGCCAAGCACTGGGCGGCCTCCGGGCCGGCTTTCTATGTCCCGGCCCGGCGGAGAAGCGTGGGCGCCGCCCCTCCAGGCTCGGCATCGTGAGCGGCACCCGCCATGCCCCGCGCCTCCATCCGGGCCGGCGGGCTTTTCAGCCGCGCGCATGGCGTCCATTCTGGGAGGGTCAATCCTTCCTCCCCGGCCGCCCGCCGCCCCCCTGGCTCCGGGCCGCCCCCAGACATCAAGCGAGCCGAGACGCATGAACTCTCCCTTTGATCCGGCCCAGGTGAAGTTTGGCATCGGCCAGCCGGTTTCCCGCAAGGAGGACCCCGTGCTGCTGCGCGGCGAGGGCCGCTACAGCGACGATCTCAGCCTCCCCGGCCAGGCCCGCGCCGTGATGGTGCGCAGCCCCTACGCCCATGGCGTGCTGCGCGGCATCGACACCGCCGAGGCCAAGGGCATGCCCGGCGTCCTGGCGATCTATACCGGGCAGGACCTGCAGGCGGCGGGCCTTGGCCCCATGTTGGCGACGGTCGGCCAGAAGAACCGCGACGGCTCCGAGGCCCGCACGCCGCGCCAGCCGCCACTGACCACCGACAAGGTCCGCTATGTCGGCGACCCCGTGGCGGTCGTGGTCGCCGAGACGGCGGAGCAGGCACGGGACGCCGCCGAGGCGGTGATCCTGGACATCGACCCGCTGCCGGCCGTCACCGAGGCGCGCGAGGCGGGCGAGGCCCCCGCCCTCTACGACGACGTGCCCGGCAACCTCGTGGTGGACTTCCATTACGGCGACGCCGCGAAGGTGGCCGAGGCCTTCGCGCGCGCCGCCCATGTCACCAAGGTGCCGCTGCGCAACAGCCGCGTGATCGTCGCGCCGATGGAGCCGCGCGCCGCGATCGCCAGCTACGAGCCGGGCGAGGACCGCTACGTGCTGCGCATGGGCAGCCAGGGCGTCTTCGGCATGCGCGGCAACATCGCCAAGGTGATGGGCATCGAGCCGGAGAAGCTGCGCATCCTCACCGGCAATGTCGGCGGCTCCTTCGGCATGAAGGCCTCGGTCTATCCCGAGTACATCGCGCTGCTGCACGCGGCGCGCACGCTCGGCCGGCCGGTGAAGTGGACCGACGAACGCTCCGGCAGCTTCCTCTCCGACAGCCACGGCCGCGACCACGACATGACCGGCGAGCTGGCGCTGGACGCCGAGGGGCATTTCCTGGCCGTGCGGATCTCCGGCCATTCCAACCTCGGCGCCTATCTCAGCAACGCCACCACCCTGCCCTCCACCGGCAACACGGTGAAGAACGTCATCGGCGTCTACCGCACGCCGCTGGTGGAGGTGGCCACGCGCTGCATGTTCACCAACACCACCCCGGTCGGCGCCTATCGCGGCGCCGGGCGGCCGGAGGGCAACTACTACATGGAGCGCCTGATCGACACGGCGGCCCGCGAGATGGGCATCGACCGCGTCGAGCTGCGCCGCCGCAACCAGATCCAACCGGAGCAGATCCCCTACAAGACCCCGGCCGGCACGACCTATGACAGCGGCGACTTCCCGGCCATCCTGGACGAGGCGCTGGCCGCCGCCGACTGGGACGGCTTCACCGCCCGCCGCGCCGAAAGCCGCCGCAACGGCAAGCTGCGCGGCCGCGGCATCGGCCACTACCTGGAAGTGACAGCGCCGCCCTCGAAGGAGATGGGCGGCATCCGTTTCGAGCCGGATGGCAGCGTGACCATCATCACCGGCACGCTGGACTACGGCCAGGGCCATGCCTCGCCCTTCGCGCAGGTGCTGGTGGACCGGCTGGGCGTCCCCTTCGAGAAGATCAACCTGCTGCAGGGCGACAGCGACGAGCTGATCGCCGGCGGCGGCACCGGCGGCTCCCGCTCCATCATGGCCAGCGGCCAGTCCATCGCCGGCGCCAGCGCGCTGGTCATCGAGAAGGGCCGCCAGCTCGCCGGGCACTTCCTGGAGGCCTCGGCGGAGGACATCGAGTTCTCTGGCGGCCGCTTCACCATCGCCGGCACTGACCGCGGCATCGGCATCATGGAGCTGGCGGAGCGGCTGCGCACCGCGGGCGATCTGCCGGGCGACCTGCCCCGTACGCTCGACGTCTCACACGCCGAGCAGTACGAGGACTCGGCCTTCCCCAATGGCTGCCACGTCGCCGAGGTGGAGATCGACCCGGAGACCGGCGAGACCGAGGTGGTCCGCTACGTCATGGTCAACGACTTCGGCGTGATCGTGAATCCGCTGCTGGTCGAGGGGCAGGCGCATGGCGGCATCGTGCAGGGCATCGGCCAGGCGCTGACCGAGCTGACCGCCTATGACACCGAGGGCCAGATCCTCACCGGCTCCTTCATGGACTACGGCCTGCCGCGCGCCGTCCATGCGCCCAGCTTCGAGTTCCACAGCCACCCCGTGCCGGCGCGCACCAACGCGCTCGGCGCCAAGGGCTGTGGCGAGGCGGGCTGCGCGGGCTCGCTGCCGGCGGTGATGAACGCGGTGGTGGACGCCCTTTCAGAGCTGGGCATCCAGCACATCGATATGCCGGCGACGCCCACCAAGATCTGGCAGGCGATCCAGGAGCGGGGCGGCGTTCCCGCCGCCTGAAGCCCGGGGCATGGGGCGGCGGGAACGCCGCCTTACGCTGCGCCGGCCGGCAGCATCTCGGCCGCCGCCTGGTTGAAGGCCTCGGCCGCCTCGAAGGCGACCCAGTGGCCGGCGCCAGGGATGGCGCGGCAACGCGCATCGGGTCGGATGCCGCGGATCAGCTCGAAGCGCGACTCCAGTTGCGGCCAGGCGATGGCGTCCCGCTCACCATAGATGACGTTCAGTGGCGCGGTGACACCCGGCAGCGAGTCGCGCAGCCAGGTCGCCGGCATGAAGCTGCGCGAGTTGATCCGCGTGTGGTCGCTGTTCCAGCTCTGGATGGCGAGCGCGGTGGCGTCGATCCGGGCGGGATCGGCCAGCATCAGCCGCGCGAGGTTGGTCCGGTGGGCGGCAAGGCGCTCCTCGCCCTGCTTATCGCGGATCTTCTCCAGCACCACCGGCGGACGCGGCAGGCCGAGGCCGCCCGCGCCCACCAGGGTCAGCGAGCGCAGGTCGCGGTCGCGCAGCGCCGCCAACCCGCCGGAGAGCACCGCACCGAAGGAAAAGCCCATCAGGTCGAAACGCGTGCCGGGTCCGAGCAGCGCATCGAGCCCGGCGGAAAGGACGGCGGTGACCGCCTGAGGCGTCGTTGGCGTCGGCGGCAGGGCGGAATCGCCGAGGCCGGGCAGGTCCGCCGCCAGCACCAGCCTGTTGCGCGCCAGCGCGTCGATATTGCGCGCCCAGTGGCGCCAGGAGCCCGCGCCGCCATGCAGCAACACCAGCGGCGGCCCCTCCCCCCACAGATGCCAGACCATGTTGCCCTCGCCGCAGGGCGTCTCCGCGCGGCGGGATTCTGCCTCCAGGCGTGCCACAAGGGGGGGAACCTCATCCACCGCCCCGTTCCAGCTTGAGGCGAGCCTCATCTCATCCCGGTTCAAACATGCCTCCTTCCGGCGGCCGCCAGTGGGCCGCACACGGCGCAGTCTAGGCCGATCAGGGCAGATGGGGAGGCCGCCGCCCTGACCTTGGATGGACGGCCTAGGCGGCCGTCCGTGCAGCCGCAGGGCGAAGGCTTTCATTCGCCGCCGGCCCGGCCGCCGGCAAGGGGCGCGGCCGGCCGAAGAGATAGCCCTGCACCTCGGTGCAGTTCTCCGCGCGCAGGATGGCGTACTGCTCCTCTGTCTCCACACCCTCGGCCAGCACGGAGACCTCCAGGCTGCGGCCCAGCGCCAGCACGGCGCGCATCAGCGCCTTGGCCTTTGGACTCTGCTCGATCTCCAGCATGAAGCTGCGGTCGAGCTTGATCTTGTCGAAGGGGAAGGTGCGCAGCGTGTCGAGCGAGGAGTAGCCGGTGCCGAAATCGTCGATGGCGATGGTGACGCCGAGGGCCTTGATCTCCTCCAGCAGCCGCAGGGCGCGCAGCTTGTCGGCCATCAGCGTGCTCTCGGTGATCTCCAGTTCCAGTCGTTCCGGGGGAAGGCCGCTTTCCGCCAGCACCTCGCGCACCAGTCCCGTCAGGTTGCCGTGCGCCAGCTGCATGGGCGAGACGTTCACCGCCACCTTCTGCGGCACCGACCAGGCGGCCACCTCGGCACAGACCTGCCGCAGCACCCATTCGCCCAGGCGCAGGATGGCACCGCATTCCTCCGCCACCGGGATAAACTCGGCCGGGGAGACGAAGCCCCGCTCCGGATGTCGCCAGCGCAGCAGCGCCTCCTGCCCAACGACCTGCCCGCCGGCGATGGCCCGCTGCTCCTGATAGTAGATCTCGAACTGCGAGGTGCGCGGATCGGCCAGCGTTTCCAGCGCCTCCCACAGGTCGTGCGCCATGGCACGCCGTGCGCGCGCCGCCTCGTCCATCGAAGGCTCGTAGAAGCATACATCCATCTCGCGCAGCGTCTTGGCGCGATACATGGCGAGATCGGCGTTGTTCAGCAGCACCTCGCGTGTGGTGCCGTCGCGCGGAAAGAGGGCGATGCCGATGCTGGCCTCGGCCGGCAGCTCCATGTCCTCCACCGTCAGCGGCTCCCGCAGGGCCTCGCGCAGCCGGCGGGCGAGATCCGCCATGGCCTCCGGCCCGGCCAGCGGCGCAGCGATGATGAACTCGTCACCGCCGACCCGGCCCGCCAGCTCGCCCTGACGCACCGCGCCGGCCAGGCGCTCGGCCAGGGCGCGCAACACGGCGTCGCCCATCGCATGGCCATGGCGGTCGTTGATCTCCTTGAAGCGGTTCAGGTCGAGCGCGACAACCGCCAGCTCACCCCTCTCCTGCCCGCAGGCGGCGAGCATGCGGTCCAGCTCTTCCTGGAGATGCGCACGGTTGGGCAGGCCGGTCAGCATGTCATGCCGCGCCATGTGCGCGATGCGGCTGCGGGCGCGATATTGCTCGCTGACATCGGTGATGGTCATCACCCAGCCGCCTTCCGCCGTGCGGCGATGGGCGAAGGAAAGCCGCTGCTCGGCGCCGAAGGATTCGACCAGCGTCACGCTGGGCTGCGCCAGCAGGGCAGCGGCATGGGCGGCAGCGATGCGCTGCGCCTCGGCCAACTGCGCTTCGGCCGTCTCCTCGGGCAGCAGCCTGGCGCAGATGGCCGCGATGATGCAGGTGAAGCTGGGCTCCTTCCCCTCCGATGCCCGCCCAGGCTGCGCCGCATCCGGGAAGGCCTCGCGCAGCCGCTCATTGCAGAGCAGAAGCCGCCCCTCTGCGTCGAACAGGCAAAGTGCCTGCGACATGCTTGAGAGCGCCAGCTCCAGCTTCGTGCTGATGTCGGCGATGCGCTCGCGATCCTCCTTCTGACGGGAGCGGTCGCGGGTGATCTTGGCGAAGCCGATCAGGCGACCCTCCTCGTAAAGCGGATCGATCACGACATGCGCCCAGAAGCGGGTGCCGTCCTTGCGCAGCCGCCAGCCTTCCTTCTCGAACTTCCCTTCCGACAGGGCGGCGGCCAGCGCCCGCAGCGGCTCGCCGGAGGCGCGGTCCTCCTCGGTGTAGAAGGTGGAGAAGTGCCGGCCGACGATTTCGTCGGCCGTGTAACCCTTGAAGCGCTGCGCGCCGGCATTCCAGTTCGTGACCCGCCCCTCCGGGTCCAGCATGTAGATGGCGTAGTCGGAAATGCCTTCGACCAGCACGCGGAAGCGGCGCTCGCTCTCGCGCGCCTCATGTTCAACCTCGCGCTGCTCGGTGCGGTCGCGGGTGATCTTGGCGAAACCGATCAGGCGGCCTTCCTCATAGAGTGGATCGATTACCACATGCGCCCAGAAGCGGGTGCCGTCCTTGCGCAGCCGCCAGCCTTCCTTCTCGAACTTCCCTTCCGACAGGGCGGTGGCCAGCGCCCGCAGCGGCTCGCCGGAGGCGCGGTCCTGCTCGGTATAGAAGGTGGAGAAGTGCCGGCCGACGATTTCGTCGGCCGTGTAACCCTTGAAGCGCTGCGCGCCGGCATTCCAGCTGGCGACCCGCCCCTCCGGGTCCAGCATGTAGATGGCATAGTCGTTGATGGCATGGACCAGGCGACGGTAGTCCTCGTCGCGCGCCATGCCCATCCAGGAGGTTGCCTGCATCATCCACCCAGCCCGCTTGTTTCACCGCAGGGATCCGGCGCTGCCCAGCCATAGGAGCGGAGCCAGGCACTCCCCTGCGGAGCAGTGGCAGCCTCAAGGCCCCCACTGAGCCGCTTCGCATATAGCTCCCGCCGGGCGACGAATAAAGACAATCATCAACTTATAAGTGTCATATCCGGACCCCCTCCGACCTTCTCCGCACCTGCGCCGTGCCTCTTCCCGAAGCGAAGAAAACCTCACCGGGTGGAAGCGGCAAAAGCCGGGGGCGGCAGCCGCCGGAGGGGCCATGCCGCTATACCCCGGAAAGGCGATCCGTCACCCTCAGGTGGCGCTGGCCCGGCAGGAGAGTGACAGGACGTCGAACGGCGAAATGATGGAGCCGGATTTCATCAGTCTCATCCGGAACATCCAAGAGAGCCGAAGCGTTAACTTTTGGGGCCACAAGAAGACCCGCCTGCGCCGGCGGGTCAGCCGACGCATGGCGGAGATCGGCAGCAAAAGCTTCGCCGCCTATCACGCGCGGCTTGAAGCGGACCTGAGCAAGTTCAATGAACTGTTCGGCACTCCCCGATCGAGGTCACTTCCTTCTTCCGCCATCCCGAAGCACTGCAACTTCCGCAAGCTTTCGCAGGAGTGGCGCCGCGGCCTAGGCGACAGCCTGGCTTTCGCGCCCCTCCGCCAACAGAACCTTCGGCACACACCAGACTGATCGAGTCCATCATCGACTTTTGCATCTCCTGCCGTCCGGCGGATCTGCGCAGCAAGATCGAGGAGGTGGAGCGCACCGGCCGCAGCATGCGCACCGAGCACCAGGAATATCGCCGCCCTCCGGACGGCCCGATTCATCTGTCCATCAACATCACGCCGCTCTTCTGGCAGGAAGATGTCCAGTTCGCGGCGCCGCTCGGCTTCTCCGACACCCCGCGCCTCCACCAGCTTGAGCGGGGACTGGAGGCGGCGCAGGGAAGTCTGGCGACAACAATTGAGGAACGCCGGAGACAGTCCGAGGAATCCACCGACCACCGGCGCTATGCCGAGTCCGTTTTGCGCAGCATCGATGCCCGCATCATAGTCATGGACCACAACATCCGGCTGCGCTTCGGGAACGGGTGGAACGAGAATGCCTGGAGCCTGCGGAGCGAGGAGGTGCTCGGCGCTGACCTCCAGGTGTGCGATATCGGCCTTCCCGCCCTGCGCCTGCGGAAGCATCGGCAGGCGGCCCAATCCGGCGCGGAGGGGCCGCGCGAGCTGAAGGTGGAGGGCATCGATCAGCGCGACCGCGGCATCCGCTGTCGTGTGCGCCTGTTTCCCCTGTTTTACGATGGTATGAGGAGGCCAGTTTTCTCGATCCAGAGACGTTCCGCTCTACCCTGGTCAACAAAGGGGCGGAGACGAGGCTTGGCTGCACGACGAACCAGCTTCTGCCGATGACCCTGCCGGAGATGATGCCCGATATTCCGCCAGCGACGCTGCACGCGCGCGTGCAGCCGTTGCTGAACGTTCCGCAGCCCGCCGAGATCCGCTTGCAGTACTTTGGCCAGGAGCACCCGCCGATGCTGCCCGCGCCGGGGCAGGACATCGCTGAACGGCGGCAGCGCGGCCCGGCGGCCTGGAGCAGGTCCCGGTCAGGTGGAAGCCCCCGCGCTGAGGATGCTCGCCAAAGCGGCAAGCGGAAGTCGCGGGGGATGAATCCGGAGCGGCGGAGCGGGCCAGCGGATCGGCAGCCGGCTGCGTCCGGTTCTCCCGCGGCCCGCGTCGGACCATCATACGATCTTGCGGCGCCAGCAGCAGATGACGGCCGGAGGGCGCGACATAGATCCCGGCACGCTGGATCATATCGCCTTCGAGGGGGTGAGAAGCTTTCAGCGGTTCCGCACGTGACGGCAGCTCGGGGAGCAGGCTTCTAGAATTCGGGATCATGTGCTGCATCACCAAGAGCGTGGCCGGAAAGTCAGCGGGCAGCTCACGACACAACTCCTTCAGCGCTTCGATGCCGCCGGCCGAAGCTCCGACCACGATGATGTCGTGTCTGAAGGACAACTCTCCCGCCGCACCAATTCGTTACTTCATCATAAAGACTTACGGTCCGTGCATGTTGCTAACCTGGTCCGCGTCTGAAGGTTACGTACGGTACGCCTTCCCACTTGGCGCCAGGAAGCACTTCAATGAGCGAGAGCGGACAGGAATATCCGGCGCGGGGAGGTGACCCAAGGCAACAGAGCCAGATCAGGCACCTGGAAGACGAGAACGAACAGCTCCGCGTGAGCCTTGAGGTTCTTGGCGAAGAAGCGAAAGCCTTGGCCGAGGAACGTGAGGAGGCCAAGCGGAAGCTGGAGCAGCGGACCATGCAGCTACGCCGGACAAAGGCGAAGCTCGCGGAGTACACGAACAGCCTGAATGAACTCCGCAGCAAGCTCAGCCTGCACACCGCCGATCTGCGCGACGCAGTGCTCACGCCGTCGGAGAACGCCGCCATCATGGAGGAGTTGCACGCCGCTCTTGAGGAGACGCAGGTTCTTGCCGAGAAGCTTGAGGATACCAACGCGGCGCTGAGCCTGGCCAACCAGGAACAAGACCAGCGCGTCGCCACTCGCACCGCCGCGCTCGCGGCCGCCAATGATGCGCTGCGGAGGAGCGAGGAGCACTTGCACCTGGCCCTTGCCTTTGCTGATGCCGGCACATGGGAGTTGCAGACGGCTGGCGATCCGGCGATCTGGTCGAGGGAATGGTGCGTGCTCCACGGGGTGAACCCCGAAACGACCGCGCCGCACCTGAAAGTCTGGACCGATTGCATCCATCCCGATGACCGGCCAGCGGTTGAAGCCGCGCTCATGCGGTGCTTCCGAGAAGGGTGGCAGGATTTTAGCGTCGAGTACCGGCTGCGGCATCCGCAGAGCGGCGAGCGGTGGCTGGCAGGACGTGGCCGTCTCTTGCACGACGAGCACGGCAATCCGGCGAAGCTAATGGGCATGACCTCCGACATCACGCAGCGCAAGGCGGCGGAGCTGGTGCTGGCCGGTCGCAACACCCAGCTCGAACAGCAGGTCGAGGCCGCTGTGGCGGCGCGGCAGGCCGCGCAGATTCAGCTGTTCCAGACGATGAAGATGGAGGCGCTGGGGCAGCTCACCGGGGGCGTTGCGCACGACTTCAACAACGTCCTGGCGGTCCTGATCAGTGGCATGACGCTCCTCCTGCGCACTGAGTCGGAGGATCGGCGCGGCAACCTGCTCCAGAGCATGATGCAGGCCGCGCGGCGCGGTGCCAGCCTGACCCGGCGCCTGCTCAGCTTCGCCCGCCGCCAGCCACTGCAGTCTGAGCCGCTGGAGGTTGAACCCTGGTTGCAGGAGATGAACGACTTGGCAGCGCCGGTCCTGCGCGCCGGCATCCGCCTGAGAACCAAGACGGTAGGCGATGTCGGCTCCGTTCTGGTGGACAGGAACGAGCTGGAGCTGGCGATCATCAATGTCCTCGTCAACGCGCGCGATGCCATGCCGCAGGACGGCACGGTGACGCTCTCCGCCCGGAAGGTGCATCTGCGGGCCGGCAGCGATCCTGACAGGCTGGAAGGCGACTTCGTCGTGCTGAGCGTGCGGGATGAGGGACACGGCGTGCCGCCGGAGCTGCTGCCGCGTATCTTCGAGCCGTTTTTCACGACCAAGTCTCTCGGCAAAGGGACGGGGCTTGGCCTGCCGCAGGTCTATGGCTTCGCGCAGCAGTCCGGCGGCACGGTGCGCGTTGCCAGCGAGGTCGGGAAGGGCACTGAGGTCAGCCTCCTCCTGCCCTGCGCGCAAGGCACGGCCCCGTCTCCGGCGACCGCGCCGTTGGAGGCGCAGGCCGCCAGCCCGCTGGATCAGCCGCTGAAGATCCTGCTGGTGGCGGATGACAAGCCGGTCGCCAAGATGACGTGCGAGATGCTCAAGGCACTCGGCCACACCGTGCGGTGCGTCGGCAATGCCGAGGAGGCGCTGCGTACCTTGGATGAGGCCAGCTTCGACTTCCTGCTGACGGATGTGATGCTCGGGGGCGGGCCGGATGGCATCGAACTCGCGGTGACGGTGAGCCGCCTCTGGCCCAACCTGCCACTCCTACTCGCCAGCGGCTACGGCGGAATGCCCGAGCGCCTTGCCGCCGCGAGGCTTCCGCTGCTGCGCAAGCCCTTCGGCGGGGAGGATCTCCGGCAGGCCATTCGCGCGGTCTGCACGCGTGCCGGGCGCCTTCCCTCCCCGCGGCCCGGCAAGGCTGCGCGGCCCGAGATCCCGGGAAGGATGAACGGCACGGGCGGGCCGTAGCCCGGCCAGGGGCGCCGCGCGGGTTTGCTACGCCCCTCCGCGCCCCAGATCGGCCCCGACGAAGGCGCCGGTCCGCTCATAGTGCTGCGCCAGCAGCGTGGCCGCCTTCTCCGCATTGCGGTCCAGCGTGGCCCGCGCGATCGCGGCGTGTTCCGCGGCCACGTCGCGGCCGGGATAGGCCAGGGTGTTGGACAGCGCACGGTATCGCCGCGCTTCCTCCCGCAGCCGGTCGCAGAAGGCCAGCAAGGGAGGCGCCCCACAGGCGGCGAGCAGCGCCTGGTGAAAGCGGAGATGGCAGGCCTCCCATTCCGGGTTGGCCACGAAGCGGTGCGGATCGAGCGAGCGGGCGGCGCGGTTCAGCCGGTGCTCGGCCAAGAGCAGCGCTTCCTCCCAGGCAGCGTCGCCGCGCCGGATGGATTCCCGCAGCGCCGCGCATTCGACCAGCACACGGCTGCGGATCAGCCCGTCGAGCTGGGCCGGTGCGGCCGCCGCCACACGGAAGCCGCGATGCTCCAGCCGCTCCGCCAGCCCCTCCGCGGCCAGCTTGGAAAGCGCCTCCCGCATCGGCGAGGCGCCCGCGCCGTAGCTCTCGGCGAGGTCGCGCAGCTTGAGCTTCTGCCCGGGCGGCAGCCGGCCAGAGAGGATATCCTCCCGCAGCCGCCGGTGCACGGCGGTGGCGAGGGTCGGGTCACGGGCGTCGGAGAAGGAGGCCGTCTGAGACATGGCGGCGCCATCATCGGCCGCCGGCCGAAGCCGCACAAGGCTTTGCGGAAATCCGCCTTGACGCACATGAAATTTCGATAAAACCTCGAAGCAAGACCTTTGGAGGAAACGGCGCGTGCGCCTGATCGCGTTTGAGCATGAGGGCCGCGCGGCTCTCGGCGCCCGTCTGGGCGAGGATGTCGTGGCTCTGGCTGATGTGGTGCCGGGCCTGCCGCAGGACCCCACCCAGGCCCTGGCCGCGCTCGGCCTGCCGGAGGCCGCCCCGGCCCTGGCGGCGAAGCTGGCGGGCGCGCCGCGCCGGCCGCTGAAGAGCGTGACGCTGCTCCCGGCGGTGCCGCGCCCGGGCAAGGTGATCTGCATCGGCCTGAACTATGCGCTGCACGCCAAGGAGGGGAACAACCCGATCCCCGAATACCCGGCGGTGTTCTTCCGCGGCCCCACCTCGCTGGCCGCCCATGGCCAGGCGCTGCTCCGCCCGAAGGTTTCCGACAAGTTCGACTACGAGGCCGAGCTGGCCATCGTGATCGGCCAGCGGGCGCGGCACCTGACGGAGGCCAACGCCCTCGCCTGCGTCGCCGGCTATACCTGCATGAACGAGGGTTCCATCCGCGACTACCAGCGCAAGTCGGCGCAGTGGACGATGGGCAAGAACTTCGACCGCACCGGCGGCCTCGGCCCCGAGATCGTCACGCCGGACGAGCTGCCGCAGGGTCCGAACGCGCTGCGCATCAGTTCCCGCCTGAACGGCGAGACGATGCAGGACAGCCACACCTCGGACATGATCTTCTCCGTCCCGCGCATCCTCGCCATCCTCTCCGAGGTGATGACGCTGGAGCCGGGCGACGTGATCGCCACCGGCACGCCGAGCGGCGTCGGCTATGCGCGGAAGCCGCCGGTCTTCATGAAGGGCGGCGACACGGTCGAGATCGAGATCGAGGGCATCGGCACCCTGGTCAACACCGTCGAGAACGAGGCCTGAGGCGATGCGCGGCGCGGCGGCAGGCAGCGGGCTGCTTCGCCTCCGGGGCCGCGCCCTTCCCTCGCCCGCTGGGGAGTCCGGCGGGCCATGACCATGGCGCCCCGCGTCACCCTGTCCTTCGACAACGGCCCCGAGCCGGAGGTGACGCCGGGCGTGCTGGACGTCCTGCGCGCGCGCGGGCTGCGCGCCACCTTCTTCGTCCTCGGCCACAAGCTGGCGGCGCATCGCGCGATGGCCGAGCGCGCCCATGCCGAGGGGCACTGGATCGGCAACCACAGCTGGAGCCATTCCGGGCCACTGGGCGAACGGCCCGGTGAGGACGCGGAGGCGGAAATCCTCCGCACGCAGGACCTCATCGGCGACCTCGCGCATCCGGACCGGTTGTTCCGCCCGCAGGGCGGCGGCGGTGCGCTCGGCCCGCATCTGCTGAGCGGCGCCGCGCTCGATCTGCTGGTGCGCGGCCGCTTCACCTGCGTGCTCTGGAACGCCGTGCCCGGCGACTTCCGCGACCCGGAAGGCTGGGTGGAGCGCGCGCTGGACCTCTGCCGCGGCCCCGCCCCCGTGGCGCTGGTGCTGCACGACCTGCCGAACGGCGCCATGCGCCATCTCGACCGCTTCCTCGGGCGCCTCGCTGACCGGGGCGCCCATTTCGAACAGGATTTTCCGCCGGCCTGCCTTCCGCTGCGCAGTGGCGTCGCGACAGGACCGATCGCGGACTACGTCACCCTTGCCGCGGGAGCCTCCGCATGACCAACGCCTCGCGCCGCGCCCTGCTGGCGTCCCTTGCCGCCGTGCCGCTGGCCCGCCGCGCCCTCGCCCAGGGGCAGGGCGCCGCCTGGCCCGACCGGCCGATCCGCCTCGTCGTTCCTTTCGGCGCCGGCACCACCACGGACGCGCTCGGCCGTATCCTGGCGGATGCACTTGCCAAGGAAGCCGGACAGCCTGTCGTGGTGGAGAACCGCGCCGGGGCCGGCGGCAATGTCGGCGCGCAGGCCGTCGCGCAGGCGCCGGGCGATGGCTACACGCTGCTTCTCGGCACCAACGGCACGCACGGCATCAACAGCAGCCTGTTTCCCAATCTCGGCTTCGATGCGGTGAAGGACTTCACTCCCATCGTGCCCTTCGTCACCACGCCGACCGTGCTGGGCGTGCCGGCCTCGCTCAAGGTTGGCTCCGTGGCGGAGCTGATCGCCCTGGCCAAGGCCAAGCCATTGAGCTTCGCCTCGGCCGGCAACGGGACCACCGGCCATCTCTCCCAGGCCCTGCTGAACCTGCGGGAAAACCTGGAGACGCAGCACATCCCCTACCGCAACGCCAGCCAGGCGATCACCGACCTGATCGCCGGGCGGGTGGACGCGATGTTCTACCACCCGCTCGGCCTCAAGCCGCATCTGGAGGCCGGCACGGTAAAGGCGCTGGCCGTCACTTCGGGGAAGCGCGTCACCATCCTGCCCGACGTGCCGACCATGCAGGAGGCGGGGGTGAAAGACTTCGTGGTGGAGGGGCGCTGGTCGCTCTACGGTCCGGCGGGGATGCCGGAGCCCATCGTCACCCGCTTGAACCGCGCCACCAACGCGCTCCTGGCCGATCCCGCCGCGCTGGCCAACCTGCGCATGCAGGGCGTGGAGCCGGTGGGCGGCTCGCCGGAACAGCTCGCGGCGATGACACGGGACGAGATCGCGAAGTGGCGCCCGGTGATTGCCGCCGCCAATATCCGGCCCGACTAGGGACGCCCACGCGCCTTGCCATGACGCTCGACCGAGGGCCGGCCCGCGAGATGCCGCCCCGGATGGAGGACACAGGAAATGGCTGACCTGGACCAGAACACCGTCACGGATGCCGTGATCGCGCAGATGGCGTCCACCACCGACCCGCGCCTGCGGGAGGTGATGGAAAGCCTCGTCCGGCACCTGCACGGCTTCGCCCGCGAGGTGAAGCTCACCCCCACCGAGTGGCTCGCCGCCATCGGGTTCCTCACCCGCGTGGGCCAGAACTGCACGCCAATCCGGCAGGAGTTCATCCTGCTCTCGGACACGCTCGGCCTCTCGCGCCTGGTGAACCTGATGGACGACAGCGCGAACCGGGTGGGCGACGCCACTGAGACCAGCCTGCTCGGCCCCTTCTATCGCGAAGCCTCGCCGCAATACGGCTATGGCGAGAGCATCGCCGCCCATGCCAAGGGGCCGGAGATGATGCTCTTCGGCCGCGTGCTGAACGAGGCCGGCGAAGGCGTACCCGACGCCATCGTCGAGGTCTGGCAGACCGACGCCGACGGCGCCTACGACCTGCAGACCAACGACCCCGGCGTGATGGACATGCGCGGCCAGTTCCGCACCGATGCCGACGGCCGCTATGCCATCCGCACGCTGATCCCGCTCGGCTATTCCATCCCGATGGACGGGCCGGTGGGCGAATTGGTGCGTCAGCAGGGCCGGCACGGCTTCCGCCCGGCGCATATCCACATGCTGATCGGCGCCGAGGGCTACCGCGAGCTGGTGACGGCCCTTTATCTCGGCGACGACGCGCATATCGATTCCGATACCGTCTTCGGCGTTTCGGAATCCCTCATCGTGCGGCCGCAGCCGGGCCTCGACGGCTCGCCCGCGCCGGAACTGCCGAGCGTGCGCTACGACTTCCGCATCGCGCGCCGCGCGCCGCACGACACTTCCGCCCGCGTGGGCGCCGATCCCTCGAAAGTCGCCGCGCAGTAGCACGCCACCCGATTTGTCACGCGAGCCACGGGCAAAGAAACCGGGCCGCAGGAGGAGGCTTCCATGAAGGACTTCAGCAGGCGGGATCTCGGCCGGCTTGCCCTGGCAGCGGGCGCAGCTGCCACCGTGCCGGCCACCGCGCGCGCGCAGGCGGCGCCTTCGGGAGCGCCGATCCGCATCGGCTATTCCATGTCCCTCTCGGGCGGGCTGGCCGGCAACGGGCGCCCTGCCCTGCTGGCCCATCGCATCTGGGCGGAGGAAGTCAATGCCCGGGGCGGGCTGCTCGGCCGCCCCGTCGAGCTGGTGCATTACGACGACCAGAGCACCGGCGCGCAGGTGCCGGGCATCTACACCAAGCTGATCGACGTGGACAAAGTGGACCTCGTCGTCTCCGGCTATGCCACCGCCATCATCGCGCCGGCCATGCCCGTGGTGATGCAGCGGAACATGACTTTCGTGTCGCTCTTCGGCACCGGCGTGAACAGCGACTTCAAGTACGACCGCTACTTCTCGATCAATCCCGCCGGCTCCAACGTCAAGGAGACCTTCGCCAAGGGCTTCCTCGACATCGCTATGGCGATGGACCCGAAGCCGCGCAGCATCGCGCTGGTGAACCTCGACAGCGATTTCCACCAGCGCACCGCCGAGAGCGCCCGCTACCTCGCCAAGCAGCACGGACTGCGCATTGTTTATGACCGCGCCTATCCGCCGAGCACGGTGGACTTCACCCCGATCCTGCGCTCCGTGCAGGCGGCGCGGCCGGACATCGTCTTCGTCGGCTCCTATCCGCCGGATACCGCGGGGATGCTGCGCGCGGCGAGCGAGTTGCGGGTGAACTTCCAGATGTTCGGCGGCCCGATGATCGGACCGCACATCACCGCGCAAAAGCTGCAGCTCGGCCCGATCCTGAACAACCTGGTGGTCTGGGACGTCTACGCACCGGAGCCGACGCTGCAGTTCCCCGGCACCCAGGCGCTGATCGAGCGCTACCAGCCGCTGGCCGCCAAGGAAGGCGCCGACGCGCTCGGCCACTATGTGCCGCCCCTGGCCTATACGCAGATGCAGGTGCTGGAACAGGCGGTGAAGCGCGTCGGCAGCCTCGACCAGGCGGCGCTGGCGGCCGACATGCACAAGAACCAGTTCGACACCGTCATCGGCCCGCTGAAGTTCGACGAACTGGGCGAGTGGACGGAGGAGCGGAACCTCTACACCCAGTACCAGGGCGTGCAGGGCAACGGCATCGAGCAGTTCCGCAAGGCCGGCACGCAGGTCATCCTCTATCCGCCGCGCTACAAATCGGGCGAGCTGCGCAAGCCCTATACGGCGGGCGCCTGATGGACCCCGACCTCGCCCTCCTCCTGAACGGGATCGTCTCGGGCCTGTTGCTCGGCGGCCTCTATGCCGCGGCCGCGGCGGGCCTCTCCGTCTCCTTCGGCATGCTGGACGTGGTCAACATCGCCCATCCCGCCTTCATGGTGCTCGGCGCGCTGCTCGTCGCCCTGCTCTGGAGCGCCACGGGGCTCGACCCGCTGCTGCTCTCCCTGCTGCTGACGCCCGCCTTCTGGCTGCTCGGCGCGGCGGTCTATGGCGTCTACCACTACTTCTTCGAGCGGCGCGGCGACGAGGCCATCCAGGGCCTCGCCTTCTTCTTCGGCGTGATGTTCCTGATCGAGGTCGGGCTGGTGCTCGCCGTCGGGCCAGAGCAGCACTTCGCCGACGCCGCCTATGCCGCCACGACCTGGCGCCTGGGCGAGATCGACCTGCCGCTGCGCATGCTGGTGCCGGCGGCGGTGGCGCTGGCGGCGATCGGCGGGCTGGCGCTGTTCCTGCGCCGCAGCTTCACCGGCAGGGCCATCGCCGCCGTGGCGCAGGACCGCGAGGCGCTGCGGCTGCTGGCGATCAACCCGGTGCGCATCAAGCGCCTCGCCTTCGGCATTTCCGTCGCGCTCGCCGCGCTGGCGGGCGGCGCGCTGGTGGTGGTGCAGCCGGTGGATGCCTGGTCAGGCCATGTCTTCATCGGCCGGGTCTTCGCCATCGTCATCATGGGCGGGCTGGCCTCGCTCGGCGGCTGTGTGCTGGCGGCGCTCGCCTTCGGCGTGGTGGAGAACGTGACGGCCACCTTTTACGGCCCCTCCTGGTCGCCCGCCGTGGCCTTCGGCTGCCTGCTGCTGGTGCTGGCGATCCGGCCGCAGGGCCTATTCGGGCGGGCGGCATGAGCGGCGCGACGCTCTCCGCCCTGCCGGCAGCGCCACCGCGCCGTCTCGGCCATGCCGGCTTCTGGCTGGCCACCGCCGTGGCGGCCCTGCTGCTGATCCTGGCGCTGCGCGGCCTCGGCAGCGAATACGCCTATTTCGCCGCCACCTTCGTGCTGCAATACGTCGTGCTCGCCACCGCCTGGAACATCCTGGGCGGCTATGCGGGCTATGTGAACTTCGGCGCCGCCGCCTTCTTCGCCGCCGGCGCCTACACCACCGTGGCCATCGGCAAGGCGCTGGGCCTCGGGCTGCTGCCCTGCATCGGCTTCGCGGCGGTGGTGGGCGGTGCGCTGGGCCTCGGCACCGGCGTGCTGACGCTGCGGCTACGCGGCGCCTATTTCGCCATCGCCACGCTCTGCCTCGCCGTGGTGCTGCAGACCCTGGTGGTGAACTGGAGCTATGTCGGCGGCTCGCGCGGCGCCTATGTGCTGCGCCCGCGCGAGGTGCCCTTTGGCTTCGACAGCTACAGCGGCTTCCTCTGCGCCGTGTTGGTGGTGCTGGCGGCGGCTTCCGTCGCCGTCGCGCGGACCATCGAGAAGTCCCGCCTCGGCCTTGGCCTCGCCGCGCTGCGCGACGACGAGGCGGCGGCGGAAGCGGCCGGCGTGCCGACGCTGCGCCTCAAGCTGGTGGCAACCACGATCAGCGGCGCCATGATGGCGGTGGCCGGCGCCCCCCTGCCCTATCTCGGTTCGTATGTCGAGCCGAACTCGGCTTTCGGCCTGGCCTACGCGGTGAATGCCATCGCCATGCCGCTGATCGGCGGCACCGCGAGCTGGGCGGGGCCGCTGATCGGCGCCGTGCTGCTCGCCTCGCTGCAACAGGCCGCGACGGTGACAATCTCCTCCGCCGCCAACCTGCTGATCGTCGGCGGCGTGCTGGTGGTCTTCGTCTGCGTGGCGCCGCACGGCATCATCGGCCTGTTCCGGGGGCGGCGATGAGCCCGATGGGAAGCGAAGTCGTCCTCCGCGCTGAAGGCGTGGGCAAGCGCTTCGGTGGCTTCACCGCCCTTTCCGGCGTGGACCTGGAAGTTCGCGCGGGCGAGCGGCTGGGGCTGATCGGGCCAAACGGCTCGGGCAAGAGCACCTTCACAAATTGCCTCGCCGGCGCCTTTGCCAGTCATGACGGCGCCTTCACCTTCAAGGGCCAGCGCCTCGCCGGGCTGAAGCCGCATGAGCGCGCCCGGCGCGGGCTGGCGCGCACCTTCCAGCTTCCCCGCCCCTTCCGCGGCCTGACGGTGATCGAGAACGTCCGCGTCCCCCTCGCCTATGCCGGGCGCGAGGCCGCCACCGAAGCGCGGGCGATGGAGTGCCTGGAAGCCGTGGAATTGGCGGGCAAGGCGCACCGGATGCCGAGGGAACTGACCCAGGTGGAGCTGCGCCGGCTGGAACTCGCCCGCGCAACCGCCCTGCGGCCGGAGCTGCTGATCGCCGACGAAGCCATGGCCGGCCTCTCCCACGCCGAGGTGGACCAGATCCTCGCATTGCTCTTCCGGCTGAACGCCGCCGGCACCACCATCATCATGATCGAGCATGTCATGCGCGCGGTGACGGAATTCTCCCAGCGCCTCGCGGTGCTGGTGGCGGGGCGCAAGGTGGCGGATGGCGAGCCCCGCGCCGTGCTCTCCCTGCCCGAGGTGGAGGAGGCCTATCTTGGCCGCTAGCCTGCGCATCGAGGATCTGGACGCCGGCTATGGCGCGGTGCGGGCGCTGGATGGCGTCTCGCTCGCCGTGGCCCCGGGCGAGACCGTCGCCCTGCTCGGCACCAACGGCAATGGCAAGACGACGCTGATGCGCTGCATTCTCGGCCTGCTGCGGCCGGCGCGCGGGCGCATCCTCGCCACCATCGACGGGCAGTCGGTGGAGCTGGTGGGCCGCTCGCCGGAGGAGATCGTCGATCTCGGCATCGCCATCGTGCCGGAGGGGCGGCGGCTCTTCCCGCGCCTCTCCGTGGAGGAGAACCTGCTGCTCGGCGCCTATCGCCGCACCGCCCGCGCCGCCCTTCGGCGCAACCTGGACTTCTGTTACGACGCCTTCCCGCGCCTGAAGGAGCGCCGCTCCCAGCCGGTGGGCAGCATGAGCGGCGGCGAGCAACAGATGGTGGCGCTCGGCCGCGCGGTGATGTGCGCGCCGAAGATGCTGCTGGTGGACGAGCCTTCGGTGGGCCTCGCGCCGATCCTCGTCGCCCGCACTATCGAGAAGATCGGCGAACTGAAGGAGCGGCTTGGCTTGACCGTGCTGATGGCCGAGCAGAACTTCCACCAGGCCATCCGCATCGCGGATCGCGGCTACGTGCTGGTGCACGGGCAGGTCGCCTTCCAGGGCGACTCCCCGGCGGCACTGGGCGACAGCGAGCTGGTCCGCAAATTCTATCTCGGCCTGTGACAGGGAGGCGGTGAGCGATGAGCACGCTGCAAGGCTGGAAACTGGGCTGGATCGGCGTCGGGCGGATGGGAACGCCGCTCTGTCGCCGCCTGCTGGAGGCAGGGGCGGAGGTTGTCGCGACGGATATCGACCCCACCCGCCTCGCCGCCCTGGCCGGAGAAGGGCTGCGCCCTGCCGTCACCGCGGCCGCGCTGGCGCAGGAGGCCGAAATCGTCCTCTCCATGGTGCCGAATGACGCGGCGCTGCTGGCCGCCACCCTCGGTCCGGGCGGCGTGACGGAGGAAATCCGCCCGGGGCAGGTCTTCATCGATCTCAGCACCGTCTCCCCCGCCTGCTCCGCCCAGGTGGCCGAGGCCATGGCGGCGCGCGGGGCGGACTATCTGCGCTGCCCCGTCTCCGGCAGCACCAGCACGGCGGCGGCGGGTACGCTGACCCTCTTCGCCTCCGGGCCGGAGCATGCGCTGGACCGCTGCGCGCCGCTGCTTGGCGTGCTCGGCAAGGAGACGCTGCGCTGCGGCGCCGCCGAGGAGGCCCGCGCCGTCAAGCTGATGGTGAATCTTGTCGTCGCACTCACGCCGGCCGTCATCGGCGAGGCGCTGGCCTTCGGCGGGCGCCTCGGCCTTGACTGGGAGGCGATGGTGGAGGCGCTGTCGAAGAGCGTCGTCGCCTCGCCGCTGCTGACCTACAAGGCCGCGATGCTCAAGGCGCGCGACTGGACGCCTGCCGCCGACCTCGATCTCATCGCCAAGGATCTCGACCTCGCGCTCGCCGTCGGCCAGCGGGAGGGCGCGCCCATGCCGCTTTCCGCCCTCGCCCGCCAGTTCGCCACCGCCTATCAGGCCAGCGGCGAGGGCGAACTGGACTTCTTCCGTCTCGCCACCTGGCCCGAGCGGCTGCTCGCGCCCAATCCCCGCTGAGGTATCCATGCAGGACGAGATCCGCGCGCTGGAGGCGCGGCGCTACGACGCCATGCTGCGCGGCGACACCGAAACCCTCGCCGCGCTGCTCTCCGACCGCGCCGTCTATGCCCATTCCGACGCGACGCGCGACAGCAAGGCCGAGTATCTCGCCAGCATCTCCAGCGGCGGCCTGCGGTATCTGGAAGTCGGGCACGAGACCGAGACGGTGCTCGAAGCCGGCCCGGATGCCGCCGCCGCGCTCGGCCGCATGCATGCCCGCATCATCCGCAACGGCGCGGAGAAGCGCATCGCCAGCCTCACCCTCGCCCTCTGGGCGCGCGAGGGCGGCGAATGGCGCCTCATCGCCTACCAGCCCACTGCCTTGAAGGTCTGACGCATGACGAATACCCTCCTGCCCACCACCGTCGTCGGCAGCTATCCGCAGCCGGACTGGCTGGTGGACCGCGACGTGCTGGCCAAGAACCTGGTGCCGCGCGTGCGGATGAAGCAGATGTGGCGCATCCCCGAGGAGGTCCTGGAGCAGGCGCAGGACGACGCCACGCTGATCGCCATCCGCGACATGGAGCGCGCCGGCCTCGACATCATCACCGATGGCGAGATCCGGAGGGAGAGCTATTCCAACCGCTTCGCCCTGGCGCTGGACGGCGTGGACGTGGACAACCCCGCCCGCACCATGGGGCGCGCCGGCAAGGAGACGCTGGTGCCGCGCGTGATCGGCAAGATCCGGCGCAACCGGCCGGTGGAGGTGCGGGACGTGGAGTTCCTCGTCGCCAATACCGACCGCCGCACCAAGATCACCCTGCCCGGTCCCTTCACCCTCTCGCAGCAGGCCTCGGACGAGTACTACCGGGACGAGGAAGCCATGGCGATGGACTACGCCGCCGCCGTCAACGAGGAGGCGAAGGACCTCAAGGCCGCCGGCGTGGACGTCATCCAGTTCGACGAGCCCTGGATGCAGGCCCGCCCCGAGGCCGCCGCCCGCTTCGGCGTGAAGGCGCTCAACCGCGCGCTGGAAGGGCTGGAGGGCGAGACTGTCGTGCATGTCTGCTTCGGCTACGCCGCCGTCGTGAAGGACAAGCCCTCCGGCTATTCCTTCCTCCCCCAACTCGCCGATTGCACGGCCGGCACGATCTCCATCGAGGCGGCGCAGCCGAAGCTCGACCTCGCCGTGCTCGGCGAGCTGCCGGGCAAGCGGATCATGCTCGGTGTGATCGACCTCGGCAGCGCCGAAGTGGAGACGCCTGAGATGGTCGCGGAGCGCATCCGCGCCGGGCTGAAGCGCCTGCCCGCCGAGCGGCTGGTCGTCGCGCCGGATTGCGGCATGAAGTACCTGCCCAGGCCGCGCGCCTTCGGCAAGCTGCGTGCCATGGCGGAGGGTGCCGCGATCGTACGGCGTGAGCTGGAAGGCTGAACTTCAGCGGTGGGTGGTCACGCCCACCTGTCGGCACAGGCTCAACAGCGGGCAGCGTGAGCAGAGCGGTCGCTCGCCGGTGCAGACATGCTTCCCGAAGGGCACCAGGCGCTCGTTGATCTCCACCCGGTAGCGCGCCGGCAGCACCACCTCCAGCGCCGCCTGCGTGCGCTCCGGCGTGGAGGTCGCCACGATCCCCCAGCGGTTGGTGATGCGGTGGACATGGATGTCCACCGCGATCCGCGGCTGCCCGAGTGCGACGCCCAGCGTCAGCGCCGCGATCTTCGGGCCGACGCCACGGAAGGCCGTCAGCCCCTCCGGCGTGTCCGGCACCACCCCGCCGAGTTCGTTCATGATGCGCCGCGAGAAGGCGAGGATGTCACGGGCCTTGGGTTCGGGAAAGGTGGCGCCATGCAGCAGGCGCACGAGGGTTGGTTCGTCCAGGGCCGCCATCGCCTCCGGCGTGCGCGCCACCCCGAAGAGGCGAAGGCAGACAGGGATCGTCGTCTCGTCGCGGGTGCGGGCGGAGATCAGGCTCGCCACCAGTTGCTCGAACAGGCTGCCATAACCGCGGTCCCGCAGCTCGAACATGGCGGCCTTGGGAACCCCGGCGACGGCCACGCGGAGCCGGCGGAACGCTTCGTCGAAATCGAAGGGTTCCTTCAGGGGAGACGGGACGGGTTGTGCTGCGGAGGGCATGGCGGATGAACGCTGTTCATGTCCACCGGTTCAGCCGCGCCACAGCGGAATGGCCGGAAGGCGCCTACCGCACCGAGGCGACCGCAGCGCCCCCGGCCGTTGCGGTGAGGATCGCATCCGCCAGCGCCGCCGAGAGGCATTCATAGCCGAGGTCGTTGTGATGCATCCCGTCCGCCGAGAGCACGGCTGCCGTCGGCAGTCCCGCCTGCTCCCAACGCCGCATCAGCGCGCCGCGCGAAAAGAGCGAGGCATGGTTCGCGCGCGCCAGCCGAGCAAGCGTGCTGTCAAAGGCTTCATGCCCGACGGAGGCCAGGATGACGGGGGAGCGCTGATTGTCCATCAGCACGAGGTCGGCACCCGCGGCCTGGATGCGATCGATGCCTTCCTGCATGAGGGCCGCGAAGCGCGCCGGGTTCTCGCGGCGGACGGCGCCGTTCGCGCCAGCCTGCCAGATCACGAGCGTGGGGTGGGTTGCCTCCAGCTCGCGGCTGAGGCGTACCAGCATCTCGCCGGCATCCTCGCCGCCTTTGCCGCGGTTGGCCACGCTGACGGTCCGTCCTGCCAGGACGTGGCGCAGCCGCGCCTGAAGGCGGGCGGGATAGGAGGACTCCGGCGAGCTGGCCCCCACGCCTTCCGTGGAGGAGGAGCCGAGGGCAAGAATCGTGACCGGCCGGCTGCTCCGCAGGGCGGCGCGGGTTGCCGGCAGGTCCAGTTCCTCGCGCTGCACCACCGGGCAGGTATCAGCCGCCCAGGCTGGGGCAAGAGGAAAAAGCAGCGCCAGGGCGCTGGCCGCAAACGTGAACAGGCGGGCGAGCCGCATTCGCTTGACTTCTGCCTCCAGACCAAATCTCGGAGCGGTGTGACCGGGCTGGTCCGGTGCAGCGGACCTAGGCTATTAATGACGGGAGGGTAACGACTGTGGCAAGGCGATACAAGCAGTTCCGGCATCTCCGGCGCCTCGTCCTGGCTGCGGATGCGACGGGATGCTGATGCTTGTCCGCATCAGCGCCCATCGGGACCTGCGCGTGGACTTGGCAAGGGGCGTGGCGCTGCTGTTCATCTTCATCGACCACATTCCGGGCAACCTGCTCAGTGACTACACGCTGCGCAACGTGGCCCTGTGCGACGCCACGGAGGCTTTCGTCCTGCTCGCGGGTTACGCCGCCGGCCTCTCCTACGGGAACACGGCCGACACGCGCGGCTGGATCTTCGCCGCGGCCGATGTGCTGCGCCGGGCCGCCACGCTCTATGTCGCGCATGTCCTGGTCTTCGTGCTGGTGACGGCGCAGGTCGGCTACTCGGCCGAGCTGCTGAACCCGGCCTATGTCGAGGAAATGCTGCTCGACCCCTTCGCCACGGAGCCTTACCGCGCCCTGCTGGAGGCGCTGCTGCTCCGTTACCAGCCGAACCTGCTGAACATCCTGCCGCTCTACGTCGCGCTGCTGCTAATGCTGGCGCCTGCCCTGGCACTGCGGCGCCGGCCCCTCCTGCTGATGGGCCTCTCCATCGCCGGCTACATCGCGGTGCGGATCAGCGGCGTGAACCTGCCCAACTGGATCGGCGGCGGCTGGTTCCTGAATCCCTTGGCCTGGCAGGTGCTGTTCTTCGCCGGCTGCGTGCTGGGCTATACGCCGCCCAACGGTCGCCCGCTCGGCGTGCCGCGCATCGCCCCGCTGCGGACGGCGATCACGGCCGGCGCCATGCTCGTGGTTGTGCTCGGCGCAACGGTCATGCTTGCCTTCTGGGCCGTGCCGGACGTGGCGCCGGGCCTGCCAGGGCGCATCGCGCGCCTGCTTAGCTCGGTTGACAAGACCGGGCTGCACCCGCTGCGGCTGCTCTCCATCCTCTCCCTGGCTTGGCTGGTCGCCTCCTTCATCCCCTTCGACGCCGCCTGGCTGCGCGGGCGCCTCGTTGCGCCGCTGGTCCTGATGGGCCAGCAGGGGTTGCCGGTCTTTTGTGCCGGCATCCTGCTCTCCTTCCTCGGCCGCGTCATTCTGGAGCAGAACGATGGCGCCCTGGCGCAGGCGGCGACCAATCTGTTCGGCTTCGCCGTGCTCGTGCTGATGGCCATGATCACCGCCTGGTTCGACCGCGCCGCCCGCTCCCGCCGCCGCTCGGCCGCCGAGGTGCCGGCAAGCGCTCCTCCCGTCCTCGTTCCTTCTCCTACCTCCACACAGGAGTCACACCCATGACTCTGTCCCGATGGCTCCTGCTGACAGCTCTCCTGACATGGACGGTGGGGCAGGCTGCGGCGGAGCCGCCTTCCGTGCCGCTCCAGGCGGCCGAGTGCGAGGTGCCCGACGAGCTCGCCGACCCTGGCGCCAGCCTGCCGCATGTGGCGAAGGCCCTTCGGGAAGGGCAGTTGCGGCTCCTCGTGCTGGGTACCGCCTCAGGTCTGGGAGCAGGGAACTCCTCCCCGGAAGCGGCCTGGCCGCACCGGATGTCTGCGGCACTGGAATCCCGCGTGCCGGGCCTCAAGGTGCAGCTGGACATCCGATCGCAACGCGGCAGCACGACCGAGGAACAGAAGACGATACTGGTGGCCGCGCTGCGCGAGGCGCCACCCAACCTGGTGCTGTGGCAGACGGGTACTGTTGAGGCCGTGCGCAATACCGACCCTCAGGAAATGGCGACGGCGCTGGAGAGCGGCATCGCCGCGGCGCATGCTGCCACCGCTGACGTGGTGCTGATAGACCAGCAGTTCTCGCGCTTCCTGCGCGCCAATGCGCAGGTGGACACCTATCGGGACGTCATGCGCCTGGCGGCGCTGGCCAGCGGCGTGCCCCTGCTGCAACGTTACGAACTGATGCGGCTCTGGGCCGAGAATGAGCGGCTCGATATCGAGCATGCGCCCCGCAGCCGGTATCGGGCTGTGACGGACCGGCTGCATGATTGCCTTGGGCAGGCCCTGGCCCAGCTTGTGCTGAGGGCCGTGCGATGAGGGAGATCCTGCGCGGCGAAATGGCCTCGGCCGCCAGGGCTGCCACGGCGGCCGGCCTGGCATTCCTCATTCCAGGCTGAAGCGGCGTGCTGTCAGAGCCCATAGGAGGCCAAGAGCCGCAAGCTCTTGCAGGCGCGGCCATTCTGGAAAGATACCGAAAGGGGAATGGCGGAGAGGGTGGGATTCGAACCCACGGTACCCTTGCGAGTACAACGGTTTTCGAGACCGTCCCAATCGACCACTCTGGCACCTCTCCGCAGGGTGTGGCCTGGTCGACAGGCGGGCGGGGTATAAAGGGGCTTCGCGCATTGCGCAACGCACCCCGTGCGCGAATTCTCCGAATCCATGCCCGAGATTGACTCTCCAGGGCTGCCGGCGCTATAGGCGCGTCCTCCCGGCGGGGCCATGTGTTCCGCCGATGGCCGTTCTCGGCCATCTATTGTTTCAGATCAGGCCAGCACGGCAGAGCTTTTCAGGGCGTCCCATGACCTATGCAGTGATCCGCACCGGCGGCAAGCAGTACCGCGTTACCCCGAACGCGGTGCTGATGGTCGAGAAGCTGGAGGCCGAACCCGGCCAGACCGTGACCTTCCAGGACGTCCTGGCCGTGGCGACCGACGCCGGCCTGACGATCGGCGCGCCCACCGTGGCCGGCGCCACCGTCACGGCCACGGTGCTCGAGCAGAAGAAGGGCGAGAAGGTCCTTATCTTCAAGAAGCGCCGCCGCCAGAACAGCCGGCGCAAGAACGGCCACCGCCAGCACATCACCGTGCTGCGCGTGTCCGAGATCGCCGCGGCCTGAACCGACATACCAGGAGACACCCACCATGGCGCATAAGAAGGCTGGCGGCTCCTCCCGCAACGGCCGCGATTCCGCTGGCAAGCGGCTTGGCGTGAAGAAGTTCGGTGGCGAGCAGGTCGCCGCCGGCAACATCATCGTCACCCAGCGCGGCACCAAGATGAAGCCGGGCCAGAACGTGCTGGTCGGCCGCACCCACTCGCTGCATGCCGCGGTCGATGGGCATGTGAAGTTCAGCCGGGGTGCCGAGGGCCGCGTTTTCGTGTCCGTCGAGCCGGTGGCGCAGGCCGCCGAGTAAGTCTCGCGCCTCCGCGAGCCAACCAGACCGCAAGCGGGGGCCTTCAGGCCCCCGTTTTTGTTTACGCCACCCTCTTCCCGGACCCCCTCCCCCCATGAAGTTCCTCGACGAAGCCAAGATCTGGGTGAAGGCCGGTGACGGGGGCGATGGCGTCGTCGCCTTCCGCCGCGAGAAGTACATCGAGTTCGGCGGACCAGATGGCGGCAATGGCGGCAAGGGCGGCGACATCATCGTCGAGGCCGTGCCGGGGCTGAACACCCTCATCGACTACCGCTATGCCCAGCATTTCAAGGCGCGCAAGGGTGGCAACGGCGCCGGCTCCGACCGCACCGGCGCCGCCAGCGACGACGTCACGCTGAAGGTGCCCGTGGGCACCGTCATCCTGGCCGAGGACAAGGAGACGGTGCTGGCCGACCTCACGAAGGAAGGCCAGCGCGCCGTGATCTGCCGCGGTGGCGATGGCGGCCATGGCAACGCCCACTTCAAGTCCAGCACCAACCGCGCCCCCCGCCGCGCCGACAAGGGCTACCCGGGCGAGGAGCGCTGGCTCTGGCTGCGCCTCAAGCTGATCGCCGATGCCGGGCTGGTCGGCCTGCCCAATGCCGGGAAGTCCACCTTCCTGTCGGTTGTCAGTGCCGCCCGCCCGAAGATCGCGGACTATCCCTTCACCACCCTCACGCCCCAGCTCGGCGTCGTCCGCCTCAACGCCACCGAGGAGTTCGTGCTGGCCGACATCCCCGGCCTGATCGAAGGCGCGCATGAGGGCGCCGGGCTCGGCACCCGCTTCCTCGGCCATGTCGAGCGTTGCGCCGTGCTGCTGCACCTGATCGATGGCAGCCAGCCCGACCCGGTGGGCGCCTATGAGACGGTGCGGGCGGAGCTGGAAGGCTATGGCGGCGGCCTCTCCGAGAAGCCCGAGATCGTCGCCCTGAACAAGCTGGACGCCATGACGCCGCAGGCCAAGGCGAGCCGCGTCAAGGCGCTGGAGCGCGCCCTTAGCCGCCCCGTCCACCTGATCAGCGGCGCCACACAAGAGGGCGTGGACACCGTCCTGCGCGAGCTGGCCGACACCGTCTACCGCGAGCGCGAGAAGGCCTCGGCATGACCACCCCCTCCCTCGCCGCGGCGCGGCGCGTCGTCGTCAAGATCGGCTCCGCCCTGGTCGTGGATGCCGAGACCGCCGCCCCGCGCGAGGGCTGGATCGCCTCCGTCGCCGCCGACGTCGCGGCACTCCGCGCGCAGGGCACCGAGGTGGTGCTGGTTTCCTCCGGCGCCATCGCGCTGGCCCGCCGCGCGCTCGGCATGACGCGCAAGAAGCTGCGGTTGGAGGAGAAGCAGGCCGCCGCCGCCGTCGGGCAGATCCGCCTGGCCGGCGCCTGGCAGGCCGCCCTCGCTCAGCATGGGCTGACCGCTGCCCAACTCCTGCTGACCCTGCAGGACAGCGAGGACCGCCGCCGCTACCTGAACGCCCGCGCCACGCTCGGCACGCTGCTCGACCTCGGCTGCGTGCCCGTCATCAACGAGAACGACACCGTCGCCACCGCCGAGATCCGCTTCGGCGACAATGACCGCCTCGCCGCACGTGTCGCCGAGATGCTGCACGCCGACGCGCTGGTTCTGCTCTCCGATATCGACGGCCTCTACACCGCCGATCCGCGCAACGACCCCGAGGCCCGCCACCTCCCCGTCATCGAGCGCATCACCGACGAGATCATGGCCATGGGGGGCGAGCCGCCGCCGGGCTATTCCTCGGGCGGCATGCGCACCAAGCTGATCGCCGCGCGCATCGCGACGGGCGCGGGGTGCGCCATGGCCATCGCGCTTGGCAAGCGGGAGCATCCGCTCCAGGCCCTGGTGGAGGGTGCCCGCTGCTCCTGGTTCCTCCCCGCGCCGGAGGGCCGCAGCGCCCGCAAGCAGTGGATCGCCGGCAGCCTGGCGCCGCTCGGCGTGCTGCGGGTGGATGCCGGCGCGGCTCAGGCCCTGCGCGACGGTCGTTCCCTGCTGCCCGCCGGCGTGCGAGCGGTGGAGGGCAGCTTCACACGCGGCGATCCGGTCGCGGTGCAGGACGAGGCCGGCGCAGAGCTGGCCCGCGGCCTCTCCGCCTACGACGCCGAGTCAGCGCGGCAGATCGCCGGGCGCCGCTCGGAGGAGATCGAGGCCATCCTCGGTTGGCGCGGGCGGGACGAGATCATCCACCGGGACGACCTGGTCCTGCTCTGAGTCGAAAAGGTCGGGGGAATGAATTCCCCCGAACCCCCTTCTTTTTTCTGTCAGTTCCAGCGCCGGTGGTCGCGGCTGCGCCTCGCCGCTTGTGGGCCGTAGTTGCCGGGACTGCTCCAGCCCTGGCGTGGGAGCGCGCAGCAAGCGCCGCAAAACTGGCAGAAGGAAAAGAAGAGGGATTTCCGGGGAGAATTCATTCTCTCCCGGCTCCGGGTTCCCTCAGTCCTTTGGCCGCCACTCGGACGGCAACGGGTTCCGCATCCGGAACTCGTCCGTGAAGATCAGCCGCCGCCGCAGCTCGCGGATCGTCCGCTTGCCGACGAAGTTGTTGAACATGTTGTCGCCATGCGGGCGCTTGTCGAGCACCAGCCGGTACATGTCCTCGATGTCCTCGCGTGTCACCAGCCGGTCCTCGTCGAAGCGCTTGTCGGCATGGGCGGAGAACATCTCGTCGAACTTCTCGGCACGGAAGCGGCGCAGCCCCTCGGCGCTGCGCCTCTGGATCTGCTCCACCTCGGCCACGCTGATGGGCGCGAGATGAACGTCCTCCCGCTCCACCCACCTCATGTCGCGGAAGCCGTGCCGGTCGAAGGTGGCGGCGTTGAAGTGCACCCCCTTTTCGCCGATGTAGCGGGCGAAGCAGACATCGGTGCGCAGCCGCGCCAGGCCCAGCTCGGCGCAGGCCTGAGACTTGAAGGCGTCCTGCGAGGTGGCGTTGGTGGCAAACTCGCTGTCCCGCATCAGCTCGTAGAGGCGGAAATGGTTGCGGGCGCCGTAATCCCGCCCGTCCAGCACCTTGTAGAAGGGAGCCAGCCTGGCATCGATCTTGCGCCAGGCCTCGCGCAGCAGGGCGAAGCCCCAGTTGTGCGCCATCGGCAGCAGCTTCACCTCGGGGCCGGGCGCCTGCAGCTTCACGTCGCCATAGGCGGTGAAGTAGCCGATATTCGGCAGCGGACGGAGGGCGGCGTAAAGCTCCTCCATCATGTGCATGTAGAGCGGCCCGAGTTCGAGGTCGTCCTCGAAGAAGTAGCCGATCTCCTGGTCCAGCGTCTCGAAGACCAGCTTCTCGCCGCGCCGGATGTTCTGCGCGATGCCCAGGTTGCCCGGGCTCCGCATCACCACCCCGCCCGGGAAGTGTTCTTGGAAGGTGGCGACGCAGGCCTCGATAGCCTCGTCCTGCGCCACCCGCACGCCGCTATAGGGCGAGACCGCGCCATCCTGCAGCAGATAGACGCTGCTCTCGGGGATGGTCACCCGCTGCTGCGTCTTCAGCGAGGCGCAAAGCCGGCCGAGATATTCTGGCCGGTCGAAGGAAAAGATGACGATCGGGCCGGAGAGAGGGCGGGGCTCGGCGTGGGCGGGCAAGTCAGGTCTCCCGGGAAAGTCGCGCGGCCTGCGGCAGCGCCGCGAAACTAAAGGTTGGCCCGCTTTCCTGGCAAGGCAGCCGCCGCGCGTTGCGCGCTTCCCCTCGCCCGCGCCGCGCGCTACCGATGGGGCTGGCCCTGCCGAGGGTGGGGCCACCATCAGGAACCCAGGACCGTGAACGCCATCACCGACACGATCGCCCAAGCGCTCGAAACCGCCGCCCGCGCCGCCCGCGTGGCAGCCGGCCAGCTCGCGCGCGCCGGCCGACCGTCGAAGGACCAGGCGCTCCGCCACGCCGCCGCCCGGCTGCGCGCGCGGCAGGAGGAGATCCTGGCGGCCAATGCGGCCGACCTCGCCGGCGCCGGCGACCTCACCACGGCCTTCCGCGACCGACTGACCCTCACCCCCGCCCGCGTCGAGGCCATGGCACAGGGGCTGGAGGAGATCGCCGCCCTCCCCGACCCCGTGGGCCGCGTGCTGGCGGAATGGACCCGCCCGAACGGGCTGGTGATCCGCCGCGTGGCGCAGCCGATGGGCGTCATTGGCATGATCTACGAGAGCCGTCCGAACGTGACGGCGGATGCCGCCGGACTCTGCCTTAAGGCCGGCTCCGCCGTGCTGCTGCGCGGCGGCAGCGAGAGCGCCCGCTCGGCGGCAGCCATTCGCGACTGCATCGCCGAGGGGCTGCGCGCCGCCGGCCTGCCAGAGGCCGCCGTGCAGATGGCGCCCACGCAGGATCGCGCCTTCGTCGGCGCCATGCTGCGCGCGGCGGGGCTGATCGACCTGATCATCCCGCGTGGCGGCAAGGGCCTGGTGACGCGGGTGATGCAGGAGGCCCGCGTGCCCGTGCTCGCCCATGCCGAGGGGCTGAACCACACCTACATCCATGCTGCGGCCGACCCGGAGATGGCGCGCCGCGTGCTCGCCAACGCCAAGATGCGCCGCACCGGCGTCTGCGGCGCCACCGAGACGCTGCTGGTCGATGCCGCCATCGCCCCGGGCCTGCTGCCGCTGCTGGTGCAGGATCTTTCGGCGCTCGGCTGCACCTTCCGGGCAGATGAGCGCGCCCGCGCCATCCTCCCGGAACTGCCCGCCGCCACCGAGGCCGACTTCGGCACCGAATGGCTGGACGCCATCCTCTCCATCCGTGTGGTGGAGGGCATGGCGGAGGCGCTGGCGCATATCCGCCGCTTCGGCAGCGAGCATACCGACGCCATCGTCACCGAGGATGCGGCCGCCGCGCAGGAATTCCTCGACGGCATCGATTCCGCCGTGGGTCTCTGGAACGCCTCCACCCAGTTCTGCGACGGCGGCGAGTTCGGCTTCGGCGCCGAGATCGGCATTGCCACCGGAAGGCTGCACGCCCGCGGCCCGGTCGGGCTGGAGCAGCTTTGCACCTACCGATACCAGGTGCTCGGCACCGGCCAGACCCGGCCCTGACGGCGATGCGACATGCCTCCCGGGGCCTCGCCGCCCCGGGGCGGTGGGGCGACATGCGCCGGCGCCGCATCGGGCTGCTCGGCGGCAGCTTCAACCCGGCCCATGCGGGGCACCTGCATGTGGCGCGGCACGCTTTGCGCGCGCTGCGGCTGGACCAGGTCTGGCTCCTGGTCTCGCCGGGCAACCCGCTGAAGCCGCGCGCCGGCATGGCGCCTTTCGCGCAGCGCCTGGCCTCGGCGCAGGCCATCGCCGACGGGGTGCGGGTCCTCGCGACCGGCATCGAGGCGGAAATCGGCCAGCGCTACACCGCACGCACGCTACGCCGCCTCAGCCGCCTCTTCCCATGCGCGCGCTTCGTCTGGATCATCGGCGCGGACAACCTCTGGCAGCTGCCGCGCTGGCAGCGCTGGCGCGCCATGGCGGGGCGCACACCGCTCGCCGTGCTGCCGCGCCCGGGCTGGACGCGCAGGGCGCTGCACGGCGCCGCCGCCTCGCAGCTCCGCCGCCATCGCCGCCCGCCGGGCGCGCTGCTGCCGGAATCGCCGCGCGGGCGGCATGCCAGTTGGGCGCTGGTGCCGGCGCGTGAGCACCCGGCCAGCGCCACCGCCCTGCGTGCCGCGCGCGCGTTGGTGGAACGACAGGCCGGCTGAACCGCAATTTCGGTGCTGGTTCGAAACCCGGTACCGGCGTCATACATCACACTCAAAGAACCGCCACAGGAGGCCGCCATAGCCCGCACCCCGAAGAGCCCGGACGAAACGCGCCGCCGGACGGCGACGCCCCGTTCCGGCAGCACCAGCCGCGCACCCGCCAAGGGTGCCTCCACCCGCACCACCTCCGCCGCCAAGGGGCCCCGCAGCGCCGCGGCGGCCAAGCCGGCGCGCGCCACGGCCGCCGCCAAGCCCGCCCGCCCCGCTACGGCCACCAAGGCCACGCGCACGGCGGCGGCGAAGCCCACCCGCACCACGGCCGCCAAGGCACCCCGCGCCGCCACGGCGAAGTCCAGCCGCAGCAGCACGGCGGCGAAGCCGGCGCGCGCCACCACCAGCAGCCGGACCGCCCGTCCCGCCACGGCGGCCAAGGCCATCCGCGGCACCGCCGCAGCCGCGAAGCCCGTCCGCACCACGGCCGCCAAGGCGCCGCCTCGCGCTGCCACGGCGAAGCCCAGCCGCAGCAGCACCGCCGCGAAGACGACGCGCACCGCCACCGCCGCCAAGGCGCCCCGCAGCACCGCCAGCCGGACCACCCGCGGCAGCACCACGGCCCGGCCGACGCGCGCCACCGCCCCGGCGAAGCCCAGCCGCGCCACGGCCGCCAAGCCCCCGCGCACCACTGCCGCTGCGCCGGCCGTCCGGGCCAGCAAGGCGGCGGCGCCGCGCAGCGCCGCCAAGGTCCCGGCCCGCAAGGCCACGCCCGTGGCCAAGCCGGCCGCCCCGAAGCGCCCCCGCGCCAAGGCCAAGCCGGCCCTGCCGCCCATCGATGAGGTCGTGCAGGCCGCCGTGGCCAGCCTGGAGGACGACAAGGCCGAGGACGTGGTGGTGCTGGACGTCGAAAGCCGCGCCACCTTCGCCGACCGGCTGATCATCGCCACCGGCCTGGCCGACCGGCAGATCCAGGCCATGGCCGGCCATCTGGAGCGGACGTTGGCCGAGCACGGCATCCGCCGCATCCGCACCGAGACCTCGCCCGACTGGGTGCTGCTCGATGCCGGCGATCTCGTGGTGCATCTCTTCAAGCCGGAGGCGCGCGCCAACTACCGGCTGGAGAAGATGTGGGGCCCGGACAGCCCGCCCGCCGGCGGCAACGTCATGGAGGAAGGTGATACCACCGCAGACTCCGGCTTCGAGGCCGTCTTCGAGAGCAGCGAAGAGGAGGAGGAGGAGGAGGACGACCTGCCCTTGCTCGATGAGACGCTCAACGGCCTCATGGATGATGAGGACGACGAGGACGACGAGGAGGGCGATACCGGCCCGGGCAGGGTGGACTGAGCCGCGCCCCTCTGCTGATTGCCGTCGGGCGGCTCAAGTCGGGGCCGGAGGCGGCGCTGTTCGCGCAGCACAATGCGCGGCTGCGCCCGCCCCTGGAGGTGCGGGAGATCCCCGAGGCACGCGGTGCGGCGGTGGAAGTCCGGCGGCGGGAAGGTGCGGCCCTGCTCGCCACCCTGCCCGCTGGCGCGCTCGCCATCGCGCTCGACCTCGGCGGCCATACGCCGGACAGCGGGGGCCTCGCGGCCCTGCTGGAGCGCTGGGAGGCGGGCGGCAAGCCGCTGGCCTTCCTGATCGGTGGCGCCGAGGGGCTGGACCCCGCCGTACTGGCGCGGGCCGAGCACCGTCTCTCGCTCGGCCCGATGACCTGGCCGCATTTCCTGGTGCGCGGCATGCTCGCCGAGCAGCTCTACCGCGCCCAGGCGATCCGCACCGGCCATCCCTATCATCGCGCCTGGCGCCCCTGATCGCCCGTGCTCCGGTCGCCGATGCAGCAGCGCTGGCAGGGCACCTCTGCGCAGGCTGGATTTCCGCCCTGGCCGCAACCGTGCTAGGGGCGCATCCTGACATACCGCCGATACCATGCTCCGCAAGCTGATCCGTCATCCCAACACCCAGGCGGCCTTCGCGCGCCTGCTCAGCCTCTACCTCGCCTTCTGCTATCGCACGGCGCGGTGGTCACTGGCAGGCTATGAGAACTTCGCACCCATTGCTGAAAAGGGGGCGCCGGTAATCATTGCCTTCTGGCATGAGCGCCTGCCGATGATGCCCATGCTCTGGACCGTGGCGCATCGGCTCTTCCCTGGGGCGAAGGACTGGCAGCCGCATGTGCTGGTCTCCCGCCACCGGGATGGGCGCTTCATCGGCGAGGTGGTCTCACGTTTCCGGCTGGTGATGGTGCATGGCTCCACCTCGCGCGGCGGGGCAGCGGGGCTGCGCGCCATGCTGCGCGTGCTGCGCGACCGCAGCCCGGTGGCGATCACCCCGGACGGCCCCCGCGGCCCGCGCCGCGTGGCGGCCGAAGGGGTGGCGCAGCTTGCCGCCGTCGCCGGCGTGCCGGTGCTGCCCACGGCTGCCGCCGCCAGCCGCCACCGGCTGCTGCCGAGCTGGGACCGCATGATGCTCCCCCTGCCCTTCGCACGGGCCGTGCTGATCTGCGGTGCGCCTGTATGGGTGCCACGCGAGGATGCGCTGGCCGCCCTGCCCGCCATCGAGGCGGCGCTGAACGCCGCCTGCGACACGGCCGATGCCTGGGTGGCGGACCCCGCCGCCGTTGAGAGCCGCCGGGTTTGAGGGCCGGCACATGAGCATGGCGGGACATGCGGGGCGGCTGATCGGCACCGGCCTGGCGCCGGTGCTGCCCCTCTGGCTGCGCCTGCGCGCGCGCCAGGGCAAAGAGATTCCGGAGCGGCTGGGCGAACGGCGCGGCCTGGGTGCCAGGCGGCCGAGAGGGCCGCTGCTCTGGCTGCATGCCGCCAGCGTCGGCGAGTCCCTCTCCTTGATTCCGCTGCTCGCTGCGCTGGCCGAGCGTGCACCGGAGTTGCACTTCCTGCTGACCACCGGCACCGTGACCTCCGCTTCCCTGCTGCGGCAGCGCCTGCCGGCCGCGCTCGCTGGGCGCGTCACCCACCGCTTCGTTCCGCTCGACGTACCGCGCTGGGCCTCCGCCTTCCTTGATGGCTGGCGCCCAGATGCGGCCGTCTTCGTAGAGAGCGAGTTGTGGCCGAACCTGACGGCGGCGCTGGCGCAGCGCGGCATCCCGGCCGCGCTGGTGAACGCCCGCCTCTCCCCCCGTTCGGCGCGGCTCTGGCGCTGGGCGCCGGGGCTGGCGCAGGAGATGCTCGGCCGCTTCCGGCTGGTGGTGGCACAGAGCGAGGATGACGCTGCCCGGCTGCGCGCGCTCGGTGCGCGGGATGCCGCCTTCTGGGGCCAGCTCAAGGCCGCCGCCGAGCCGCCACCGGCCGATCCCGCCGAACTCGCCCGCCTGCGCGCCTTGATCGGCACCCGTCCGATCTTCCTGGCCGCCAGCACCCATGCCGGCGAGGAAGCCGTGGCGCTGGAGGCACACCGTATCCTGCGCGCCCGTCTGCCGGACCTGCTCACCGTGATCGCGCCGCGCCATCCGCAACGCGGGGACCAGGTGGCCGCGCTGATCACCCCCCTTGCCTTCACCCGGCGGAGCGAAGGCGGCCTGCCCGGCCCGGAGCAGGAGGTCTATCTCGTCGATACGCTGGGCGAGATGGGGCTGTTCTTCCGCCTCGCGGGCGTGGCGCTTGTCGGCGCCACATTGGTGCCGAAAGGCGGGCACAATCCGCTGGAGCCGGCACAACTGGGCTGCCCCATCCTGCTCGGCCCATACACCGACCATGTGCGCGAGACTGCCGAGAGCCTGTTTGCCGCTGGCGGCGCCCTGCGGGTCGCGGATGCCGCCACACTGGCCGAGGCCGCATTAACCGTGCTAACGGATTCCGGCCGTGCGCAGGCGATGAGCCGCGCCGCGGCGGATGTCGCCGCCGATGCCGCCCAGCTCCCTGGGCGGCTGGCCGTGGCAATCCTGGACATGATGAGCCCCGCAGCCGGTACCATGCCGGTCTCGCGCGGGGAGTAGGGAAAGGACGGGTTCGAGCCGGATGCGTGCCCCCGACTTCTGGAGCGGGGGCAGCGGGGGAATCGCGCCCCTGCTGCTGTCCCCCATCGCGGCGCTCTACGCGGCCGCAACCGCGCGCCGCATGGCCCGGCCAGGTTGGTGCGCGCCAATTCCCGTTATCTGCTGCGGCAATGCCACGGCGGGTGGCGCGGGCAAGACCACCGTGGCGCTCGATCTCGGCCAGCGCCTCTCCAACCGCGGTGTCTCCACGCATTTCCTGACGCGTGGCTATGGCGGTAAGCTGAAGGGCCCGGTGCGGGTGGACACCGCCCAGCACGACAGCCAGGCCGTGGGCGACGAATCCCTGCTGCTGGCCGCCACCCGCCCGACCTGGGTGGCCGCCGACCGTGCCGCCGGCGCCCGCGCCGCCGTGGCAGCCGGCGCCCAGGCCATCGTCATGGATGACGGGCTGCAGAACCCGAAGCTGGAGAAGGATCTCTCGCTCCTGGTTATCGACGGCAACTATGGCTTCGGCAACGGCCACATTATCCCCGCAGGACCGCTGCGCGAGCCGGTGGCCGCTGCCGCCGCACGCTGCCGTGCCGCCGTGCTGATTGGCGAGGACGAGACCAACGCCCTCGCCATGCTGCCCCCGGGCATGCCGGTGCTGCGCGCAAAGCTGATTCCAGGGCCCGAGGCAGAATTGCTCGCTGGCCAGCCGGTCTTCGCCTTCTGCGGCATCGCCAACCCACGCAAGTTCTTCAACACCCTGCAGCAGGCCGGCGCGGTGCTGTCAGGACGCGTCGCCTATGCCGATCACTACCCCTTCGATGCCGGGGACATGCGCGACCTTCTGGCCCAGGCCGAGGCGCTGCGCGCCATCCCGGTGACGACGCGCAAGGACTATGTCCGTATCCCGCCAGCCTTCCGCAACCGCGTGACGGTGCTGAGCGTGAAGCTCGAATGGGAGGAGCCGGTCTCGATCGAGGCGCTGCTGGACCCGCTGGCGCAGCGCGTGCCGGTGCCGGCCTAAGAAGGCCTGGGGGAGCGAACTCCCCCAAATTCCTTCCTTCTTCTGCAAGCTCTCGGTCACGTCGACCGCATTCGCCGAGGCATTGTCAGCGCGGCGAAACTGACAGAAAAAAGAAAGGGGGTGCGGAGGAGAATTCTTTCTCCCCCGGCCCTTCAGATCGCGGCGGGAGAAATCCCCGCCCCTGTCACTTCTCGTGGCCGACGCCCATGGCGAGAGTCTGCTCGTCCATCCGCGCTTCGTAGGTCAGCGGGCGGCGCACGGCCCAGGCGTTCTTGTACATGATCATCGGGATCAGCGGCAGGTCCTTGACCGCCACCGCCACGGCGGCGGCGAGGCGCTTCTCGCGCAGCGCCGGGTCCATGGTGGAGAGCGCCTCCTCGATCTGCTTGTCCAGCGCTGGATTGACGTAGCGCGTGTCGTTGCTGGCGCCCATCCGCTTGTCGTGGTCGTAGCTGTGCACGATGTTCAGCAGCGCGCTGCCCGCCTCGCCCGAGGAACTGCCCCAGCTGTTCTGCACCATCGAGAACTCCTGCTTCGACAGCCGACTGAGCCAGGTGGCGAAGGGCAGCGTCTCGACGGTGGTGGCAACGCCGATGCGCGTCCACATCTGCGCCACCGCCTGCGCCGTCTGCGCATCGCCGGGGTAGCGGTCGCCGCTGGAATGCAGCGTCAGGTGGAAACCCTTGGGATAGCCGGCCTCGGCCAGCAGGCGGCGCGCGGCGTTGAGGTCCTGCGCCGGCACCGGCACGTCCGGGCTGTAGCCGAAAGCGCCGGGCGGCATCCACTGGCCGGTCGGCTCGGCCATGCCCTGCTGCACCCGCTCGGCCAGCGCCTGCCGGTTGATCGCCAGCGAAAGCGCCTGCCGCACCCGCAGGTCGAGCAGTGGATTCTTCGGCAGCGGCTTGCCGTCATTGTCGGTGAGGAAGGGCTCCTCGCCGGTGCGGCTGAAGTCGGGCGAGAGGAAGAGCGAGCGCGCGCCCTGCCGCTCGAAGATGCGCACTTCCGACTCCTGCCGCAGCCGCGGCAGGTCCGAGGTGGAGGGCGAGGAGATCATGTCCACATCCCCCGAGAGCAGCGCCGCCGTGCGCGCCCCGGGATTGGTGATGATGCGGAAGCTGACCTTGTCCCAGTCCTGCTTCTGGCCCCACCAGTCCGCGTTGCGCTCCACCGCCAGGGTCGAGCCCGGGGCATAGCTGACGAAGCGGTAGGGCCCGGTGCCGATCGCCGCCTTGCCGCTGTTGAAGTCGGCGGTGGTCGCCCCCTCGCCCGCATGGCGGGAGACGATGGCGATGGCGCTGAGGTCCAGCGGCAGGTTCGGATTGGGCGCGGAGGTGGTGATGCGCAGCGTCAGCGGGTCCACCGCTTCCACCTTGGCGACGCTGCGCAGGTTGCCGGCATAGCTGCCCGGATTATTCGCCACGTTGGGCACGCGGCCGAAGGTGAAGATCACATCATCGGCGGTGAAGGGCTGGCCGTCATGCCACGTCACGCCGGGGCGGAGCTTGAACTCCCAGAGGTTGTCCTCCAGCGCGGTCCAAGAGAGGGCGAGGCCGGGCGTCACGCGGCCATCGGCGCCCCGGCTCACCAGCGTCTCGAAGATGTGCCGCGCGAAGGCCGAGTTCGGGGTGGCATTGGCGAAATGCGGGTCGATGGTGCTCACCGGCGCCGCCAGGCCGATGCGCAGCTCGGCGGCGGAGGCGGCCCCCGCCAGCAGCGCCGCCCCGAGGGCCGGCGCCAGGACGAAGCGGGTCAGGGTGGTACGGAAAGAGGTCATGACTACGGGGTCCGGATAGGGTCAGTGGCCGCCGGCCATGTCGAGCGGCGGCGGAACGTCCTTCGGGATTGGGAAGACGTCTGGCATCTCGGCGGTGCGGGCGGCGTGGTCGGCCTTGGCGTGTGCCACCAGCTCGGGGTCCCGGAAGAGGTCCACGGCGGTGCCGGCCATGATCTTGGCGACGTGCTCCAGCCCCTTATGCGCCGCCGGCGCCTTGCCCTGTGCCACGAGCTGCCAGGAATGGCCGGGCGTGCCAATGGCGTAGGTGGCGCCGCGCGCCTGCACCGTGGGCACCTTCCAGCTCACCGTGCCGACATCGGTTGAGCCCACTCCGGCCGGCTCCGGCGCGGAGAGCGGCACCAGCCGCTCGGCCAGCACCTCGCCCGGAACCGGCGCCAGGCCGGCGCGGCGATAGGCCGTGTCGATCTCGGCGGGCGTGAAGGTCGCCTGCATCTGCCGGGCGAACTCCTTGTCGGCCTCGTCGAACCGCGGCGGGCCGAGGCGAAGGAAGTTCTCCTCCATGGCCTGCTCCAGCGGCGGGTTGGCCACCAGCTCGGCGTCGGCGCTCAGCACCCGGTCGGCGACGCTGGTCTCCGTCATCAGCGCGGCGCCCTGGGCGATCTTGCGGACGCGCTCCAGCAGCGCCAGCACCTCGGCCATGGTCTGCGAGCGTACGAGGTAGCGCACCCGCGCCTTGCCCTGCACCACGTTGGGCGCGATTCCGCCGGCATCCTGCAGCGCGTAGTGGATGCGCGCGTGGCTCGGCATGTGCTCGCGCATGTAGTTGACGCCAACATTCATCAGCTCGACCGCATCCAGCGCGCTGCGGCCGAGATGCGGCGCGGCGGCGGCATGGCTGGAGCGGCCGGTGAAGCTGAAATCCACCTCCATGCAGGCCAGCGAGCGTGGCTTGTTGACGCCGGAAAAGGCCGCCGGATGCCAGCAGATGGCGATGTCCACGTCGTCGAAGGCGCCGTCGCGGACCATGAAGCCCTTGGCGGAGCCGCCTTCCTCGGCGGGGCAGCCATAGTAGCGCACGCGACCCTTGAGGCCCCTCGCCGCCAGCCAGTCCTTCACCGCCGCGGCCGCCAGCAGCGAGGCGGCGCCCAGAAGGTTGTGCCCGCAGCCATGGCCGCTGCCGCCATTCTCGACGGGCCGGTGCTCGGCCACGCCCGCCTCCTGCGACAGGCCGGGCAGCGCATCGTATTCGCCGAGGATGGCGATGACCGGGCCCTCCTCGCCCGCCTCGCCCATCACCGCCGTCGGAATGCCGGCGATGCCGGTGGTGACGCGGAAGCCCTCGGCCGCCAGCGCCTCGGCATGGGCGGCGGCGGACTGGTGCTCGGCATAGTTCAGTTCGGGCGTGGCCCAGACGCGGTCGCTAAGTTCGGAGAACCGCGGGCGCTTCGCCTCGACGTGGCGCCAGATCTCTTCAGTGTTGTCCATGGAGGCCTTTCCAGGGCGCCCGCCAGTCAGGGCGCCATCCACGTCCCCCATGATAGGCCGCGGACCGGCGCGGAGCACCCCCTCTCGCGCGCCGGCGCCTGTCAGCCCCGCCCGGGCCAGACGCCTGGCCGCACGGAAGCGGCGGTGACCAGGCCATAGGCGGTGATGCCCATCGCAACCCCGATGAAGTGCCCGTCCAGTCCGAGGCCCAGCGGGTTGGCCAGCAGCCAGCCGCCCCCGACAGCCAGCCCGATGCGTGCCAGCGCCGCGAGAACCGGCCCGCGCATCCGGCCCGCGCCCATCGCCGCGAAATAGAGCGCCATACCCAGCCCGAAGCCGCCGAAGGCCGGCCCGGTATAGGAAAGGCCCCGCGCCGCGATGGCCGCCACCGCCGGGTCGGCGGTGAAGGTGCCGGCGAAGGCGCCCGGCGCCAGCCCGACCGCCAGGCCCGCCGAGCCCGCCACGCCAAGCGCCAGCAGCCCGCCCGTCCAGGCGGTGCGCCGCGCGGCGCTCCAGTCCCCTGCCCCTGCGGCCCGCCCGACCAGCGCCGTCAGTGCCGAGCCGACGCCAAAGGCGAGTGGAATGGTGAGGAATTCCAGCCGCGCCGCGATGCCATAGGCTGCGACGGCCGCCGCGCCGTGCCGCGCGAGCTGGGCCGTTACGAGGATGGTGGTCAGGTTGGCGATGGCGGCAAGTGCGCAGGCCACCAGCCCGACCGAGAGGATGCGGCGGAACAATGCCGCCTGGGGCCGGACGCGCAAACTGGGCGCGAAGCCCGCGCCGCCGCGCAGCACCACCGCGGCCATGACCAGCGCGGCGGCCCAGAAGGCCACGGCGAAGCCGGCGCCAAGGCCCGGCAACCCCATGCCGAGCGGCTCGGCCAGCACCCAGGCCAGCGGCGGATAGGCCAGCCAGGCCAGCGCCAGCACCCGCGCCGCCAGCGCGTGCTTGCCGCCGCCACGCAGCACGGAGGCCAGGGTATTGGCCAGCCAGGCCGGCACCGCCCCCGCGCCGAAGAGCCAGACGGCATAGGGTGCCCCCGCCTCCACCGCCGAAGGCGCGATCAGGCCCAGCACCGCCTGCGGAAAGCCCGCCAGCGCGAACGCGAAGACACCACCCGCCGTGATGGCGATCAGGAAGGCGTGGAGCACCAGGGCCGCGGCATCCTGCGGCCGCCCGCCGCCGAGCGCACGGGCAATGGCGGCGACCACCCCGCCCCCCATCGCACCCGCCGACATCTGCTGCAGCAGCAGCGCGAAAGGCAGCACCACGGCCCAGCCGGCGAGCGCCGCCGTGCCCTGCCGCGCGGCCAGCCAGGTTTCGGCGAGCTGCGCGCCAACCTGCAACAGCGCGACAAGGCTGGTAGGCGCCGCAAGAGCCAGGATACGGCGCAGCAGGGCCGAGGCGGGTGCCGGTGTGGCGAGGGCAATGGCTTCAGGCATCCTCCTCGCTCCCCGCCACCGCCACACCGAAGCGTTGCCGCATCTTCCCGCTGGCGCCGGGGCCAGGCAGGACGCGCACATCCTCGGGATTGAGCGGCGTGCCGCCTGAGCCGGTCAACGGCGGCGATCGCACCTCCTCACCGCTCGCTGCCTCGACCAGCAGCACGGGGGGACCAGCCGCATCGCCCATCCAGCGGTCCGCCCAGCGTTTCAGCGCGACATAGGCGGGGAAGAAGTCGCGGCCCTTTTCCGTGAGGCGGTACTCGTGCCGATTGCCCCTGCCGCTGGCCGGGGCGCGCTCCAGCAGGCCGTGCTCGACGAGCTTCGCCAGGCGCGCACTCAGGATGTTGGGGGCGATGCCGAGATGCCGCTCGAATTCCTCGAAGCGGGTGGTGCCGTAGAAGGCCTCACGCAGCACCAGGATGGCCCAGCGCTCTCCGAGCACGGCCATGGAACGCGCCACCGGGCAGCGCATGAGCGAGAAGTCGGTCTGGACCACTTGTCGGCCCCTCTTCTTGGACTTGCAACATGCAAGCATCAGTAGCTTGCATGTTGCAAGTTGTTTCGGAGGAGGCGCGAGCGCGCTTGGGGCCTAGAGATAGCGCTCGGTAAGATGCGCGGTGAAATCGGCCGGATCGAGCGGCTTGCCCGTGGCGGCGCGCATCAGGTCCTGGAAGCCGAGGCGCGAACCCTGGGAGTGAACGTGCTGCCGCAGCCAGCCGGTGAGCGGCGCCAACTCGCCCCGCTCCAGCGCCTCGTCCAGCCCCGGCACGGCGATCCGTGCTGCCCGCATGAGCTGCGCCGCTGCCATGGCGCCCAGCGTGTAGGAGGGAAAGTAGCCGAAGGCGCCGTCATGCCAGTGGATGTCCTGCAGGCATCCGCGGGCATCGTCCGGCGGGGTGAGGCCGAGCAGGCGGGCAAAGCCTTCGTTCCAGGCGCCGGGCAGGTCCGCCACGGCGAGGTCGCCGCCGATCAGGGCGCGCTCCAGGCGGAAGCGGAGGATAACGTGGGCGGGATAGGTCAGCTCATCCGCCTCGGTGCGGATGAAGCCGCGCTCCACCCGGCGCCAGAGCCGCGCGAGGTTCTCAGGCGCATAGGCCGCCGAATCGCCGCCGAAGGCCGCGTGCAGCTTCGGGCCGAGGAAACGCAGGAAAGGATCGGACCGGCTAGCCTGCATCTCCACGATCAAGCTCTGCGACTCATGGGCCGCCATGCCGGCGGCCTCCCCCACCGGCTGATGGGCGTGGGCCGAAGGCAGGCCACGCTCGTAGAGGGCATGGCCGGTCTCGTGCAGCACGCCGAGCAGCGCCTGGGCGAAGGCGTCGGGCGTGTAGCGGGTGGTGATCCGCACATCGGTCGGCGTGCCGCCGCAGAAGGGATGCAGGCTTTCATCCAGCCGCGCGTGGTCGAAATCCAATCCCGCCCGCGCCGACATCTCGCGGCACAGGGCCTGCTGGGTGGCGACGGGGAACGGTCCCTGCGGCTGCACCGGTGCGGGCTGCCGCGCCTGCCGCTCCTCGGCACGCGGCAGCGCCTCGGCCAGGAAGGTCTCGTAGGCCGCGAAGATGGGTTCCACATCGGCAGCCCCGATGCCGCGCTGGTAGCCTTCCATCAGCGCGTCATAGGGCGCCAGGCCTGTGGCCGCAGAGAGCGCCGCCGCCGTCTCCCGCTGCAGCCGCACCACCTCGGCCAGATAGGGCGCGACGCGGGCAAAGTCGGACTGCGCGCGGGCCTCGCGCCACACCGTCTCGCAGGCGGCGTTGGCGCGGGCCGAGGCCTCCACCAGCTCGGTGGGCAGCGCCACGGCGCGGGCATGGGCGTGGCGCATCAGCGCGAGGTTGGCGCCTTCCCATTCGCCTGCGGCCTCCGCCTCGGCCAGATCGGCGGCCATGTCGGGCGCCGTCATGAGTTCATGCGCCAGGCCGCTCAGCGTGGCGAGCTGCTCGCCTCGTGCGGCGGCACCACCGGGCGGCATGACGGCCGCCGCATCCCAGTGCAGCATGGCCTGCGCCTCGCCCAGGATGGCGATGCGGGCGAAGCGGGCCTTCAGGCGCGCATAGGCGGCATTGGCGGAAACGCTCATGCTTCGGGCTCCTTGAGGCGGCGATAGGCCCAGGTGGAAAAAACGCCGACCAGAGCCAGCGCCAGCCCATACCAGGTGACGACATAGCCAAGGTGGTTGTTCGGCGGCTGCGGGAAGTTGCGCACGGGCTGCGGCAGAGCATCCGGCGGCAAGCCAGCCGGCGCCAGCGCCACCAGCACGAAAGGCGCGGCATCCGGCAGGCCGAGTGCCGGGCCGATCACGGCGGGATCAAGCGTGTAGAAGCGGCGGCCGGCCGGATCGTCGGTGGCGCTGAACATGCCCGCCGATTCGCCCGGGCGAACATAGCCCTCAACCCGCACCTCGCCCTCGGGCTGGTTGAGGCGCTTGTCACGCTCCAGCGGTACCCAGCCGCGGTTGACGAGCAGCGGCGGCGCGTCCTGCCGCAGCAGGGGTACCAGGAGGTTTGCGCCCAGCACGTTGTTGCGCACCTCCAGCCCGACCAGCGCCTCATGGTCGTTCAGGAAGCGACCGGTGGCGAAGACCTTGGTCCATGGCTGCGGATTCGCGGGGAGCGGCTGCGCCGGCCCGGCCTGGGCGGCGGCCAGATGGGCCAGGAGATCGGTTTTCCAGTGCAGCCGCTGCAGCTGCCAGGTGCCGAGGCCGATCAGGATGGCCAGCACAGGAAGGGTGACCAGCACAGGAAGGATGAGGCGGCGCCAGCGTGTCATGAGAGAGCCTCCGGCCGCGACCTTACCCCCGGCGCGGGGAGCGGAGCGGAGGCGGAGCAGACGCAGCGTTATGGGAGGATAGAAGAAAGGCCGGCATGGCGCTGCGCACCATCCGGCCGAGCGCGGCGGTCCTGCCCGCAGGCGGGACCGCCGGCAGTGGCTTACTCGGCGACCGCGCCGGCCCCGTAGACGTAGATGAACACGAAGAGGAACAGCCAGACCACGTCCACGAAGTGCCAGTACCAGGCCGCCGCCTCGAAGCCGAAATGGCGCTGCGGCGTGAACTGCCCGGCACGGGCGCGGAACCAGCACACCGCCAGGAAGATGGTGCCGACGATGACGTGGAAACCGTGGAAGCCGGTGGCCAGGAAGAAGACCGAGGGATAGATGCCGCCGCCCGAGAAGGCGAAGGGGGCCTCGGAATATTCCAGCGCCTGGAAGGAGGTGAAGGTGAGGCCCAGCAGCACGGTCAGGCCGAGGCCAAGCAACATGTCCTTGCGGTTGTTCTCCAGCAAGGCATGGTGCGCCCAGGTGACGGTGCAGCCGGAGAGCAGCAGGATCAGCGTGTTCAGCAGGGGCAGGTGGAAGGGGTCGAAGGTGTGGATGCCTTCCGGCGGCCACACGGCCTTCGCCGCGCCCGAGACGTGCTCCGGATAAAGCGCGAAATGGAAATAGGCCCAGAAGAAGGCGACGAAGAACATCACCTCCGAGGCGATGAACAGCGCCATGCCGTAGCGCATGCCGAGGCGCACCACAGGCGTGTGGACACCCGGAGTCCGTGCCTCCCGCACCACGTCGCGGAACCAGAAGAACATCGCAACCAGCACGCCCAGCAGGCCCAGGAAGAAGGTCCACTGCACACCTTCCCGCGCCCAGAGGATGATGCCGAACAGCATCAGACCCGCGGCGAAGGAAGCAACCAGCGGCCAGGGGCTGGGATCAACCAGGTGGTAGGGATGCTTGTGGAGGGGCGGCGCTTCCGCTTCTACCATCATGTTGCTGCTGGCCATGTGACTTCCTGACTCAGGGGACTCGATTGTAGCCGCGGAGCCGGCATGAACCGACCCCGTTGCACCTCGTTAAACGTGCCTCATCAATCCTCAAAACGCGGCCTGGATCAAGCCTCTCACCGTGCCGCTGGCGGCGCCAAGGAGGCATCGCGCTGCTTGCCGACATGCGGCCCTGCCTTGGCAATCGCGCCGGCGCGCTCGGCATCTTCCAGGGTGCGGAAGAAGGTGTAGCTCAGCGTGATGGTGCGCACCGCGCTGGCGGAGGGATCGTCGGCGATCTTGGGATCGACCCAGAAGGAGATGGGCATCTCCACCTGCTGGCCGGGCTGCAGCGTCTGCTGGTCGAAGCAGAAACACTGCACCTTGTGGAAATAGGGACCGACGATCTCGGGGGTCACGTTGTAAGTGGCAACACCCGTGGTGGGCGTGCCGCCGGTGCTGGCGGCGGTGTAGAAGGCGAGCGCCTCCTGCCCCACCTTCACGTCCATCTTGTTCTGGCCGGGCTGGAAGGTCCAGGGCAGGCCAGGATGAGTGTTGGCGTTGAAGCGGATGGTGACGACCTGCTCACCAGCCCCAGGCGCCAAACCGCCGATCTGCGGCGTGCCGCCATAGCCTGTGACGGCGCAGAACACCGAGTAGAGCGGCACCGCTGCAAAGGAGAGACCCAGCATGCCGCCGACCATGCCAGCGGCGACAAGCCCGACGCGGCGGTTACGGCGGGCCAGATTCGGATCCGTGACAGGCAAGTTGGACGCTCCCCCGGTTGTTACGGTTTGGCTTAGTGGATCGACATACGCGCCATGGCAACGAAGTAGAACAACCCTACCAGCGCGAGCAGCGCGATCAGCACCGCCCAGTTGCGGCCGCGGCGGCGGCGGATGAAGGCCTGCTTCTCCGCATCGCTCATGCCGCCCGGCGTACCCCTGCCGCTCATGTGCCGAACAGCAGGCGGTCGGCCGCCAGCGCCGCGAACAGCATGAACAGGTAGATGATCGAGAACTTGAAGGCGGCACGGGCCGGCGCGTCCTTGGTCAGGCTGCGGCCCTGCTCATCCTGCGCGTCACGCTTCACGCGCCACATGGACTCCAGGAAGAAGGCGCCCAGCACCACCGCGGCCGCGCCATAGGCTAGTCCAGCCATGCCAAGCACGGTGGGCAGCACACCGAGCGGCGCCAGCAGCAGCGAATAGAGCCAGATCTGCCGCCGCGTCTCCTTTGCGCCGGCGACCACCGGCAGCATCGGCACGCCGGCACGCGCGTAGTCGCCGCTGGCGAAGAGCGAGAGCGCCCAGAAATGCGGCGGCGTCCAGAAGAAGATGATGGCGAACATCACCACCGCCTCCACCGAAACATGCCCGGTCACGGCGGCCCAGCCGATCATCGGCGGGAAGGCGCCGGCGGCGCCGCCGATGACGATGTTCTGCGGCGTGCGGCGCTTCAGCCACATGGTGTAGATGAAAACATAGAAGGCGATCGAGCCGGCCAGCACGAGCGCCGCCACCAGGTTGGTGGCCAGCCCCATCATCACCACAGAGGCCAGGGCGAGAAAGACGCCGAAGGAGAGCGCGGCCCGTGGCCTGATGCGCCCGGCAGGGATGGGACGGCTCGCCGTGCGGTGCATGACCGCATCGATATCGCGGTCGTACCACATGTTGATGGCGCCCGAGGCGCCAGCCGCCACCGCAATGCAGAGGATGGCGGTCAGCGCCAGCACCGGGTGCAGGTGCCCCGGCGCCACGATGAGCCCGACGGCCCCGGTGAAGACCACCAGCGACATGACACGAGGCTTCAGCAGCGCGACCCAGTCGCGCACCTCGCTCAGGTCAAGCTCGCCGGATGTGGAGAGGGGGGCTGCCGCCCCCCCCGGATCAATCGCGCTATCGCTCATCAGCCCAATTCAGCCTCAGCGGATACGGGGCAGCTCTTCGAAGGTGTGGAACGGCGGCGGAGAAGAAACCTGCCATTCCAGCGTCGTGGCGCCCTCGCCCCAGGGGTTTGCCGCAGCCTGCTCCTTGCTCGTGAAGGTGCGGTAACAGACATATAGGAACACCACGAAGGAAGCCACAGAGATATAGGCGCCAATGCTGGCCACCATGTTCCAGCCGGCGAAGGCGTCCGGATAATCCGGATAGCGACGCGGCATGCCCTGGGCGCCCAGGAAGTGCATGGGGAAGAAGGTCAGGTTCACGCCGACGAAGGTCATCCAGAAATGGACCTGGCCCCAGAACTCCGGGTACTGCTTCCCGCTCATCTTGCCGATCCAGTAGTAGAAGCCGGCATAGATGGAGAAGACGGCACCCAGCGACAGAACGTAGTGGAAGTGCGCCACCACGTAGTAGGTGTTGTGCAGGATGACGTCCACGCTGGCATTGGCCAGCTTCACGCCGGTCACGCCACCGACGGTGAACAGGAAGATGAAGCCGATGGCGAACAGCATCGGCGTCTTGAAGCTGATGGAGCCGCCCCACATGGTGGCGATCCAGGAGAAGATCTTGATGCCCGTCGGCACGGCGATGACCATGGTCGCGGCCATGAAGTAGGCCCGCGTGTCCACCGAGATGCCGGAGGTGAACATGTGGTGCGCCCAGACCACGAAGCCCACCACGCCGATCGCCACCATGGCATAGGCCATGCCGAGATAGCCGAAGATCGGCTTGCGGCTGAAGGTGGAGAGCACGTGGGAGATGATGCCGAAGCCCGGCAGGATCATGATGTAGACTTCGGGGTGGCCGAAGAACCAGAACAGGTGCTGGAACAGCACCGGGTCGCCGCCGCCGGCCGGGTCAAAGAAGGCCGTGCCGAAGTTGCGGTCGGTGATCAGCATGGTGATGGCGCCGCCGAGCACGGGCACCGAGAGCAGCAGCAGGAAGGCGGTGACCAGCATGCCCCACACGAAGAGCGGCATCTTGTGCAGCGTCATGCCGGGCGCGCGCATGTTGAAGATGGTCGTGATGAAGTTCGCCGCGCCCAGGATCGAGCTGGCGCCCGCCAGGTGCAGGCTGAAGAGCGCCATGTCGGGGCCGATGCCGCTCTGGTAGGTGGCGTTGGACAGCGGCGGATAGAGCGTCCAGCCCGTACCCGCACCGCCCACGAAGAGGCTGCCCACCGCCAGCATCAGCGCCGGCACCAGCAGCCAGAACGAGATGTTGTTGAGGCGCGGGAAGGCCATGTCCGGCGCGCCGATCATGATCGGCACGAAGTAGTTGCCGAAGCCGCCGATCAGCGCCGGCATGATGACGTAGAACACCATGACCACGCCATGCGCGGTCACCGCCACGTTCCAGGCCTGGCCATCGGCGAAGATCTGCATGCCCGGGCTCTGCAGCTCGATGCGCATCAGCAGGCTGAGGCCAACGCCCACGAAAGCCGCGACCACCGCGAAGATCAGGTAGAGAACCCCGATATCCTTGTGGTTGGTACTGAAGAACCAGCGCGCCACGAAGCCGGGCGTGTGGTCGTGATGGCCGTGGCCATGCTCGTCATGCGTATGTGACGCGGTCGCCATGTTTATCCGTCCCGCTCGCTCTCGAACCGTCCCTTGAGCGCCGCCTTAGCGGCGCAACTCCGCCACCTGCGTGCCGGCCTCGGCCGGCGCTGCGGCCGTCGTCACCGCTGGGGCGCCGCCGTCCTGCGCGAAGCGCTGCTTCGCCGCCGCCGCCCAGGCATCGAACTCCGCCTTGGGCACCGCCTGCACCACGATCGGCATGAACCAGTGGTTGGTGCCGCAGATCTGGTTGCACTGACCATAGAAGGTGCCGGGCCGATCGGCGCGCATCCAGGTCTCCATGGTGCGCCCGGGAATGGTGTACTTCTGCACGCCCAGGCTGGGCACGAAGAAGCTGTGGATCACGTCCTGCCCGGTGGTGATGACGCGGATATTGGCACCGACTGGAATCACCAGCGGCTCGTCCACCGTCAGGTTGCGCAGCTGGCCGGGCTTCAGGTCGGCTTCCTGGATCGGGTAGCTGTCATAGGCGAAGTTGCCCTGGTCAGGGTAGGCGTAGTGCCAGTACCACTGCCGGCCCGTCACGTTCACCGTCACCTCGGCGTCCACCGCCCGGTCTTCCCAGTAGATCAGGCGGAAGGAGGGGATGGCGATGACCACAAGGATCAGCACCGGCAGCACCGTCCAGGCCACTTCCAGCAGGGTGTGGTGGCTGGTGCGCGAGGGCACGGGGTTCCTGTCGGCGCGGTAGCGCCAGATCACCCAGGCCAGCAATGCGCCCACGAAGGCGGTGATGATGATGATGATCCACAGCACCAGCTGGTTGAAGTCGTGGATGGCTTCCTTGACCACACCGCCGGCAGGCTGGAGCCCCAAGGCCCAGGCATGAGGGGCGCCAACCATGGGCTGCCCCGCCGCGCCGGATTCCTGCGCCAGGGCGGACGCCCCGTGCAGCAGAGACATTCCAGCCACGCCACAGGTGGCGAACAAGCCCGCGAAGCGCGAAACGATCGACCGCCGCATTCCCTATCCCGTCCGCTCGTAATCCGTGCGCCCTGATGGTCCGGACGCCGGCGCGCAACGCGCCATTTCTGGCCCCAGCCGCACCGCACGGCAAAGACCGGCCTCTCCCCTTAAGCGTAGAGTGAGGCGTTCTGCCGGACCATAGTCGCGCCTCCCTGCCCCGCACAAGTGAGGGCGCGCCACCAAGGCGCAAGCACCATGAATTACCGGGGATTTACGCGTTCGGAACACCGAACGTTCCGCAGAATCGGCCGGCAGCGGTCAGCCTGCGGCGGAACCATCCGGCTCCGCCTCGTCCTCGCTGACGTGATCCACCATGTCGCCAAGCATGGAACGGACATGGGCATCGGTGACGGCGTAGAAGACCTGCCGCCCCCGCCGCTCGGCCTGCAGCAGCCGCGCCGCGCGCAGCAACCGCAAGTGGTGCGAGGCCAGGCTGCCGGAAATGCCGATCCGGTCGGCCATCTCACCGACCGGAGCGGGCGTGTCGAGGCAGGCGAGGATGATCCGCAGCCGGGTCGGGTCGCTCATCAGCCGGAACATCTCGGCCAATTCCACGACCTGATCCTCGGGGATGAGCGCCCTCATCGCCGGGCGCCCCGCATCAGGCCGCCGCGACGGCCCGATCACCGAGCGCCACCGCCGGCGCGGCGTTGCGCAGATGCACCAGGGTGAACAGCCCGCCGGGGCGGCAGGGCTCCATCGCCTCCACCTGCACCGCATCGCGGTCGAACAGGTCGCTGAAGGCGAAGTCCGGGTGCCAGCCGAGCAGGCGGGAGAGCGGCGCCATGGTGCGCTCCACCCACCAGCGCGGCCCCGCCTCGGCGGCGAAGTGGTTGACGAACAGGAGATGCCCGCCCGGCCGCACCACGCGCTGCATCTCGGCGAAGAGCTTCTTCGCGTCCGGCACCACGCTCGCGGTGAACATCGCCACCGCGATGTCGAAGGCGCCATCCTGGAACGCCATCGATTCGGCATCCATCTCCAGCAGCCCCTCGACATGGGCGAGTTGCTCGTTGGCCACCCGCTCCTGCGCCTTCAGCAGCATGTCGCGTGAAAGATCGATGCCGATGACGCGCTTCTCGGGCCGGTAGCGCGGCAGGGCCAGTCCGGTCCCCACCCCCACTTCCAGGACCCGCGTGCCGGGGAGGCGGTTCACCGCCGCCACGGCCCTGCGCCGCCCAAAGGAGGAGACGCCGCCGAAGACCGCGTCATAGACCCCCGCCCAGCGGCGGTAGGCTTCCCTGACGGAATTGGCATCCAGTGCGGCGCGCGGATGGTCCCGCAGCGCCTGATCGACCGCCTGGTCCCGCGGTGTTTCGAGTGTCGTGGCCATTCCCTGTCCTCGCCAGCCTCCCGCTACCCGCTTGCCGCCCGCCGCGCAAGCGCCCGCGTGATGGCCAACACCTCCGGCCGTCCTGAAAGGGGCAGGCATGTTCGTTGCAACGCGCGCGCCGGCCCGGGGTTACGCGGAGGGCGCCACCCTGCGGCGTGAGGGCCAGGCCACGAGCAGCCCGCCCACCGCGATGATGGCCGCGCCGAGCAAAGTGAAGCGGTCCGGCTGATCGCCGAACACCAGCATGGAGGCCAGAACGGCCCAGATCAGCTGTGTATAGCTCATCGGCGCCAGCAGGCTCGCCGGGGCGCGAGCGAAGGCCAGCACCAGCAGCCCGTGCCCGACTGCCCCCAGTGCGCCAAGCGCCAGCAGCCCGGTCCAGCCCCATCCGGTCGGGACCTGCCACACGAAGGGTTGTGCGAGCGCCGTCACTGCGGACGCCGCGAGGCCGGTGTGCAGGATGGTGGTGCGCGGGTCGTCCACCGCAGCCAGCTTGCGGGTCAGGATCTGGTAGACGCCGTAGAGGAGGGCCGTTCCGATCGGCAGCACGATGGCCCAGTGCGGCAGCGGGCCGCCGGTCAGGAAGGGCGGTCGCAGCGCCACCCCCACGCCGAGCAGCCCCACCGCCACCCCAAGCCAGCGGCGTGGGCTGACCTTCTCCTGCAGCCACACCGCCGCCATGGCGACCGTGAAGAGCGGCGAGGCGAAGTTCACTGCCGTGGCATCGGCCAGCGGCACATGCGCAAGGGCGTGGGAGAAGAGATAGTTGGCCGAGGCGAGGCAAAGGCTGCGCAAGGCCTGCAACCCCGGGGCGCGCGACCGCCAGGGCAATGCGCCGGTGAACACCCGCAGCAACAGCGCCACCAGCAGCACATGCCCAATGAAACGCGCGAAGATGAGCTGCCCGATGGCATAGTCGGCCGCCATCAGCTTGGTGGTGGTGTCCATCGCCACGAAGAAGGCGACGGCGGCGAGTTGCAGGGCAACGCCGATGAGGATGGCGGGCATGTCGCGCGCATCATGCCAGCCGCAGCGCAACCTTGGCAGAGTGTCGGCGGTAACATTTTCCGCCCGCCAAACGAAAGGAGAGGAGAGGGAGAAGAAGCCCTCCCCTTCCTCCTGTCAGGCGGCGTCGGCGTGCAGGCGCGCAGACCGTTTCGGCGCCTCCAGCTCGGCCGCCAAGCCTTCGAGCCGTGCCTGCAGGGCGTCCACCTTCTCCAGCACCGTGAGGATATGCGTCTCGGAGCGGAGATTGGTGTCGTAGTCGAGTTCCGCCGCCGCCCGGTCGCGCGCCGCCTGGCGGTTCTGCGCCATCAGGATCAGCGGCGCCTGGAAGGCCGCCAGCATGGACAGCACCAGGTTCAGGAAGACGAAGGGATAGGGGTCGAAGGCGTGCTCGGCCAGCACCAGCGCGTTGAACAGCGCCCAGATGCCCAGGAACACGCCGAAGCCCAGGATGAAGCGCCAGGAGCCGCCGAAGGCGGTGACGTGCTCGGCCAGCCGTTCGCCGAAGGTCAGGCGCTCCTCCAACTCGTCGTTCAGGTCATGCACCTGTGCGCGCCGGGCGATGCGCTCGATCATCCGGCGCTCTCCCGGGGTAAGCGGCGCCTTGCCGCGGCTCAGCAGAGCCTGGGCGAGCTGGCGGACTTCGGCCTGGGTCTCGATGAAATCGTTCATGGCGTCCCCTCTTCGGCTGAGGGATTGCGGGGCTGGCGGTTCCTTACTCCTGAGCACGCAACGCGCGGGCCTACGCGGCCTGTGCCGCGCGGCTTCCGCGCGTCAGCGCGATCGGGGACGCCCGCTTGCCCGGGGCCGCGAGAGACGATGATTAAGAAAGGGAATATGGGCCATGGCGGTGCCGCCCCTGACGTTGCGTTCCTGGATCCAAGCGCTGCGCGAGACGGCGCGGCGGCTGGAATGCCGGGCGCCGTCAGGTGATGGGACTACTGCCAGGTTCCATCGTGATCCTCACATGCAGGTGCCCCCCAGAGTCGGATTGGGAGGCAAGCTGCTGGATAACTGCCCGCCACTTAGCAGGTTTCATGCCGCGGCGCAAAACCGGATCGCGCTCTCAGGGCCGCAGCAGGAACTCGCCGCTCGCGGTGGCGCTGACCGGCACTGCTTCCGGCGCCGAGACGGGCGGCGGCGCGGTATCCTGGCGCGCGGCCATCATCGCCACGCGCATACGCGGCATGGGTTGGCTGGCCACGTCCACCTGAAGCTTGCTGAGATTGACCACGCGCAGCCCGAGCTGCCCCGACACCGCCCCCGCCCGCTGCCGCAGCGCCTCGATGGCCATTTTTCCCGCTTCCTTTCGGGCCTCGACCTCCTGCTGGCGGGAAAGCGTCCAGTCCAGCCCGGCCATGGCGAGCCCCTGCCCCTGCAGCTTGCCGGTCAGGTCCAACAGAGGCGCCGCCTCGGTCCCGCGCAGCATCAGCGTCTGGGTGGCCGTCCAGTCGCGCTTCTCCTCATTGCGGCTGGTCCAGTAGCCACCGGTACTGGCTTCGATGCCCTGCACCGCCCGCGCCTGCTCCATCGCCTTCGCCATGGCGCTGTTCACCTGCGCCTGCACGGCAGCCGCGGTAGCGCCGCGCGCCTCCACGCGCAGTGTGGCGCGCACCTCATCCGGCGCACGCAGCACCTCCGCCGTCTCGGACAAGGTCAGCACGGTCTCCGCGGTGGGCCGTGCCTCGGAAGCCGTGCCGGGCGCAGGCACAGGTTGCGCCCAGGCGGTGCCGCCGGCCACGATGCCGCCGAGAACCAGCGCAGGGAGGGAAGGTCGGGCCATGGTGATCTCCTCACTTTGGTTTGCACCCCATATCGGTCCTCTGTGCGAAGGAGGGAAGCGGGACTATTTCCCTTCGCCCTGTCGCGCTCCGGCCGGCGAGTCCCGGTGCGCGCCCCGCAAGGAGCCATTGCCACGTCCGACCGTCTTCCCGACCTCAACCTGTTGCGGCTCTTCGTGGCCCTGGTGGAGGAGCGCCATGTCACCCGCGCGGGTGCGCGGCTGTTCCTGTCGCAGCCGGCCGCATCCGGGGGTCTGAAGCGCCTGCGCGAGCAGTTCCAAGACCCGCTGCTGGTGCGGGAAGGGCACGACCTGCGCGTGACCGTCCGCGCCCAGCAACTCTACGACTCCATCGCACCGCGACTGGAGGACTTGGCCTCGGCCATCCACGCCGTCAGCCCCTTCGACCCGGCCCGCGACTCGCGCACCTTCCGCCTGGGCTGCACCGACGCCGTGGCCTATGCCATTCTGCCACCGCTGTTCGCGCGGCTGCGTGAGGTGGCACCCCTTTGCCAGCTGACGGTGCGGGTCGGGGATTTCCGCACCCTGCCGGGCCTGCTGTTGCATGGGGAGATCGGCGCCGCCGTCGGTTATCTCGGTGAGGAACTGCCAGCCAATGCGCGGATCCGCGTGCTGCGCCATGCGCAATGGGTGCTGGTGCGCGACCCCGCCACAGCGCCCGTCATCTCCATCGACGACTTCTGCGCCCGGCAGCACGCCATGGTGACCCCGCGCGGCGACCTTGAAGGTTTCGTGGACGCCCTGCTGCGCCAACAGGCCCGCACGCGCCGGGTGGTGCTCGGGGTGAGCTCCTTCGGCCTGCTTTCCGTTGCTCTGCCAGGCAGCGACCTGGTGGCCACAGTGCCGGACTTCGTCGCGGAACGGCTGCAACTGCGTGTCAGCCTGGCCAGCGAGGCACCGCCGGTTGCTCCGCCACCGCTGCCCAATGCCTTGGCCTGGCGCGATGCGGAGGACCGCGATCCGGCCGAGCGCTGGTTTCGCCAGCAGGTGACAGAAGCCTTCACCGGCGCCTTCGGCCGGAGCTGAGACCGCCTCTCAACAGCCACGCCCTGGCTCTCTAAGCTGGCGGCCTTCGCCGCGCCGGGACTCCACATGCCGCTCTGGATTGCTGTCACCCTCGCCGCCGCCCTGTTCCAGACCTGGCGGACCGCCATGCAGCAGAAGCTGCGCGGCCAGCTCTCGGTGAACGGGGCGGGCGTGGTGCGCTATCTCTACGGCGTGCCCTTCGGGCTGCTGCTGCTGCTGGCCTATGCGGGCCTGACCGGGCAGACGCCGCCCGCCCCTTCCCTGCTCTTCCTCGTGCTCGCGGCGGCCGGCGGGCTGACGCAGATCCTCGGCACCAATCTCCTGATCCTCTCCTTCGGGGCGCGCGGCTTCGCGGTCGGCACCGCCTATGCCAAGACCGAGGCCGTGCAGGGCGCCATCCTGGCCCTGCTGCTGCTGGGCGAACGGATCTCGGCGCTGGCCTGGATCGGCATCGCCATTGGCGTGGGCGGCGTGCTCTATCTCTCCCTTGCCGGACGCGAGACCGGGCCGGGCGGGCTGCTGCGGGCCGCGCTGCAGCCCGCTGCCCTCTATGGCCTGAGCGCCGGAACCGGTTTTGCGCTGACGGCGGTGCTGGTGAAGGCCGCCAATCAGGAACTGCCGCACCCCGACCCCGTTCTACGCGCCCTGACCACGCTGGTGGCCACCAACATCCTGCAAACCCTCATGCAGGGCGGCTGGCTGGCCTGGCGCGAGCCGGAGCAGTTCCGCGCCGTCTTCCGCACCTGGCGGGACAGCCTGCCGGTGGGCGCCCTCTCCGCCCTTGGCTCGGCCTGCTGGTTCACCGGCTTCGCCCTGGCGCCGGTGGCGCTGGTGCGCGCACTCGGCCAGACCGAGATCCTGTTCACCCTGCTGTTCAGCCGCTTCTACTTGCGCGAGACGATGACGCGCGCCGAGGTGACAGGCGCCCTGGTCGTGGTGTTCGGTGTCGTGCTGGTGCTGGCCGGGCGCTGAGGGGCGCGCCTGCTTCCATCGGGATGTCATCCCGGCGTCATCGCCCTGTCATGCTGCGCCCCTATACGCCCCGGGCGACGGCAAGGGGCGAGGAATGCTGCAGCTTGAGAACCTTTCACGCCACTTCGGCGCCACCGCGGCGGTGTCAGGCGTCAGCCTGACCATTCCGGCGGGGCAGATGGTGGGCGTCATCGGCCGCTCGGGCGCCGGCAAGTCCACCCTGCTGCGCATGGTGAACCGCCTGACCGAGCCCTCCGAAGGGCGCATCCTGCACGAGGGCCAGGATGTCACGCGCCTGCGTGGGCAGGCGCTGCGCGACTGGCGCACCCGTTGCGGCATGATCTTCCAGCAGTTCAACCTGGCACCGCGGCTCGACGTGCTGACCAATGTGCTGGTTGGGCGGCTGAACCACCATCCCGGCCTGTTCGGCACGCTCGGCACGCTGTTCAAGCGCTTCCCTGCCGAGGAGCGCGCCATGGCACTGATGGCGCTGGACCGCCTCGACCTCGCCAGCCAGGCGCTGCAGCGCGCCGACACGCTTTCCGGCGGCCAGCAACAGCGCGTCGCCATCGCGCGCGCCATGCTGCAACAGCCGCGCATCCTGCTGGCCGACGAGCCCATTGCCAGCCTGGACCCGCGCAACGCCCGCACCGTGATGGATGCGCTGCGCGACGTGAACCGGCGCGACGGCATCACCGTGCTCTGCAACCTGCACCACCTCGACACCGCCCGGGAGTACTGCCAGCGCATCGTCGCGCTGAATGCGGGGCGGGTGATGTTCGACGGTCCGCCAGGCGAGCTCACTGCCACGCGGCTGCGCGACATCTACGGCGTCTCGGAAGCCGAATTCGACGAACAGAGCGCCGCGCCGGCCGCCGACAGGGCGACCGTTCGGCAAACCGGCCCCAGCCGGGTGGACCCCCTCCCCGCCTGACCGCCCCATCGCCGCGCTCCCGCACGGATCGCGGCCCAAGGAGAAGCGCATGATCAACCGCCGTACCCTCGCCGGCCTGATGGCCGGCGCCGCCCTGCTGCCCGCCGCCCTCTCCACCGGCCTGCGCGCCGAGGGCACCGACACCGCGCCGATGCCCAAGCCCGGCAAGCGCGACTGGGCCAGCGAAGTGCCGCAGATCCGCATCGGCCTGCTCGGCGGCGAGAACGAGTCCGACCGCCTCGGCCGTTTCGAGGAGTACCGCAAGCTGATCGAGGACACCTTCAAGGTGCCCGTCCGCCTCTTCCCCGCGGCCGACTATGCCGGCGTCATGCAGGCCTTCTCCGCGGCGCAGATCGAGGCTTCCTCGATGGGCGCCTCCGGTTATGCCGGCACCTGGCTGGACACCCACGGCGCCGTCGAGCCGCTGGTGGTGCCGGTCGAGGCGGATGGCTCGATCTCCTACATCTCCTGCATGGTGACGCGGAAGGATTCCGGCATCACCAGCCTGGAGCAGATGAAGGGCCATTCCCTTGCCTGGGCCGACCCGAACTCCACCTCCGGCTATCTGATCCCGCGCTCCGAGCTGCGCGGCCAGGGTATCGACATCGACAAGTACTTCTCCCGCACCGGCTTCGCCGGCGGGCATGAGCAGGGCGTGGTGGCCGTGTTGCAGAAGCAGTACGACGCCTGCTGCACCTGGGCCTCCGGCATTGGCGACGAGAGCAAGGGCTTCAGCCGCGGCAACCTGCAGGCCATGGTCGAGAAGGGCATGCTGACGATGTCCGACCTCAACATCATCTGGAAGTCACGTCCGATCCCGAACGGGCCGCTGGTGGTGCGCAAGGCGCTGCCCGCGAGCTTCAAGAAGGATTTCAGCGACTTCCACCTGGCGCTGCCGACCGAGCACCCAAAGGTCTATGCTGATATCGAGCGCGGCGGCGGCAAAGGCTATGCCCGCATCACCCACGAGCAGTTCGAACCGATTGTGCAGCTCCGCCGCGAGGAAGCGGCCGAGCGCCGCCGCCGCTCCTAGGCGCGGCATCGGCTCGTGGCGAGGGTAGGCATGAGCGTCATCACCACGCATCTGCCGGCGGTACGGCGCGGAGAAGCCGCCTACCAGGCTCTTCGCCGCCAGCGCCGGCGCGCGTCTCTCGCTGGACTCGGGGTCCTGGCCATCTGCTTCGTCGCGGCGGCCTGGATCAGCGAGTTCTATCCTTCCTCTCTCGCAGCCGGCCTGCCGCGCATCGGCGAGTATTTCCATCGCATCCTGCCCACCCTCCACGCGCCGGTGCTGTTCGCGGGGGTGAAGACGGAGGGCAGCCTCGCCTTCTGGTTCTACCGCCTTGATTCCTGGCTGCTGCTGCTGTTGCAGACCGCGCAGATGGCGGCCCTCGCCACGCTTGGAGGCGCGGCCGTGGCGCTGCTGATGGCCTTCCCGGCGGCGCGCAACCTCGCCCCCTCGCGCTGGCTGCACCACCTGACGCGGCGCGGGCTTGAGGCGACGCGCACCGTGCCGGAGATCGTCTATGCGCTGATTTTCGTCTGGGCCTTCGGCGTTGGCCCGCTGGCCGGCATCCTGGCGATCGGCCTGCACACGGCGGGCGCGCTGGGCAAGCTGTTCTCCGAGGTGGTCGAGAACGCGCCGATGCAGGCCTGGGACGGGATGCGCGCCTCCGGCGCCAACTGGGCGCAGGCCTGCCGCTACGCCATCCTGCCGCAGGTGGCGCCCAACCTGCTGAGCTATGCGCTGCTGCGCTTCGAGATCAACCTGCGCGGCGCCACCGTCATCGGCTTCGTCGGCGCGGGCGGCATCGGGCAGGAGCTCTATCAGGTCATCGCCTTCAACTACTATGAGGAGATCAGCGCCATCGTGGTGCTCGTCATCCTCTCGGTCATGCTGATCGACCTGCTCTCCGAGCGGTTGCGTCACCGGCTGATCCATGCGGCGGGAGCGCGCTGAGATGACCCTCACCCCTTCCGCCATCGCCGCCTGGCAGGCGCGCGAGCCCCGCGCCTTCGGCACCACTCCGGCGGTCCGGGCGCTGCGCTGGCTGGGTGCGGCTGCCTTCCTGGCCTGGCTCGCCTGGAGCTTCTGGCTGTTCGACATCACGCCCACCCGGCTATGGAACGGCTTCGCCGGATTGATGACCATCCTGCGCCTGATGATCCCGCCCAGCCCCGGCGAACTGTGGATGGACATCCTGAAGGGCATGGCGGAAAGCGTGGCGATGGCCTTCCTCGGCACCGCGCTGGCCAGCCTGGTGGCCTTGCCGCTCGGCTTCCTCGGTGCGCGCAACATCCTCACCGCCTCGCTGCTGCGCTTCTCCGTGCGGCGGATCTTCGACGGGATGCGTGGCGTGGACCAGCTCATCTGGGCACTGGCCTATGTGCGCGCTGTGGGCCTCGGCCCGCTGGCGGGCGTGCTCGCCATCTTCACCAGCGACCTCGCGGTGCTGGCGAAGCTCTACGCGGAGGCGATCGAGAACGCCGAGAAGCGGCAGAGCGAGGGCGTCATCGCCTCGGGCGGGCACCGGCTGCACGCGATCCGCTTCGGCATCCTGCCGCAGGTCCTGCCGGTGATGCTGGCGCAGGCGCTCTATTTCTTCGAGAGCAACACGCGCTCCGCCGCCATTCTCGGCGTGGTGGGCGCCGGCGGCATCGGCCTGCAGATCGCCGAACGCATCAAGGTGCGCAACTGGGACGAGGTCGCCTTCATCATCATCCTGATGGTGCTGACGGTAGGCGCCATCGACTGGCTCTCGGGCATGGTCCGCCAACGGCTGATCGGCCGGCGGGAGGCTACGCGCTACTGAAGGCACGAGCCCGCGCGGGCATGAAAAAGGCCGGGGAACAATGTTCCCCGGCCTTCTCTTGTTGTCTCAGGCCGCGTCGTCGCGGCGGTCGCGGGCCTTCACATAGGCCACCGAGGCGTGCTCGGGGCAATAGGGCTTCCCGGGAATGGCCTCGGCCGTGCAGAAGCGGAACTCGGGCGTACCGGGCTCGCCGATCGGCCAGCAGCAGCTGCGGGCGCCGGACCGCTGGAAGGGCCGCACCACCGCCGTCGGCGGCGGCGCCGGACGGCGAGGCGGCAGCGGGCGCGCGGCAACCGGCTGGGTGGCAGGCGGCAGCGTGGAAAGCGCGGGAGCAGGCGACGGGCGCGGCGCGGGTGCCGCCGGTGCAGGCGCGGGCGTCGGGCTCGGCGCGGCGGCCACGGGCTCCGGTGCGGACACCGGCGCGGCGGGCACCACGGTGCCGGCCTCCTCGCGGCGGATCGGGCTCGGGCGTGCCGGCAGGTTCAGGCGATGCGCCTTGCCCACCACGGCATTCTTGGAGATGCCCATGCGGCGCCCGATCTCGGCCGTGGAGTGACCCTCCGCCCAGAGCGCCCGCAAGGTTTCAATCGCTTCTGCTGTCCACTCCATGCCCGGTCTCCAGCCTGCCACCACCATATACGGTAGTGAAATGCAGGGTCCGGGCACAAGATGCGGCAGATGAGCCGACTCCAAAAAGGTGTGGAAAACCCCACGCGCAAGTTAATTCGGGTTGAGCGCGCACACGCAGGGCGAAGTGTGTCTTTCGTGTTTTCCCTTGGGCGCAGCTTGCCAATTCAGAACAACAAGCCTTTTCGCAGCATTCCGTGGACGCCCTTCTCGCCATTCACGGTTTGCGTCACCCGGAAATCCACCGCGAGCGAACAGAACTGGTAGGCCTCGGCGGCAGAGAGTTGCGCACGCACCACGATGAAGGCGATCATCTCCCGGAGCGCCTGCTTCATCGCCACGTCCAAATCCTCGTGGATGCCCATGCTGATGAAATGCGTGGGCGTTTCCGCGCGCGGGAAGCGCAGTGCCGGCTGCGCGGCGCCGCCGCCCTTCTCCAGGGTCAGGCGGAAGTGCCCGGTCAGGCACATCTCCAGCGCGGTGACGCAGACCTCGCCATCGCCCTGCACGCCATGGCCGTCGCCCGCGCTGAAGAGCGCGCCGGCCTGGTGCACGGGCAGATAGAGCGTGGTGCCCTCGACCAGCTCCTTGTTGTCCAGGTTGCCGCCATGCGCGCGCGGCTCCTTGGTGGAGATGGAACCCCAGGCCTCCGGCGGCGCCACGCCCATCACGCCGAAGAAGGGCGAGAGAGGCAGCGTGACCGGCTGCACCACGCCGTCGCGCTTGGGACCGAAGGGCAGCCGGCAGGTCTGCGCCGCGCGGTCGACGGGAATGTGGATCAGGCGGCGGTAGGGAAAGTCCTCCGGCAGCGTACCGACGAGCGGGCGGAAGTGGTTGTAGCCCCAGTCGGCGCCCAGCTCGATCCTCTCAATGTCGATGCGCAGGCAGTCGCCCGGTTCGGCGCCCGCCACGGCCACGGGACCGGTCACCAGATGCGGCCCGAGGCGCGGCATCGTGCCGGCCGCCACGGCCTCGTGGATGGCCTGCAGGGCCGGCGGAACGGAGAGGCCGCTCTCCGGCGGCGGCACCACCTCGGCGGGGCCGGAGACGCACTGCATCACCACCAGGTCGCCCGAGGCGACGGTCAGCACCGGCGGGAAGCCGGCATCGAACGCGCCGAACCGCACGGTCTGCGGCGTGGCGGACAGATGGTGGGTGGTGGCCATGACTCGCGCTCCTCCTGCCCCGTGACAATCCGGAGTCAGCGCGGCCGGGTCAACCTCCCACGAAGCCGCCGGACTGCCGCTGCCACAGCCGGGCATAGGTGCCCTCGCGTGCCAGCAGTTCGGCATGGCTGCCCTGCTCGACGATGCGGCCATGCTCCAGCACCACCAGCCGGTCCATGCTGGCGAGGGTGGAGAGGCGGTGCGCGATGGCGATCACCGTCTTGCCGGCCATCAGCCCGCTGAGTTGCTCCTGGATCGCTGCCTCCACTTCGGAGTCGAGCGCGCTGGTCGCCTCGTCCAGCACCAGGATGGGCGCATCCTTCAGCAACACGCGCGCGATGGCGATGCGCTGGCGCTGGCCGCCTGAGAGCTTCACGCCCCGCTCGCCCACCTGCGCGTCATAGCCGGTGCGGCCGCGCCAGTCGTGCAGTTCACCGATGAAGCCGTGGGCCTCGGCCTGCCGCGCCGCGGCCTCCACCTCCGCCTCGCTGGCGCGGGGACGCCCGTAGCGGATGTTGTCGCGCACCGAGCGGTGCAGCAGCGCCGTGTCCTGCGTGACGACGCCGACGGCCGCGCGCAGGCTCTCCTGCGTCACGCCCGCGATGTCCTGCCCATCGATCAGGATGCGGCCGGATTGCGGCGTGAAGAAGCGCAGCAGCAGGTTCATCGCCGTGGTCTTGCCGGCGCCGGACTGGCCGACCAGCCCCACCCGCTCGCCCGGCGCGATGTCCAGGTCGAAGTCCTCCAGCACGCCGCGCCCACCACCGGCATAGGCGAAACGGACATGCTCGAAGCGGATGGCGCCGCGCGTCACGACGAGTGGCTTCGCACCGACCGGATCGGGCGCGGTGGGCGGCACGGCGATGCTGCCCGTCGCCTCCTGCACGACGCCGACATTCTCGAAGATGGAGGCCACGTTGAAGGCCACCCAGCCGGAGATGCTGTTGAGCTGCCAGGCCATCGGCAACGCCGTGGCGACGATGCCGACCTCGATGCGCCCGCGGCTCCAGAGCGTCAGGGAGATGGCCGCCATGGAGAAGATCATCAGCGCGTTCAGCGAGGAGAGCAGCAGGCCGTTCAGCGTGATCATCCGCATCTGGCGCTGGAAGGCCTGGGTCAGGCCCAGCACGCCCTCGCGCACGAAGGCATCCTCGTCCTCCGCGCGGGAAAAGAGCTTCAGCGTCAGGATGTTGGTGTAGCTGTCCACGATGCGGCCGGTGAGCAGGCTGCGCTGCTCGGAGGCGGCCCGCGCCCGCGCCCGCAGGCGCGGCACGATGAGGCGCAGCAGCGTGCAGTAGCCCGCGAACCAGATCAGGATCGGCACCGCCAGCCAGAGATCGGCCGAGGCCAGATAGGCCACCGCCCCGGTGCCATAGACCAGGATGTACCAGACGGCGTTGACGGACTGCACCACGCTCTCGCGCAGTGCCGGCCCCGCCTGCATGACGCGGGTGGCGATGCGCCCGGCGAAGTCTTCCTGGAAGAAGGCCCAGCCTTGCCGCACCACATGCCAGTGGCTCTGCCAGCGGATCATGCTGGTGACGGCAGCGTTGATCGCCTGCTGGCCGATCAGGTTCTGCGCCAGGATGGCCAATGGCCGCCCGACCAGCAGCACCAGCGCCATGCCGAGCAGGATGTGCCAGTTCTCGGCCAGCACCGTCTCCGGCGCCCCCGCCGAGAGCATCGCCACGATCCGCCCGATGAAGACCGGGATGGAGGCGTCCAGCAGGGCCACCGCCAGGCCGGCGGCGAAGAGCATCAGGAAGAGCGCCCGCGCCTGGCGGATGAAGTACCAGTAGAAACCCACGAGGCTGCGCGGCGGCGGCGCTTCCGGCACGGTGCTGCCCAGCAGCCGGCTGGCCCGCCTGCCCGGCGCCGCCACCGGGTCGATGATCCGCTCGAAGAACTTGCCCACCATGCCGGCGAGCCATGACCCGCCGGCGCAGCCTGTCAAGCGCGGCCGCGCGGCGATAGGGCGCAAGCGCCCCCTATTGCAGCCCCTCCGCCGCCCCGCAGCCCTCGCCCTGGCGGCGATAGACCTGCAGCCCGTCCACCACCGCGATCTGCTGGTAACGCGCCCAAACCGCGGCGAAGCCTGGATTCGCCTGGGAGAGGACCGCTGGGTAGTTCAGCGACTCGCCGCGGCGATCCACCACCACGAGGTCGGGGCAGCCTTCCATGAAGTCCTGCACCACCCAGCGGCCGATCGGCCATTCTTCCGGGGGAGTGCCGTCCCGGTGCGCCCGCCACAACTCGCCGCGCAGCGCCCACATGGAATCGAAGCGCGAGGCCCAGGTGACGTCGGTGTTGTTCACCACGGGGAAGCCCAGGCCGATCCATTCGGAAAAGGCGACGTAGGAGCGCACCTTCTCCTTCTTGATCAGCTTTTCCAGCCGCACCTCGGTGGTCAGGTCCGGCTCCACCGCCAGCACCAGGCGCTCGTAGAAGCGGCTGGAGATGTTGGTGGAGAAAAGGACCAGCGGCACAAGCGCCGCCGCCATCAGCGCGCCGCGCCAGCGGTCGGGGTCACGGCGCTGCAGCACCGCGTCGGCGCACCAGAACAACAGCGCAAAGGTCACCGCGATCAGCGCGGGAATGCGGTGATAGAACCAGTTCTTGCCGTCCAGGAACATGGCCACGGTGGCGGCGGCGGCGAAGGCGGTCAGCACCAGCATCACGCCGGCGGCGGCGCTGCCGCGCGGCGTGCGCCAGGTCAGCAGCACACAGGCGAGAAGGCCGAGCAGCAGCCGCCAGGATTCCAGCACGAGCGGGCCAAGCGCCGTGTCCGTGCCGCCATAGAGGGTCAGTGCCAGCGGCACCGCGCGCTCGACGAAGGCTGGATAGAGGAGCACGATGGCCAGGGCGTAGAGGCCCGCCGCGGTGAAGGCCATGAGCGGCGCCAGCCTGAGGCGGAAGCCCCGGTGCAGCCAGCCCGCAAGCTCGACCATCACGATGCAGAGCAGGTAGCGCGGCTTCAGGGCGCAGCCGATCCCGGCCAGCAGTCCACCGCCGAGCGCGGCGCCGCGTGCCACCGGCAGCCCCTCCATCCCCCGGATCAGCGCCGCGAGATGCGGCAGCACCGCCATGACCAGAAGGTGCTCGCGCTGCCCGAACTCCACGCCCGGGGTGATGAGCAGCACACAGGCGATGGCGGCGAAGACCGGGGCGGGCCGGGCGAAGACCGGCCCGGTGCCCTGCAGCAGCCGGGCCGTGCTCCAGGCTGAGACCAGCGCGGCTCCGGCGAAGAGCGGCAGCGCCACCTGCTTCGCGTTGAGGCCGAGCAGGTCCGCCAACATGACCGGCAGGGCATTGATCCAGACGATCAGGGGCGGATTGACCTCGACGATGTCGACATACAGTTCCTCCCCCCGCAGCCATTGCCGCGCGACCCAGAGCAGCCAGGCCAGGTCGTCCTTCATCGGCGCGCGCAACAGCGCGAACAGGACCACGCCGACGGCGAGCGCCACCAGACCGACACAGATGAGCGTGGTGCGCTGCTCCGCGCGAAGCCGGGCCTGTTGCGGCGCGATTCCGCGCGGCGCCCCCGGAAAGCTGTAGCTCACGCGATGCTCCCCCCAGACTTCAAGGCCTCACAGCCCCGGAAACACCGAAGCCTCGCCTTGCATTCAGGTCAGATTACGGCAGAGAAGGATAAAAAGCCGTCGTAAAAGACAGAAAATAGCGACACTCTGCGTAATTTTGCACAAGACAACTCAACCTGAGGCTGCCTTGTGCCTCTTCACGCGGCCCTGGCCGGCGCGGCCGCCCCCAGTAGGCTGCGCGCCACGGCCTCGGCCGTCTTGATGCCGTCGATCGCCGCGGAGAAGATGCCGCCCGCATAGCCCGCCCCTTCCCCTGCCGGGAAGAGGCCGCGCGTGTTGAGGCTCTGCCGGTCCTCGCCGCGCTTCACCCGCACCGGCGAGGAGGTGCGGGTCTCGACGCCCGTCATCACCGCATCGCCACGGCCGAAGCCGCGGAGCTGGCGATCGAAGGCCGGCTGCGCCTCGCGGATGGCGGCCACCGCATAGTCCGGCAGGAAGTCCTCGAGCGCGGCTGGCCTCACGCCCGGCATGTAGGAGGGCACCACCTCGCCCAGCGCCGTGGAGGGCCGCCCGGCCAGGAAGTCGCCGACCGTCTGCGCCGGGGCGCAGTAGTTGCTGCCACCGGCGTGGAAGGCCGCCTCCTCCAGCCGCCGCTGCAGCTCGATGCCGGCCAGGGGCCCGCCCGGAAAATCCTGCTCCGGCGTGATTCCGACGACAATGGCCGAGTTCGCGTTACGCTCGTCGCGCTGGTACTGGCTCATGCCGTTGGTCACGAGACGGCCCGGCTCGGAGGCGGCGGCCACCACCCGGCCACCCGGGCACATGCAGAAGCTGTAGACCGCCCGACCATTACGGCAGTGATGCACCAGCCGGTAGTCGGCGGCGCCCAGCAGCTTGTTGCCGGCCGAGGGACCGAAGCGGCACTCGTTGACCATCCGCTGCGGATGCTCGATGCGCACGCCGATGGAGAAGGGCTTGGCCTCCAGATAGACGCCGCGCCGCGCCAGCATCTCGAAGGTGTCGCGCGCGCTGTGGCCGACCGCCAGCACGACATGGTCGGATTCCAGCACGGTGCCGTCGTCCAGGGCCACGCCGCGAATCCGACGGGTGCCATCCGGCGCGGTGTCGATCAGCAGGTCGGTCACGCGGCTCTCGAAGCGGTACTCGCCACCCAGCGCCTCGATGCTCCGCCGCATGTGCTCGACCATCGTCACCAGCCGGAAGGTGCCGATATGCGGCTTGGAGACATAGAGGATCTCCTCCGGCGCGCCGGCCTTCACGAACTCCTCCAGCACCTTGCGGCCGTGGTGCTCGGGATCGCTGATCTGGCTGTAGAGCTTGCCGTCGGAGAAGGTGCCGGCGCCGCCCTCGCCGAACTGCACATTCGACTCCGGGTGCAGCTCGCTGCGGCGCCAGAAGCCCCAGGTATCCTTGGTGCGCTCGCGCACCACCTTGCCGCGCTCCAGGATGATCGGGCGGAAGCCCATCTGCGCCAGCAGCAGCGTGGCCAGCAGACCGCAAGGGCCGGCGCCGATCACCAGCGGGCGGCGCTCGAAGCCGGCGGGCGCATGGCCGACGAAGCGATAGGTGGTATCCGGTGCCGGGCCGACATGCCGGTCGCCCTGATGGCGCCGCAGCACCGCCGCCTCGTTCCGCAGCGTGAGGTCGAGTGTGTAGACGAGCTGGATGGCATTCTTCTTCCGCGCGTCGTAGCCGCGGCGGAAGATGTTCAGGTCCAGCAGGTCGGCATCGGCGATGCCGAGGCGCGCAACGGCAGCGGCGCGCAGGGCCGGCTCGGGATGGTCGAGCGGCAGTCTCAGTTCGGTCAGTCGCAGCATCGGGAGGTTGTTATCCACCGGGGTGAGCGATGCGCGGCCCTATAGCGCCCACCGCCCGGTGGGGGGAAGGATTTCCCCTCCCCCCGCCCCGCGACTCAGCCCGCCGCCAGGCGCAGGGCGGCGCAGACCGTCTCCACCTGGGCATCGGTCAGCTCGGGATGGATCGGCAGGCTCAGCACCTCGCGGCTGGCGGCCTCCGTCTCAGTGCAGGCGGCCGGGCCAAGGGCGATGCGCCCCTGATAGGCCTCCTGCAGGTGAACCGGCAGCGGGTAGTGGATAGCGGTGGCGACGCCCTGGGCGCGCAGGCGGGCCATCATCTCCTCGCGGTCGCGGCTGCGGACGACATATTGGTGGAAGACATGCACCGCGCCCGGCCGCCGCACCGGCGGGGCGAGCGGGCCGCCGGCCAGCGCCGCGTCATAGGCGGCGGCGATCGCCTGGCGGCGCGTATTGCCTTCAGCCAGCAGCGGCAGCCGCACCCGCAGCACCGCCGCCTGCAACTCGTCGAGCCGGCTGTTCACCCCCACCATGTCGGAGAGATACCGCCGCTTCCAGCCGTACTGGCGGATGGCGGCCATCCGGTCGGCCAGATCGGCATCGCCGGTGGCGACGATACCACCATCGCCCAGCGCGGCGAGGTTCTTGGTGGGATAGAGGCTGAAGGCGGCGACGTCGCCCAGCGTGCCCAGCATGCGGCCGTTGAGCGTCGCGCCATGCGCCTGGGCGCAGTCCTCGATGACGGCGACGCCGGCGGCGCGGCAGGCTGCCAGCATCGGCTCCAGGTCGCAGGCCTGGCCGTAGAGATGCACCGGGATGACGGCACGGATCGGCGGCAGGCCCGGTGGCGGGTCCTCCAGCACGGCGCGCAGCTCATCGGCGTCCATGGTGTAGGTGTCGGGATCGATGTCGAGCAGCAGCGGCGTGGCGCCGGCCATCTCGATCGCCGCCACCGTGGCCACGGCCGTGTGCGAGACGGTCACCACCGTCGCACCCGGGCCGATGCCAAGGCCACGCAGGGCCAGCACCAGCGCATCCGTGCCATTGGCGCAGCCGACCGCGCGGGAAAGGCCGAGCCATTCGGCGAATTCCTGCTCGAAGGCCGCGCCCTCGCTGCCGAGGATGTACCAGCCCGAGTTCAGCACGCGGGCAATGGCCGCATCGATGGCCGCCTGCTGGGCGCGGTAGGCGGCGCCAGGGTCGGCCTGCGGGACGGTGATCACGGGCAAGTCCATCTGCCCTTCTCCTTCGGGAGCGTGACGCGTTCAGAGGTATTGGTTGAGACGGGGGCGGAACCAGTCGAGGCTGCGGCGCAGCCCCTCCGGCAACGACACCGCCGGCGCCCAGCCGGTCGCGGCGCGGAAGGCCGAATCGTCAGCATGGAAGCTGCCGATGTCGATCGGCGCGCGATCGGCGGGGAATTCCTTCACGACGTAGTGGCCGGACCCATTGGCGGTGATGGCCAGCTCGGCCAGCTCGCGCAGCGAGACAGGTGGGGCGCCACCGATGTTGAAGGCCTGCCCGGCGCAGTCGGGGGTCTCGGCGGCGCGCAGGAAGGCGGCCACCACGTCGTCCAGATAGGCGAGGTCGCGCAGCTGCTCGCCGCCCCAGACCTCGAAGGGTTCGCCTTCCAGCAGGCGGCGGAACCAGATGCCGAGGAAGGTCTGCCGCGCGTCCTTCACCCGCAGGCGGGGTCCGTAGCAGTTGGTCAGGCGCAGCGAGACGACGGGGCGGCCGTGCACCCGGCCTTCCATCAGCCAGTATTGCTCGCCGGCCAGCTTCGAGACGCCGTTGGCGTCGGGCGGGGCGATCGGATGCTTCTCGTCCACCGGCAGGTAGCGTGGGCGGCCGTAGAACTGCCGGGTCGAGGCATGCACCACCACCGCCTTCGGGGAGCCGGCCCGCAGCGCCGCCATCAGCCGGAGCTGGGCGGTGGCGTTGATGGCGAGGTCGGAGAAGGGGTCGGCCATGCTGCCGGCATGGCTGGTCTGGGCAGCGAGGTTGAAGACCGCGTCGAGCCCCTCGGCGTAGGGGGCGAGGTCAGCCTCGCGCAGGTCGGCCTCGACGAGGCGTACGCCGCTGTCCTGCAGGTTGGCGCGGCTGGCGCCGCCTTCCGGCAGCATCGCATCCAGCGCCACCACCTCGGCGCCCGCGGCGGCCAGGGCATGGCAGAGGCCGCTGCCGATGAAGCCAGCGCCGCCGGTGACCAGCACGCGGCGGCCTTGCCAAGCGGGTCCGGCCACGCTCATGGCCTCCCCTCCGCGGCAAGGCGGCGGCCGGGGGCCGGTTTGGGACCAGGAATGGCGCGCATGGCAGGGCTTCCCAGGGCAAGAGGCCGAAGCCTGCTCAGCCATTACGGCGGAAGCGGGGCAACCTTCGGCTTTGCCATGGCAGCGCGCGGAGCGGCCTACCGCAAGCTATCCTGTTGAGGTAGATTACGGAGGCGGATCATCACGTTCTGAAGATCATACCAACTCCGCAACGGACCGGCGGTCACTCGGCGGCGCGCCGTGCTCCGCCCGTCGCGGGGACGGCATCCTCCAGGACATGGCTGCTCGGGCCGGCCGCCAGTTCGGCCCGCAGGCGCTGACTGTCCAGTTCTCCCTCCCAGCGGCTGACGGCGACGCAGGCGACGCCGTTGCCGCAGAGATTGGTCAGGGCGCGGCACTCGCTCATGAACTTGTCGATGCCGATCAGCACCGCCAGCGCCTGGATCGGGATGTCCGGGATGACCGAGAGCGTGGCCGCCAGGGTGATGAAGCCCGCGCCCGTCACGCCCGAGGCACCCTTGGAGGTCAGCATCGCCACCAGCAGGATTGTCAGCTCCTGGCCCAGCGTCAGCTCGGTGTTCGTGGCATAGGCCAGGAACATCGTCGCCAGGGTCATGTAGATGTTGGTGCCGTCCAGGTTGAAGCTGTAGCCCAGCGGCACGGTCAGGCCCACCACGTTGGGGGAGCAGCCCAGCCGCTCCAGCTTGCGCATGAGCTGCGGCAGCACGCTCTCGCTGCTGGAGGTGCCGAGCACGATCAGCAGTTCCTCGCGGATGTAGTTGAGGAAGCGCAGGATGGAGAAGCCGCAGAACCGCGCGATGATGCCGAGCACCACCACGACGAAGAGCACCGAGGTCAGGTAGAAGGTCGCCACCAGCTCGCCCAGGCGCAGCAGCGAGCCGATGCCATAGGCGCCGATGGTGAAGGCCATGGCACCGAAGGCGCCAACCGGCGCCGCCTGCACGACGATGCGGACGATGCCGAAAAAGACGGCGGCCATCCGGTCCACCACATGGGCCGTCGCCTCCCGCGCCCTCTCCGGCAGGGCGTTGATGGCGAAGCCGGTCAGCACGGCGAGCAGCAGCACCTGTAGCAGGTCGCCGCTGACGAAGGGGCTGAAGAAGCTATCAGGGATGATCGCCATCAGGTGCGCGACGACGCTGTCGCTCTGCGCCTTCTGGGCGAAGCCCTGGATGGCCTTGGCATCGAGCTGCGCCGGGTCGATGTTGAAACCGGCGCCGGTGTGGAAGACCTTCGCGACGATCAGGCCGAGCGCCAAGGCGAAGGTGGAGACCACCTCGAAATACAGAATCGCCTTCAGGCCGACGCGGCCGACCTTGCTGGCATCCCGCACGCTGGCGATGCCGTGCACGACCGTGCAGAACACCACCGGCGCGATGATCAGCTTGATCAGCTTCACGAAGGCGTCGCCCAGCGGCTTCAGCGCAGCCCCAGTGGACGGGTAGAAGGCGCCCACCAGCACGCCCAGCACGATCGCGATCAGCACCTGCACGTAGAGCAGGCCAAGCCAGCGTCTCAACATCACCACTTCCTCAAGAGGCGCGCTCCCGCACGGCGGTCGCCACGCGCGCGCCGGGGCGCGATGCGCCGGGGTGCGGACGTGGTCGGTTCTTTGCCGGACGAGGACGTTTCAACAGGCGCTGCGGCACAGGCCAGAGGCGGCCACGGCGCTTGGCCGCTCCCTACCGCGTTCGGCGCGGACGCGACATTGCCGAGTGCGTCAAGGGGGGCAGCCTTCCCCGCCGGAAAGGTCAGGGAAGGCAAAAAGACGTGTCTTATACAGGACTTAGTAAAAAATTACTCAGTTATTAAAGAATCTCCATCACATGCATTTCCGCAACGGAGAAGCGTCAGGCTGGCGCCAGAGCGATCCCGGTGATCTCGACCTTCCACTGCGGGTCGACCAGCTTGCCCTCGATGGTCATGCGCGCAGGTTTGTGGGCAGGGTCAAGCCAGCGATCCCAGGCGCGGTTCATCGCGGCAGTGTCAGCGATGTCCGCCAGCACGATCTGCACCTGAAGCAGCGCGCGCTTGTCCGTGCCGGCCTCCGCCAGCAGCGCGTCGATCTGCGCGAGGATGTCGGCAGTCTGCCCTTCGGCATCCAGGGAGGCGTCATCCGCCACCTGCCCTGCGAGGAAGATGAAGCCACCGGCAACGCTGGCGCCGCAGAGGCGCTGCTCCTCGGCCAGACGGCGGATGCGGGAGGTTGGCTCGGTCATGGGCACTCCTTCATGAAAGCGAAGAGAAACACTGCCATGGGCGCCTGGCCCGGGCGAGAGGGACCGCCCGCGGGAGCGGGCCATGCCCCACATGCCTCGCGAACTGATCATCCGTATCTCGACCGTGACCGCACTCGGCCGTCTTGGCTCTCGGCTCTCGGCTTGCCGGATGAGGCACATGCCAGCCAACGGCGAACCCTTTACAGGATAACCCGGGCATGCGATTCAACCATTGGAGCGCGCTTCGGAATCTTGGACAGGCACCGGTGTGCTCTGGATGGAAGCCTCTGCGGCGCCGGGCTTCCATCCGGATCTCGCAGTGACCCCTCCGATCAAGGCGCAACGCCGCTGCTAACCGCTGCCCAGAGGGCCTGTGGAGGCCGCACCGCACCCGTCGTGACCCCTGCATGCCGGACGCGCCGCACTTGACGACCAGCCCGCCCCTCCGCGCGGAAACCCTCCTCGCGCGTGCCGAGCCGCTGCTGCAATCGGCCCTTCAGCCCATCGTGGAGACCAGCACGGGGCGGGTGCATGGCTATGAGGCCCTGCTGCGCGGGCATGACCGCCTCGGCTATGCCAGCCCCGCCGAGTTGCTCGCCGCCGCCGCCACGGCCGATTGCCTGGATGAGCTGGAAGCCCTCATGCAGCGCCGCGCCTTCGCCGCCTTCCGTGCCGCCACCGCGGGGCGCTTTGACAGCCTGCTGTTCCTGAATCTCGATCCTCGCCTGCTGCCTCGCCTCGATGCCGCGGCGTTGCTGCGACGGCTGGACGCTTTCGGCATCCCTGCCAGCGCCCTCTGCATCGAGGTGTCGGAACACCAGCACGATGCGGAGGAACCGGCCATCGCCAGAGCGCTCGACGCGCTGCGTGCCGCCGGCTGCCGCCTCGCCCTGGATGACTTCGGCCTCGGCGCGGCGCGGCTGTCGCTGCTGGCGGAGGGGCGGGCCGATTACGTCAAGATCGACCGCTTCTTCGTCGCCGGTCTGCCGGATGACCCGCGCCGGCAGCTGATCCTATCCGGCCTGGCCGGCATGGCGCGGCGGCTCGGCCTTGCCGTGGTGGCGGAAGGTGTCGAGACGCAGGCGGAGTATCTTGCCTGCCTCGGGGCAGGCTGCGACCTCGTTCAGGGCTACTTCGCAGCCCGGCCGACGGTCGCGGCCGCCAGCTTGCCGCAGGCCTATCCGCATCTGGCCGAGATCCGCTCGCCGGCGCATCGCCGCAACGAGGATCGGGCACAGGACAACGCACAATTGCTTGCCGCGGCGGAGCGCCTCCCCCCGGTTCGGGAGGACCTGAGCGCCGAGGTGCTGTTCACCCGCTTCCGCGACGAGCCGGAGCTGGACGTGTGCCCGGTGGTCGCCGACGACGGCACGCCACGGGGCCTGGTGCAAGAACAGGCGCTGCGCGGATATGTCTATTCACCTTCCGGCCCTGCGCTGCTCCGCAGCCGTGCCCTCCGCCACACGGCCGGGCACTTTGCGCGCGCCTGCCCCATCGTCGAGGCCGATGCCGGTGCCGACCGCGCCGTCGGGGCCTTCGCCGAGGCGCCGGACGCCGGCGGCGTCATCCTGACGCGGAACGGCCGCTATCTGGCCGTGCTCTCCGCCAAGGCGCTGCTGTCCGTGCTGCATGAGCGGCGCGTGCGGCAGGCGCGGGACCAGAGCCCGCTGACCGGGCTGCCGGGCAACCTCTCGATCGCCGCCCGGATCGAGACACTGGCCCTCGCGGCCACGGTGCCGCACTATCTCTGCTACTTCGACCTGAACAACTTCAAGGCCTTCAACGACCGCTACGGCTTCCGCCACGGCGACCGGGCGATCGAGCTGCTGGCCGACCATCTGCGCCACGGATTTCCCGAAGGGCAGGCTTTCCTCGGCCATATCGGCGGCGACGATTTCTTTGCCGGCCTGGAGGGGATCGCGGGCAGCGCGCTCCGCCGCCGCCTGGGGAGGGTGCTGGCCGGTTTTGCCGAGGCGGCGATGACGCTGCACGATCCGGGCGACCGCGCGGCGGGACGCCTTCAGGGCCATGATCGCTCCGGCGTGGCCCGCAGCTTTCCCCTGCTGCGTTGCAGCGCGGCGGTCCTGGAGCTGCCGCCGCGCGCCTTCGACGTGGACCCGGACCGAGTGGCCACGGAGGTCGCCGCGCTGAAAGCGGCGGCGAAGGCCGCACCGGACTGCATGGCCTGGGGAATTTCGGAAACGGCCCGGCCGGAGACGCTCTGACGCCGGATCACCCGCTGAGATGCGGCCGGCGCAGCAGCCGCGTCAGTAGCCCGTCCGCTGGCCCGGCCAGCACCGACACCACCCACACCCCGCCCGCCACCAGCACGATGGCCGGGCCGCTCGGCAGGTCGAAATGGTAGGAGACCAGCAGCCCCGCCACGCTGGCGAGGACGGCGATGCCGGCGGCTGCATAGGCCATGCCGCCCACGCTGCGCCCCCAATAGCGGGCCGCGACGGCCGGTAGCATCATCAGCCCGACGGCCATCAGCGTGCCGAGCGCCTGGAAGGCGGCCAGCACGTTCAGCACCACCAGCACCAGGAACAGCATGTGCCACCAGCCGCCATGTGCGCGCACGGCGGCGGCGAAGCCGGGATCGAAGCACTCCAGCACCAGCGGGCGCCAGGCGAAGGCCAGCGCCAGCAGCGTCAGGCTGGCCACGCCGGCCATCAGGAACAGCGCCGGGTCGTCCACTCCCAGCACGCTGCCGAACAGCAGGTGCGACAGCTCCACCGAACCGGCGCGCGTCGAGATCAGCGTGACGCCGAGCGCCAGCGCCACGAGGTAGAGCGCGGCCAGCGCGGCGTCCTCGCGCCCGCCGGTGGCGCGCGAGATGGCGCCCGCCCCGACGCCAACGATCAGCCCCGCCACCAGGCCTCCGATGGACATGGCCGTGACGGAAAGCCCCGCCACCAGGAAGCCGACCGCGATGCCGGGCAGGATGCCATGCGCCAGCACGTCGGCGGTCAGGCTCATCCGCCGCAGCATCAGGAAGACGCCGAGCGGCGGCGCGGCCAGGGAGAGCGCCAAGCAGCCCACCAGCGCCCGGCGCATGAAGCCGAACTCCGCAAAGGGCGCCCAAAGTGCGTCCTGAAGAAGATGCAGCATGTCAGGCGGCGCTGCGCTCGCAGGCCTCGGCTTCCGCGTCCCAGGCCTCGGCCATCATGCGGGCCTTCATGCGGTTGGCGGCGGTCAGCACCTCGGCGGTCGGACCCCAGGCGACCGGCTCGCGCGCCAGCAACAGCGTCTCGGGAAAATCATGCCGCACCAGTTCCAGGTCGTGCAGCACGGCCAGGATGGTGCGGCCCTCGCCATGCCAGCGATGCACCAGCGCCAGCAGGTCGGCGGCGGTGCGGGCGTCCACGGCGTTGAAGGGCTCGTCCAGCAGGATGACCGGCGCGTCCTGCACCAGCAGCCGCGCGAAGAGCACGCGCTGGAACTGGCCGGTGGACAGGTTGCCCACTGGCCGCCTCTCGAAGCCCTCCAGGCCGACGGCCGCCAGCGCCTCGCGGGCCGCCTGCCTTTCGGCGGGGCGCAGCGCGCGGAAGGCCCCGGCACGGTGCCAGTGGCCGAACAGCACGACGTCCAGGCAGGAGATCGGAAAGGCGCGGTCCAGCGCCGCCGCCTGCGGCAGCAGCGCGATGTCTCGCCGCGGCGCGCTGAGCTGGCCCTCTCCGGCGGGATGCAGCCCGGCAATGGCGCGCAGCAGGGTGGACTTGCCCGCCCCGTTCGGCCCGACAATGGCGGTCAGGCTGCCGGGCGCGAAGCGGCCGGAGATGTGATGCACCGCCGGACGCCGCCCATGGGCCAGCGTCAGGTCGCTGAGGACGATGCCCTCGGCCCCGCTCATGCGGCGCGCGCCCAAAACACGGCGGCCCATAGCAGCGCCAGCAGCAGCGCGGCCAGCACCAGCCGGGCCGGGGTGCCGGCGGAAAGCGCCAGCGGATCAGAGGGTCGGAGCATCATGGTGTTATAGGATAACATTTCCTCTGCCGTCCACAAGCACGCCGGCCGGGAGCGGGTTGCGCGCCCTTCATGCGCAAGCCGCGGATTGTCATCCCGCCCCGCTCCCACCCGGGCACCCGCCGCACTACCTTGAGCGGCGATGCATGGCATGTCCCCCCTCCCCGACCCCGAGGCCGAACTCCGCCGCAACCTCAATCGCTATCGCCGCTTCGCCACCACGCTGCTGGTGCTGATGGCTGCCCTGATGCTTGGCGCCTACCAGTTGCCACCGGGCTACTGGAGCGAGTTGCTGCAGGCCTCCGCCAAGGCGGGGCTGGTCGGCGGGTTGGCCGACTGGTTCGCGGTGACGGCATTGTTCCGCCGCCCGCTCGGCCTGCCCATCCCGCATACCGCCATCATCCCACACCAGAAGGAGCGGCTCGGGCGTGGGCTCGGCCGCTTCGTCGGCAACCATGTCCTGACCGAGGCGGAGGTGCAGCGCCTGCTGGCGCGGGTGGACCTCGCTGGCGTGCTGCGCCGGGTGCTGAGCGACCCCGCCAATACCCGCCCCTTCGCCGAGGCGCTGGCCGCCAACCTGCCGCGCGTGCTGGACGCGATGGAGGATGGCCGCGCCCGCCGCCTGATGGTGCGCCTGCTGCCGCGCATGGTCTCGGGCCCCGCCGCCGCGCGGCTGCTGGCGCGGATGCTGCGCGCCATGATGGCGGGCGGCCAGCACCAGGCGGTGTTCGGCCTGGCGCTGGAGCAGATCAAGGTGCTGCTATCCGCGAAGGAGGAGGACCTGCGGCAGGCCATCCAGTCCCGCGTAAGGGCGGAGGGCGGCGCCCTGGTGGGCTGGCTGGCCGGCGGCGCCGTGGCGCGGCGCATCCTGACCGCGATCAACCAGGAACTGGAGAAGGTCGAGCCCGGCGACAGCGATCTGCGCGCCGCCTTCGAGACCTGGCTGCAAACCGAGATCGAGCGGCTGGAAACCGATCCGGCGCGGGCGGAGGCGATCGGCGTGGCGCTGCGCCAGGCGCTGGCGCACCCCACCGTGGCCGCCTGGCTGGGTGATGTCTGGAGCCGCATGAAGACGGGGCTGGCCGCGGACGCCGCTTCCCCCGAGGGGCGCAGCGTGGCGCTGCTCTCCGGCCTGTTCACCAACCTGGGCCGGCTGCTGGCCGAGGACGCGGCCGCCCGCGACCGGCTGAACCAGTGGCTGGAAGGGATGCTGCGCGGCGCCCTGCCTTCCGTGCAGGCCCGCATCGCCGACTTCATCGCCGGCGTGGTGACGCGCTGGGACACGGCGACAGTGGTGGACAAGATCGAGCTGCGGGTGGGGCGCGACCTGCAATTCGTCCGGGTCAACGGCACGCTGGTCGGCTTCCTCGCCGGCGGAGCGCTGTTCATCCTGATGCAGGCGGCGTTCGGGCGGGTGGCCTACTGAGCCACCCGGCGGGGTTCCGCTTCAGAGGCCCGCCAAGCGGGCGGCAGCCAGCGCCACCTCGTGCTGCCGGGTCACCGTGCCCACGCTCGCCTGGAAGACGCCCGGGAAAGAGCCAGAATCGAGGCCGCTTCAGGGGGTAAGCACCATCAGCGGCGCCAGCATCGCCATTTCCCGCCGCGACAAGCCGTCCCAGCCATCAATGCGAACAGAACCGAGACGCTATCGGCGCCGAGGTGGCAGCTGATGCCGGCGCCCGGCATCCAGTCGGCATGCTCCTCGACGTGAAAGCCGCTCTGCATGCGGGTGAAGCCGAGCCAAATGGATGCGCAAAGCGCCGGCACGGCCAAACTGGCGGCCAGAGCGATATGGCGCGGCATCATAAATAGAGAGGCTATTTTGCGCCACAAACAGGCGAAAACTACGTTTTCTGTTAAGAGCGCCGGATTAAATTCTCTCGACCCGCTTCTATTATCATTGTATTACTAATGCAATATTGTATAAATTCGTCAGATTACGCTTTGTAAGCCGGTCTTATTTTGGTCTTTCCAGCGATACAAGAAGCTCAGTCCTCCTCCACCCTCACCATCCGTCTCTGGAAGCCTCCAGGGTGGCCCTTCCCATTGCTCCTCACCCCGCCCCACGCTAAACCGCGCCGCCGAGCCGCCTTCCGCCCCCACGGCGGGCGCGGCCTTTCTTTGTTCCTTCAAGCCTCCCCCAGAGACAGGTGCCCCGCCCATGAAGCAGCAGGCCAACCAGATGCGCCCCGGTCAGGTCATCGAGTACGAGGGCCGGCGGTGGACGGTGCTGAAGATCCAGATCATCACTCCGGGCAAGGGCGGCGCTTTCATCCAGGTCGAGATGCGCGACATCAAGACCGGCACCAAGAAGGACGACCGCTGGCGCACCGCCGACACCGTCGAGCGCCTGATGACCGAGGACAAGGAGTTCACCTACTCCTATTCCGACGGCGAGAACCTGGTGCTGATGGACCCGGAGACCTTCGAGCAGACGATCGTCCCGGCCGCCATCCTCGGTGACCGCCTGCCCTTCCTGACCGAGAACATGACCGTCTCGGTGAAGCTGATCGAGGGCGACCCGGTGGCCATGGACCTGCCGCCCAACGTCACGCTGGAGGTGGCCGAGGCCGACCCGGTGGTGAAGGGGCAGACCGCCTCCTCCTCCTACAAGCCCGCCGTGCTGTCCAACGGCGTGAAGACCCTGGTTCCGCCCTTCGTCACCGCCGGCGAGAAGATCGTGGTGAAGACCGAGGACGGCTCCTACGTCGAGCGCGCCAAGGGCTGAGGCCTGATCCGCGGGGCGCCCTCCGGCGCCCCGGAACCCTGTTCCCTTCCGCCGGTTCTTCGCTGCCAGGTGGTGGAAGGTCCGGGAAGCCGCGGCTTCCCGGCGGGGAAGGCGGCAGGGCGCCCCCCGCCCGCCGAGCAGCGCATCCGTCATCCGGAGTTCCCCCATCGTGGCCGCATCCGCCCGCCTCTCCCCCGCCCTGAACGTCGTCGTGGCCGCCGCGCAGAAGGTCGGCCGCCGCCTGCTGCGCGACTTCAGCGAGGTCGAGCAGCTGCAGGTGAGCACCAAGGGGCCGGGTGACTTCGTCTCCCAGGCCGACATGCGCGCCGAGGAGACCCTGCGCACCGAGCTCGGCCGCGCCCGCCCGAACTTCGCCTTCCTCGGCGAGGAAGAGGGCCAGACCGGCAAGGAGGACTGGGAGTGGCGCTGGGTGGTGGACCCGCTCGATGGCACCACCAACTTCCTGCACGGCATCCCGCACTGGTCCGTCTCGATCGGCATCGAGAAGCGCACCGGCGAGAACAGCAGCGAGATCGTCGCCGGCGTCATCTACAACCCGGCCGCCGACGAGATGTTCTGGGCCGAGAAGGGCGTGGGCGCCTTCCTCAACGACCGCCGCCTGCGCGTCTCCGGCCGGCGGGACATGCTGAGCGCCGTCTTCGCCACCGGCATTCCCTTCGCCAAGGTGCCGCGCAAGGCTGAGTTCACCGCCATCCTGGCCCGGCTGATGCCGCAGGTCGCCGGCATCCGCCGGATGGGCGCCGCCTCGCTCGACCTCGCCTGGACCGCCGCCGGCCGCTACGACGGCTATTGGGAGCTGGGCCTGAAGCCCTGGGACGTCGCCGCTGGGCTGATCATCCTGAAGGAGGCGGGCGGCTACGTGACCGATCCCGAGGGCGGCGACTCCTTCGCCAGCGGCAACGTCATCGCCGGCAATCCCTTCCTGCAGCCGAAGCTGCGGGAGGCGGTGAACGAGGGCATCGCCCTCGTCGGCAAGGCGCGCGGCGAGGGCTGAAGCATTACGGGCGTCCGGCGGGCGCCCGTTTCCCCTCCTGCGGATGTGGGTTAGGCTGCGCAACGATGCGCGCCTTCAACCTCCCATTTCCACGGCCGGCATTGCTGGCGCTCCTGCTGCTGGCGCCGCTGGGCCTGGCATCGCCTGCCCATGCGCAGGCGCCGGGCGGCCGGCTTCCCTCAGACCCCGCCACCACCGCGCCCGTCCCGCCGGACCTGACACGCCCGCCCCGCCCCGCCCCCGCCATGCCGCAGCCCGGCTTCAACCTGCCACGCGGCATGGAGGCCATGCCGGGTGGCGGATGGCGGCTGACCGGCTCGCTGGCGCGCGGCATGGTGGACGGCGCCCCCCACGCCACCCTGACCGAGATCGCCCGCTGGCTCGCCGGCCAAACCACCGGACGGGTGACGCTGGTTGCGCAGGTGGCCAGTCCCGAGAATGACATTTCGCTCGCAAGGCGAGATTCCCTGGCGCATGCTCTCGCCATCCGGCATGTGCTGGAGCAGGCCGGGCTGGACGGCACGCGTATCGACATCCGCCCGCTGGGCCGCACCGCCGAGGCCCGCGACGCCATCGAGCTGCTGCCGCCCCCTGCCCGCAGCGCCACCACCGCCAGCGAGAACCCGAGCCAACCATGACCCGCCCCACCCAGTACCTGCTGCGGATGTTGGTCTTTCTTGCCGCGGTGGCCGCCCTCGCCGTGGTGCTCTCGGGTGCGCTGACCCGCGCCTTCGCCGCCAATCCGGTGCTGAACAGCGTCATCGTCGCCGTGCTGCTGCTCGGCGTTGCCTGGAACATCCGCCAGGTGCTCGGCCTGCGGCCCGAGGTGGAGTGGGTGGAGGGCTTCCGCACGGCCCGCCCTGGCGGCTCCCCCCGCACGCCGCCACGCCTGCTGGCGCCGATGGCCTCGATGCTCGCCACCCGCCGCGGCGACCGCATCTCGCTCTCCGCCCCCGCTATGCGCAGCCTGCTCGACGGCATCGCCTCGCGCCTGGATGAGAGCCGCGAGCTGTCGCGCTACATGACGAACCTGTCGATCTTCCTGGGCCTGCTCGGCACCTTCTGGGGCCTGATCCTGACCATCGGCTCGGTGGCGGACGTGATCAGCACCATGTCGGTCGGCTCGGGCGACCTGAACCAACTTTTCAACCAGCTCAAGTCCGGGTTGGCGCAGCCCCTGGGCGGCATGGGCGTGGCCTTCTCCTCGTCCCTGCTTGGCCTCTCCGGCGCGCTGGTGCTGGGCTTCCTCGACCTGACGGCCGGGCAGGCGCAGAACCGCTTCTATTACGAGCTGGAGGAATGGCTGGCGGGTGTCACCCGCCTCTCCTCCGGCGTGCTGGGCGACACGGCCGAAGGGGGCGGCTCCGTCCCCGCCTATGTCCAGGCACTGCTGGAGCAGACGGCGGAGAACCTGGAGAACCTTCAGGGCATCCTGGCGCGCGGCGAGGAAGGCCGCGCCGCCACGGCGCAGGGCCTGAACACGCTGACCGATCGCCTCTCCCTCATGACCGACCAGATGCGCGCCCAGCAGATGCTGATGCAGCGCTTCGCCGAGGCGCAGTCCGGCCTGGTGCCGACCCTCAGCCGACTGGCCGAGGCGCAGCAGCATATGCAGACGCATGGCGCGCTGGACGAGGCCTCGCGCATCCACCTGCGCAACCTTGAGGTCTATCTGGCGCGGCTGGTGGAGGACCTTGCCCATGGCCGCGCCCAGGCCACCGCCGAGATCCGCGGCGAGATCAAGATCCTCGCCCGCACCATCGCGGCGCTGGCCGATGAGAGCCCGCGATGAGAGACCCCCGATGAGAGCCCAGGTGAGGCCCTTCCGGTGAGCGGAGCCTGACGCCATGCCCCTGAGCCGCCGCGGCGCGCGCGAGGCGCCCAATGCCTGGCCGGGCTACGTGGACGCGCTGTCCACGCTGCTCATGGTCATCATCTTCGTGCTGCTGGTCTTCGTGCTGGCACAGGGCTTCCTCTCCGTCACGCTGACCTCGCGCGACAAGGCGCTGGACCGGCTGAACCAGCAGGTGGCCGAGCTTTCCGACATGCTGGCGCTCGAGCGTGGCCAGGGGCAGGAGTTGCGGGCCAACCTCTCCCGCCTCTCGGACGAGCTGCGCGTCGCCAGCGGCGCGCGGGATGCCGCCCTGGCCCAGGCCACAACCCTGCGCGACGAGCGCGACCGCCAGGGCGCCGAGCGCGACGCGCTGAAGACCGAGCGGGACCGGCTGGCCGCCCGGCTGGCCGACCTGGAACTGACCGCCAGCGGCGCCGCCGCGCGCATCACCAGCCTGGAGGAGCGGCTCGCCGCCGCGCAGTCCCGCGCCGAGAGCATCGGCGGCGACACCGCCCAGACCTTGCAGACCCTGACCGAGGCGCGTCGCTCCCTGGCCGAGGAGCGGCAGAACCTGCAAGCGGCGCGGCAGACCGCCGAGCAGCAGCAGCAGCAACTGGCCCGTCTGGCCGAGCAGGTGCGCGCCCTGACCGCCCTGCGTGACGAGCTGGAGCAGAAGGTGGCCGAGGCCATGTCCCGCGCGGAGTCGCAGGAGCAGCAGGCCAAGGGCGAGACGGAGCGCCGCCAGCAGGCCGAGGCCAAGGCGGGCGAGCAGGTCCGGCTGGCGGAGAGCGCCCAGGCCCAGGTGGCGTTGCTGAACCGCCAGCTCACGGAGCTCCGGGCCGAGCTGGCGCGTGTCGCCGGGCTGCTCGACGCGCAGGAGAAGGCCGGCAAGGACAAGGACACCCAGATCGCCGATCTCGGACAGCGGCTGAACACGGCCCTTGCCGCGCGGGTGGAGGAGCTGCAGCGCTACCGCAGCGACTTCTTCGGGCGGCTGCGTGACGTGCTGGGCGAGCGGCCCGAGGTGCGGATCGTGGGCGACCGCTTCGTCTTCCAGGGCGAGGTGCTGTTCCCGGGGGGCAGCGCCGATCTCTCCGCCCCTGGCCAGCAGCAACTTCGCGAACTGGCGGAGGTGCTGAAGGAGGTCAGCAAGAAGTTTCCGGCCGACCTGCCCTGGATTCTGCGTGTGGACGGCCATGCCGACCGCAATCCGGTGCGCCCGGGCGGCCGCTATGCCTCGAACTGGGACCTCTCGGCGGCGCGCGCCATCGCGGTGGCGCAGTTCCTGATCGCTCAGGGCCTGCCGGCCAACCATGTCGCCGCGGCGGCCTTCGGCGACAACCAGCCGATCGACGCGGGCGATTCGCCCGAGGCCATGGCGCGCAACCGGCGCATCGAGCTGCGCCTGACCGATCGCTGAGAGAATATGCGAGAGGGGGGATTCGAACCCCCATGACCGAGGTCGGACGATTTTGAGTCGTCTGCGTCTACCGTTCCGCCACTCTCGCGCGGTGGAACGGGTCTAGCGCAAGCGCGGCGCGCCGTCACGGGGGCAGCGCGCGCGGCGTGTCACTTCCTGTCAGGTCATCGGTACGGCGATGATGCGGGCGAAGGAGGGTCGCGCCAGCAACCGGTCGTACCAGGCGCGCAGGTTGGGCAGGTCAGGCCGCTCGATGGGCAGCGCGAACCAGCGGTGGATCTGGGGCCCGAAGACGATGTCGGCCACCGAGAAGGCGCCCTCCACATACTCCTTGCCCTCAAGCTGCCGGTCCAGGATGCGCCACAGCTTGCCCGCCTGGGTCAGCGCCGCCTGGGTCGCCGGCCAGTCGCGCTCCGCCTCCGGGATGCGGACATAGGTGAAGAAGATCGTCGTCATCGGCGGGGTGAGGTGGGCAAGCTGCCAGTCCATCCAGCGCTCGACCTGGGCGCGGGCGCGCGGCGCCTGCGGCAACAGCGCCGCACCGCCCGGGGTGGTGCTGGCGAGATAGCGCAGGATGCTGTTGCTCTCCCACAGGCTCCAGCCATCCGCCTCCTCCAGCGTCGGCACCAGCGACATCGGGTTGCGCGCCCTGTAGGCAGGCTCCCCGGTCACACCGAAGGCCCCGCCGGCGTCGCGCCGCTCGTGCTCCAGCCCCGCCTCGGCGCAGAACCAGAGCACCTTCATCACGTTGCTGCTGTTCGCCCGTCCCCAGATCACCGGCATGGCCGATCCCTCCCTTGCACTGCTCGTGTTCCGGCACGCTATGCGTGGTGCGCCATCCGGTCCAGCCGTGCCGGCGCTTGACCCTGGAGAGGCGCAGCGCCAGCTTTCGCGGATATCGAGCCTGCCGCGGCTGCCGCCGCCGAGGAGTCCAGCATGACCCATCCCGCGCCGCACACCCCTCCGCGCGAGGCCGCAGGCCTGCTGGACCCGGTCTGGTCACGCATCCGCCGCGAGGCCGAGGAGTCCGCACTGCGCGAGCCGGAGCTGGCCGGCTTCCTGCATTCGGCGGTGCTGCAGCACGAAACGCTCGAATCCGCCCTTTCCGGCCGCGTCGCCGCCCGGTTGGCCCATGCCGACCTGCCCGAGGCGCTGCTGCGCCGGACGCTGGAGCGTGCCCTGGAGGACGATCCGGCCCTGCGCGAGGCCGTGCGCTGCGACATCATGGCCGTGGTGGACCGCGACCCCGCCACCAGCCGCGCCCTGGAGCCGGTGCTCTACTACAAGGGCTTCCACGCCATCACCGTGCACCGCCTGGCGCACCGGCTCTGGCAAGAGGGGCGGCGGGACATGGCGCTCTGGCTGCAGTCCCGCTCCTCCTCCGTGTTCCAGACGGACATCCACCCGGCGGTGCGGATGGGCCGGGGCATCTTCCTCGACCATGCCACCGGCCTGGTGGTGGGCGAGACGGCCTTGATCGAGGATGACGTTTCCCTGCTGCAAGGCGTCACCCTGGGCGGCACCGGCAAGGAATGCGGCGACCGCCACCCGAAGATCCGCCATGGCGTGATGCTCGGCGCCGGCGCCAAGGTGCTCGGCAATATCGAGGTCGGACACTGCGCGCGCGTCGCCGCCGGCTCGGTGGTGCTGAAGCCGGTGCCTCCCTGCACCACCGTGGCCGGGGTGCCGGCGCGCGTCATCGGCCAGGCCGGCTGCGCCGAGCCCGCCCGCACCATGGACCAGATGCTGCGCGACGCCTCGGCCGAGCAGTAGGACGGATGCCCCTCCTCATCGCGCTGCTGGCCACCGCAGCGCCGCTCTTCGCCATGGCTTCGGAGCGATGGGGTGGGCTGAACCCCTGCGAGCTCTGCCTCTGGCAGCGCTGGCCCTACTGGATCGGCGCCGCGCTGGCGCTGCTGGCGCTCTGGCTGCCGCGCCGCTGGCTGCTGACGCTGGCTGGCATTGCCGTCCTGGCGTCGGGCGCCTTCGCCGTGGTGCATCTGGGCGTGGAGGCGCATTGGTGGCCCTCCCCCTTTCCCAGTTGCGCCGCCCCCACCGCTGGCAACGCGCGCAGCGTGGATGAAATGCTGGCAGGCATGGCCGCCGCCCCGTCCAAGCCCTGCGACGAACCAACCTACCTCATCCCCGGCCTCCCCGTCTCCATGGCCGGGATGAACCTGATCTATGCACTGGTGGTGGGTGGGCTGGCACTCTGGGCAGCGCGGCGCGGGCGGCCACGCCGGGTTCAGTTCTCCAGCTCGGCATCCCAGTACAGGTAGTCGCGCCAGCTTTCGTGCAGGTAGTTAGGCGGGAACATGCGGCCGTTCTCCTGCAGTTCCCAGCTCGTCGGCTGGCGCGGCACGTGGCGCGGGAACATGCGGATTTCCTGCGGCAGCCTGGAGCCCTTGCGCAGGTTGCAGGGGCCGCAGGCCGTGACGACGTTCTCCCAGCTCGTCCGGCCGCCCCGGCTGCGGGGCACGACATGGTCGAAGGTCAGCTCATGCGTTGGGTGCTCGGCGCCGCAATAGACGCAGGTGAAGCTGTCCCGCAGGAAGACGTTGAACCGGGTGAAGGCCGGGCGCCGCGCCGCCGGGATGTATTCCTTCAGCGCGATGACGCTCGGTAGCCGGATGGCATGGCGTGGCGAATGCACGGTCGTGTCGTATTCCGACAGCACGGACACGCGATCGAGGTAGACAGCCTTCACCGCGTCCTGCCAGGACCACAGGGACAGCGGAAAATACGATAGCGGGCGGAAATCCGCGTTCAGCACCAAGGCCGGGAACCCACCCTGGCCGCCCAAAGACATCCCGTCAGGCAAGCGCCGCTCCTTTCAAGCTGCGCGCCTCTAGCCCTGGGGCCTGGACCGGGCGGGCAGGCCCCAGATTTCGTGGCGCCGCCGGTGTGCGGCTTCATTCATGCCAGTCCCGCGCGGCCGGCGCAATGTTTGGCCGCGCGAGTTTCATGCTGCCGTCACACGGGATCGGCAAGCTGCGCCGCAATGCGCTCCAGGAACAGCCCACCGGCTGAGAGGCCGATATCATCGATGCCATGCCCCAGGCGGGGAATGTAAAGGCCCTCCACCGGCACCCCGGCCGCTTCGAGCGCTGCCTCGGCCGCCTGGCTGCCGGCCATCGGCACCACCTCGTCCGTCTCGCCATGCACCAGCAGCACGGGCGGCCGGCTCCGGATCTCGGCGGCAAGCAGCTCCTCGCCGATCAGGCGGCCCGAATACGCCAGAATGCCGGCGGGCGCGGTCTCACGGCGCAGGCCGGTGAACAGGGACATCATCGCGCCCTGGCTGAAGCCCATCAGCACGACGTTGCTCTCCGGCACGCCGGCGGCGGTGCATTCGGCGACAATGGTTTCGTCCAGCAGCGGCCGGGCCGTCCGGATGCCGGCCAGAAGCGGGCCGGGGCGCCGGTCCTCCAGGCTGAACCACTGGCGGCCATAGGGCGCCCCCGGACAGGGATGCGGCGCGTGCGGGGCGATGAACAACGCCTCCGGCACGGAATGCGCCCAGTGCGGCGCCAGGTCGATCAGGTCATTCCCATCGGCGCCGTAGCCGTGCAGGAGGAAGACGATCAGCTTTGGCGCTCCCCCGGCCTTGGGTCCCCAATGCGGTCCTTCCAGTGCGGCCATGCGGCATCCCCTTGCTGCGGTGGTGCCCGATCCGCTACGCGCGATCCGCGATGCCCGCAACCATTGTCACGCGCTTCGCCCCGAGCCCGACCGGGCGCCTGCATCTGGGGCATGCGCACAGCGCCCTGCTTGGCTGGCACGCCGCCCGCGCGGGCGGCGGCCGCTTCCTGCTCCGGCTGGAGGACATCGATCCCGTCCGATGCCGCCCCGAGTTCCGCGACGCCATCCTGGAAGACCTGGCCTGGCTCGGGCTGAACTGGGATGGGCCGGTGCGCATCCAGTCCGAGCACCTGCCCGAGTATCGCGCCAGCCTGGACCGGCTGGAGGGCATGGGTCTGCTCTATCCCTGCTTCTGCACCCGTGCCGACATCGCCCGTGAGGTGGCGGCGATCGGCCATGCCCCGCACGGACCGGACGGGCTGCTCTATCCCGGCACCTGCCGCCGCCTCTCCACTGCAGAGCGCGCCGAGCGCCTGGCCAGCGGGGCGCCCTATGCCCTGCGCCTGGACATGGCGGCCGCCCTGCGGCGGGTGCCTGGCCCCCTCTCCTTCCTGGAACTCGGCGAGGGGCGCATCCGCTGCGACCCGGCACGCTTCGGCGACGTGGTGCTGGCGCGCAAGGACACGCCCGCCTCCTACCACCTCTGCGTGACCCATGACGACGCCCTCCAGGGCGTGACGCTGGTGACCCGCGCGGAGGATCTTCGCCCCGCCACCGACCTGCACCGGCTGCTCCAGGCCCTGCTGGGATGGCCCGCCCCGCGCTACCGGCACCACCCGCTCCTGCTGGGCCCTGACGGCAGGCGCCTCTCCAAGCGGGACAACGCGCCCACCCTCGCGGCCCTGCGCGAGGCCGGCCACCGCCCGGAGGAGGTCCGGGCGATGGCGCTCAGTGGGCCTGCGGGTTCTGCAGCTTCTTCAGATCGAACCGCTTCATCAGCTCGGTGAGGATGTCCGGGCTTTTCAGGTCGGAGCCTTCCAGCTTCACGGCCAGGGTGCCGCGCACCAGGGTCATCTCGGCATCCTGCGAGCCCGATTCCTGCTGCAGGACGGCATTATCGGAGCCGATCCGCACCCGCTTGGCGCCGCGGCCGAGCATCGCCGGGTTGTTGACCATCGCACCGAGGGCCTGGATCATCGGGTTGTCCACCATGACCGTGGCTTTGATGACGCCGTCGCCGCCGTCCTGCGCGTATTCGCGCTGCACCATCACCCCACCGCCCATGATGCGGGCGGCCAGGTCGCCGCCGCCGTTGTCCTCCGCCTCCTGCAGCGTCCAGCCGGCGGGCGCGGCGGGGAACAGCGCCTGGTACGCGGCGCTGCGCTTCTGTTGCAGCGCGTTGAGCGCGAAATTCGTCTCCGTCAGGGCGCCGGCGACGTCCCCCTGCTCGTAGAGCTCACGCGCCCGCTGCAGCCCCTCGCTGATGTCGTCGGCACGCGCGCCGACGATGCCAAGGCCTGTCGCCACGGCCAGCGCCGCGCCGAAGATGCATGCCCGCATGGAAGCCATTCCTCCCGGCCTGTGCGGCGATTCCACCGCATGTCACTCCGGGAGGATAGCGGAAGCTGCGCCGGCGTCACCTCGCCGCCAGCGCCGGAATGCCTCAAGTGCGGCCGTAAGTGTCCTCGAAGCGGACGATATCGTCCTCGCCCAGGTAGGAGCCGGACTGCACCTCGATCAGCGTCAGCGGGATGATGCCGGGGTTCTCCAGCCGGTGCACCGAGCCAAGCGGGAGGTAGATCGACTCGTTCTCGCGCAGCATGATCCGCTCCGCGTCCCGCTCCACGACGGCCGTGCCGTTCACCACGACCCAGTGCTCGGCGCGGTGGAAGTGCTTCTGCAGCGAGAGCTTCTCGCCCGGCTTGACCGAGATCTTCTTGACCTGGAAGCGGTCGCCCTGGATCAGGCCCTCATAGTGGCCCCAGGGACGGTACATCCGGCGATGCTCGGTCGCCTCCTTGCGTCCCTTGGCCTTGAGCTGCTCCAGCAGCTTCTTCACGTCCTGCGCGCAGTTCCGGTGCATGGCCAGCACCGCATCATCCGTCACCACGAGCACGGCGTCGTCCAGCCCGACCACACCGGTCAGGATGCCTTCGCTGCGGACGTAGCAGTTGTTCGCCTGATACAGCTCGACCGGCCCATGCGTGGCATTGCCGGCCGCATCCTTGGCCGCCACCTCCCAGAGCGCCGCCCAGGAGCCGACATCCGACCAGCCAAGATCGGCCGGCACCACGGCGGCATGGCTCGTCTTCTCCATCACGGCATAGTCGATCGAGATGTCGGGCGCCCGCTCGAAGGCCGCCGGGTCCAGCCGCACGAAGTCGAGGTCGCGCGTGGCGCCCTCCACCGCCGCCCGCACGGTGGCGAGCAGCGCCGGCGCCAGCCGCTCCAGCTCGGCCAGCAGCGTCGCCGCCGTGGCCACGAACATGCCGGAGTTCCAGAGATGCCGGCCGCCCTCAAGGTAGCTCTGCGCCGTCGCCAGGTCGGGCTTCTCGACGAAGCTGGCGATGGCGGAAACGCCCTCCACCCCCTCCAGCGGCGCGCCGGCCTCGATATAGCCATAGCCGGTCTCGGGCGAAGTCGGCTTCATGCCGAAGGTGACGATCCGCCCGGAGCGCGCGGCCGCGGCCGCCTTGCCCAGCGCCGCATGAAGGGCGGCGTTGTCGGCGATGGCATGGTCGGCGGCCAGCAGCCACAGCACCGCCTCCGGGTCCGCCTCATGCGCCAGCAGGGCGGCGGCGGCGATGGCCGGGGCGCTGTTGCGAGCCACCGGCTCCAGCACGATGGTGGGGTCCTTCACCTGGGCGGCGCGCAGCTGCTCCGCCACCAGGAAGCGATGGCCCTGGTTGCACACCAGCAGCGGGCTGGTGAAGGCCGGGCCGGCCGCCCGGCTCACCGTGTCCTGCAGCATCGTGTGCTCGGAGAGCAGCGGCCAGAACTGCTTGGGGAAGCCTTCGCGCGACAGAGGCCAGAGCCGGCTGCCGGTCCCGCCGCACAAGACCACCGGGACGATACGACGCTGCTCGGTTCCGCTCATTAGGCTCGTCTCCACGCTCGGGGAGCCGAAGATACGGAGTGCATCGCACAAAAGAAAGCCGCCCCGGGCGAGTTGCCCGGGGCGGCTCGGCAGAACAAGGCTGGCGGTGCGGGTCAGCCCGCCATCGCCGCTTCCTTCTTCTTGCGCAGGCCGGGCAGCAGCATCAGGCCCAGGGCCAGCGCCGCGACGATCAGCAGCACGGCGGAAATCGGCCGCTCGATGAAGACGACCGGGTCGCCGCGGGAGAGCAGCATGGCGCGGCGGAGGTGCTCCTCCATCATCGGGCCGAGCACGAAGCCGACCAGCAGCGGCGCCGGCTCCATCTTCAACTTCGCGAAAGCGTAGCCGAGCACCGCGAAGAAGACCGTCTGATAGACGTCAAACACGTTGTTGTTGATGGAGTACACGCCGATCGCGCAGAAGGTCAGGATCGCCGGGTACATGTACTTATAGGGCACCTGCAGCAGCTTCACCCACATGCCGATCATCGGCAGGTTGATGACGAGCAGCATGACATTGCCGATCCACATGGAGCAGATCAGGCCCCAGAACAGGTCGGGCTGGCTCTCCACCATGCGCGGGCCAGGCTGAATGCCCTGGATGATCAGCGCGCCGACCATCAGCGCCATGACGGCGTTGGAGGGAATGCCCAGCGTCAGCAGCGGGATGAAGCTGGTCTGCGCCGCCGCGTTGTTGGCCGCCTCGGGGCCGGCAACGCCCTCGATGGCGCCGTTGCCGAACTCGTTGCGCCCGCGCGACATCTTCCGCTCCATCATGTAGGAGCCGAAGGAGGCCAGCGAGGCGCCGCCGCCGGGCAGGATGCCGAGCGCCGAGCCGATGATGGTGCCGCGGATCACCGAGGGGGTCGCCCGCTTCCACTCCTCCTTGGTGAGGAACATGCTGCCCACCTTGGAGGAGAGCACGCTGCGGACCTCGGGGCGCTCCAGGTTCAGGATGATCTCGCCGATGCCGAAGACGCCCATGGCGATGGCGGCGAAGTTCAGCCCGTCCGAGAGTTCGGGGATGCCGAAGGTGAAGCGCTGCTGGCCGGTCTGCACGTCGGTGCCGACCAGGCCGAGCGCCACGCCCAGTACCACCATGGCCACCGACTTCACCACCGAGCCCTGCGCCAGCACCGCCGAGATGACGAGGCCTAGCAACATCAGCGAGAAGTAGTCGGCAGGGCCGAAGGAGAGCGCGATTTCCGTCAACAGCGGGCCGGAGGCGGCAACCAGGATGGTGGCGACCGAACCGGCGAAGAAGGAGCCGAGCGCCGCAATGGTGAGCGCCGCGCCGGCGCGCCCGTTGCGGGCCATCTTGTAGCCCTCCAGCGTGGTCACCACGGAGGAGACCTCGCCTGGCAGGTTCAGCAGGATGGCTGTGGTCGAGCCGCCATACTGCGCGCCGTAATAGATGCCGGCGAGCATGATGATGGCGGTGGTGGCCGGCTGGCCGAAGGTGATCGGCAGCAGCAGCGAGATGGTCGCCACCGGGCCAATGCCGGGCAGAACGCCGATCGCCGTGCCGATGAAGGCGCCAAGCAGCGCGAAGAGCAGGTTGTTCAGACTAAGGGCGACGCCGAAGCCGTGCGCCAGGTTGTCGAGGAGAAGTTCCATGTTCCGGTCGCCCTTAGAACGTCGGCCAGATGTTCACGCGGATGTCCAACTCGTAGATGAACACCCACCAGCACAGCGCGATGAGGAACACCACGCTGCCGATCACGCCCAGCGGCCGGTGCTCGGGGTCGGCGAGCGCTGAAACCACCACCATGGCCGCGATCGCCAGGAACAGCCCGCCATGGTCGAGCAGCACGCCGAACACCGTCATGCCGGCAAGGATCAGCGCCATCTTGCGCCAGCCCGGGCTGATCGCCATGACGCCGAGACCAATGATCATGGCGATGCCGAGCGCGTACCAGTTGTTCCCCAGCGCCGGCGAGACCGAGAGGAGCAGCGGATAGGCCACCAGCGTAACGGCGATGCCCAGGAACAGGCTGACGAAGTCGATCTTGGTCCAACGCTCCAGAGGGTCCGGCCCGCTGACCATCGAGATCCCGAGGACGCAGAGGCCCAGGAAGAACTCCAGGCCAAAGGTCAGCATCGGCATGTAGCCAGGCCCCATGCGGCGTGCCGAGCCCAGGGTGTGGTCGGTGTTCAGCCACAGACCGATCGCGGCCAGCGCCAGTAACAGCAGCGCCGAGGCAAAATCTTTCGCGTTAATCCTCATGCCGATCCTTTCTTGAACACCTCGCGTGCGGCAGACACGCGCTTAGCGCGGCCGGGCACGACCGAGGCGGCGTCTGCCGCGCTTGATCTCGCCATCGACCTTTGACCGGAGCCGGCCCCTGTTGGCTGCCGCCAGGGCCCTCGAATCAGTTCGGGAAGAGCATGCCTGCCGACGATGCAGGAGCGGGATGATGCGGCGGAATCTCCAGGATTCCTGCAGACGCCATCACCGCGCCGAAGCCTCGGCCCACAACTTCCACCTCCCCCTGATGCCCAATGCGAGGCAACCTATGGCAGGGCGATGCGCCGGGGCAAGGCGGCAGAAATTAATTAAGAAAAGTTCATGTAGATTGTGCAACGCAACATCGTGTCGCGAAACCTGCCCAGGCGCCTCGAAAAGGGATTTTGAGAACGATGACAGCCGATATTTTGATCAATGATCCGGCAAGACGGCTCAACGCAGCCGCGGCACGTCTGGCCGCCTCCTTGACAGCGATCCGGCGCGACCTACACGCGAATCCGGAGCTGGCTTTCGAGGAGCACCGCACCGCCGGCATCGTGGCCGCCGAGCTGGCGCGGCTGGGGATTCCCCACCGCACAGGAATCGGCCGCACGGGCGTGCTGGGCATCATCGAGGGGGGCCTGCCCGGTCCTACCCTGGCGCTGCGGGCCGACATGGATGCCCTGCCGATCCATGAGGAGACCGGCCTGCCCTTCGCCAGCACCGCGGCCGGCAAGATGCATGCCTGTGGGCATGACATCCATACGGTGACGCTGCTCGGCGCTGCGGAAATCCTGAAGGACCTGGCTCCACAGATCGCCGGGCGCATCGTCCTGGTCTTCCAGCCAGCCGAGGAGACGCTGCAGGGCGCCGCGGCGATGATTGCCGACGGTGCCGCCGAGGGCGTGGACATGGCGCTCGGCTTCCACAACCACCCGGACATGCCGGTCGGCCGCTTCAGCTTCGTGCGCGGCCCCTGCCTTGCCGCCTCCGATCTGTTCGACCTGGAGATCCAGGGCCGTTCCGGCCATGCGGCGCATCCCTATGCCGCCGTGGACCCGATCGTTGCGGCTGCGCATTTCGTGACGCAGGCGCAAACCGTGGTCAGCCGGGAGGTGAAGCCACTGCAACCCGCCGTTGTGACAATCGGCCAATCTGTCGGTGGCTCCACCTACAACATCATTCCCGAGAGGGTGCACCTGAAGGGTACCGTGCGCACCCTGCACCCCGAGGCGCGCGATATCGCCGAGGCCGCCCTGCGCCGCCTCGTGGAGGGCATCGAGACCGGCATGCGCGTCACCGCCAAGCTGGAGTACCGCCGCATGGTGCCGCCGCTGGTGAACGACGACCGGGTGGTGACGCCCGCCGTCGCCGCTCTCACCGCGCAGTTCGGCGCCGAAGCGGTGCAGGAGGGCGAACCCTCCATGGGGTCCGAGGATTTCTCGGCCTTCGCCGAGCGGGTGCCCGCTTTCCAGCTCGGCATCGGCTCCTCCGCCCCCGGGCGGCAGGACCGGTTGCACAACGCGCATTATCAGCCCGACGAGGGCTGCATTCCCGCTGGGGTCGAGGCCATCGCGCGGATCGCGCTCGACCTGCTGGCGCCGCGCGCCTGACCCCGCGGCCGCAGAAAGGATATCCCCAGATGAAGATCTGTGTCTTCGGCGCCGGCGCGATCGGCGGGCATGTGGCGGCGCGGCTGGCACTGGGCGGGGCGGAGACCAGCGTCGTCGCCCGCGGTGCCCAGCTTGCCGCCATCCAGCAGAAGGGCCTGACCGTTACCGCCCCGGACGGCACCCACACCGTGCAGGTCAAGGCCGGCGACGCCGCGGCGGTCGGCCCGCAGGACGCGGTGATCGTCACCGTCAAGGCGCCTTCCCTGCCGCAGGTGGCCGAGGCCATCACGCCGCTGCTGAAGCCCGACACCACCGTGGCCTTCGTGATGAACGGCATCCCCTGGTGGTATTTCGACCGCCATGGCGGCGCGCTGGACGGGCGGCGCCTGCCGGCGGTGGACCCGGGCGACGCCGTGCGGAGGGCCATCGGCATCGAACGCACCTTGGGCGGCGTGGTCTATTCCGCCTGCACGGTGACGGAGCCGGGGCATGTGCATACGGAGCATGCCAACAACCGCGTCATCCTCGGCGAGGTGGATGGCAGCGACAGCCCGCGCGGCGAGGCCATCGCCGCCTATCTGACCAAGGGCGGCATCTCCGGCGAGGTGACGAAGCAGATCCGCCGCGAGGTCTGGATGAAGCTGATGGGCAACCTCTCGCAGGGGCCCTTCACCATCCTTTCGCGGCAGGGCATCGCCGGCACCCTGGCCGACCCGGTGGTGCGTGCCGCCGTGCGCCGGGCGATGCAGGAGAGCATGGCCATTGCCGAGGCGCTCGGCCAAGGCTTCGAGTTCGACCTGGACAAGCGCCTGGCCAGTTCCGGCAAGCTCGCCCACAAGCCTTCCATCCTCCAGGACCTGGAACTCGGCCGGCCGATGGAGGTGGATGCTCTGTTCCGCGTGCCGCTGGAGCTGGCGCGCCTCGTCGGTGTGGAGACGCCGACGCTCGACCTCTCCATTGCGCTGGCCACCCAGGCGGCCGCGGCCGCCGGGCTGTACCGGGGATAACTTGTCAGCTTTGGGTTGCGCTGGCCGCCCGCGCGGGAAACTTACAGAAATAGAGAAAGGGGCCTGGGGGAATTCAATCCCCCAGCCTTGCCTCCGGTGCCCTCGGCAGCGCCGTCTGACCGAGCACCCAGCCTTCCCAGCGCCGCACCCAGTCATCCTCCGGCACGAAGTCCGGCCGTGCGCCGTCGAGGACTCCGATGACGCAGAGCAGGCCGAGCAGGCTGTCGAACCGGTCCTCACCCGCTGCATCGGCGCCGAATCCCTCGTCCAGTGCCGCCCTGAGGCCCCGGCTGGGCTGCACATCAAGCCGCCCCATGGCCATCCGCAGCGAAGGCGCCGCTGCGCGCCGGGCCTCCGGCACCCGCTTGCTGCCGCTCAGCACCACACCGAGATGCCGCAGCGCCTCGGCCGGGTAGGTCTCGGCCAGCACCGCCACGCCAGGGGCCAGCAATTCATGCAAGCTGCCCTGGAAGGGCCAGAGGCGCAGCGGTGCGCCGGCCGAGAGGGCGGGCGCCAGCCAGTCCCGCCAGGCGGTGATGGCCGCCTTGCCGGACTGGTTCGCACCCAGGGTCCAGAAGACCGGCGCGCCGGCGGGGCGCTCGACGGTGGCGCAGTCGCACCAGCGGTTGAGGGCCGCGGCGCCCTCCAGGCCGATCGCCTCGGCATGGGCCGCGCGCGTCATGCCCCTCAGCCCGCGCGCGGGGTAGAAGGGGCGCGCGGCGGAAACCGTCTCCAGCGTCGGGCTGACCAGGAAGAACTCGGGCGTGGCCGTCAGGCCGCGAAGGAAATGGTGGAAATCCGGCTCCGGGCGGGTCGCGGCGAAGCCACGCGGCAGGCCGAGTGGCAGGTCCAGGCCAAAGGCCAGCGGAACGCCTTCCCCCAGCAGTTCGGCGACCAGTGCCGCCGGATCACCCACCGGCCGGGGTGCCTCGGCACGCCAGACGCCCTTCCGGCGACGGGCAATGCTGACCCAGCGCTTGCGGGGATCCAAACTCCAGTCGGCATGGGCAGCGATCATGGGTGTAGGATCAGCCATGAAAGAGGACGGCATGCACTACAACCGGACCGCTCGCCTGTTGCACTGGAGCACGGCACTGATCGTGCTGCTGATCATCGCTCTCGGCATCTGGATCACCTGGGCGCCACCTGAGGACGAGGGCCTGAAGCTCCGTCTTTATAACATCCACGAAAGCTTCGGCATTACGATCCTGTTGGTCACGCTTTTCCGCCTGTTCTGGCGCTGGCGTCATCCACCGCCGCCGATCACGCCGCCCCTGCCGGGCTGGATGCAGGCGGCGGCGACCGCCAACCACAGGGCCTTCTATGCCCTGCTTTTGGTGCAGCCGGTGATCGGGCTGCTGAACACCAACGCCTGGGGCTTTCCTCTGACTGCCTTTGGGCTAGTCCCGATTCCCAGTCCCATCGGGCGCAACGAGGCGCTGGCGCCGACGCTCTCCACCATCCATGACACGATTGGGCTTGTGCTGGCGGGGCTGGTGGCGCTGCATGCCGGCGCCGCCCTCTGGCACCATCTCATCCGCCGCGACGACACGCTGCGGCGGATGACGTGGTGAGACCCGCGCTCAGCCGATCGGCTTCTGCGCCCGCTCCAGCAACCGGGCGAAGAAGCCGGGCTTCTTCGTGGGCTCGGCGGCCTTGGCCGCCTTGGCGGCAAGCTGGTCGCGCTCCTGCGCCTTCATCGAGAGCCACTTCTCCAGGCTGACGCCGGCCTTGGCCGCCCGCTTCGCCTCATAGGCGCGCTGGCCCTCGCTCATCCGCACCTGGTCCTGATCCTTACCCGCCATCGCCGCTCCCTCTGGCTCGCCCAAGGGGTGGATGCCGCGCCGGCTGCCTTGCAGCAAGTGCTTTTGTCCGGGGGGAGATGCGCGGGAAGGAAGGGGTTGCATCGCTCTCGCACTGCCTCACTCTGAGCGGCATGGAAGCGAGAGTGAAAGCCGGCATCTGGGTCTCGATGGCCGTGCGGCTGGCGGATCAGTCGGGACGGCCAGCCATGGTGCTGCGCAAGGGAGACCCGGATTCGGGCGGCATCCTGTGCCTGCTGCGCGGGCGGGAGGGCTGCATGGTGCTGAGCCAGGCACGCGATGCCGAGGGCCGTCCGGCCTGGATGCGCGGCACCGGCAAAGACCCCGTCAGCGAGGCGGAGGCGGATGCCTATGTGGAGCGGCAGGTGCGGCGAGACCCGGACCTCTGGGTGCTGGAGTTCGAGGCGCCCGAGCTGCGCCCGCCTTTCGAGGCCATCATCCTCTGAAGGAAAAGGCCGGGGGAGGCGCCCTCCCCCGGCCTGTCCTGTCAGACCTGCGCCATCTTGATCGGCGGCGAGAGATCCGCCGGCAGCGGGCAGGCATAGGGCGTCTCGGCGGTGCGGGCGGCAAGGTCGGCCTTGGCCTGCTCGATCAGCGCCGGGTCGCGCAGCGCGTCCACCGCCACGCCGGCCATCACCTTGGCCACGTGCACCATGCCCTTATGCGCCAGCGGCGACTGGCCCTGCGCCGTGAGCTGCCAGGAATGGCCCGGCGTGCCAATGGCGTAGGTCGCGCCACGCGCCTGCACCGTCGGCACGACCCAGGAGACGTCGCCCACATCGGTCGAGCCGACCATGGCCGCGCCCTTGGCCTCCAGCGGGATGATCTCGTCCGCCAGCGGCACGCCCTTCCGCACCGGCACGCCCATCCGCTTGAAGGCGGAGGCGATGTCCTCGTCGGTCAGCGTCTTCTGGATCTCGGCGGCGAAGGCGCGGTCCTCGTCGTCGAAGGGCGGCGGGCCGAGGCGCTCCAGGTTGGCCTGCATCGCCCGCTCCAGCGGCAGGTTGCCGAGCAGGTTGGAGACGGCCGAGACAACCTTGGTGGAGACCGTGGTCTCGGTCATCAGCGCCGCGCCGTCGCCGATCTTGCGGACGCGGGCGACGAGGCCCTGCAGCATCGGCAGGTCGGAGGCGCGGATCAGGTAGCGCACCGTCGCCTTGCCCTGCACGACGTTCGGCGCGATGCCGCCGGCGTCCAGGTAGGCGTAGTGGATACGGGCCTCGCTCGGCATGTGCTCGCGCATGTAGTTGACGCCGACATTCATCAGCTCGATGGCGTCGAGCGCCGAGCGGCCGAGATGCGGTGCGGCAGCGGCATGGCTGGAGCGGCCGGTGAAGGTGAAGTCGATGCGGGTATTGGCCAGGGACTTCGCCTCGTTCACCGCGGCGAAGGGCGCCGGGTGCCAGGAGATGGCGATGTCCACGTCCTTGAAGCAACCCTCGCGGACCATGAAGGCCTTGGCGGCGCCGCCTTCCTCGGCCGGGCAGCCGTAGTAGCGGACGCGGCCCTTGATGCCGTTCTTCGCCAGGTAGTCCTTCACCGCCGTGGCGGCCAGCATGGCGCCGGCGCCGAGCAGGTTATGGCCGCAGCCATGGCCGGAGCCGTCGCCCGGCAGCGGCCGGTGCTCGGCGACGCCCGCTTCCTGGCTCAGGCCGGGCAGCGCGTCATACTCGCCGAGGATGGCGATGACCGGGCCGTCCTCGCCCGCCTCGCCCATGATGGCGGTCGGGATGCCGGCCAGCTTCTCGGTGATGCGGAAGCCATGCGCCTCCAGCGCCTTCTTGTGCTCGGCGACGGAGCGGAACTCGGCATAGGCCAGTTCCGGCATCTCCCAGACGCGGTCGCTCAGCTCGATGAAGGCCTGCTGGTTCTCATCCACCAGCCGCCAGATTTCCTCGGTGTTCTGCATTGGGCACTCTCCCGCCGAATCTGCGACGGTCAAACTGCGTCCGGACTGGCAGCTTGTCGAGAGGCCCCCACCGCCTGGGCCATTGCGGCCCACCCGCCCCCTCCGAAAGCCTTAACCGCTTGGAAAGCCTTGTGCCGGATAATGAGCACTCGCTTCACCGTCCGATCAGGGCGGTGCGCCCGAGAGACAGGACTTAACGAAATGCAAGTTTCCTCCAACAGCCCCACCGGCCTGGTGGCGGCTGCCTATGCGGCGGCCCAGGGCATGCGCTCGGCCGAGTTCCGGCTCGCCGATGCCGCCGCGGCGGTCACGCGGCGGACGACAGCACCGGAGTCGCTGCCGCCGGACCCTGCACGGCGCCCCTTCGCCATCTCCGCCCCCATGCCGCGCCCGGTGGGGGATGGTGTCGCGCCGCAAGTGGCGCTGATCGAGGCGCAGCATGCCTATGCCAGCAATCTGGCCGTGCAGCGGGGCATCGGCCAGCTGGCGAACCGCACACTCGACATCCTGGGCTGAAGGGCGGCCACCCTCAGGCGGCCCTCCCCTCGGCAAGGGTCGCCAGCAGCTCCACGCCCCGCGCATCGGCCAGCACGGCCGAGAGCTCCGCGCGCGGCAGGCGCAGGGCTTCGTCAAGCCGCTCGGCCTCCTGCAGCTTCGCCAGCCCGACCAGCAGCGCCGGATCGAAGGGGTCCTGCCGGGGGCGGCGGGGCGGTGGCAGCATTTGGCGATGCGCCTCCAGCAGTGCCGGCTCGCGGAACAGCCGGGCCACGTCCGCCTCACCGGTGATGCCACGCCACTCGGCGGTGAGCACCTTGGCGCGGACCAGCACGGCGGGGGGCGCGCGCTCCTCGGGCGTCAGCAGCAGGCCGAGGCGCCGCAGGCCAAGGCCGATGTCCCGGCGGGCAGTCAGCGCGGCAAGGGGGATGGCGAGCGCAAGGCCGAGCACCACCGGCGACATCCAGAGCGCCAGATAGGGCGAGACCAGCCAGGCGGCGGCGCCGAAGGCCAGCCCGAACAGGGTATGGCGCCAGTAGAGCCGGGCCACCTGCCCGAAGGGCACCGAGCCGTCGTCCCGCCGCTGGGCGTTCCAGCCGGAATCACGGCCGAGCAGGATGGCAGCGACGTCCACGGATTGCGTCAGCATGGTCACGGGTGCCAGAAGCCCGGCGATCAGCGTCTCCAGCAGCATGGAAAGGAAGGTGCGGATGGCGCCGCCGCAGCCGCGCCGGTCGCCGCCGTGGAAGAGCAGCGCGATCCAGGCCATCAGCTTCGGCGCCAGCAGCAGGCCCATGGTGCCGATAAACACCCACATGGCGCGCACCGGGTCCACCACCGGCCATTCGGGGAAGAGGCTGGGGCCGGCGGGGAAGTATTCCGGCCGGATGAAGCGCGCCTGGATGGCCAGCAGCACGCCTGCGATCAGGAAGATCAGCCAGAGCGGTGCGGTAATGTAAGAGCCGATGCCGGTCAGCAGGTGCAGGCGGCTGACCCAGTGCAGCCCGCGCGCGGGCAGCACCGCCGCGTGCTGCAGGTTGCCCTGGCACCAGCGCCGGTCGCGGATGGCGAGGTCCATCAGCGAGGGCGGGCTCTCCTCATAGGAGCCGCGCAGCCAGGGCACCATGTGGACGGCCCAGCCGGCCCGGCGCAGCAGCGCGGCCTCGACGAAGTCATGGCTCAGGATATGGCCACCGAAGGGCTTGCGGCCCGGCAGCTCCGGAAGGCCCGCCGCCTCGGCGAAGGCGCGGGTGCGGATGATGGCGTTGTGGCCCCAGTAGTTGCCCTCGGAGCCGTGCCACCAGGCAATGCCCTCGGCGATCAGAGGCCCATAGACCCGCCCGGCGAACTGCTGCATCCGCGCGAAGAGCGTGTTGCCGCCGGTGATGATGGGAAGCGTCTGGATCAGGCCGACATCCGGGTGGCGCTCCATGGCATCGGCCAGCCGCAGGATGGTGTCGGCGTCCATCACGCTGTCGGCGTCGAGCACCAGCATCTGCGGATAGGCGCCCCCCCAGCGGCGCACCCAGTCGGCGATGTTGCCAGCCTTGCGCTCGGTGTTCTTGGGGCGGCGGCGATAGAAGATGCGGCCACCTTCTCCCAGCGCAACGTCGCCGGTGCGGCGGCGCAGTTCCAGATAGGCGGCCTCCTCGGCGATCCAGGCACCCGGCTCGGTGCTGTCGCTGAGGATGAAGATGTCGAAGCGGTCCAGCGCGCCCGCCGCCGCCAGCGACTCATGGATCGCCTGCAGCCCGGCCATGATGCGGGCCGGCTCCTCGTTGTAGCTCGGCATCAGCAGTGCGGTCTTCACGCCCGGCATGGGCGGTGGCCCGTCGGGCGCGATGCCGAGGCGGCGGTCCGGCCCCGCCAGCAGGCGAAAGAAGCCGCAGGTGGCGCTGGTGAAGGACAGCGCCACCCAGGCGAAGAGGATGACGAACAGGATCAGCACGAAGGCCTGCAGCGGCGTCGGCTGGCCGCTGTTGAGCACCAGCCACATCTCGCGCGAGGCATAGGCGGTCAGCGCCAGGGTCGCTCCGAGCACCACGAGGCGCCGCAGCCAGGTTGCGGTGAGGCGCGAGGGCATGCCGCCGGCCCGGCGTGCGGGCGGCGCCTGCAGCGACTGCACGGGCATTTCGAGCGCAGCCTCCGGCGGCAGCGCCCTCCAGCCCGTGCCGGGGATTACGCTGTCCATCGGTAGAGGAAGGTCTCGGCGGCAGGTTCACCCGCCGCCTTCATCTCGGCGCGCAACTCCGCGGCGCGAGCATTGCCGGGAAAGAGCTCGAAGCTGATGCGCCAGCCACCCGTCTCCGGATTGCGTTGCGCCACCGGGTTGCGGATCTCGCCCTGGTTCGCGCTGACGTTCAACTCGACCTTCGCATCGGACCCCAGCTTGTCGAGCAGGCCACCATGGGCATCGAGCACGAAGAGACGGCCGCCCGGGGTATAGGCATTGCCGGAGCGCGCATCGACGATGCGGCCCACTTCCGGCGCGCCGGGCGCCTCGTCGCACCAGTGCAGGCGATAGGTATAGCGGTACTCGCCCTTGGCCCGCAGCGGGTCCTTCGGCCGCCAGAAGGCGACGATGTTGTCGTGGATCTCGCTGGCCGTGGGAATTTCCACGAGGTGCACGGCGCCCTCACCCCAGTCGCCGATCGGCTCCACCCAGAGGCTCGGGCGCTTCTCATAGCGCGCCTCCAGGTCCTCGTAGCTGTCGAAGTCGCGGCGCCGCTGCATCAGGCCGAAGCCGCGCGGGTTGACGTCCCCGAAGGCGCTGAGCTGCAGGTCGCGCGGATTGTTCAGCGGGCGCCAGATGCGCTCGCCACGGCCACTGGCCATCAGCAGCCCATCCGAGTCATGCACCGCCGGGCGCCAGTCGTCCTTGCCGGCGCGGTTCAGCGGCGAGAACCAGAACATGCTGGTCAGCGGCGCGATGCCCGCGGTCGTCATGTCCGTCCGCGGGAAGACGGTGGACTCGACATCGAACACCGTGCTGGCGCCGGGGCGGATGGCGAAGCGGAAGGCGGCGGCGCAGGAAGGGCTGTCGAGCAGCGCATGCACCGTGGCGGCGTTCACTCCGGGGCGCGGACGCTCCACCCAGAAGCCGCGGAACAGCGGGAACTCCTCGCCCTTCGGGTCGCCGGTGTTGATCGCAAGGCCGCGCGCCGAGAGGCCGTAGATCTGCCCCTTCGCCACGGCGCGGAAGTAGCTGGCACCGAGGAAGGCGCAGACCTCATCGAAATAGTCAGGCCGGTTGATCGGCGCGTGCAGGCGGAAGCCGGCGAAGCCAAGGTCACTGGCCTGCGGGCGCTGCAGGTTCTGGAAGGTGAAAAGGTCCGGGTTGTAGCGGACCGGCCGGGCCACCCCCTCCGCCACCTCATACATCTCGACCCGTGGCTTGTAGAGGAAGCCGCGGTGGAAGAGCTGCATCTGGAAAGGCAGATCCTGCCCGCGCCACAGCGCCTGGTCCGGCCGGAAGCGGATATCGCGGTACTGGTCGTAGGTCAGGTCGGAGAGCTCGGGCGGCAGATCTTCCGAGGGCGCCTTGTAGGGCTGCTGCGCCAGGGCGCGCGCCTTCTCGCGCACCGTGCTAGCGTCAAAGGGGGTTTCCTCCGCCCCGGCGGCCCGCGCGTCGGAAAAGTGGTTCGCCTCCCCCGCAATGAACACGGTGGACAGCGACAGGGCGGCGAGCAGGGCGTCGCGGCGGTGCACGATAGTCAAACTCCATCGGGGGCGGCGACCGACCAACGCCAGGGCCGGGCCAGGGGTTTCGCCAAAAGCCAGGCTGAAGGCAGGGAGCTACCATCAATCCGCTTCTGCGCGCCAATTCCGGTGAAAATCCGGCCTTTCCGCGTCCTTCGCGCGATGCGGAAGGCCGGATGGTCCATCAGGAAGACGCACTCATTTGGGGGATAAAGTCTCGATAACTCTCTCAGTACGCGCATCAACCAACAGGCCCTACTCTGGCGTGCTTGGCGGAACCCAGGTCATGGCTCGCCTTCACCTCGGGCGCCCGCCGCTGATGCCGGTCCAGCTTGCGGCGGCGACCGCCTCGGCACGCTCCTTCGCGGAAATCCAGTCCTGGGTGGGAAGCGACGGAACCGCTGGGGCTGCACCTGCGCCGGGTGCGCTGGCGCAGGCTGACCGCTCAACCGCCTGGCCTCGGCGGCGAAACGAGCGGCTTTCTCTTCGGGCGGCGGGCTGGTGAAACAGGACCTGCCGCCGCCCGATGGCGTCGCCCGCACGGCAGCTGGGGCCGCCGGGCGATCCACCGCTCGCCGCCTGAGCGCCGGTCGTTCAGGTCACCGGCACATACTGGCCGTCCACCAGGCGGGAGAGCACGCCACTACGAATGTCGAAGGAGCCGCCATAGAGGCGCAGCGTGCCCGCCTCCACCCGGCTGGCGACCCAGGGGAAGGTCATCAGGTTGCGCAGAGAGAGCTTCACCGTCTCCAGCTCGCACTGTGCTTCCACGCTGCCTGCCTCGGCAGGGGTGCAGGCCAGGGCGCGGCCTCGTGCCTCGGCGGCGATGCCGGTCATCCAGGGCTCGACGAAGTCCCGCGCGCCTGGCGGGAAGCCGCGCAGCAGCGCCTGCACGCCGCCGCACATGGCATGGCCCAGCACGATGATGCGCGGCACCTCCAGCACGCAGACTGCGAATTCCAGCGCGGCACTGGTGCCGTGATAGTCGCCGTCCGGCCGGTAGGGCGGCACCAGGTTGGCCACATTGCGGACGATGAACATCTCGCCCGGTGCAGCATTGAACACCATACCAGGATCGACGCGGCTGTCGGAGCAGGCAATCACCAGGGCGCGTGGCCGCTGGCCCTCGCGCGCCAGGGTCTCGAACAGCTTGCGCCGCTCGGGCCAGACTTCCGAGCGGAAGCGCTGATAGCCTTCGAACAGGTCCTCGAGGCCATCGGTGAGCGTGGGATCGGTCATGTTGATACAGGGCCCCATGGCGCGTTCGGGCCTCCGGCTGGCCCGGGCAGGAAAAAGCCAGGGCAGCAAAGCGCCCCTGGCCGCCTCCGCTTCCGATCCGCGACCGGCGGACGAAGGGAGAGGCAGGCGGAGGGGGATTTCTGACCGCCGGCCCTCCACGTCAACAGGCAGGGGCAAATTCCCCTGCTTTTGTGGAGCGGCCGGTCAGTTACTGTCGGGCGCGGTGACAGCGGGCTGGATGTCCAGGACCGGCGGCAGGCGCTGCGCCAGCAGGGCCAACAGCACGGTGGCCTCGCGCTGCAGGCGCACCACCTGCGGGCGGCGTGTCGGATCGGTGATCGCCGCCTTCAGCGGCAGCGGCAGGTCCTTGGCCGTGGCCACCACCCGTTCGAAGGCACGGCGTAGCAATTCCGCCAGTTCGCCCTCCCCCGCCTTCTCCAGGGCCGGGGCGAAGCCGGCCGAGGCCATGTCGCGCGCCAGCGCCAGGTTGGCCTGGATCGCCTGGCCGGAGAGGCCGCTGCGCCACCACTCCAGCAAGGCGGGCTGGGCGCTGACCGCGTCGCCGCCCAGGGGTCGCTCCAGCTTGTAAAGGGCGACGTTCCGAACAGTGCCGTGGAGAAGCTTGAATAGCTCCTGGGTCGCCTCCTTGGGCGCCGCGTAGGGCGCCCGCGGGCCGGTCAGAGTAGTCGCATAGGGGCTTTCATCGGTGGTCCAGCCGGCCAGGATGTCGCGCGCCAGCGTCGCCAGGTTGCCGCCGATGGTGCGCAGCAGCGCCGCGCGATAGCCGGCTCCGGCGTCGCCGGCGGCGAGGGCCGCCGCGGCATCCTCGCCGAACAGCAGCCGCTCCAGGGCGGGAAGCCCCTGCACCGCGACGTTGCCCAGGCCCTGCGGCCGCGCCTCCAGCACCGCCGGGTCCCGCGCCGCGATCGCGGCGGCAAGGTCACGGCCGACGCTGTCCTTCGGGTCGGGCCAGGTCTGGATGCGCGCATGGCGGCTGAACAGGTCAGCCGGGCCGAAGCGCACAGGCTGCACTCCCTCCCAGGCCAGCACCGTCTGCGCGAAGCCCTGCCGGGCCGCTTGCAGCGGAGTGGCCTCGGAGGGGGCACGGGCGAGCGTGTCGAGCTGGGCGGCAAAGTTGGCAGTAGCCTCCGCGAAGCGGCGATAGGCCGGCAGCAGCACCTGCTCCACCACGGCGCGGTTGAGGGCGCGGTAGCCGTCCTCGTCCGGCACCGCGCCAGCGCCGCGCGGCCCCAGCAGCAGGGCGGCGGGCATGGCGAGGGCGGCACGGCGGGAAACGCGCATCACAGGGCATCCAGAAAGGCCGACAGGGCGACCCGGGGCGCGAGGCCCCGTGGCGACGGGCTGTGGCCATCATGCCGCAGCAGCGTCGCGCCGGGAACCGTCCGGCTGCCCGGCCGCGACCTTCCGCCCATTGTCCCGCCGGCGCATTGACGCTCCTCCCGCTTCATTCTAGCAAATGCGAAGCATTATCATTCGCAGGGAATCGACATGACGCAGCAGAGCGGGCGGAGCAACTCGGTATGGATGGCGGGTCTCGCCCTGAGCTTTCCCGGCGCCGCGCTGGCTCAGGGCAGCAACGCCCCGATGGCCGGTGACGCGCTCCTGCTCCCGCCCGTGGATGTCGAGGCCACGCAACCGCCCAACACCTTGCAGCGCGCCGCGCCGGTCAGCCGCCTGCCCGGCTCGGTGCAGGACACGCCGCAGACCATCAACGTGATCCCGCGCGAGGTGCTGGAGCAGCAGAACGTCACCACGCTGGAGCAGGCGCTGCGCAACGTCCCCGGCATCACCATGTCCATCGGCGAGGGCAATGGCGGCGTCGCGGGCGACCAGTTCCGCATCCGGGGCTTCGCGGCGCAAAACGACATCTACGTGGACGGGCTGCGCGACTTCGGCGCCTACACGCGCGATGCCTTCACCTATGAGGATGTCAGCGTCCTGAAGGGTCCCTCGGGCTATGCGCTGGGCGCCGGCTCGGTGGGTGGCGGCGTGGCGGTCAACACGCGGCTGCCGCATCTCGGCAACAGCTACTCCGGGGTGGCCACCGGCGGCATGGGTCCCTATGCCCGCGGCACGCTCGATCTCAACCAGCAGATCGGCGAGACCACCGCCATCCGGCTGAACCTGATGGGCCAGTCGAGCGAGATGGTCGGGCGCGAGGACATCGACTCGCGCCGCTGGGGAATCGCGCCCTCGATCGCCTTCGGGCTCGGCACCAACACGACGCTCTCGCTGCACTACCAGCACTACGAATACGACAACGCCACCGATGCCGGCGTGCCGGTGGTGACGCTGCCGGGGCGGACGATCGGCCGCCCGCTCACCGAATACGGCCTGCCGCGCGGCACCTGGTACGGCGTCGATACCGACCGCGACCAGGTGACGCTGGACCAGTTCACCGCCCGCCTCTCGCATACCGCCAATGACTGGCTGACCTTGCAGAACGATACGCGGCTGAGCTTCGTCGACCGCGACTTCGCCTACTCGATCGCGAGTTGCAACGCCGCTTGCCTGGGCAATTATCTCGCCGGACGGCCGGCCACGGTCGCCATCAGCGGCGCCGGCAACCCCTATCACCAGGAAACCTGGGCGATCCAGAACGTCGCCACCGCCACGGCGCGCTTCACCACCGGGCCGCTGCGGCACGAGCTGGTGGCAGGCGTGGACGTCTCCTATGAGGACTTCGAGCGGACCGGCTATGGCATCGTCGGGGACCGGCCGGTCACCTCGATCTTCGGCGGCAATGCCGACCTCGCGCTCACCCGCGGTGCCGCCTCGTACAACCGCCAGGCCGGCATCACCACCTATGCCGGCTTCATCAACGAGCGGCTGTGGCTGACGCCGGAGATCTCGCTGATCGGTGGCCTGCGCGTCAGCCGCTACGAGGTGGATTACGACGCCATCACCTACAGCAGCGGCGCCACGCAGGACATCAAGACCGACGCGACGGTGGTGGACCCGCGCGCCTCGCTGGTCTGGCAGCCGACGCCGAACCAGACCTACTACTTCACCTACTCCACCTCCTCGACCCCGCCGGGCTACCTGTTCACCACCTTCCCGGCCTCCGCCTCCAACTTCCAGCAGGGCTTCGATCCCGAGCGGAACACGCTCTATGAGCTGGGGGCGAAGGTCAGCGTCCTCGACAACCGCCTCGGTCTCTATGGCGCGCTCTACCGCATCGACAAGTCGAACGCGACGCAGGCCGGCATCGATGGCGAACTGGTGCAGACCAGCGATGAGCAGCGCAACCAGGGTATCGAGATCGGCGTCACCGGACAGATCACCCCGGCCTGGACGATCAACGCCAACTACACGGCGATGGACAGCGAGACGCGCAACTCGACCAACCCCGCCGCCGTCGGCAAGCGCGTGCAGTACGTGCCGGAGAACGCCGCCTCCCTCTGGACCACCTACGAGATCAACAAGGGGCAGCCCTGGAACCTGACGCTGGGCGGCGGCGTGACCTGGCGCGACAAGGTCTATCTCAACAACACCAACACCAACGAGGCGCCCGCCAATCTCACCTTCGATGCGGTGATCCAGCACCGGATCAACGATAATCTCCGCCTGCAGGTGAACGGCTACAACCTGGGCGACGCGCTGAACTATGACGCTGTCTTCGCCAATCGCGCCATCCCCTCGCCAGGGCGGACGGTGCTGTTCACCCTCGCGGCCGACTTCTGAGCGCCACGCGGGGTGAGCCAAGCCCTGGCCTGCCCCGCGCACCCTGCCCCCTCCCCCTGAGCGAGCCTTTCCATGCTGGTCCATATTCCCAACGTTCTGACCTCTGAGGAGGTCGCCCATTGCCGCCAGGTGCTGGAGGCGGCCGCCTGGGTGGACGGCCGCGTCACCGCCGGCGATCAGTCGGCCAAGGCCAAGCACAACCTCCAGGTGCCGCAGGACTCGCCGGCGGGGCGCGAGCTGGGCGAGCTGATCCTGCGGGCGTTGGGGCGCAACCCGCTCTTCAACACGGCGACGCTGCCCCTGAAGGTCTTTCCGCCGCTGTTCAACCGATACGATGTCGGCATGAGCTTCCATGCCCATGTGGACAATGCCATCCGCCCCGTGCCCGGGGCCGGGGTGCGCATCCGCACCGACGTCTCATCCACCCTCTTCCTGACGCCCCCCGAAGAGTATGACGGCGGCGAGCTGGTGATCGAGGACACCTACGGCACCCAGCGGGTGAAGCTGCCGGCCGGCGATATGGTGGTCTACCCCGCCACCAGCCTGCACCGCGTGGAGCCGGTGACGCGCGGCAGCCGCTGGTCCTCCTTCTTCTGGACCCAGTCCATGGTGAAGGATGACGGGCAGCGGCGCCTGCTCTTCGAGATGGACATGGCGATCATGCGCCTTCGGGCCGACCTGCCGGACAGCCATCCCGGGGTGCTTGGCGTCACCGCGGCCTACAACAACCTTCTTCGCCAATGGGTTGAGATTTAGACCTTGTTCGGAGTGCGTCCTGACGAGAATGACGAGCGCGCGATTAGCCCGAATTTCAATTGATTCTGGCACCTCTCGCCGCGCATGGAGGGGAAGACGCTGCCAAGGTCCGAGAGCCCCCTGCTGCTCCCGGCGGGAAGCGTCTCACTAATTTGACCCTCCATTCTGGTCCGCCCCAGCGGACCACCGAGGACAGTCCATGATCAGATCACGGCCCATCGAAATTGACGGCCGCTTCGTTGGTGTTGCTGTCACGCAGAACGGCATGTGGCGCTTCATCGCAACCGAGCCCGCGGCACGCTCGGCGGAAGGTCCCTTGTTTGACGCCTTGCCGCAGCTGCAGCGGCGGGTCCAGTCCATGCTGGCCGGGAGCGCCTTTCCTCCCCTTCGGCGCGCGAGCTGAACGACGGGCCTGCCTGCTTTGAGGGCGGCCGCAACGCAAGGCGGCCTCTCCTTCGGGAGAGGCCGCACCATAATTTCCAAAAAAGGCGCCAGGCGGGCTTAGCGCCAGGCGGGACGGCCGAGATTGACCGTGTTGGGGCTGGTCAGCGCACCGCCCGCCGCACCGGCGGCGCCACCGATCAGCGCGCCCGCGCCGGCATTGCCGGAGAAAGAGCCGATCGCCGCGCCCGTGCCCGCTCCCAGCAGGCCACCGGAGGCCGCACGGTCACCAGTGCTGTAGCCACAGGCGCCCAGGCCGATGCTGGCAAGCGCCAGGAGGGCCACGGTCGTTTTGCGCATTGTCGCGTTCCTCGGTCTTGACAGTTGGGTTGCGCGTACAACGCGGAACAAAGAGCGAGGTTTCCCCTGAGCCGACAATTCACGCTTGAGCGCGGCCACGGCGGGAGGTAAGCCACGGCGCCTTGCGCCCCAGACCTGCCGGCGGGGCCACAAGCGCGATTTACCTCAGAAGGTAACCCACATGTTCTCCCGCTTGTTCGGCTTCCTATCGGCCGACATGGCCATCGACCTCGGCACGGCCAACACTCTGGTTTACGTCAAGGGGCGCGGGATCGTGCTGAACGAGCCCTCCGTCGTCGCCATCGCCGACATCCGCGGCCGCAAGCAGGTGCTGGCCGTGGGCGAGGAAGCCAAGATGATGCTGGGCCGCACCCCCGGCAATATCGCCGCCATCCGGCCCCTGCGGGACGGCGTGATCGCCGATTTCGAGGTGGCGGAGGAGATGATCAAGCACTTCATCCGCAAGGTGCACAACCGGCGCGGCTTCGCCTCGCCCATGATCATCGTCTGCGTGCCCTCCGGCTCCACCGCCGTGGAGCGCCGCGCCATCCAGGAGAGCGCCGAGTCGGCTGGCGCCCGCAAGGTGCTGCTGATCGAGGAGCCGATGGCGGCCGCGATCGGGGCCGGCCTGCCGGTGACCGAGCCCTCCGGGTCGATGATCGTGGATATTGGTGGCGGCACCACCGAGGTGGCGGTGATCAGCCTCGGCGGCATCGTCTATGCCCGCAGCGTGCGAGTCGGCGGGGACAAGCTGGACGAGGCGATCATCTCCTACATCCGGCGCCAGTTTAACCTGCTGATCGGCGAAAGCACGGCCGAGCGGATCAAGCTGGAGATCGGCGCCGCCGCCTACCCGGACTATAACGAGGAAGGCCCGATGACCGAGGTCAAGGGCCGCGACCTGATGAACGGGGTGCCCCGGGAGGTGGTGGTGAGCCAGCGGCAGATCGCCGAGGCGATCGCGGAGCCGGTGAGCCAGATCGTCGAGGCGGTAAAGGTGGCGCTGGAGAACACGCCTCCTGAGCTGGCGGCCGACATCGTGGACAAGGGTATCGTGCTGACCGGCGGCGGTGCGCTGCTGCAGCGGCTGGACCAGGTGCTGCGCGACGCCACCGGCCTGCCTGTCTCGGTGGCCGAGGACGCGCTGGCCTGTGTGGCACTGGGTACCGGCCGGGCCCTTGATGAGATGAAGCGGCTTCGCCACGTCCTGTCCTCGATGTACTGAGAGGCACAACCTCTGGTACGTATTGCAGGGGCCTGCCACGCCTGATGGCAGGCCCATGGAGGCCGCGTGATCCGTCTGAGCATCCCCCTGCGCCAGGCCTTGTCACGGCTCTCGCTGCCGGTGCTGATCGCCGCCGCGCTTGGCACCATGCTGCTCGGCAAGGCCGATACCGCGCTGGTCGAGCGGACCCGCATGGCGGTGGCCGACACGCTGGCGCCGATCTACGGCCTGATCGCCGAGCCGGCGGGGGCGGTGCGGGACGCCGTGCAGGAATTCCGCTTCCTGGCCGCCCTGCGCGAGGAGAATGCCCGGCTTCGGGAAGAGAACGACCGGCTGCACCGCTGGCAGGCTGCCGCCCTCGCGCTGGACGCCGAGAACAGCTTGCTGCGCGCCCAGCTCAACTACATTCCTGAGGGGGCCGCCAGCTTCCACACCGGCCGCGTGGTGGCTGATGCCGGTGGCACCTATGCCCGCGCCGTGCTGCTGGCCCTTCAGCCCGGAATCGCCATCCGCAAGGGCCAGGTGGCGCTGGACGAGCGCGGCCTGGTCGGACGGGTGACCGAGGTGGGCAACCGCTCCGCCCGCGTGCTGCTGGTGACCGACATGAACAGCCGCATTCCCGTGGTGCTGGAAGGTAGCCGGGCACGCGCCATGATGGCCGGCACCAATGGCGACCGTCCGCGCCTGCAGTTCTGGCCCGAAGGCACCCCGCCGCAGGAAGGCGAGCGGGTGGTGACCAGCGCCGAGGCCGGCGTCTTCCCCGCCGGCCTGCCGGTGGGGGTGGTGCACTGGTCCGAGGGTGGTGCGGCGGAGGTGGAGTTGTTCGCCCGGCTCGGCCGCATGGACCTGCTCCGTATCTTTGACTTCGGCATGTCCGGCATCCTGCCGCCCGAGGCGGTGGCCCGGCCGGAGCCGCGCGCCCGCCATTAGCGGCCGCGCCGGAATGCTTCCATGAAACGGCGGCCGCATCCTGTCATGGGCCTGCTGCGGCGGCTCGACGCCTGGGCCCGCGCCACCTTCCCGGCTGTCAGCACGGCGCTGCTGATGATGCTGGCCGCGGCGCCCGTGGGCCTGCCCTCCGCGGTGCCGGCGGTGGCGCTGGCCTGCGTGTTCTTCTGGTCGGTGTTCCGGCCGGCCGCCATGGCGCCGCCCGTCTGCTTCGGCATCGGTCTGTTGCAGGATCTGCTGGGCTTCGCGCCGCTCGGCATCGGTATCCTGACCCTGCTGGTGGTGCATGGGACAGCCCTGCGCGTCCGGCGCTTCCTGGCGCGGCAGTCCTTCCTGGCGGTGTGGCTGGTCTTCGCCGGCTTGGCCGCAGGAGCGGCGCTGCTGGGCTTTATGCTCCAGGCGGCACTGAACTGGCGGTTGCCGCCGCCCGCCCTGGGGATGGTGCAACTCGCGCTCAGCGTCGGCTTCTATCCGGCGATCGCGGCGCTGTTGACCCGCTTACACAAGGCAATGCGGCGGGCGGAGACCCTGGGCTGAGATGAGCAAGCGTGACGAGGAGCGCCGCCGCAGCGTGTTCACCCGCCGCGCCCTGCTGCTGGGTGCGGGCCAGCTCGGGTTGCTGGGCTTCCTGGGTTATCGGCTGCAAAAGCTGACCCTGGAGGAAGGCGAGCGCTACGCCACCCTGGCGGAGGAGAACCGCGTCTCCACCCGCCTCATCGCGCCGCCGCGCGGCCGCATCTTCGACCGCGCCCAGCGGATCATCGCCGCCAACGCGCTGAACTGGCGCGCCCTGCTGGTGGCCGAGCAGGCGGAGGACATTCACGCCACGCTGGAGACCTTCAGCCATATCCTGCCGCTCAGCGATCAGGAGCGCGCCCGCATCGAGCGCGACATCCGCCGCCGCCGGCGCTTCGTGCCCGTCGTGGTGCGGGACTTCCTGACCTGGGAGGAGATGGCGCGCATCGAGGTCAACGCGCCGGACCTGCCGGGCATCAGCGTGGATGTCGGCACCACGCGCGACTATCCCTGGGCCGAGCACCTGGCGCATGTGGTGGGCTATGTCGCGCCGCCGAGCGAAACCGACATGGATGACGAACCGCTGCTGGCGCTGCCCGGCATCCGCGTCGGCCGCTCCGGGGTGGAGCGTTTCCACGACCGCGCGCTGCGCGGCCGCGCCGGCGCGCTGGAACTGGAGGTGAACGCCCTCGGCCGGGTGATCCGCGAGCTGGACCGGCGGGAGGGCGTGCGCGGCCATGACGTGCAGATCTCGATCGATGCCGAGCTGCAGAAGGCGGTGCGCGACCGCATCCAGGAGGGCACCAGCGTCGTCGTGCTCGATGCGCGCAACGGCGAGGTGCTGGCCATGGCGAGCCAGCCCAGCTTCGACCCGAACCTGTTCAACTCCGGCATCTCCGCGGCGCAATGGCGGGAATGGACGCGGAGCCGCGCCACGCCGCTGATCAACAAGTGCACCAATGGCCTCTACGCACCTGGCTCCACCTTCAAGATGGTGGTCGGCTTGGCGGCGCTGGAGGCCAAGTCTGTCACGCCGACCGAGCGCATCTTCTGCCCGGGTTACTACGATCTCGGCGACAGCCGCTTCCACTGCTGGCGCAAGGGCGGCCACGGCAACCTGGACATGCGCAACGCTCTCAAGCACTCCTGCGACGTCTACTTCTACGAGGCCGCCAAGCGCACCGGCATCGACCGCATCGCCGCCATGGCCAAGCGCTTCGGCCTGGGCGTGGATCTCGACATCGAGCTGCCCGGCACCAAGGCCGGCTTCGTGCCGACCCGCGAGTGGCGGGTGCGGCAGGGCAAGCCCTGGAACCTCGGCGATACGGTAGTGCACGGTATCGGCCAGGGCTTCTACCAGCTTACGCCGCTCTCGCTCGCCACCATGGCGGCACGGCTGGCGACCGGCCGCGCGGTGCAGCCGCACCTGACCCATGCCCTCGACGGCAAGGCGGCGCGCGGCGTGAAGGCGGAGGACTGGCCCAGCCTCGGCATCCCCGAGCGGGACCTCAAGCTGGTCCGCGAGGGCATGTGGGCGGTGGTGAACGAGGAGAACGGCACCGCGAGGGTGGCCCGCCTGCCGGGCAATCTGGGCGTTCTGGCCGGCAAGACCGGCACCACCCAGGTCCGCCGCGTCTCCCGCGAGCAGCGCGAGCGGGGATTCCGGGTGGAGAACATGCCGCGCGAATGGCGGCCGCATGCGCTCTTCGTCGCCTTTGCCCCCTTCGACAACCCGCAATACGCCGTTTCCGTCGTCGTCGAGCACGGCACCAGCGGGGCCGGCGCGGCGGCGCCGCTGGCACGCGACATCATGACGGACGTGCTCACCCGCTTTCGCGCGCCGGCCATGGCAGCCGCTCCTGGCAGCGCGCGCAGCGCCGAGGCGGCGCGCCCGCCGGTGCTCGCCGAGGCGCCGCCGCCCCCTGCCCCGGAGACGCCACGCCGATGATGGTCTTCGAACGCCGCCTGCTGACCCGCGACCGTGGCGCCGGCCTGCTGGAAAAGCTTTGGCTGGTGCCCTGGAGCTTCGTGCTGCTGCTCTGCGCCATCGCGGCGGTGGGCTATGTGGCGCTCTACTCGGCCGGCGGCGGCACGCCCGAGCCCTATGCCAGCAAGCACGCGCTGCGCTTCGGCTTCAGCCTGGTGATGATGCTCTCCATCGCCATGATCGACATCAGGCTGATCGCCCGCTTCTCCTGGGTGGGCTATGCGCTGGGCGTGGCGCTGCTGGTGCTGGTCGCCCTGCACGGGCAGGTCGGCAAGGGAGCGCAGCGCTGGATCGAGCTGGGGCCCATCCAGCTGCAGCCCTCCGAGCTGATGAAGATCCTGCTTGTGCTGGCCCTCGCTCAATGGTTCCACCGGGCAAGCTGGGAGCGTGTCGGCAACCTGCTCTTCCTGGTGCCGCCAACCCTGGCGGTGCTGCTGCCAGTCGGGCTGATCCTGAAGCAGCCCAATCTCGGCACCGGGCTGATCACTGCCATGGTGGGGGGCGCAGTGTTCTGGGCGGCGGGGGTGCGCTGGTGGAAGTTCGCGTTCATCCTGGCTTCGGCGGCTGGCATCGCGCCGATCGCCTATGAGCGACTGCACGACTACCAGCGCGCCCGCATCCAGACCTTCCTGGACCCCGAGAGCGACCCGCTGGGCGCCGGCTACAACATCATCCAGTCCAAGATCGCGCTGGGCTCGGGCGGGCTCTGGGGCAAGGGCTTCCTGCAGGGCACCCAAGGCCACCTGAACTTCCTGCCGGAAAAGCAGACGGATTTCATCTTCACCATGATCTCCGAGGAGTTCGGGCTGGTGGGTGCCCTCGGCACGCTGCTGCTGCTGGCGCTGGTGGTGTTCTTCGCCCTCGCCGTGGCGCTGCGCACCCGCCACCAGTACGGGCGGCTCGTGGCCGTGGGGCTCGGCGTGAACTTCTTCCTCTATATCTTCGTCAACATCGCCATGGTGACCGGCTCCATTCCCGTGGGCGGCGTGCCGCTGCCGCTGATCAGCCATGGCGGCTCGGCCATGCTGACCACCATGCTGGGCTTTGGCCTGCTGCTTTCGGTCTATGTGCACCGCGATGCGGAATTTGGCGCCGCTCGCGAATAAAGGGGGTTGCGATCTCCGCTGGATGGGCTAAAAGCCCGCGCCACGGGAATGGCGGTAACGCACTCCCCGGTGGGGCGCATAGCTCAGTTGGTAGAGCAGCTGACTCTTAATCAGCGGGTCCAAGGTTCGAGTCCTTGTGCGCCCACCAAATCTCCCCCGGAGATTCTCCCCACCTTCCCCGATAATCAGGCCGATCCTGCGGACCTTCATCCGCGCCTGTTTCCCCACTCATTGACCACACAGGTCTGACCGCGGGGTTCAGGCGGCGCGGCTTCCGGGCAGAACACCCTGCACCGCTTACTCCAGACTGGACGAGCTCAACGGTGCCGCCGGCGATCCAAGGGGCAAGGTTCTCTTCCAGCCGAAATCCTCGCCTTCCCGTGTTCTGTTGCACTGCCTTTCCTGCTGGACAGTGGAAACCCCTGGATTCACAGTGAGTTCCCGTCCTGTTCGCTTCGGGAAAGGCTCACCCGCCTGGTGTCCCTGCCGCGCCAGCTCCGGACACATCAGCTCCGCTTGGCCGGCGTCGTCGCCGCCATCGCGGCGGGCGCAACCGAGGCGCGAGACATCCTGGCCGCCGTTACACCCGGTGGCGGAAAGTCGCTGCTGCCGGTCATCGCCGCGGCCCGGCTGATGGAAGTGGGCCTTATCGAGCGTGTTTGCTGGGTGGTTCCGCGTGATAGCCTTCGCCTACAGGCGGAGGAAGCCTTCGCCGACCCGGCCTGGCGGACCGCGCTCGGCCATGCCATCTCGGTCCGCTCGGCCGACAATGCGCCGGACCTGTACCGGGGCCTCCAGGGCTATGTGACCACCTATCAGGGCATCGCGGCCGCTCCAGCGCTGCATCTGGCAGAGTTCCGGCGACACCGCACCCTGTTGGTGGTGGATGAGATGCACCATCTCCCCGCCCTCGCGGAGACAGATCCGGTCGCGGCGGCCCAGGCCGCCCCCGACGAGGAGGATCAGGCCGGTGCCTGGTCGCGCGCGCTGCTGCCACTGCTGGAATGCGCCACGGTGCGGCTGCTGCTCTCCGGCACGCTGGAGCGGGCGGATGGGCGCGGCATCCTGTGGCTGCCCTATCGCCAGGGGCCGCGGCTGCGCACGCGCGAGGTGGACCTCGACGCGCCGGGCTGGGCGGTGGTCGGCTACAGCCGGGCGCAGGCGCTGGCGGAGCGCGCCGTGCTGCCCGTCACCTTCGGCGCACTGGACGGCGAGGCCACCTGGCGCGACCCGGAGGGCCTCAACGTGGGGCCGCACCGGCTCTCCGGCTACCATCCGGACGAAACGACGCGGCCTGCCTTGTTCACGGCGCTGCGGACCGGCTTTGCCGAGGCCCTGCTGCGTGAAGCCTTCCTCGCCGCCCGTGACCTGAGGGCGCGCCGGCGACGCGAGCGCGGCCTGCAGCCGGGAGCGTCCGCGCGTGGGCTTGGGAAGCTGCTGGTGGTGGCACCCGACCAGATGACCGCCCGGCACTACCTCGCCCTCCTGCGACGCTGGGTTCCCGCCGGGCAGGCGGAGGCGGTGGTCGGCCTCGCCACCTCGGACAGCGGCGACGCGCACCAGACCCTCGCCGCCTTCCGCCTGCGGCCGGAGCCCTCGATGCTGGTGACGGTCGCCATGGCCTATGAGGGGCTGGACGCACCCGAAGTGGCGGTGGTGGCCGCCCTCACCCATATCCGCTCCCGCCCCTGGCTGGAGCAGATGGTGGCGCGCGCCACCCGCGTGGACCCGAATGCAGGGCCCTACGAAGCGCAGCGCGCGCTGGTCTATCACCCCGATGACCCGCTGTTCAGCCGCTTCCGCATCCGCATGGAGACCGAGCAGGGCACGCTGGCGAAGCGGCCCAGGCCGCGCATCAGCCAGCATGCCCTCCCCCTCTGGCTGCGCGAGCAGTTGCCGCCGGGCCGTGAGGGCATCACGCCGCTGGAATCCAACGCCCTGGCGCTTCGCTTCGACACCCTGGCCCCCGGCCCTGAGCTGGCGCTGAAGCGGCCGGAACTGGAGGAGGCGCAGAGCGACATGCTGGAGGCACCCTCCGTCGCGGAACGACGGCTGCGGGCGCAGGTCGGCGAGATGGTCGCCGCCCAGGCGGTGGAGGACGAGGCCATGCTGCAGGGCCCCCGTGCCGGCGTGGCCGGCCCGGGGCTCTATCATCGCTACAACGCCATCCTGAAGCGCATCATGGGCGGCAAGGCCCGCGCGCAGATGAGCCTGGTGGACCTGGAGGCGGCTATTGGCTGGCTGGAGCGCAACCGGCTCTCGGAGCACCAGCACCTGCTGGCGAACGATCCGCGCTATGCCTGGTCCGCCCGGAAGCGCGGCGAGTGGCGCCCGCCCAGCGGCCGGCCCGCCCAGAAGGCGCCCTCCGCGCCGCGCCGCAAGCGCGGAACCTGACGAAGGCCGCGGGAAATCCGAAAAAAGTTGGGGGTCTGGGGGAATTCCTTCCCCCAGCCTTTCCTTTCTTCTCAGGCTGCGCCGGAACCCATCTTCAGCGGCGGCGCCACGTCGGCCGGGATCGGGCAGACATAGGGCGTCGCCTCGGTGCGGGCCTTAAGGTCGGCCTTTGCGGCGGCAATCAGCGCCGGATTGGCGATGAGATCCACCGCTGTGCCGGCCATCACCTTGGCCACATGCACCATGCCCTTGTGCGCCGCCGGCATCTTGCCCTGCGCCGTCCACTGCCAGGAATGCGCCGGCGTACCGATGGCTTCCGTCGCGCCGCTGGCCTGCACCGTCGGCACCACCCAGGAGACGTCGCCCACATCGGTCGAGCCGATCATGCTGACGCCGGTGCGCTCGGCGATCGGCGGCTGGATGGCGTCGGTCAACGGCAGGTCGGCCTTGGGCGTGAAGCCGCTGCGGTTGTAGTTGGTGGCGATGTCCTGCGGCGAGAGCGTCGCCTGGATCTTGCGCGCGAACTCGCGGTCGGCCTCGTCGAAGGGCACGGGGCCGAGGCGCATGAAGTTGTCCTGCATGACCTGCTCCAGCGGCGCATTGCCGAGCAGATTGGCGGTGGCGGAGAGGATCTTGATCTCCACCTCCGTCTCGGTCATCAGCGCGGCGCCCTGGGCGATCTTCTTCACCCGCTCGATCAGGCCGAACATCTCGTGCAGCGTGTGGGCGCGCACGGCGTAGCGCACCTTCGCCTTGCCCTGCACCACGTTCGGCGCGATGCCGCCCGCGTCCAGGTAGGCATAGTGGATGCGCGCGTCGCTCGGCATGTGCTCGCGCATGTAGTTCACGCCGACATTCATCAGCTCGACGGCATCCAGCGCCGAGCGGCCGAGATGCGGCGCGGCGGCGGCATGGCTGGAACGGCCGGTGAAGCTGAAGTCGATCCGCGTCATCGCAAGGGAATCGGCTTCCTGGACGCCGGCCCAGGCGAAGGGATGCCAGGTGATGGCGGCGTCCACGTCCTTGAAGCAGCCGGCGCGCACCATGAAGGTCTTGGCGGCGCCGCCCTCCTCGGCCGGGCAGCCGTAGTAGCGCACCCGCGCCTTGATGCCATTCTTCTCCAGATGGTCCTTCACCGCCGCCGCGGCCAGCATGGCGCCGGCGCCGAGCAGGTTATGGCCGCAGCCATGCCCATTGCCGCCGGGCACGATCGGGCGCGGCTCGGCGACGCCGGATTCCTGGCTGAGGCCGGGCAGCGCGTCATACTCGCCGAGGATGGCGATGACCGGGCCTTCCTCGCCCGCTTCGCCCATGATGGCGGTCGGAATGCCGGCCAGCTCGCGCGTCACGCGGAAGCCCTCGGCCTCCAGCATCTTCACATGCTCGGCGCAGGAGCGGGTCTCGGCATAGAGCAGCTCCGGCATGTCCCAGATGCGGTCGCTCAGGTCCGTGTACGCGTCCTTCTTGGCGTCAACGAGCCGCCAGATTTCCTCGGTGTTCTGCACGCCGCTTCTCCACTCCGTCCTTCGGGCCCCACGAGGGGGCCGGGATGCCCGTTCAGAAGCGGCATCCCGGCCGGGTCGTCAAGCCGGGGCGGCGCAGTCGGTCAGACGGCGCCGGCGGCGAGTGGGAGCGGCAGGCGGTAGCTGCGGATGGCGTTGTCGTGGAACAGCGCCAGCTGGTCCGCCCAGGGCAGGTCCGCCACCGCCTCCCGGAAGCCGTCGAAGATGGTGACGAAGCTGCCGCAGAGCCCGTCCACGGGGAAGTTCGAGGCAAACATGCAGCGCGGCACCCCGAAGATCTCGATGGTCTCCCGGATGATGGCGCGGTTGTCCTCCAGGCTCCAGGGACGGCCGCGCAGGCCGAGGCCGGAGATCTTGACGCTGGCCTGCGGCGCCTGTGCCAGCCGCCGCATCGCCGCCCGCCAGCCGGCCAGTCCCTCGGCACTGCGATCGGAGGGAAGCCCGGTATGGTTCAGCACCAGCGGCGTCTCGGGATGCGCCCCGATCAGGTCCAGCGCCTCGTCGAGATGCCACCAGGGCGCCTGCAGCTCGAAATGCAGCCCATGCGGGGCGAGCCGGGCATAGCCGGCCCGCCAGCGCGGGTCGCTCATCGAGCCGGGGGCACCGCGTTCCACCAGATCAGGGGCGGCGGCGGTGCGCGGCTTGTGCCGCACACCCTTCACCAACGGGATCGCCGCCTGGGTGGCGAGCACCACCTCGACATCCTCCCGGTCCAGCCAGGCCTGCGCCACATGCCCGGCGGGGCGGCCGGTGCGCGCGTGGAGCTGCGCGATCCAGCGGCTCTCGCCAGTCGGGTCGGCCGGGTTCCACTCGCCCTCCATCGTGACGGTGGCGACCACGCGATGGTGGCCGGTCAGCGCGTCATAATCCTCCGGCAGGAAGTCCTTGCCACGCAGGGCGCTGTAATCGCCATAGCGGAAAGGGATCAGCGGATGGTCCGGCTGCAGCCAGGGATGGTCGTTGTGGGTCAGATCCCAGAAGTGATGGTGGGCGTCGATGATCGGCAGGTCACGCGGCATGGGCGCGCCTCCGGCCCCAGGCGCTCCACGCCGTCCAGGCCCAGATCATCGCCACCGCAAGCGCCAGCACCGCGGCGATCGGGCGCGAGATCAGGGTGAGCGGGTCGCCCTGCCCCTTCATCAGCGTCTGGATGAAGTTGAACTCGACCATCTTGCCCAGCACCAGCCCGAGAATGGCAGGCGCGACGGGAATTTCATTCTCCTCCATGAACCAGCCGAGCGCGCCCATGGCCAGCATCATGCCGACGTCGAACAGCGAGTTGTTGATGGCATAGGAGCCGATGATGCAGGCGACCAGGATGAAGGCCGAGATCACCCCGCGCGGCACGGCCAGGATGTAGCGCGCGACGCGGATCACGGCCCAGCCCAGCGGCACCATCAGGATGTTGGCCAGGATGAAGACGATGAAGATGGCGTAGATCAGGTCGGGCGACTTCACGAAGATCGCCGGCCCCGGCTCCATGCCCTTCAGGATCAGCACGCCGATGACGATGGCGGTGATGGAGTCGCCGGGAATGCCGAAGACGATGGTCGGCACCCAGGCGCCAGCCAGCGCCGAGTTGTTGGAGGCGCCGGCCTCGGCCAGGCCCTCGATATGGCCGGTGCCGAACTTCTCCGGCGTGCGCGAGAACTTCCGGCTGACGGCATAGGAGATCCAGGCGGCGATATCGGCGCCCGCGCCAGGCAGCGCGCCGATCAGCGTGCCGACGATGTTGCCGCGCAGCACCTGCACGCGCCACTGCCAGAGGTCGCGCAGCAGGTCGCGGAAGGGGCTGCCATAGGGCGGGATGGTGGCCTTCTTGGTCTCCCGCACCGTCACCAGCCGGATCAGCTCGGGGATGGCGAAGAAGCCGACCAGTGCCGGCACGAAGTCCACGCCGCCCATCAGCTCGGTGGAGCCGAAGGCGAAGCGGGTGATGCCCGTCGCGATGTCGATGCCGACGCAGGAGAGGAACAGCCCGACCAGCAGCGCCAGCATGCCGCGCAGCGGCGATCCCGAGGAGAGGAAGGCGGCGCAGGTCAGACCCATGATGCCGAGCCAGAAATACTCGGGCGAGGAGAAGCTCGTGGCGAAACGCGCCAATGCCGGGGCGGCGAAGATCAGCACGATGGTGCCGAAGATGCCGCCGATGGCGGAGGCGCCCATGCACATGCCGAGGCCCCGCCAAGGCTGGCCCTGCTGGGTCAGCTTGTAGGCTTCGTCGGCATAGGCGGCCGAGGCGGGCGTGCCGGGAATGCGGACCAGCGCGGCGGGAATGTCGCCGGCGAAGATCGCCATCGCCGTCAACGCAACGATCGAGGCGATGGCCGGCACCGGGTCCATGAAGAAGGTGAAAGGCACCAGCAGCGCCGTGCCCATCACCGCCGTCAGGCCGGGGATGGCGCCCATCACCATGCCCAGCCCGCTGGCCAGCAGGATCACAAACAGAGTGTGGACTTCGAAGACATGGCCGAAGGCGGCAAGCAACGCGTCCATTACACCCAGCCTTCCAGCACGCCCGCCGGCAGCGGCACGCGCAGCACCTCGTTGAACAGCAGGTGAAAGCCGATCGTGCCGAGCACCGCGATCAGCCCGGCGCGCAACGGCGCGATGCCCATGCGCAGCTGCACCGCCAGCATGATGGCGATGGCGAAGGGGATGAAGCCCACCCGCTCGGCGAAGGCGGCAAAGAGCGCAATGGCCAGCACCAGCACCAGGACATTGGTGCGGGCCCAGCCGCCGCGCACCCAGTCCGGCAGGCGCAGCAGCGGCTCGCCCGACTGGCGTATCCCGGCCAGCACCAGCAGCACGCCGGTCAGCATCGCGGCCAGGCCGAGCAGCGCGGGGAAGAACCCCGCGCCCAGTTCCTGCCCCGGCACGCCGGGCAGGCGCAGGGAGGCCGCGGCCAGCAGTCCCCCCAACCCGATCGTCAGCACGCCGAGGGCGCTATCGTTCAGCCGCATTGCCTTCAGCCCCGCGCCAGGCCCAGCTCGTTCAGCAGCCCCGAGGTGGTCTTGGCGAACGCGGTGACATAGGCCTGGAAGCTCTCGGGCGTTTCCCAGACCGGCACGATGCCACGCTGCTTCATGGTGTTCTGCACCTCGGGGCGCGCATGACCCTTGGTGGCCGCGGCGATCAGCCGCTCCCGCACCGGGGCTGGCAGGCCCTTGGGCGTGACCAGGGAGAACCAGTTCAGATAGGTCCAGTCCACGCCCTGCTCGCGCAGGGTCGGCGCGTCGGGGAAGGAGTTCATCCGCTCCTCGGCCATGACGGCGAGCACGCGAACCTGCCCGGCATCGGCCAGGGGCTTCGCCTCGATGGGCGAGCCGGTGAAGACGCTGACGCCGCCCGCCACCAGGTCCTGCAAGGCCGGCGCACCGCCCTGGCTCGGAATCCAGCGGATGGTGTCCACATCCATGCCCAGGCTCTTGGCCAGGCCAGCGGCGGCAAGGTGCCAGGAGCCGCCGGTGGAAACACCGGAGCCCGTGAACTTGCCCTTTGGCGCCTCCTTCAGCGCCGCCGCAAAGCTCTTGAAGTCCTTCCAGTCGCCATCCGCCTTCACCGTCACGCCCGCGGGGATGACGGCAATGCGCGAGATCATATCGAAGTTCGCCGGACCGAGATCGGACTGGCCCAGCACCTTGAAATTGACCAGCTCGGAAGTTCCGCAACCGATGGTGTAGCCATCCGGCGATGCATTGGCGATGGCGGCATGGCCGACGATGCCATTGCCGCCGGTGCGGTTGACCACATTGACGGGCTGGCCAAGCTCGGCCTCCAGCCCGGTGGCGAAGATGCGCGTGACGGTATCCGCCCCGCCGCCCGCCGCCCAGGGCACGACCATGGTCACCGGCCGCCTGGGCCAGGACTGCGCCTGCGCCGAGCGGGGCAGCAGAGCGGGCATGGTCAGCGCGCCGGCAAGACCGGCGAGGCCACGACGTGAGATCATTCTTGTCTTTCCTCCTGCTTGGACGTGCGCCTGAAGCCTGCGATAGGCTGGCGGGCGGGGCGGCGCCGGCGTCCCTGGGCCGCCCCAGGGCCGGCGACCTGGCAAGGCGGCGCGGGGCCGCCAAGAGCCTCGTTCAGTGAAGCATTCTACGAATGGAGCAGCGCTCCCCAGGCAGCCGAGGCGGCAGGGGCGAGGTGCAGGCGCGCGGAGAGTCGGTCGAGCAGAGGCCCTGGTCAGCCGGCATACGTCTTCTCCCGTGGCGCCTCCGTTCACCTGGCGGCGCGTACTTTCCTCAGTTGTGGAACTGTATGCAGTATAAATGCAAGCCCCTATCGTGCCACCGAAGCGCTGCACCGCCTTCCCGGACGTGGAGCCCTTCCGGAGCGCCGCGGCCACGGCCACAACCCTGCCTCCGGCCACAAGGCGGGGTAGCGGAATGCTCTCAAAAAGGAAGGGCGGACGGGCTGCTGTTGCCCCGGTGGCTGGCGCCGCTGTCCTGGGCACTTGCCGTGTCGAGAGCGGCTTCCGCTTGCTTTGGCTTACGGCAGCCGACTTGGCTTTTCATTGCGCGAGCCTCTGCACCCGATCGGGCCATGCCGCCTGCCCGGCTGTGCTCTAGCCTGCCACGGCCTGGCTGGAGAGCAACATGCCGACCGCGGCACCCAGTGAATCCGGCGCCATTGGCTTGCGGAGCACAGTGAAAGGCCCTCCCTCTGAGAGGGCGCTGACCGCGAGGGTTGCCTCCTCGTCCAGATTGCCTGTCAGCAGAATGCAGGGCAGCCTCGGCCGCTGTCGCCGCGCTTCGCGCAGCAGTTCGATGCCGTTCAGGCCGGGCATGGTGAGGTCAGTCAGCAGGAGGTCGCAGGGCGCACCCTCCTTGAGGCGGCGCAACGCGTCTTCCCCGCTCTCCACCACCTCCGCGCGGTGGCCGAGCCGCTCGAACACGGCGCCCAGCACGGAGCGGACCAGCGGATCATCATCCACCACCAGCAGTTGCGCCGGAGGTGTCGCCAGGGAAGCCGGCTCGACGGGCGCGGCATCGGGCTCCGTCGCCTCGCTCATGGGTAGGAATAGCGTCACCGTCGTTCCCTGGCCGAGCGCGGTGTCGATCACCAGTTCGCCACCGGATTGCTCAGCGAAGCTGCGCGCCATGGCAAGGCCGAGCCCGGTGCCCTGGCCGTTCGGCTTGGTGGTGAAGAAAGGTTCGGTGGCGCGTTGCAGCGTCGCTGGACTCATGCCGCTTCCGTGGTCGCGCACCGTCAGCGCGACGCGAGGCCGCTCATCCTGAGACGGCGCTCCCATCCGCGCGGAGAGGGTAACGGTGCCGCCCTGCGGCATGGCGTCACGGGCATTGATGGCCAGGTTCAGCAGCACGGTCTCAAGCTGCGGCTTGTCGGCGAAGACGATCATCTCGCCTGCCCGCGGGGTGGCCTCAAGCGCCACCTCGGTGCGGCCGCCGAGCGTGTAGCTCAGCACCTCCCTCACATCCTCCAGCAGGGCGGCCACGTCGATATGCGCAGCGCGCAGTTCGCCGCGCCGGGCGAAGGTCAGCAGCCGGCGGGCAATGGCTGCGCCGCGCTCGGCAGCATCCGCGACGAGCCCGGAAAGACGGCGCACCATCACCGGGTCCTCGGCCTGCAGCCCCAGCATCCGGGTGCCGCTGAGCACGGTTTGCAGCACGTTGTTCATGTCGTGCGCGATGCCGCCGGCAAGCTGGCCGAACACCTCCATCTTCTGGGCCTGGCGCAGCCCTTCCTCCGCCCGCTTGCGCGCCGTCACGTCCACCAGCGCGGCCATCGAGCGCAGGAAGCGCCCGGAGGGCTCGCGCTCGGTGCGCACGGAGACCAGCACATCCACCACCGTCCCATCCCGGCGCCGAAGCTGAAGCTCCACGTCGTCGAAGCCCTCGCCCGCCAGCACCATCGGCCAGACCACGTCGCGGAACCGCTGAATGGAATCGGGCGGCATGAACTCGGTGACGTGGCGCCCGATTACCTCCTGGCGCGCCGTGTAGCCGAAGAATTCCAGCCAGCGGTCGCTGACGATCAGCAGATGGCCGGAAGGGTCCAGGCAATGCAGCGGCAGAGGGGTGCGGCGGTACAGCGCCTCAGCCATGGCCTCGGCGCGCTGCCGCTCGGCGATCTCCGTCACGAGCCGCTCGTTGACGGCGGCGAGGTCGGCGGTGCGCTCCGCCACCCGCGCTTCCAGCGTGGCGTTGAGCTGGCGCAGCGCCCATTCCGCCGCCTGCATCCGCAGCAGGGCACGGATCACGGCGATCAGCTCCTCCGGCGCCACTGGCTGCGTCAGGTAGGAATCCGCGCCACCCTCCAGCCCGCGCACCCGGTCGGCGCCAGTGATCATCGCCACTGAGATCTGCAACACCAGGGTGGTGGGATAGTCGCGCTTGATGCGGCGGCACACCTCGATGCCGTTGATATCCGGCAGCCTGACGTCGAGCAGCACCAGCGCAGGCCCCAGCGCGGCGACCTTCGCCAGCGCCTCGGCGCCGGTGGCGGCCTCGGCGACGCGCAGGCCGGCGCGCATCAGGATGCGCGTCTTGGCATAGCGTCCGGCCTCGTCGTCATCGACGTTGAGGATCAGCGCCTCCGCCTCGGTCATACCCGTGCCGCCTCGGTCATACCCGTGCCTCCTCCACCCCTCCCGGCAGGATGCGCCGCAGAACCTGCGCGATGGCGTCGCGGCCAAGACTCTCCTTTGGCAGCAGAAACGCCCCTTCGGGCAGCATGGCCCGCAACTCCGCATCGATCACCGAGGCCGTGGCGATCACCACGGGAATCGAACGCGTCTCCGACATCTCGGCCAGGCCGCGCAGCACGGCGAAACCGTCCAGATCCGGCATCTGCAGGTCGAGCATGATCGCCTGCGGCCGCGCGGCGCGGGCCATGGCCAGCCCCTCCCGCCCGCCCGGCGCCTCGATCACGGGGTAGCCGAGTTCGCTGATCCACTGGCGGAAGACGTAGCGGAAGCTCTCGTCGTCATCGATGACCAGGACCGGCGCGGCGGCCGGCGCGACGGGCAAGGACGCCTCGGGCTGCAGCGGCAGGCCGAGCGGCAGGTGCAGGCGGAACACCGAACCCTGGCCGAGCCGGCTCTCCACGGTGATGCGCCCGCCCAGCAGTTCCGCGAGGCGGCGCGACAGCGGCAGGCCGAGGCCGGTGCCCTTGTGCCGCGTCCTTCCCCCACCCGAGAGCTGCGCGCTCTCGACCTGCGAGAACTCATCGAAAATCCGGTCGAGATCCTCAGGCGCGATGCCGATGCCGGTATCGGCCACGGTGAAGACCATCGTCTCCCCCTGCAGCGCGACGCTCACGCGCACCGTGCCGAACCGGGTGAATTTCAGCGCGTTGGAGACGAAGTTGCGCAGGATCTGCGCCACCTTGCCCTCGTCCGCATAGAGCGCCGGCAGGCCGGCGGCGTCCTCGAAGGCCAGTTCCACCGTGCCATTCGGCTGCAACGGCCGCAGCGAGGCGCGCAGGCCGCCGAGCAGCTCCGCCACCGAGAAGACCGCGGGACGCAACGTCACCTTGCCCGCCTCAACCTTGGCCAGGTCGAGCAGGTCGTCCACCATCTCCATCAGGTTCTCGGCCGAGCGGCGCATCAGCTGAACCTGCTTCTCCTGCTCCGCCGTCAGCGGCCCGTCGGCGTGTTCGAGCAGCAGGCGGGACAGCGCGAGGATGGAGTTCAGCGGCGTGCGGAACTCATGGCTCATGTTGGAGAGGAAACGCGACTTCAGCTCGCTGGCGCGGCGCAACGCCTCGGCGCGCTCATCCAGCTCGGCATGCAGCGCGACGACACCGCGATTGGTGTCCTCCAGCTCGGAATTGAGCCGTACCATCTCCTCCTGGCGCTGGCGCAGCTCGTCCAGGCTGCGGATCAACTCGATGTTCTGCTCATGCAGCGCGCGGTGGGGGTCGGCGATCTGCTCCCTACCCAGGCGGCGGACGATCTCCTCCGGCAGCGGGGGGACCGCGCGAGGCGGCAGGAGGATGGTCAGCCGAACTTGGTGCTCGCCTGTCGGCAGGATGTCCTGATGCAGGCTATCCGCCAGGCGCTGAGCGGCCTCGATGCCGCTTAGCGGACCGCTCGCACGATGGGGGGCGGCGCCCGGCCGTGACGCGGCGTGCCGGATCGTGGCGCAGAGCGCGGCCTCTGGGCCGCCGAGCAGCAGGAAGCGCACCTCGCCGCCGCCCTGCCGCACCGCGTGGCGCGCCACCTCCGACACCGCCGTGGCGAAGCGCGTCTGGCCACGCGGTTCCAGGCCCAGCATCTCTCCGAGATGACGCGCGTACTGGCGGGCGGCGGCCACCTCCACCTCGCGCTGCAGGGGGAGGACGAAGAGCAGCGTCTCGGTCATTCGCTTGCCCACCATCGTGCCACCAGCACCGTCGCATCGTCGCGCGGCCGGCCGAAGTCACGGTAGAGCACCCCCGCGATCAAGCTTGGATGAAGCACGGAGAGGCCGGGATAGTCCTCCAGCCGCCAGCCGCTTCCAATGCCGTCAGAGTGCAGCACCAGCAGCGGCGGCTTCGGCAGGCTGGAAGTGAATTCCTGGAACCGACGCGCGGCATGGCCCAGCGTGCCGTTCATGGACACCATCCGACGCATCTCGCCGCCAGCGAGCGCGACCCCGGCGATGTTACCGAGGCCCGCGAAGGTAACGTCGCCCCCCTGCAGCCGCGCAACGGCGGCGGCGGCGCCGCGGGTGGGCCGCATCTCGCCATGCATCGCCTCCAGCATGGCCGCAGGGCTGCGGCCGGCGAGGCCGAAGAAGCAGCGCAGCGCCGCGGCGGCGGCCTGGGCGGCGGCCGGCCCGTGCCCCAGCCCGTCTGCCACCACCATCTCCAATCCATCCGGCAGGGCGCGGATGCCCCAGGCGTCCCCACAGACCTCCTGCCCGGCCAGGGCCACCGAAACCGCGCCCCATTCCGGCCCTGGCGTGGGGGCGCCGCGCGGGCGGCGAGGAATGCGCGCCAGCATCGCCGTGCCCTGACCGGGGCGGGAGAAGACCTCGAACAGGGCCGATTGCCGGGCGATGGCGCCCAGGCCCTGTCCGGCGCTGCCAGCGGTCGAGAACCCGTCGCGGCGGCAGGCCGCGACATCGGCCATGCCGGGCCCGCGGTCCAGGGCAATCAGCTCAATCCCGCCCTCGTCCGCACCGACAGCACCCGGCAGACTGCCATAGGCGCCGGCCAGCAGCGTGCCGCGGCCGGCATGCTTCAGGAGGTTGGTGGCCATTTCGGTCGCCACCAACGCCACGGCGCCGAGCCTGGCCTCACCCATCCCCTTCTCCGTGGCCAGGGCAACGATCTCCCGCCGTGCCGCGGCCACGCCGCTCGGGTCCTCCACCGCCAAGGCCTGCATAGTCATGGCGCGTCTACGCCTTTCCGGTGGGTCCGCATCACTTCCAACGCGTGATGGTGACGCGCGTTCCCTGGCCGGGTTGCGACACGAGCTCGAATTCGTTGGAGAGCCGGCGCGCGCCGCCGAGCCCCAGGCCCAGGCCGCGCCCGGTGGTGAAGCCGTCGCGCAGCGCCTGATCGATGTCGGGGATGCCCGGCCCCTGGTCCTCGAATTCCAGCCGCAGCCCCGCACGCGCGCCGTTGCGCACCTCGACGAAGCGCACCGTGCCGCCGCCGCCATAGTCCAGCGCGTTGCGTGCCAGCTCGCTCGCCGCTGTCACGATCTTGGTCTGATCGACGAGGCTGAAGCCCAACGCCTGGGCGCGGGCACGCACCTCCTGGCGCACCCGCACAACGTCGTCGGAGGAGCGGATCTCCCGCAGGTCACCGCCGCTCAATGTCTCCCTCCGCCCCCTCATCGTCCCGACGGCTGAGCAGTGCCATGCCGCGCTCGACGTCGAGGGCCGTCCGGATGCCCGGGAGCTCCAACCCCAGTTCCACGAGGGTGATGGCGACGGCGGGGCGCATTCCCACCACGACCGTCTCGGCATCCAGCACACGCGAGACCGAGGCGATGGCGTGCAGCATGCGGCCGATGAAGCTGTCCACCACCTCCAGCGCGGAGATGTCGATCAGCACGCCGCGCGCGCCGGTGGCCCAGATCTTCTGCGTCAGATCCTCTTCCAGCGCCAGGGCAAGCTCGTCATGCATGTCCACCTGGATGGTGACCAGCAGCGCCTTGCCCAGCCGGAGGATTGGGATGCGGTTCATGCGCCGGTGCGCGTAGCAAGCGCGGGGCGGGTCACGCTCTGCCCGACACGGCGCAGGGCGAGGGCGAAGGCATCGGCCAGCGAAGCCTTGGTGACGACGTTCAGGTCCACGCCGAGATGCACCATGGTCTGCGCGATCTGCGGACGGATGCCGCTGATGATGCAGTCCGCTCCCATCAGCCGGGCGGCGGCGATGGTCTTCAGCAGGTGCTGCGCCACCAGCGTGTCCACCGTGGGTACGCCGGTGATGTCGATGATCGCGATCTCGGCGTTCAGATCCACGATGTTCTGCAGCAGGTTCTCCATCACCACCTGCGTGCGCTCGCTGTCGAGAGTACCGATCAGCGGCAGGGCCAGCACGCCGTCCCACAGCTTGACGACGGGGGTGGAGAGCTCGGCGATCTCGCGCTGCTGACGGACGATGACCTCCTCGCGCGCGCGCTGATAGCTCTCGAAGGTGTAGAGGCCCAGGCCATCGAGCAGCCGGCTGAGCACCCAGGCCGTGGCTGCGTCCTGCTGCAGCAGGCCGAACAGGACCTCCTTGAGCGCGAAAACGAAGGTCGCCGTCTCCGTCGGCGTGAAGCCCTGGATGGCGCGGCTGCGCGAGAGGTCGCGCAGCATGTCGCGCAGTTCCGTGAAGGCGGCGTCCTGCACGGCCTCACCCCCGTCCGCGAGGCCGCGGCGCAGCAGGGTCAGGAAGCGGTCACACTGAACCCGCAGCTCCGCGCTGGAGATACGGCCGCTGCCGAGCCCGCTTCCTACCTCCTGCAGCCGCAGCCATTCGGCGATGATCGTCGCCTCGTTCTGCGTGAGGAGCCGGGCGGCAACTTGGGTATCGGGCAAAGGGTCGCTCCTCGGGCAGGGATCAAACGGCCGGACCATAAAGCGCAGCCCGCGCCGCCACAATCGCGAGATTCGTCTTACTTCGGCGATTCGCCCTGCCAGGTACCCACCCGCAATCCCGCGCCCTGGCCTCAGGTCATCCGCTCTCCGGTGATGCCGGTATGGGAGGGGGGATCGCTGGCGGGAAAGCTGTCCTCATCCTCGCGGTCGAGCTGGCGCTCCCTCGTTTCGCGCTCCTCGGCTTCCAGCGCGGCACGAGCCTCCCGCCAGTGCGCCTCCGCCCTTCCCTCCGGCCGGCCCGCCTGCAGCCACAGCTCATAGGCGCGCTCCCGGATGCGCTGCTCAAGGTCGTGCCGCGGGTCGTCGGGCATTCCATCCTCCTTCACAAACGCGCAAGCGGCTCCGCAGCGGCACGGTGTCCGGGCCACCGCTGCCGCCGCGACCTTAACACACCGACCGGCCACCCCGGCTGATGTCGATCAGGGCACCGCACCGGGCAGCGCCTAGGCTGCTGCGGATCCCGCGGCGGAGCGCCACGGGTCGAGCAAGGCGGCAGCCCCCGGTGGCCAGGAGGACAGGATGCGACTGAAGGACATTCTCGTGCATCTCGATGCGAGCGCGGCCTGCGAGGCCCGGCTGCAGCTGGCCGCCGCCCTGGCACGACAGCACGAGTCGCATCTGACCGGCCTCTTCACGGTGGATGTGATGCTGCCGGCGATGGCGACCGCGGATGCCGGCGGCGCGGCGATGCTGGCCGACCTGCTGGAAAACCTGCGGCAGGACATGCTGGCCGAGGCGGCGAAGGTGCAGCGCCTCTTCGAGGAGCGGCTGCGGCAGGACGGTCTGGCCGGCGAGTGGCGGCTGGTGGAGGGGCTGGCGCCGGGGCTGCTCGCGCTGCACGCTCGCTATGCGGACCTGGCGGTGGTCGGTCAGGCGGCCCCGGAGGGCGACCAGCCGGCGGCCAATGCGCTGATCGAGGCGGTGCTGTTCGCCTCCGGCCGTCCGGCGCTGGTGGTGCCCTATGCCGGACGGTTCGAAAGCCTTGGCCGCCGCGTGCTGATCGGCTGGAATGCCAGCTGCGAGGCGGCGCGCGCGGTGAACGACGCGCTGCCGCTGCTCGTCCGGGCGGAGGGTGCGACGGTGCTCGCCGTCAATCCGCGCCAGGGGCTCAGCGGGCATGGTGCCGAGCCTGGCGCCGACATCGCCCTGCACCTCGCGCGCCACGGAATTCAGGTGGAGGTGGAGCACAGCGTCGTCCCGGAGGTCAGCGATGGCGACATGCTGCTCAACCGCGCGGCCGAACTCTCGGCCGACCTCCTGGTCATAGGCGCCTATGGCCATTCCCGCCTGCGGGAGATGGTGCTGGGCGGCGTGACCCGCACGCTGCTCCGGCAGATGACCGTGCCCGTCCTCATGTCCCACTGACGCCTGGAGCGGGCCGCGGATGACATGACGGTAAGCGCTGCGCCGGATCAGGGCGGCCCGACGCGCGCCCGTGTAGGTCCAGCCGGTCAGGAGGAGGAGCGCCATGCACGAGCGCACGATGGGCGAGATCGTCCGGGACCAGCGGCCCCTGATGATGGGGCCGGAAGCCACCGTCGCCGAGGCCTGCGCCGCCATGCACAAGCGGCGCGTCGGCGCGGTGCTCGTGGTCGAGGACCATGACCGGCTGTCCGGCATCTTCACCGGGCGGGACGCGGTGCGCTGCCTCGCCGAAGGATGCGACGGGGCGCACACGCAGCTGCGCCGCGCCATGACGCGTGATCCGATCACCCTGGCACCGGAGCAGGACGCGATGGACGCGCTGCGCCTGTTCAACGACGGCGGCTTCCGCCACCTGCCGATCTGCGAACAGGGCCGGGTGCGCGGCATCGTGTCGCGCTACGATTTCCGGGCCCGCGAATACCTGCGCCTCGACGAGGAAACCAAGTTCTTCGAGGTTCTGCGCTGAGCGGGGGGAAGCTGACCTTCCTCAATGCGGCTCCGGACATCCGGCCGCAAGGTAAGCTGGCGCGCTCCGCCCTCCTGGCCGGGGCATGAAGGATGCACCATGCCGGCCGAGCCCGCGCTCAGCTCCGAAGTCGCCGAGGCGCGGGAGGCACCGACGCCTCCCGCTGCCCCGTCGCCCGCGCCTCCCGCCGCCCCGCCCCCTCTGGGGCGCGGCCGGCGGCCGCCGGCGGTCCATGGCGGCTCGCCTGCCCTCCTGCGCCTGCGGGCGGCATGGCGGCGCCTGCTGGCACTGGCGGCGCTGCTGGCCGGTGCGGGCCTGGTCATCGTGCCACGCCTGCTTGGGCCGGTGGTCCAGGCCGAGACGGTGCAACGCGGCGCCCTGGTGCAGACGCTGGTGGCCAGCGGCCGGGTGGAAACGCCGCACCGGGTGAACATCGGCAGCCAGATCACCGGTGCGGTCGCGGGCGTGCCGGTCGAGGAAGGACAGGCCGTGGGGACCGGGCAACTGCTCATCACGCTGGAGGATCACGAGCTGCGCGCCGGCGTGGAGCAGGCCGAGGGCGCCATGGTGCAGGCCGAGGCCCGGCTGCGGCAGATGACCGAGGTGACCTTTCCCATGGCGGAGGAGAACCTGCGGCAGGCCCAGGCCACCCTGCTGAACGCGCAGCAGCAATACGACCGCGCGGCGCGGCTGCATGCCAGCGGCTTCCAGACCCAGGCCGAGCTGGAGAACACCCGGAGGGCGCTTGACGTGGCGCAGGCGCTGGCCCGCTCCGCGCAGTTCCAGGCCGCCGCCAATGGACCTGGCGGCACGGAATACGCGGCGGCGGAGGCGGCGCTGCGGCAGGCCCGGGCGGCGCTGCAGGTGGCGCAGTCCCGCCTCGCCTACACGCTGATCCGCGCGCCGGTGGCCGGCACCCTGATCAGCCGCAACGTCGAGCCAGGCTGGGTGGTGCAGCCCGGGCAGGTGCTGATGGCGCTCTCGCCTGCCGGCGAGACGCAGATCGTGGTGCAGATCGACGAGAAGAACCTCGGCCTCCTGGCGCTCGGGCAGCACGCCCTGGCCTCGGCGGACGCCTATCCGGACCGGCGTTTCGCGGCGGAACTGGCCTATATCAATCCAGCGGTGGACCCGGATCGCGCCTCCGTGGAAGCCAAGCTCGACGTACCCTCGCCGCCGGACTACCTGCGGCAGGACATGACCGTCTCGGTGGACGTCGCCGTCGCCGAGCGGGCAGAGACGCTCGTCCTTCCCGCCACCGCCGTGCACGATGCGGCAACCGACAGCCCCTGGGTGATGAAGGTCGAGCGCAGCCATGCGCGCCGGCAGCCAGTGCGGATCGGGCTGCGCGGGCCGCGCCAGGTCGAGGTTCTGGAGGGCCTGCGGGAGGGCGACCGCGTCCTCCCCGCCGATGCCGGGGTGGCGGATGGTGGGCGCGTGCGGGTGGCGCCGCAATGAGCCGCTGGCTGCCCTTCGAGTGGATCGTCGCCCTGCGCTTCCTGCGCGAGGGGTGGATGCAGACGATCTTCATCCTTGCCGGCGTCACCATCGGCGTCGGCGTGATCGTCTTCATGTCGGCCTTGCTGACAGGGCTGCAGGGCAACTTCCTGCGCCGCGTTCTCAATGCCCAGGCGCAGATCGTGCTGCAGCCGCCGGACGAGGTGGCGCGGCCGCTGCGCGGGGGTCCGGGCATCGTCGAGGATGCCGTGATCCAGCGCCCGACCCAGCGTCTCCGCTCCGTCGACCAGTGGCAGGCGGTGCAGATGCAGATGGCGGCGACGCCCGGCGTCATCACGACTTCACCGGTCGCCGCCGGAGCGGCGCTCGCGCTGCGCGGCGAGGCAAGCCGTTCCATCACCCTCACCGGCGTGGAGCCGGAGAGCTATTTCCGCATCGTCAAGCTGCCGGAGAGCATCGTCGCCGGGCAGCCCCGCCTGCTGAACGACGAGATCATCATCGGCACCGACCTCGCGACGGAGCTGGGCGTCTCCCTCGGCGACAAGCTGCGCGTCACCGCCGGAACCGGGCGGAACGCGGTGCTGACCATCAGCGGGCTGTTCGACCTCGGCAACCGGCAGGTCAACGAGCGGAACACCTATGTGGCGCTGCGCACGGCGCAGAGCCTGCTCAACCTGATCGGTGGCGTGACCAGCCTGCAACTGGGGGTGCGGGACGTCTATGCGGCCGAGACCATGGCCCAGGCCATCCAGGGCGCGACCGGCGTGCGCGCCGACAGCTGGATCCGCACCAACATGGAGTTCTTCACCGCCGTCAACGCGCAGCGGACGGCCAATACCGTGATCCGCCTCTCCGTCGGACTCTCGGTGGCGTTGGGGATCGCCAGCGTGCTGGTGGTCTCCGTCGTGCAGCGCTCGCGCGAGATCGGCATCCTGCGGGCGATGGGCGGCACGCGCGGGCAGATCCTGCGCGTCTTCCTGATCCAGGGCGGGGTGCTCGGGCTGCTGGGCTCGCTGAGCGGCTCGGCGCTGGGCTTCGCGGCGCTGGTGCTGTGGCACCGCTGGGCGCGGCAGGCCAATGGCAGCGAGCTGTTCCCGCTGGTCATCCAGCCCGAGCTGTTCCTCGCCGCCATGGGCGTCGCCGCGCTGACCGGCGTACTCGCCGCCGTGGCGCCCGCCCTGCGCGCCGCGCGGCTCGATCCGGTGGTGGCGATCCGTGGCTGACACCACTCCCCCCGCCGAAGTGCTGCGCCTGGAGGGCATCCGCAAGTCCTTCAACCCCGGCACGCCGCTGGAGGTGGAGGTGCTGCACGGCATCGACCTGGTGCTGCGGCGGGGCGAGTTCTGCGCGCTGATCGGCCCCTCCGGCTCGGGCAAGAGCACCCTGCTCAACCTGATCGGCCTGCTCGACCGGCCGACGGCGGGGCGGCTCATCATCGAGGGCCATGACACACGGGCGCTGGACGATGCGGCGCTGACCCATCTGCGCGGCCACAGCATCGGCTTCGTCTTCCAGTACCATCACCTGATCGGCGCCTTCACCGCCGCGGAGAACGTCATGATGCCGCTGCTGCTGGACCACGGACGGGCTGACGACAGGATGCGCCCTGCGGCGGAGGCCCTGCTGGAGCGCGTGGGCCTGCTGCCCTGGAAGGACAACCGCGTGGGCAATCTCTCCGGCGGCCAGCAGCAGCGGGTGGCGATCGCCCGCGCGCTGGCGATGAACCCCGGCCTGGTGCTGGCCGACGAGCCGACCGGCAATCTCGACACCAAAAGCGCCGATGGCGTCTTCGCCCTGATGCGGGAGGTGAACCTGGCGCACGGCACGGCCTTCCTGATCGTCACGCATGATCCCCGCCTGGCCCGGCGCTGCGATCGGATCATCGAGGTGGTGGACGGACGCATCGTCGCGGACAATGCGGTGGCGCCGGCCATGGCAGGAACCGAATGAGCGCCCCGCGCGCCGCTGGCAGGGCCGCCCTCGGCCGGCTGCGGCCTTTCCTCCTGCTGCTGGCGGCGCTGGCCGGGGCCGCCGCCGGACTGGGCCTCTGGCTGTTCGGCCAAAGCGAGGCCGCGCGCATCGCCTGGTCCGCCGTGGCGCTGCTGGCTGCCGTGCATGTCGCGCTGAGCGTCCTCCGCGCCCTGGCAGGCGGGCGCCTCGGCGTGGACGTCATCGCTCTGGCCGCCATGACGACCGCGCTGCTGCTCGGGGAGGCCGCGACAGGCGCGGTGATCGCCCTGATGGTCACCGGCGGCGAGGCGCTGGAAGCCTGGGCGGCGGGGCGCGCCACCCGCGCCCTCTCCGACCTGATGGCCCGCGCCCCGCGACGTGCCGCCCGGATGGAAGGCGAAAGGATCGAGGAGATTGGGGTGGAGGTGATCCGCCCGGGCGACGTCCTGCTGATCCGCCCGGGGGAAACCGTGCCCACCGACGGCACCCTGCTCGATGCCGCGGCGATGCTGGACGAGAGCGTGCTGACGGGCGAGCCACTGCCCGCCACCGTTGCCCAGGACGCCGCCCTGCGCAGCGGCGCGGTGAATGCCGGCCAGGCCTTCCGCATGCGCGCCAGCACGGACGCGGCGGCCAGCACCTATGCCGCCATTGTCAGGCTCGCCAGCGCGGCGGCGGAGGCACGGCCGCCCCTGGCGCGGCTCGCCGACCGCTGGGCACTTGGCTTCGTCGGCGTCACCGCCGCCATGGCGGGCGGTGCCTGGTTGCTGGCGGGTGTGCCCGAGCGGGCGCTGGCGGTGCTGGTAGTGGCCACGCCCTGCCCGCTGATCCTGGCGGCGCCGGTCGCCCTGGTGGCCGGGATCGGCCGCGCCGCGCGGCGGGGCATCGTGGTGAAGGATGGCGGCGCGCTGGAGCGGCTCGCCCGCGCCCGCACCATGCTGTTCGACAAGACCGGCACCCTCACCCCGGGCCGGCCGCACCTCGCCACGCTGGAAACCGAGCAGGGCATAGGGCGGGACGCCGCCCTGCGGCTGGCGGCCGCCCTGGCGCAGGGGTCGACGCATCCCGTCTCCGCTGCGCTGGTCGCGGCGGCGCGGGCGCGCGGCCTGCACCTGCCCTCGCCCCAACGGGTGGTGGAAGTGCCCGGCGGCGGCCTGTCCGGCATGGTCGAGGAGAGTGCAGTCATGCTGGGCGGCGAGGCTTTCCTCCAGCAGCAGGGCGTCGCCCCCGCCGGGCGGCTGACGGCGCTGGCCTCGGTGGCCGCGGCGATGGGCGCCGTCGCCTGGCTGGCGGCCGATGGGCGGGCCGTCGCCGCCTTCGTCATGGCAGACGGGCTGCGGCCGGAGGCGCCCCGCGCGGTGCGGCGGCTGCGGGCCCTGGGCATCACCCGGCTGGTGATGGTGAGCGGCGACCGCGCGGCCGCCGCGGCGCCGATCGGCGCGGCGCTGCGCCTGGATGCGGTGCTGGCCGGCCGCTCCCCGGCGGAGAAGGTGGAGGCGGTCCGGCAGGAGGCGGCGCAGGCACCCACGGCCATGGTCGGCGACGGGGTGAACGACGCCCCTGCCCTCGCCGCCGCCGATATCGGCATCGCCATGGGTGCCCATGGGACCGCAGCCGCCGCCGAGGCGGGGGACGTCGTGCTGCTGGTGGACCGGCTGGACCGTGCCGCCGAGGCGATCGCCATCGCCCGCCGCTCGCGGCGCATCGCGCTCCAGGCCATCGGCCTGGGCATGGGGCTTTCGGGCACGGCGATGGTCGCCGCCGCGGCTGGACTGCTGACGCCGCTGGCCGGTGCCGTCCTGCAGGAGGCGATTGACGTCGCCGCCATCCTCTTCGCCCTGACGGCGCTGCGGCCAGGCCGTGATGAGGCGGCGCCCGAGCCGGTTCCGGTGGGGACGGGTCTGACGGAGCGGATGTCCGAACATGCCAGCCTGCGACGGCTGGCCGGGTCGCTGCGCGAGGCGGGCGAGGCGATCTCCGAGGCGCCCACCGCCTTGCCGGCGCTGCGGGCGCTGGAGGCGCGGCTGCGTGCCGAACTGCTGCCGCACCAGCGGCAGGAAGAATCCGCGCTCTACCCCGCCGCCGCGCGCCGGCTCGGCGGGCGGGACCCCATGGGGCCGCTGGTCCGGATGCACACGGAGATCGAGGCCCAGGTGGACCGCATCTCGGCCCTGCTGGCCCTCGCCGGGGACGAGAAGGGTTGGTCCGGCGCCGCCCCGGAGCTGCGCCGCAGCCTCTTCGCCCTGGAAGCCCTGCTGGCCCTGCATCTCGCGGCGGAGGAGGAGGTGCTCACCGACCTGACGGGCGACCAGCTTCCGCTGGAGCAGCACGCGGCGGCGTGAAGCCTGCGCTCGATCAGGGCGCAGGCCCCGGGAAGGCGTATCCCGGCAGGGCATGGCCAGGGAGGTGAGCATGCAGAAGACCATGAAGGCCGCCGTCTTCGTACGGCCTGGGCGGATCGAGCTGCGCGAGAAGCCCGTGCCGGAGGTCGGACCGCTGGACGCGCTGCTGCGCATCACCACCACCACCATCTGCGGCACCGACGTGCATATCCTCAAGGGCGAGTACCCCGTCGCCGAGGGACTCACCATCGGCCATGAGCCGGTGGGAGTGATCGAACGGCTCGGCTCGGCGGTGAAGGGCTACCGCGAGGGGCAGCGGGCGATCGCCGGCGCCATCACGCCGAGCGGCCACAGCAATGCCTGCCTCTGCGGCTTCTGTTCGCAGGACGGCGCCGGCACCGCGCAGGGATGGAAGCCTCTCGGCGGCTGGAAGTTCGGCAACACCATCGACGGCTGCCAGGCGGACTACGTGCTGGTGCCGGACGCCATGGCGAACCTCGCCCCCGTGCCGGAGGGCCTGACCGACGAGCAGGTGCTGATGTGCCCGGACATCATGTCCACCGGCTTCGGCGGCGCGGAGAGCGGACATATCCGCATTGGCGACACGGTGGCGGTCTTCGCGCAGGGGCCGATCGGCCTTTGCGCCACCGGCGGCGCGAAGCTGATGGGCGCCACCACCATCATCGCCGTGGATCGCGTGCCGGAGCGGCTGGACATGGCGCGGCGGCTTGGCGCCGACCACGTGGTGGACTTCTCGAAGGAGAACCCGGTGGAGGCGATCCGCCGGATCACCAACGGGCGCGGCGTGGATGTCGCCATTGAGGCGCTGGGCACCCAGGGCACCTTCGAGGCGGCGCTGCGCGTGCTGCGGCCGGGCGGCACGCTCTCCTCGCTTGGGGTCTATTCCAGTGACCTGCGCATTCCGCTCGACGCCTTCGCCGCCGGGCTGGGCGACCACCGCATCGTCACCACCCTCTGCCCGGGCGGCAAGGAGCGGATGCGGCGGCTGCTGGAGGTGATTGCCGGCGGGCGGCTGGACCTGAAGCCGCTGGTGACGCACCGCTTCCCGCTCGACCGCATCGAGCAAGCCTATGACCTGTTCAGCCACCAGCGAGACGGGGTGCTGAAGGTCGCCATCACGCCGTGAGGCGCGGGAGGGCAGGCCGCACGGCCTGCCCTCCCCGGTTCAGCGCAGCCAGCGCAGCGGGCCGAGCACCAGCCAGGGCATCAGCGTCAGCGCCAGCAGCACCACGAGCTGGGAGGCGAGAAAGGGCATGACGCCGCGGATCACCGAGCCCATGCGGACCTTCGCCACCGCGCAGACCACGTTCAGCACCGCTCCGACGGGCGGTGTCAGCAGCCCGATGGCGCAGTTCAGGATGAACAGCACGCCGAAATAGACGGGGTCGATGCCCGCCTCGCGCACGATGGGCATCAGCACCGGCGTGAGGATCAGGATGGTCGGGATGAAGTCCAGCGCCGTGCCAACGATGACGACCAGCAGCATGATGGCCAGCATCAGGCTGATACGCTCGCCCATGAAGGGCTCAAGGATGTTGCGCACCTCGCCGGGGATATCGGCGATGGTGATGAGATAGGCCGAGACCGAGGCGGCGGCGACCAGGAACATCACCGCCGCGCTGGTGCGAATCGCGCTCAGCATCACCTTCGGCAGGTCGCGTGGCTTCAGCTCGCGATAAACCACCATGCCGACGAAAAGCGCATAGACCGCGGCCACCACGGCGGCCTCGGTCGGCGTGAAGATGCCGAACTTCAGACCACCGATGATGATCGCCGGCAGCACCAGCGCCAGCGCCGCGTCACGCAGCGCCGCCAGCCGCTCCTTCCCACTCATGACGGGCATCACGGCGGAATTTTCACGCCGCGCGACGATGGCCCAGGTGATCGCCAGCGCCAGGCCCATCACGATGCCCGGCACGACGCCAGCCAGGAACAGGGCGGTGATGGAGGTGTTCGCCGTCACGCCGAAGACGATGTAGCCGATCGAGGGCGGGATCACGGGGGCGATGATGCCGCCCGCCGCCATCAGGCCGGCGGAGCGTGGCACGTCATGCCCGGCCTGCCGCATCACTGGCATCAGCACCGCCGCCAGCGCCGCCGTGTCCGCCACCGCCGAGCCGGAGAGCGAGGCGAGGAAAATAGCCGCGACGATCGCGACGTAGCCCAGCCCGCCGCGCACATGCCCGACCAGCGCCATGCCCAGATGTACCAAGCGGCGGGAGAGGCCGCCGGCGTTCATCGCCTCGCCCGCCAGCATGAAGAAGGGAATGGCGAGCAGTGCAAAGCTGTCGGCGCCGTTCAACATCTGAAGCGCCATGGCCTGCGGCTGAAACAGGTCCAGGTGCCACATCAGCGCCAGCGAGGAGGCCATCAGCGCGAAGGCGATGGGCATGCCCACCGCCATCGCGGCCAGGAGGGAGGCGGCGAAGATGAAGAGCGTCACGCGCCGGCCTCCCCTTCCACGTGACGTTCAGGCGGCTCTTGGCCCGTCAGCGCGGCGATCAGGTCGGCGATGGTCAGCAGGCTCAGCCCGACGCCCGCCACCACGGCGGAGGCATAGGTCCAGCCCAGCGGCAAGCCGGAGACGGGCGCCAGGTTGCCCATGTTCAGCGCAGCCTGCTCCCAGGAGCCCCGCAGGAAGACGGCGCAGCAGACCAGGATCAGCAGATCAGAGACGATGCGGCAGACGCGCTTGCCGGCCTTGGGAAGTGCCGTCGTCACCAGGTCGAAGCCGAGGTGGCCGCCCTGGCGCAGCACCACCACCGCGCCGAGGAAGGTCAGCCAGACAAAAAGCAGACGCGAGACCTCGTCGGTGACGGTGATGCCGGAGTTGAAGGCATAGCGCAGCACCACATTGCCGAAGACCATCACCACCATGACGCCCAATGCCAGCACCAACAGCCACTCGGCCAGGGTGAGGACCTGGTCCGAGAGCCGGGCCAGGCGTGCGATCATGTCGGCAGGCCTTCGATGGCGAAGACCCGCGCCGGCGCGCCGTCGGCGCCCGGGATCAGCAGCGGCGCGGCGCAGAGGAAGGTGCGGCTGCCCTCCAGCGCCGTGGTGTTGATGAGATACTCGATCAGCGTCACGCCGTGGCGCAGCAGCACGTCATGCGTCACATGCTGGTCGAAAGGCACCTCCTGCTTGTCCAGCAGAAGGCGGATGGGGAAGTCCTGCGGGAAATCAAAGGCCACCGCAGTCGGCGTCAGGGTGGCGAGGTATTCGGCCGCGTCGCGCGTCAGCCAGGGGGATTCGGTCCAGAACTCGCGGGTGTTGCGGTCGCGCCGGCCGTCCCAGCCAACGGAAAGCAGCAGGATCTCGCCCTCCGCACCGCCGGGATCGGCAGCGCGGAGGCGGGCGGCGTCGATGGCGGCATTGTCCGGCGCGGCGCGCAGGTTGAAGATGCGCGCAGGGCCGACCACGCGGTCAAGCGGCGTGCTCTCAATGGTGGGCGCATCCGCCAGGATATGCGCTCGCGCGTCCACATGGCTGAAGCCGTGGCAGGTGGTGTGCAGCTTGGTGACGCGGAACTGGTCGCCCGCGGCGATGTCGCCGCTGACGGAAATCTCGGGACGCCAGCGGAAATGCGGCGCGATGGGCATGGACAGATCGATCAGGCGCATGGCGCGCATTCTCCGGCTGGGGGCGCGTTCAGGCGCCGGTCGCGTGGATGGCCTCGGGCAGTTCCGCGCCGAACTGGGCGGTGAACTCGGCCCGCACCGGCTCGACGACGACCTTGGCCATGGACTCGCGGTCCGGATCGGCGACCACTTCCATGCCCTCCTCCTTCAGCTTGGCAATGGAGGTGGGCTCGGCGTCCTCGTTCATCTGCCGCTGCTTGGGCGTGACCTCGGCGGCGACCGCGCGGATCAACTCGCGCTGCTTCTCCGGCAGCGCGTCCAGCCGCTGCTTCGACATCGCCAGGATGCCGGCGGTGTAGGCGTGGCGCGTGAGGCTGAGATGCTTCTGCACCTCGAAGAAGCGCGCGTTCAGGATCAGCGTCGTCGGGTTCTCCTGGCCGTCCACGGTGCGCGTCTCCAGCGCGGTGAACAGTTCGGTGAAGGCGAGCGGCGTCGGATTCGCGCCGAGGAGCTGGAAGGCCTTGATATGCGCCGGGTTGGGGGTGGTGCGAATCTTCAGCCCCTGGATGTCGGCGGCGGTCTTCACCGGGCGGCGGGAGTTGGTCAGGTTGCGGAAGCCGATGTCCCAGAAGCCCAGCACCACCAGCCCCGAGGGCTCCAGCTCTGGCTTCAGCTTGTCGCCGATCGCGCCATCCAGCACCGCCGCGACGTGCTTGCGGTCGCGGAACTGGAAGGGGAGATCGAGCACGTTCAGCTTCGGGGCCAGGCCGGTGAAGTAGGGGTTCCCTGTGAGCGCGATGTCCAGCGTGCCGCCGCGCGCGGCGGAGATGATGGTGGGGTCACTGCCCAGCGCGCCATTGGCGAAGACCTGGACCTGAATGGCGCCGTCCGAGCGCTCCTTCAGCATCTTGCCGAAGAGCAGCGCGGCACGGTGCCAGCTGTCGCTCTCGGGGTGCGGATGGGCGAAGCGGATACGGGTGGTCTGGGCATGAGCCGGGGCGGCAACCCAGGGCATGGCCAGGCCGGCTGCAGCGGCAAAAGCCGCGCGGCGAGAGATTTCAACCATGGACGTCTTCCTCAGTTTTGGCCGGGTGGCGAAGTCGGTATACAGAATACGAACAGCTTTCCCGAAGGCGCAAGATCCTTGTCCCATTGTAGGACAGGACCTGTGCCCGGCCGTGTGGCGGCCGGCAGGCGACGCAGGTCGGCCGGCATTGCCGAGCGCCAGGCCAGAAGTCACGCCGAATTGGCAGGTTCCGCTCCTGTGACCCCGCGCCCATGCTTGCGGGACCGAACGCCCCTCCCCCACCTTGATGGGACAGGCCAAGGTGAGCGGCGATGTTGATCCGGGACTTCCTGAACCTCCTGCTCGATGACACGCTGGAGGAGGCGCGGCTCCGTCGTCGCGGCCCGGAGGCCAGCCTGGCCTTCCAGGGTGCCGAGCGTGCCGTGCTGGACTGTCGGCGGGCCATGACCGGCGAACGGATGCGCACGGCGCTGCGCGACCTCCTCAACGAGGCCCGCGCGAGTGCGGCAGCAGCATCCGGGCGCCCGGATGAAGCCTTCTGGTTCTCCCGCGAACTGCATATCGAATGGATCGCGAAGGTGATCAGCGTCGTGCTGATGACGGCGCGGGTGGAAGTCATCGTCCCGCCCTCGCGCGAGGCGGCACTGAAGGCGGCGCAACTGATGGAGCTGGACTCCGACTGAGCCGGCAGGCTGGGCTCCGGCCCCTCGCGTCGCTGCGGCGAGCAGCGTAGCCTGGGCCGACCATTCGTCCAGGAAGTTCGGGGAAACATGCTCCATGCATGATGTGATTGTGGTCGGCGCGGGTTCAGCCGGAGCGCCGCTCGCCGCGCGCCTCTCGGAGGACCCCTCCCGCCGCGTGCTGCTACTGGAAGCCGGACGTGACTGGCGCAGCGCCGAGGCGCCGGCGGCCCTGCGAAGCGCCAATATCATTCCGTTCATGCACAGCCCCGCGCACCAGGCCGAGTGGCAGTGGCCGGAACTCATGGCGCGCCGCACAAGGGCGCAGCAGCCGCGCTTCTACTGGCGCGGCAAGGCGCTCGGGGGCTCATCCACGGTGAATGCGCAGATCGCCATCCGTGGCGTGCCGGCGGCCTTCGATGCCTGGGCGGAGGCGGGCTGCGAGGGCTGGTCGGCCGCCGAGGTGCTGCCGATCTTCGACGCGATCGAGGATGACGCCGAGACCGGGACCGCGCCCGGAATCCGGCGCGGCGGGCCGCTGCCGGTGCATCGTACGCCGCTGGCCGAATGGGGCGCGGTGGACTTGGCCTTCCGGGAGGCGGCGCTGGCGGCCGGCTATTCCTGGAAGCCGGACCAGAACGCGCCGCAGGGCGAAGGGGTCTCCTGCCATCCCATCAACAGCCGCAACGGGCAGCGCGTCACCACCAATGACGGCTACCTGGAGCCGGCACGTGGCCGACCCAACCTGGAGATCCGCGGTGGTGCGCTGGTGGACCGCGTGCTGTTCGACGGCAACACGGCGCGCGGCGTCCGTGTGCGCTTCGAGGGCAGTGGCGCGTGGCAGGAGCTGGCAGCGCGCGAGGTGGTGCTTTGCGCCGGCGCCATCCACAGCCCGGCCATCCTGATGCGATCCGGCATCGGGCCGGCCGCGGCGCTGGCGGCCCTCGGCATCCCGGTGCTGCACGACCAGCCCTCGGTCGGCCAGCACTTCATGGACCACCCCATCCTCCGCGCCAGCCTGGCGTTGCGGCCGGAGCACCGCGCGCGGGGCCACGATGCCCGCCACACCAATTGCTGCCTGACCTACAGCAGCGGCCTCGGCGGTGGCGGCGAGCGCGACATGATCATGGTGGCCTATAATCACCGCAACCTGCCGCCTGGCGAGGAACCCTCCCCGGCCGGCGGCATCGGCGTCGCGCTCTACGACGCCTTCTCGCGCGGGACACTGCGGCTGGTCTCCGCCGCGCCCGAGGCGCAGCCGGAGGTGGAGGAGAACATGCTCGACCACCCCGCCGACCGGCTGCGGCTGCGCGACGGGGTCCGGCGCCTGGCCCGGCTGACGGCGATGGCGCCCGTGCAGCGCATCGTGACGGCCGCGACCTTCGGGGACACCGGCCTGGACATGGCGCAGGCCGCCGCCCTGCCCGATGACGAGCTGGATGCGCTGATGCTGGAACAGGCCGGCGACATCCAGCACGCCGCCGGCACCTGCCGCATGACCGCCCATGAGGACCCGCGCGGCGTGGTGGACCCGGACCTCCGCGTGCGCGGCGTGCGCGGCCTGCGCGTGGCCGATGCCTCGATCATGCCGACCGACTGCCGGGCGAACCTGCACTTCACCTGCGTGATGATCGGCGAGATGCTGGCCCGGCGGATGCGGCGGGCGGCCTGATGAGGCCGGCCGCTCAGCGCAGCGCGGCGGCCAGCGCCTGCACCGAGGGGTCCTCGGCCGTCTCGCCCGCCGCCGCGCGCGCGATGGCGCGGTTTTGCCGGACCCGCTCCGGCGCGCCCGGCTGGTCCACCGCGCCGAACAGCGCGGCGGCGGCGGCGGCACGGCCTTCGAGCAGGGTGGAGAGCGCGAGGTTGTTCCCTGCCGCCACGTCTCCGGGCGAGAGGGCCTGCACCGCGCGGTAGCTCTGCTGCGCCTCGCCATGCCGGCCGAGCAGATCGAGCGCCACGCCCTGCCCGTTCAGCGCCGCGACGTTCTGCGGCGCCTTGCGCAACAAGGCCTGGTAGGTGGCCAGCGCCGGCTCGGCCTGCCCCAGGGCAAGCTGGACGCGCCCCGCCTCCGCCAGTAGGTCCGGATCGCCGGCATTCTTTCGCAGCGCCTGCTGGAGGACCTCCATGGCCTGGCCAGGCTGGCCGTGCGCCAGCAGGGCATGGGCATAGCGTCGCTGGACCTCGGGCCGGTCCGGCGCCTGGTCGGCCGCCGCCGCGTAGAGCGACAGAGCGACGTCGCCCTGCCCCGATCGCTCGGCGACGGCGGCAACCTTCAACCGGCTCGCGATCTCGTCGCGTCCGCCCGAGGTGGCGCAGCCGGCGGAGAGCAGCAGGGAAGCCAAGGCCAGACCGTGCGAGAGGCGAAGCATGCGGTTCTCCCTTAGCTTCCCGAGAACTGGGCGATGAGGCGGATGGCCGAGGGGCCGATCAGCACGATGAACAGGCAGGGCAGGATGAACAGGATCAGCGGCAGCACCAGCAGGGCCGGCAGGCGGGCGGCGCGCTCCTCCAGCCGGATCATGCGCTCCTGCCGCATCTCGCCGGCCAGCACGCGCAGCGCCTGCGCCAGCGGCGTGCCGTAGCGCAGGGTCTGCGACAGGGTGGCGGAGAGGCGCTGGAAGCTTTCGATGCCGGTGCGCTCGCCCAGCCGCATCAGCGCGGCGCCACGGTCGGGCAGCATGCGCAGCTCCTGGGCCAGCAGCGAGAGTTCCAGCGCGATGGCGGGGTTGGAGAACTCCATTTCACGTGCCACGCGCTCCACCGCGCTGTCCAGGCCGAGGCCGGACTCGGCGCAGACCACCAGCAGGTCCAGCGCATCCGGCAGGCCGCCCGAAAGCGCCGCGACATAGGGGCGGCGCAGCGCCGCCACCACCCAACCCGGCGCCAGGATGCCGAGCACGAGCCCTCCCGCCGGCATCAGCCAGATGCGCTGGCCGCCGCCGGTGAATTCGGCCAGCCCCCAGCCGAGCAGCGGCAGCAGGACGACGGCGATCAGCTTGGCGCCGAGGAAGGCCGGAACGGCGCGGTGCGGGTTGAAGCCCGCGGCGGCCACCGCGCGCTCCAGCTCCGCCAGATCCTTTTCCGAGAACAGGGCGGTGCGCCGCAGCAACTCGCCGAGTTGCTGGAGCAGGCGGCCGAGCGGCTGCAGCGGCTTGGCCTGCCGCCGCGCCGTAGGGCTGGAGGGGCGCGTGACCTGCCGGATGCGCGCGGCCAGGTCGCGCTGGCGTGCCTCCATGCTGAGCAGCAGTGCCGCCGCCAACGCCAGCAGCAGCGCGCCAGCGCCGGCCAGCGCGGCGAGCATCAGGGGCGAGAGGGAGAAGGCGGACGTCATTCGCTGGTGTTCTTGCGGATCAGCCAGCGGATGGTCAGCAGGCCGGTGCCCAGCAGCGTCGCGGCCATCATCAGCAGCGTTTGGCCGAGCGGCGTGTTGAAGAGGAGATCGAGATAGCCGGGTTGAAGGAAGGACAGGCCCGCCGCCGCGAAGAAGGGCAACACCGCCAGGATCGCCGCCGAGGTGCGCGCCTCCGACGCCAGGGCCCGCGCACGGCTGCGCATCGCCACGCGCTTGCGCACCATGTCGGCCAGGGTGTCGAGCGCCGCGGTGGGGCTGCCGCCGGTCTGCGCCTGCAGGCCGATCATCACCGAGAAGAAGGCGAACTCAGCGAGCCGCGTGCGCTCATAGAGGTTCCAAAGCGCCGCCTCGGCGGAGCGGCCGATGGCAATCTCGCCGACGACGCGGCCATAGGCCTCCCGCGTCGGCGAGGGCATCTCGCGCGCGATGCTGCGCAGCGCCTCGGTCATCGGCAGACCGGCGCGCAGGCCGCGGACAATGACGCCGAGCGTGTCCGGGAACTGCCGGAACAGCGCGCCGGTGTAGCGGCGGTGCTGCCACAGAAAGATGGTGCGGACCGTCAGGACTCCGGAGACGGTACCGCAGCCGATGCCGGGCACCAGCCCGACATAGCCCTGGGTCCGCCAGAAGCCGAACAGGCCGACCAGCACGCCCGCGCCGGCCACCAGCGGCCAGGGCACGACGTGCTCGGCGGGGTTGTCCGGATTGTAGCGAACCAGGCGCAGGATGCGGCCGAGCAGCGGATTGCTGCGGCGTGGCGCGACACGGATGCTGGGCAGGTTCCGCGTCGTGGCGGCGGCGGGCGCCGAAACCGCGCCCACGCCCTGCACGCGCGCACGCATCTTCGCCTCCGCCCCGCCACGCAGCACCAGCGCGGCGGCCAGGCAAAGCAGCGCCGCCACCGTCGCCAGCAGGGCCGGCATCATTCCGGCAGTTCCTGCAAGGCGTCCATCCAGACGCGTTCCAGACCGTAATAGCGCAGCTTCTCGGAGAAGGCCGGGCGCGTGCGCGGGCTGGTGTAGCGGCCGAGCAGGCGGCCGCTGGCATCCTCGCCCTGGAACTCGTAGGTGAACACCTCGTTCATCGTGATCACCTCGCCCTCCAGGCCGCAGATCTCGGAGATCTGCGAGACGCGGCGCACGCCGTCGCGCATGCGCTCAACCTGGATGATGAGGTCCACTGCGCTGGCGATCTGCGTGCGGATGGCGCGCGGCGGCAGCGACATGCTGCCCATCTGCACCATGTTCTCGATGCGGGTGACGGCATCGCGCGTGGTGTTGGCGTGCACGGTGCAGAAGGAGCCGTCATGGCCGGTGTTCATGGCCTGCAGCATGTCGAAGGCTTCGGCGCCACGCACCTCGCCGACGATGATACGGTCGGGCCGCATGCGCAGCGCGTTCTTCATCAGGTCGCGCTGGGTGATCTCGCCCTTCCCTTCCAGGTTGGGCGGACGGGTCTCCAGCCGCACCACATGCGGCTGCTGCAGTTGCAGCTCGGCGGCGTCCTCGATGGTGACGATGCGCTCGTCATGGTCGATCAGCCGGCTCAGCGCGTTCATCATCGTCGTCTTGCCGGAGCCGGTGCCGCCGGAGACGACGATGTTCAGCCGGCAGCGCGCCGCCACCTCCAGCACCCGCGCCACCTGCGGGATCATGCTGCCATTCGCCACCATGGCGGAGAAGTCGATCTTCTTCTTCGAGAACTTGCGGATGGACAGGCACGGCCCATCAAGCGCCAGCGGCGGGAAGACGACGTTGACGCGGCTGCCATCGGCCAGGCGGCAGTCCAGCAGCGGACTCGACTCGTCCACGCGGCGCCCGACGGCCGCCGCCATCTTCTGGGCGATGTTGGCGACCTGCGCGGCGTCGCGGAAGCGGACAGGGGAGAGGCGCATCTTGCCGCGCACCTCGATGAAGACCCGGTCCGGCCCGTTCACCATGATGTCGCTGATGCTGTCATCCTGCAGCAGCGGCTCCAGCGGGCCGTAGCCGACCATGTCATGGGTCAGCTCCTCGGCCAGCCGCGCCTGCTCGCGCGCCGAGAGCTCCAGCCGGTCGCGGTCGGCCACCTCGTGCACGATGGCCTCAAGTTGGCTGCGCAGCGCCAGCGCGGGAAGCTCGGCGGCAACCACGGGGTCCACCCGGTCCATCACCTGGCTGCGCAGGCGGAGCAGCGGCGCCTCGCGCGGCGCCTCCCGCGCCGGGGCGGCGGCGGGCCCGGGATCGGCCGGCGGGGGCGCGGCCTCGGTGCGGCGGCCGAAGTTCTTCATCGCCGCAACAGCCGCGCCAGACGGCGCAGTCCGCCTTCCGCGTCCTGGGAGCGGGTGCCGGAGATCTCCCGCGCCAGTGGCGCCAGGGCACGGCGGAAGCCGCTGCTGTCGTGCAAGGCAGGACGACCGAGGTTCATGGCTTTCGGCAACTGCGTGGGGAAATCGGGAATGGCGATGTCGGGCGCACCACCGAGACCCTCGGTAACGAGCGCGGTGCTCAGCGCGCCGCGCATCCCGGCGCGGTTGAGCACCAGCAGGGGTGCCGCCCCGCCGGCGACCGCGCCGACCATGCGCCGCGCCGCGCCGGCGTCGCGGATGCTGGCGACATCCGGCCCCATCACCAGGATGCGGTGGCGCGCCACGGCGATGACGCGCCGCTCCATGGCGGTGGGCGGCATCGGCAGGTCGGCGACGATGGTGTTGAAGCGCGAGCGCAGCAGCTCCAGGAGGCGGGAGACGCCTTCCTCGGTGGGCGCCGGGCTGGCATCGAAGGCCTCTTCAGCGGCGATCAGGCGCAGGCGGTCGGAAATCGGGATGGAGACGCGGTCGAGGAACAGCGCGTCAGCCCGGTCGGGCTCCTCCAGCGCCACGCGCAGGCCCGCGCCCGGACGGACGCCCAGCGCCAGGGCCGTACTGCCGCCGCGCAGATGCAGGTCGAGCAGGGCGACGTGGCCGCGCGTCGTTTCCGAGAGGTGCAGGGCCAGGTTGGTGGCGATGGTGGTGGCCCCGACCCCGCCCCGCACCCCGCCGACCGCGATGATGGCGCCGCCGCGCGATGCCGCGGCCCCCTGGCCGGCCCGGGCCGCCACCAATTCGGCCAGAGGTGGGCCGAAGAGACGACCTACATTGTCGCGGGTGAGCGGCTTGTAGATGTACTCCTCGACACCGAGCTCGCGCGTGATGCCGCGGTAGAAGCTGAGATCGGCGCGGTCGCCGACGACCAGCACGCGCACGTCGGGGCTGCACACGGCGGCGAGCCGGTCCAGCTCGGCGGCGGCGTCCTCCACCTCGGAGACATCGACGATCAGCAGGCGCGGCGTCGGCTCGCGCTCCAGCGCGCGCGCGGCGGTGCGGACATTGCCGCGCCGCACCGGCAGGGCGTCGGTCCACTCGGCCAGGCCGCCGCGCAGCGCCGCCTCGCTCTCCTCGTCGGTCAGGAAGGCGAGCACGACGGGACGCTCGGAGGCGTTGGCCGTGCGCGTGCTCTCACTGGCTACCACTGGCCGCCACTCCGGAAGCGCGTGGGTCGAGCAACAGAGGCGTCTTGCCCTCGCGCAGCCGCTGCACCGCTGCGGCCGTGGTGTCGCCGCGGCTGCCGCTGGCGCCGATCCCGTATTCCGCATGCGCCGGATCGGCCAGCATGGCGCGCAGGTTGCGCTCGTTCAGACCTTCCGAATGCCAGGTGCCCGGCCGCAGCATCGGGTCGGAGTTGCAGCCGGCCAGCAGGAGGACGAGACCCAGGGCAAGATGCTTGGCCATGCCGCTACTCCAGGATGAAGCCGGCATCCACCGGCCGGCGCAGCGCCGGCAACGGCGGGGCGCCGCGCGCGAGCTGGCGCCGCTGCAGCACGCGTTCCAGGTCGGTCGCCGGGCGGAAGCGGTCCGTCGGCGCCGCGAGGGCCGTGGGGTCGGAGACCGGGCGCACGATATAGGGCGTGACGATGATCACCAGTTCGCTCTCGCTGCGCTGAAACAGGTCGGAGCGGAACAGCGGCCCCAGCACCGGCAGGTCGGCCAGCCCGGCGAGTCCCTGCTGGATCTGCGTGCTGCTTCGCTGCAGCAGGCCGGCGATGGCGAAGCTCTGCCCGCTGCCAAGCTCCACGGTCGTCTCGGCCCGGCGGACCGTCAGTGCCGGGATCTGCACGGTGCCGTTGCTGAGCGGTACGCTGATGGCGCCGTTCTGCGACAGCTCGCTCACCTCGGGGCGCACGCGCAGGCTCATCCGGTCGGCCGAGAGCACCGTTGGGACGAAGGAGAGGCTGACGCCGAAGGGCTTGAACTGGATGGTGATGGCGTTGTTCTGCGAACTCGCGGCCACCGGCACCGGGAACTCGCCGCCCGCCAGGAAGCTCGCCGTCTCGCCGGACTGCGCGGTCAGGTTCGGCTCGGCCAGGATGGTGATGAGCTGATCGGCCGCCAGTGCGTCGATCACCGCGTTGAGGTCGAGGCTGGAAGTGAAGAGGCCAGCGGCGAGGCGGGAGGCTGCGGCGGCACCGCCCAGCGAGGCCGCGCCATTGGCCACGGCGTCCACCACGCGGCTCGCGGCGGGGCCGGTTCGCAGGCCGAAGGCGAAGCTGCCGACCGAGCCAAGCGCCTGCCAGTTCAACCCCAGTTCCCGCGTGATCTGCCGCGAGATCTCGGCAATGCGGACGCGCACATTCACCTGGGTGCTGCTGCGCACCGCCAGCGCGTTCTCCACCGTGCGGCCCTCGCCCCCGAAGGCGGCGGCCAGGCTGGCGGCGCGGTTTGCCTCGGCCGGCGTGGCGACACTGCCCTCCAGCACGATCGCGGAGGGCGTGACGCGGGCACGCAACCCCTGCCCGCCCGGCATCGCCTCACGCAGCGCGGCTTCCAGGGCGGCGGCATTCACCGGCACTGGTGCCGGCGCGCCGGAAGCCGGCGCAGCGCCAGGCATCGCACCTGCGCCCGCCGCAACCGTCCCGCGCACGGCAATGTCGTACTGCGCGACGAGCGAGCCATCCTCGGCCGTGGCGATCACGGTGGTGCGCCCCTCGGACACGCCCATCACGAAGAGACGGGTGGGAGAGGTGGGCTGCACCCGGGCAATGCGCGGGTCGGCGGCGATCACGGTGGCGGCGGGGCGCGGCAGGTTCAGGAGCTGGCCGGTGCCGGCCTCGATGCGGGCGCTGCCGGAGAGCGGCGCCACTGGCCCGGCCGGCGCCACCATGGGCAGGCCTGTCTGGGCACGCGCGGACGCCAGTGGCAGGAGGGCGATCAAACCGGCGCGGAGAAGGCAGCGCGCAGGAGAAAAATTCATCGAAAGGTCAGATCCTGCGTCTCGCCGCCCTGGATGACCCGCATGCGGGTGGCCGCCGCCGCCTCACTGCGCGAGAGGGCGGAGGACACGTCGGCACTGAAGACCGCAACGGGCCGGGCGGTTGAATCGGCGGCTGCCGTTTCTTCCATGGCGCGCACCGTAACGGAGAGGCGCCCGAGCCGTCCAGCCACCGCAACCCGCTCCGCCTGCCGCGCCGAGACTTCCAGCGTTACGGTGCGGGCCACGTCCCGCGCGGCGGTGTCGCCGCTGGCGCCCTGGGTCAGCTTCTGGTCCACGGCGATGACGCGGATGTCGGTCAGCACCGTCTCGGCCACCACGCGGCGGCCGAGCGGCGTCTGGGCCGGGTCGAGTTCCTGGGTCAGGATGAGGTCCACCTGGTCGCCGGGCCAGATCAGGCCGGCGGCGCCGGTGACCGCGTCCACGCCGACCGAGATGGCCCGCAGCCCCGGGCGCAGCACTGCGGCCAGGAAGCCACGGTCTCGCGGGCGCAGCACATCGTCACGGGAGAGCGGCGCGCCGACATCGAGATAGGTGCGCAGCATGGCGCCGCGCAGTTCGGCACGCTCCTCCGGGGTATCGCGCAGCACCGCCGCGGCAATGCTGTCCGGCGGCACCTCGCGCACGGCCCAGTCCTCCTCCTTCAGCAGCGAGCTGGCCGGAAGGGGCCGGGCGGCGGTGAGCACGCGGATGGTGGCGGGCGGCGGCGGCGCGGCCTCGGCGGCCGCGATGGGACGCGGCGCGGGCGGCTGCACCGCCTGCCAGGCGATCAGGCCCAGGCCGCCGGCGGTCAGCAGCAGAACAAGGACAAGGAGCAGTCGCATTGCCAGGCCTCACACGCCGCGCAGCAGGATCATCGCGCCGCCGAAGGCAATGGCGACGCCATAGGGCAAGGGGCCGCGGCGGCGGATGCGCCAAGCTTCAACACGACCGAGGCGCGCCAGCAGGCCATCCGACGTAGAAGGCCGCGCGAGATGCGCGGGCAACAGCCAGGAGAGGGCGAGATAGGCCAGGCCCAGGACGCCGCCGGCGGCTGCCGTCAGGACCAGGAAGTCCCAGACTGTGGCTGGAGCCATGCCGAGCGCCAGGGCAGACATGAGCTTCACATCGCCGCCGCCAAGGGCGCCCCGCGCGAAGAGGAACAGAAGGCCGCCAAAAAGCAGCGCGGCGGAAAGCAGAGAGAGCAGCAACGCCTGAGGGCCGATCCAAAGGCGGAAGCCGGCTCCGGCCAGGGCGAGAAGCACACTCGCGGCATCAGGGATGGTGCGCGTGGTGACATCCCGCCACGCAGCAACGGCCAGGAGAGGCAAGAGGCAGGCGAAGAGAAGCATCGCCAGTTGTTCTTCTGCAAAATCCTGCTTGCGACGCGAATGGGCGGAGCAGCAACAGAATCACCGCTCCGCCCACTTCCTTAGCCAACCGGCGCCTTGGTGTTGATCGTCGACATCACCCCGGTGAAGAAGGTCTTGATGCTGTCACCGAAGGTGCTCATCGCACCGGCCACGGCAACAACCAGCACGGCGGCAATCACGCCGTACTCCAGCGCGGTCACGCCCTTGCGGTCCGCCTTGAGGCTGGTGAGCAGGTAAAGCGCCTTACCCATCATGAGATCTACTCCGATTTACTTTGCATACGGTTGGCGGACCACGCGATCGCGCGACCATCGCGAGATCATCTTTGGGAACCGCACGCCCTGGTAGCGAAGCCTTCATAGCACCCCGAAATTAACCATTGGAAGAAGAATTTCATTGTTTATCAACCATAGGTCGCGCTGGTAGGTAGTGAGCAGACTGACCTGTCCTTCCTCCCTCTCCTCCCCGCCCGGAGATTGCGAAGCCCAGGGCAGCACCTCCTGATTGGCTGTGAACCCGTGCCGCCTCGCGCCCCCTCAACCCGCCCCCTTCCACAGCCCGCCGGCTGGCGCGGCGCCTTGCGCCGGCTTCGGCACGACCGCCGCGGCGCCACCGCCCTGCTCTTCGCCGTCAGCGCGACAGCGTTGCTCAGCATGGTGGCGCTCGCCGCGGATGGTGGGCTGCTCTACCTGGGGCAGCGCCGGGCGCAGAATGCCGCCGACTTGGCCGCTGTCGCTGCCGCCTCGGCCGCCGAGACACGCACGCGCAATGCCGCCCTGGCGGCGGGCAGCGAGGTTGCAGGGCTGAACGGATTCACCAGCGCGAACGGGGCCACGGTGAGCGTGCGCAGCCCCCCTGCGGAGGGGGCCTTCAAGAACAACAGCCAGGCCTATGAAGTGGAGATCCGGTACCGGCAGCCGCTCGCCATGGCAGGTGCCCTGCTCGGCCAGCCAGAAGGAGAGGTCAGCGGGCGCGCGGTGGCCATGCTGAAGGGCACGACGCAGGTCTGCCTTCTGGCACTCAACGGCACGGTGAGCGTGACCAACTTCAGCAAGTTCACCGCGAGCGGCTGCGGCCTGGGCGCGAACGGTACCGGCACGGGGGCGGTGAAGATCGACAATTCCGGCAGCTTCTCGGCGCAGGGCGCCGTGACCGCCGGCACCTGCAGCGGCTGCACCAATCCAAACGTGAAGCTGGCGGAAGGCTATCAGGACCGCGCGCCCGCCGTCGCCAATCCGTATGCCAGGCTCGACAGTCTGACGGCGCCGGACCCGCCCTGCACGTCCAGCACCTTCACCACATACAACAGCAACAACGGCTCCGGGCCCATGCGACCGTTTGAACAGACCGGCACGGCCTACTGCAACGCAGCCTACATGCTCGGCAACGACAACAGCATGACGCTTGCCTCCGGCACCTATGTCTTCCGCAACGCCTCGCTGACCGTCTCCAATCTCTCGTCCTTCAACTGCAATGGCTGCACCTTCATCATGGTCGGCACCGGCAGCGGCACCACTGCCTCCTTCGCTGCGCAGGGCCTCAGCACCTTCAATTGCGACAACTGCACCATCGCCCTGCTCGGTAGCAGCCCGGGGAAGGTCAGCTTCAGCAATCTTTCCAGCGCGCGCATTTCCGCGCCTGTCACGAACAGCTACGATCCCGCCCTCAGCGGCATGATCATCGCACGCGCGAATTCTGGCCCGTCCGGCAGCAGCGGCAGCCCGACCCTGCTGATGTCGAACCTCAGCGCCATCAGCATTCTCGGCGGCGTCTACGTGCCGAACGGCCACGCCCGGATCTCGAACATGTCGGCCCCCAATCCCAGCACCTGCCTGCCGCTCGTGGCCGGCACGCTGGAGATCGGCCAGCTCAGCAACTTCCCCTTCGACGTCAGCGGCTGCCCCGCGCGGAACACGGCGGTCCCGGAAATCCGGGTGCCCAGGCTGGTGGAGTGACGCGGATGCTGTCCCGTCTGTGGCACTGCCGGCGTGGCGTCTCCGCGCTGGAGTTCGCACTCGTCGCCCCTGTCCTTGCTCTCGTTGCCCTGGGCGGCTTCGATCTGGGCAATGCCGCCCTGCAGAGCCTGCGGCTGGAGGCGGCGGCGCGCGCCGGCGCGCAATACGCCTTCAGCCGACCAGCCGACAGCACCGGCATCGTCGCCGCCGTGCGGGGCAACCTACCGGGCTGGACGAACGTCACCGTCCCGGCACCGGTCCTCGCCTGCCGCTGCGCCAATGGCACCACTGTCAGCTGCTCGGGCGGAACATGCGGCGCCGGAACGCCGGCGACCTATGTCACTATCGCGGTCAGCCGGCCCTTTGCCGCCAGCACGCCCCTGGCCGCCGCCATCCTTCCTTCCATGACACTGCAGGGCCATGCCGAATTCCGCCTCCATTAGGCTGGGGCAGCGCGGCGGGCTCTCGCTGGAGTTCGGGCTTGTTGCCCTGCCCTTCCTGATGCTGCTGCTTGGCGGCGTCGAGCTGGCACGATACGTCTACACGGCGCAGGCGGTGGACAGCTACGCCGAGGCGATGCTGCGTACCACGCTGGTCCATGTCGGCGGCGACACGGCCAATCGCTGCCTGGCGGATCTCGCTTCCGCCGTCACCCAGCCCAAGTTGCCGGCAGGGCTGGCGGCGGAGCGGATCTCGCAGCGCCAGGCCGGCTGCACCCGGGAAAGCAACGGGGGTATCCCCAGGGTGAGCGTCGCCATCACCTATCGCTTCACCTTCCTGGTCAGCCTCTTCGGCAGCGCCGAGCAGCAGATCAGCCGGACGGCGCAGCGTAGCCTCTAGCGCAGGTGAAGGCGCTGTTTCGCTGCCGGCACGCTGCGGTGCCTGCGCGGGCTAAACAGGAGCCGACCCGAAGGCATGGCGGCACACGCCACTGTAACCCAGATGCCGTGCCTGCCGCTCGTTCCAGGCTAGCCCTTTCCTGCGCTGCCGTCCCGCGGCGTGCCCGCGAAGCTTTTGCGGAACCCCATGGGTCGCCTGCCGGTTACTAAGCCGCGCCAGCGCCAGGAGTCGTCCATGTCCGCAGATCCCCAGAAGCCTCTTGCCATCGTCACCGGTGCCTCGACCGGCATCGGCTACGAATTGGCGCGATGCTGCGCACGCAACGGGTACGATCTTCTGGTCGCGGCGGACGAACCCGCCATCAACGCGGCGGCCACGGAGTTCCGCGGCCTCGGCGCGGCGGTGGACGCGGTCGTGGCCGATCTCGCCACGCCGGAAGGTCTGGACAAGCTCTGGTCAGCGCTCGGCGGTCGGACAGTCGATGCTCTGCTCGCAAATGCAGGCCGCGGCCTCGGCAAAGGCTTTCTCGACCAGGATTTTGAGGCAGTGCGGCATGTCATCGACACCAACGTCACCGGCACGCTTTACCTCGTCCAGAAAGTCGGGCGTGCGATGCGTGCACAGGGACATGGAAAGATCCTGATCACCGGCTCCATCGCCGGCTTCATCCCCGGCACCTATCAGGCCGTCTACAACGCCTCCAAGGCCTTTCTGGATTCCTTCTCCTTCGCCCTGCGGCATGAGGTGCAGGATCAAGGCATCACCGTTACCTGCCTGATGCCGGGCGCCACGGAGACCGACTTCTTCGAGCGCGCCGACATGATGGACACCAAGCTCGGCACCGCGAAGAAGGACGATCCCGCCATGGTGGCCGAGACCGGGTTCAAGGCCATGATGAAGGGCGAGGGTGATGTTGTGACCGGCTGGCACAACAAGCTGCAGACGGCGATCGCGTCCGTCACCCCCGCCGGCATGCTCGCCGAGCAGCACCGCAAGATGGCCGCGCCAGGCACCAGCAAGCAGTAGGTGCCCCCGCCCTTCCCCACTGACCATCCCTTTCCTGGAAGAGACACGGCATGAAAGCACTGACATGGCACGGCAAGGGCGACATCCGCTGCGAGGCGGTTCCCGACCCGAAGATCGAAGACGGGCGGGACGCCATCATCAAGGTCACCTCCTGCGCCATCTGCGGCTCCGACCTGCACCTGATGGGCGGCTTCGTGCCGACCATGGAAAGCGGGGACGTGCTTGGGCATGAGTGCATGGGCGAGGTGGTCGAAGTCGGGCGCGAGAACACCAAGCTGAAGGTGGGCGACCGCATCGTCGTACCCTTCACCATCTGCTGCGGCGAGTGCCGGCAGTGCAAATGGGGCAATTGGTCGCTCTGCGAGCGCTCCAACCGCAACGGCAAGCTGCAGGCGGAGCAGTTCGGCTATCCCGGGGCGGGGCTGTTCGGCTATTCGCACGTCACCGGCGGCTATGCCGGCGGGCAGGCGGAGTATATCCGCGTGCCCTATGCCGACGTCACCCACCTCAAGGTACCGGAGAACCTGACGGACGAGCAGGTGCTGTTCCTCTCCGACATCTTCCCCACGGCGTGGATGGCGGCCGAGAACTGCGAGATCAAGCCGGGCGACACCATTGCCGTCTGGGGCTGCGGGCCGGTTGGGCAGCTCACCATCCGCTCCTGCTTCCTGCTCGGCGCGAAGCGCGTCATCGCCATCGACACAGTGCCGGAGCGGCTGGCGCTGGCGCGCGAGGCCGGTGCCGAGACGATCGACTACACCGAGGGCAAGGTGCAGGAGACCATCATCGAGTTGACCAAGGGGCTCGGCCCGGATGCCGTGATCGAGGCGGTGGGCATGGAGAGCCATGGCGCGGACACGCTGGCGCAGAGCGTGACCTCCAGCGTGATGAGCCACACCGTCAGCATGGAGCGGCCCTTCGCGCTGAACCAGGCGATCCTCGCCTGCCGCCCGGGCGGCATCGTCTCGGTGCCCGGCGTCTATGTGAGCTTTTCGCCGATTGCGATGGGCGCCTTCATGAACAAGGCGCTGACCATGAAGACCGGCCAGACCCACATGCTCCGCTACATGGAGCCGCTGCTGCGGCGCATCGAGAAGGGCGAGATCGATCCGTCCTTCATCATCACCCATCGCTCGACCTCGCTGGAGGACGGGCCGGAGCTGTACAACACCTTCCGCGACAAGAAGGACGGCTGCGTGAAGGTCGTGCTCCGCCCGCACGGCTGAGGGCGCCTGGCCGGCGGCGGCGAGGCACCCCCTCGCCGCCGCCGGCCGGGTTCAGTCCGCGTACTGGCCGGCGTCCTGGATGATCGGCCGCCAGCGCGCCACCTCCTCGGCGAGGAAGCGCGTGTGATAGGCCGGGGTGGCGCGCTCCTGGCTGGCCGGGGCTGTCACCAGTTCGCCGAAGCGGGCCAGTAGCCGCTCCTCGCGCAGCGCGGCGCGGACGGCAGCAGAAAGCCGCTCCTGCACCTCGGGCGGCGTGCCGCGCGGCGCGTAGAGGCCATGCCAGGTGCTCATGGCGAGCTGCGGTGCGCCCACCTCGGCGGTGGTCGGCAGGTCGAGGCCCGGCACGCGCTCGGGCAGGGTCACGGCATAGGCCTTGATGCGGCCGTCACGGATGAAGCCCACCGTGTTGGTCGCCTGGTCGCAGAACAGGTCGATGCGGCCGGCCATCAGGTCGGTGATCGCGGGCGCGCTGCCGCGGAACACCACGCTGGTCAGCGCCTTGCCCGCCGTGCGCTGTAGCAACATGCCACAAAGCTGGTTGGCGCCGCCCAGGCCGGAATGCGCCAGGGTCAGCGCGTCGCCCTTCTCCTGGATGGCGGCGAGGACGCCCTTCAGGTCGGTGGCGGGGAAGTCGGGGCGCGCCACGATGGTCATCGCCGCATCCGAGACCAGGCCGAGCGGCGCGAAGCTTTCCTGCACGTCATAGGGCAGCTTGCGGTACAGCGTCGCCGTGCTGGCATGGCCGATGTGGTGCATCAGCAGCGTGTAGCCATCCGGTCGCGCCTGGGCGACGCGGGCGGCGGCGATGGTGCCGCCGGCGCCCGTCACGTTCTCCACCACCACGGGCTGGCCGAGGTCCTTCGACATGCCCTCGGCCACCAGCCGGCTGACCACGTCGGTTGGGCCGCCCGCCGCGAAGGGCACGGTGATGGTGACGGCATGGTCGGGGAAATCCGCCGCCCGGGCGGAGCGCAGGGCGGGAATGGCCAGTAGGGCGGAGCCCGCGGCAAGCAGCGTGCGTCGTTGCAGCATGGACGTTCCTCGTTTCTTTCTTGTCGTTCGCGTGATCTAGATATTGGCGCTGTGGATGGCGTCACAGACCGCCTGCGTCACCTCCTTCGTCGTGGCCTTGCCACCGAGATCCGGCGTCAGGATCCCGGCGCCGGTGACGCGCTCCACCGCCTTCATCAGCCGCGCGGCGGCCTCCGGCTCGCCCAGGTGCTCCAGCATCTGCGCGCCGGTCCAGAAGGTGGCGATCGGGTTGGCGATGCCCTTGCCCGTGATGTCGAATGCCGAGCCATGGATCGGCTCGAACATCGAGGGGAAGCGCCGCTCCGGGTCCACATTGCCGGTGGGCGCCACGCCGAGCGAGCCGGCCAGGGCGGCGGCGAGGTCGGAGAGGATGTCGGCGTGCAGGTTGGTGGCGACGATGGTGTCCAGACTCTGCGGCTTCAGCACCATGCGCATGGTCATGGCGTCCACCAGCATCTTGTCCCAGGTGACGTCGGGGAACTCCTTCGAGACTTCCTCGGCGATCTCGTCCCACATCACCATGCCGAAACGCTGCGCGTTGGACTTGGTGACGACGGTAAGGAACTTGCGCGGCCGCGCCTGGGCAAGGCGGAAGGCATAGCGCATGATGCGGGTGACGCCGACGCGGGTGAAGATGGCCACCTCGGTCGCCACCTCCTCCGGCAGGCCGCGATGCGCGCGGCCGCCATGGCCGGCATACTCGCCCTCGGAGTTCTCGCGCACGATCACCCAGTCGAGGTCGCCGGGGCCGCAGTCGCGCAGCGGCGGCGTGACGCCCGGCAGGATCTTGGTGGGGCGGACATTGGCATACTGGTCGAAGCCCTGGCAGATCGGCAGGCGCAGGCCCCAGAGCGTGACATGGTCCGGCACATCCGGCGCGCCGACCGCGCCGAAATAGATGGCGTCGAACTTCTTGAGGGTGGCCAGCCCGTCGGCGGGCATCATCACGCCATGCTGCTTGTAGTAGTCCGAGCCCCAGGGGAAGGTCTCGACATGCAGCCGGAAGCTGCCCATGCGCCGTTCGAGGGCGGACAGGGCCTGCAGGCCGGCGGCGATGACCTCGGGGCCGATGCCGTCGGCCGGAATGGCGGCGATGCTGTACTCGCGCATGGGCGCTCCTCTTCTACAATCTATCCTCCAGGCTAGGCCCTGCGGGCCGCCGCCGTCGCATCCGAAAGATTGCGCAAAAAAAGGCGATAATCGGCGCCGGCCAGGGTTATGCTGCTGGCGGGAGGATGTGGAATGGACCTGAAGCAGCTCCGCTGCTTCCTCGCGGTGGCGGAAGAGCTGCATTTCGGCCGCGCCGCCGCCCGGCTGAACATGCTCCCGACGGCCTTGGGGCGGCAGGTTCGGCTGCTGGAGGAGGAGCTGGGCACGCCGCTGCTGCGCCGCACCACACGGCAGGTGGCGACCACCCCTGCCGGCGCCGTGCTGGCCGAGGAGGCCCGCGCCATCCTCGAACATGCTGCCCGGGCGGCCCGCCTGGTGCGCGGCATGGGGCGGGCACCGGGCGGAAGCTTGCGCATCGGCGCTATCGACAGCGCCGCCGCGGGCCTGCTGCCTGACCTCCTGGCCCGCTTCCGCAAGCTGCATCCCGGAATCGCCGTCCGGCTGGTGGAGGCGAAATCGGCCGAGATCGTGCCGATGCTGCGCGGCGGCAGGCTCGACCTTGGCTTCATCCGGCCGCCGCAGTCGCCGGAGCCCGGCCTCGCCTTCCGCTGGCTGCTGCAGGAGCGCCCGGTGGCCGCGCTGCCGCGCCGCCATCCGCTGGCCGGGCGCCGCCGCCTGCGGCTGGCCGAACTGGCGGGCCTGCCGCTGATCCTGCCACCGCGCCGCACGCGGCCACACAGCCATGACGGGGTGGTGCGGCTTTTCGGCGGACTCGGCCTCGCGCCGCACGTCGTGCAGGAGGCGGAGGAGAAGCAGACCATCGTCAACCTCGTCGCCGCCGGAATCGGCATTGCCCTGCTGCCGGAATGGGCGGCGCGGATGCGGGTGCCAGGGGTGGTGTTCCGGCCGGTGGAGCTGCCGGAGGGGCTGGACCTGCCGGAATGGGCGCTTGGCGTGGCCTGGGAGGACGACGGCACCCCCTGCGCCGCGCGAGAGCTGTTCCTCGCCATGCTAGAGGGAGCACAGCCCTCCGCCTTCCCTCGGCGGCAGGCCGGCTGACGCCATCGCGCACGGATTTCGGCACACTGGCCCTTGCATTGCCCGCCCACGCCGACAGGATGGCTTGGGAAGCCGCCAAGCACGCGGCAGGAGAGGAAGCGCCAAGTGTCTGATGCCGCAGCCGCGCCGTCGCGCGGCGTGCCGTTGCTGACTGTTTTCGCCGAACCCGATTTCCGCCGCCTCTGGATCGTCGGGCTGGTGATCTTCGGCGTCCGTTGGATCGAGACCATCGCCGTCGGCGTCTTCGTCTACCAGGAGCGGGGCTCGGCCCTGCTCGTCGCCACCATGATGCTGCTGCGGCTGGTACCAATGGCACTGCTCGGCGCCTTCCTCGGCGCCTGGGCCGAGCGGATGGAGCGGCGGACGGCGCTGCTGCTGATCGTGCTGGCCTCCTTCGCCACCTCGCTGACGCTGGGGCTGCTGGCGCTCGCGGGCGCGCTGGAGGTCTGGCACCTGGCGGTGGCCAGCTTCATCAACGGCGTCAGCTGGGCGGCCGACAACCCGGTGCGCCGGATGATGCTCGGGCAGGTGGTCGGCGCCGAGCGGATGAGCACCGCCATGTCGGTCGATGTCGGCACCAACAATGCCAGCCGCATGCTCGGCCCGACGCTCGGCGGGCTGCTGCTGGCGACCACCGGCATCCAGGGCCCCTTCCTGCTGAGCGCGCTGTTCTATCTCGTGGCGATCGGCGCCACGCTGCGCCTCGCCTACCGCAACGAGGTGCAGGCGCCCTCGGGCGAGGGCGTGCTCAACCGCGTCGCCGCCGGCGTCACGCTGGTGCTCAACGACCAGCGGCTGACCGCCATCATGGTCGTCACGCTCATCTACAACATCTTCGCCTGGCCGACGACCAGCATGGTCCCGGTGATCGGGCAGGACCGGCTGCTGCTGGGGGCGGAGGGCGTCGGCTTCCTGGCCAGCATGGATGGCGTCGGCGCCTTCTTCGGCGCGCTCCTCATCGCCTGGCTGGCGCGGCCGGACCGCTATGCGCGGCTTTATGTCGGCGGCGTCGCCTCCTACAGCGCGCTGATGGCGCTCTTCGCGCTGCTGCCGCACGCCTTTCCCTCCGGGCTGGCGCTCATGCTGGCGGGGCTGGGCGGCTCGGGCTTCAGCATCATGCAGACCACGCTGGTCTTTCTCGCCACGCCGCCGGAGATGCGCAGCCGCGTGCTCGGCCTGCTCTCCGTCTGCATCGGCGTCGGGCCGATCGGCTTCATCCATCTCGGCCTGCTGGCGGACGCCATCGGCGCGCATTACGCCGTGGCGCTCTCGGGCGCCGAGGGGCTGCTGGCGCTCTGGCTGGCGCGCCGCTGGTGGCGCGCCATCTGAGCGCCAGGCCTTTCAGCCCAGGCGGGGGTCCAGCCAAGCGCGCGGCATCGGCTGCCAGGGCGTGTCGCGCGCCTCCGCCTCGCGCAGCGCGACACCCAGCCCGGGCAGGTCGGGTGCGAAGGCCGCGCCGTCCCGGAAGGCCAGCCGCTCGCCGCCCTCGACGAGCGTGAAGAAGCGCTCGGTCTCGCCAAACTGCACCTCCAGCCGCAGGAAGTTCGGCAGGGTGGCGCAGAGATGCAGGGAATGCGCGTGGCAGACCGGGCCGGTCGGATTGTGCGGCGCGATCTCGATGCCGGCGGTCAGCGCCAGGGCGGCGATGCGGCGGATCTCCTCATGGCCGCCGGCATGCTTGATGTCAGGCATCAACACGTCATAGCAACCCTGCTCGATCATTGTGCGGTAGGCGCCGAGACCGCAGAGCGTCTCCGCCCCCGCCAGCCGCATGCCCCGGTCATTGGCCATGCCGCGCAGGCGGCGGATCTCGGGGGTATTGGCCTCGGCCACCGGGCATTCCAGCCAGTAGAGGCCGAGCGGCGCCAAGTCCCGCAGCAGGGAGGCCGCACCGCCGGGCGAGAAGCGCCAATGCGCGTCCACCATCACGTCCACCGACGTGCCGACCGCCTCGCGCACCGCGGCGATGCGGTCCAGCCCCTCGGCATAGGCGGCGCGCTGGCCGGCGGTATCGTCACCCGCGTCCTGCCAGACCATCGGCTCGAAGGGGGCGAGCTTCACCGCGGTGAAGCCCTCCGCCACGGCGCGGCGGGCGGCGGCGGCAAAGCCCTCCGGCGTGCGCGGCTGGGCGCCGCGGTTGATATTGGCATAGAGCGTGACCCGCTCGCGCAGGGCGCCGCCCAGCAGGCGGTGGATCGGTGCCCCCTGCTGCTGGCCGGCGATGTCCCACAGCGCGGCCTCGAAGGCGCTCTGCACGGTCTGCGCCACCAGCCCGCCCGGCGCATGCGGCAGCACCTGGCAGAGGCGGTTGCGCGCCCGCGCGTCCTGCCCCGTGACGCGGGCGGCCAGCCGCGCCGCCTCGGCGGCCAGCAGCGGCTCCTGGTTCGCCAGGGTGCACTCGCCGATGCCGGTCAACCCGGCCTCGGTGCGCACCAGCAGGAAGCACCAATTGGTCTTGGGCGTGACCTGCACGCCGAGGAAGTCGAGGGCGGTGATACGCATGGTTCCGATCACTCCGCCTGGATGCCGACCTGAGCGGCCAGCGCCTTCCACTTGCTGATGTCAGCGTTAATGCGCGCCGCGAATTCCCCTGGGGTCGAGGCAACCAGTTCACCACCCATCAAGCGAACACGGTCCTGGATCGTCGGCGACTTCTTGAGGCCGACCAGTACATCGTGCAGGCGCGCGCGGATCGGTTCCGGAGTACCGCGCGGGGCCAGGATGCCGTTCCAAGCCAGCGTCTCGAAGCCCGGCAGCGTCTCGGCGACAGTGGGCACATCCGGCAACTCCGGCGCACGGGTGAGCGAGGTGACGGCCAGCGCCTTCAGCTCCCCGCGCTGGATATAGGGCATGACGTTGACGAGATTGGCGAACATCAGCCCCGTATCGCCGCCGATAACCGACTGCGCCATCGCCGGGGTACCGCGATAGGGCACATGGACAATGTCCAGCTTCGCTGCCGCCTTGAACAGCTCCATCGACATATGCGCCGAGGAGCCGACACCGCCCGAGGCATAGTTCAACCGGCCCGGCCTGGTTTTCACGAGCGCGATGAGCGCCGGCAGGTCGCTCACCGGCAGCAGGCGGGTGTTAACCACCAGCACGTTCGGCCCCTGCACCAGCAGCGAGACCGGCTCGAAGGCATTGGTGAGGTCGTAGGGCAGGTCGTGGTAGATGGCGGCGTTGATGCCGTTGGAGCCGGCATTGCCGAGCAGGAAGTTGTAGCCGTCGGGCGGCGCGTTGTAGGCCGCCTCGACGCCGATCCGCCCGCCTGCGCCGCCGCGGTTCTCGACCACGAAGGGCTGGCCCAGCGCGCTCTCCAGCGCCGGGGCGATCAGCCGCGCCGTGGTGTCGTTGCCGCTGCCCGGAGCGTCGGGGAGGATCAGGCGCACCGGGCGGGTGGGCCAAGCCTCGGCAGCCTTGGCGCGGCGCAGGGCGAGAGGCAGGGGGGCAGCCAGGGCGAGCTGCAGCAGGCGGCGGCGGCCGGGCATGATGGAGTCCTCCGGGTGTTTTCCCGGAGTGTGGGCCGCTCGCGCCGCGCCGGGCAAGAGAGCCGCCTCCGGAGCCCATCCGGGGCGCCCCCCCTGCCCGCTCAATCAGTGGCGCGCAGCCGCTCCACCACCGCCCGGCCAGTCGCCGCCGTTCCGAGGCGCCCGCCGACATCCGGCGTCGCCTCGCCGGCGGCAACCGCCTCCGCCACCGCGCCCGCGATGGCCTGGCTGGCCTGGGCGAAGGCCGGGCTGCCCAGCCGCTCGGCCTGCCACGCCAGCAGTTGCGCCGCGGAGAGCATCAGCGAGAAGGGATTGGCGCGGTCCTGCCCGGCGATGTCGGGCGCCGAGCCATGCGCCGCCTGCGCCATGGCATAGCGCTCCCCAGCATTGACCGAGCCGCCGAGGCCGATGCTGCCGGAGAGTTCCGCCGTGAGGTCGGAGAGGATGTCGCCGAACATGTTGGTGGTGACGATGACGTCAAACTTGCCGGGCGCACGCACGAGGTGCGCCGTCATGGCATCGACGATGTACTCGTCGAGCGTCACGCCGGGGAACTCGGCGGCTACCTTGCGGCATTCCTCCAGGAACATGCCGTCGCCGAGCTTCAGCACATTGGCCTTGTGCACGGCGTGCACCTTGCCGCGCCGCGTGGCCGCCAGGCGGAACGCGGCGCGGGCGATCCGCTCGCAGCATGGCCGGGTGATGCGCCGGAGCGAGACGCAGACATCCGGCGTGACCAGCATCTCGGCGCTGCCCAGCTCCATGTTGCGGTCGGCATAGAAGCCCTCGGTGTTCTCACGCACCACCACGAGATCGAAAGGCTCGACAGCCGGGTGCCGGACGCCGGGATAGGTGCGGGCGGGCCGGATATTGGCGAAAAGGTCCAGCTTCTTACGGAAGAACATCGAGGGGTTGATGCCGCCCTTGCTCTCATCCGTATACTCGAAGGTGGACATGGGGCCGAGCACCAGCCCGTCCGCCGCCTGGACCTTCTCCAGAAGCTCAGGCCGCACCGTCGTGCCGTGACGCGCCAGGCTCGCATGTCCGGCGACATCATGCTCCAGCCGGAGGCCGAGATCGAAGCGGTTGGACACCGCCTCCAGCACGGCCACCGTCGCGGCGGTGATCTCCGGGCCGATACCATCCCCTGGCAGGACGACAAGATGCAGCGCGTTACGCGTCATGGAAGTTCCTCCGAAACCGGAGCACAGCGGTACACGCGGGCGCCCGGAAGTGTCGAGAGGCAGGCGCCGCGTGGACCCGTGGCTGCCTCACCTCTCCTTCCAAAGCCCCTTAAAGCGCCGCCAGGGCCTGCCCAACCGCATGGGCCACGCGGTTGCGGGCGCGCCGGGCCGAGACGGTCAGCAGGCGCGCGGCGGTGCTGCCCTGCTCGGCGCGCGCCAGGGCGCGCAGCGGCTCCAGCGCCGGCCATGCCGGCTGCGGCAGGGCCGGGTCATGCGCGAAGCGGTCGCCGCTGGTGTAGTCAAGCGGCACCAGCGCGCGGCTGACGCGCAGCGCGGCGGCGTCGGGCAGCCGGGCGCTGGCCAGCCGGTCGCGCAGCGCCGACACCTGCACGCAAAGGTCCTGCAGCGGCAGCGCCGTGGTGTCGCAGCTTTCCAGTTCCCGCAGCAGCGCGGTGGCCGTGGCGGCCTGGTCGAGCGGCAGCACGGGCTCGGTGAGCAGGCGCCAGACGGCATGCGCATAGACGCGGGTGTCGCGCGCCAGGAAGTCCGGATCGATCTTGTCCAGCAGGTCCTGGGGCGTGTGCCACCACCAGCCCAGCGGGTTGCGCATCTTCACCGGCGTTGGCGGCTGGTGGCTCAGCGTGCTGAACAGGCTAGGGATGCCAATGCCCCAGAAGGACTGGTCACCGTTGCGCCCGTTGCGCTTGCCCTGGTGCGGCAGGCCCAGCTCGTCCCGCAGCACGGCGGCGGCGAAGCCGGCCAGCGCGCCGTCGCTCGGCGCCTCGTCCAGCACGGTGGCGCCGACGCCGCCGGTGGAATCGACGTTCACATGCACGGCGCAGCGTGCCTCCAGCTCCGCCCAATGCGTGTCGGCATACCAGGTGGAGCCGGCATAACGGCCCTGCGAGTGGCCGGACCAGAAGCAGAAGCGCAGGCCCCGCTTCCAGGCGGCGCGGTGCGGCGCCGCCAGCCGCGCCACCTCCAACATGGTGGCGTTGGCCGCGCCGTTGTCCATCACCCCCTCGTACCAGGTGTCGTGATGGCCGGAGAACAGGATGAAGGGCGCCTCAGGCTCCGGCGCGTCCAGCTCCGCCACCAGCAGGGGGATCGGGCGCCAGCCCGTGTCCACCGCGGCATGCAGCACCACCGCCGGCGCCTCGCCGTGGGCCAGCCGGGCGCGCAGCGCGGTGCCATCCGCCTGTGAGATTGTCACGGCGACGGTGCGCGGCATGGCGGTCATGGTCTCGGCCGAGGGGCTGCCCCAGACCGGCGAGATGCACATCTCGTGCAGATGCTCGTGCGGGCTGACATGGAGCGTGCCGGCCGCGCCGGCCCGGCTGGCCCGGTGCGCCGCCGCCGGGCTGGCGATGCCGTCCAGCAGCAGGACGGCGCCGGCGAGATCCTTACCGGCGAAGTCGGCCTCCGCCCCTTCCCCGAGGTCCACCAGCCGGCCGCGCAACCCGCCTTCGGGCGATGGCAGCGACATGGAATGCGTGATGGCGGTGAGCGGCGCGCCATCCACCTCCACCCGCGCCGGGCCGGGCAGGCTGACATAGGCCTCGTGCTGCAGCAGTTCCGTGCGGTAGCCGTAGGACTCGAGGCGCTGCTGCAGGAAGCGGATGCTCTCCAGCTCCTCCGGCGTGCCGGTCAGCTTGCGCCAGTGCGCGCAGCCGCGCAGCGTCTCCATCAGGGTGGCGGCCTCGACGCCGGCCGCGAAGGCGCGGGCGTCAGCGGGCATGGTCATGGCGGGCATCACGCGGCCTCCCGCGCCGCGGCACAGAGCGCATCGGCGCTCTCCGGACCGATCGCGCGGGTGCCGGCCTCCACCTCGCCGATCAGCTCCACCAACCGGTCGGCGATCGGCGTACGCAGCCCGTGGCCACGGGCGGCGGCGCGCACCGGGGCGAGCTGCGCCGCCACGTCGGTCTGCCGCTTGCGCACCGCGAGATCGCGCCAGATGCCGCTATGCGACTTGGCCGAGGCACGGTTGTAAGCCTCCATTTCCTGCATCGAGGCGACAATGGCGGCCGCGTCGCCGCGCGCGAAGCCCTCTGGGTCGAAGCCGCTGAAGCCGAGCACCTGCACCTTTTCGGCCGCCGCCACCGCCAGGATCTCCCGCACCAACGCCACGATCAGCCCGCGCCGCGCCGGGTTGGCGATGAAGTCGGCGATGGACTGGTTGTCCAGCGCGGAGGCCTTCAGGATAGCGCCGTAGCCGGCCTTGCCCCAGAGATAGCCGAAGATGTTGTCGGTCAGTACGGCCTCCGGCTCGAACACCTTGAGCTGCTCGTGCAGGGCGACGACGCGCGGCGTGCGGGCGCCGTCCAGCTCGCCCACCACCACCGAGCTGCGGTTGCCGAACAGGATGCGTCCGGGCTCCAGGTAGTCGGCACCGAAGTTGACGAAGGCACCCACCGTGCGTGACCGGCCGACGATCTCCGCGATGACCAGTTCATTCAAGCCGTTCTGGCATGACACAACCATACCGTCCTCGGCCAGGAAGGGCGCCAGCGCGCGTGTCGCCGCCTCCGTGTGATGCGCCTTGACCGCCAGCAGGATGCGCTTGTGCTTGCCCGTCATGCCGTCGGGCGTCACGGCGTTGCCACCGGTGGTGAAATGATCCACCGGCCCCTCGATCGTCAGGCGGCCGGCCTTGATGGCCTCCACATGCTCGGGGACGACGTCCACGAACAGGACCTCATGCCCGGCGCGCGCCAGATAGGCGCCGATCGTCCCGCCAATCGCTCCCGCGCCCCAGATCACCACCGGTTCGGCCATGGCTTGCTCCCTTTCATGCCCGCAGATCAGGCTCGAATTGACAGACTTGACGAGCACTAATTGTCTGTCAATCCTGTTGACGAAGTGAGACGACCTTTGCCAAGCTCAGGCCGATGAACGACACCGCGCTGACACCGCCGACCGCCCGCCGAATGGCTGAGGAAGTGCTGCGCAATGCAATCCTCACCGGCGGCCTTGCGCCCGGGCAGCGGCTGACCGACCGCAGCCTCTGCGAGCTGACGGGAGTCGGCCGCACCACCGTGCGCGAGGCGGTGCGGCAACTCGAATCCGAAGGGCTGATCAGCACCGTGCCGCATCGCGGGCCAGTCGTCGCCGTGCTGTCCGAAAGCGAGGCGCGCGATCTCTACGAGCTGCGTGCCATGCTGGAGGGGCAGGCGGGCCGGCTCTGCGTGCTGCGTGGCGACGAAAGCCATGGAGCGGCGCTGCACGCGGCGGTGGACCAGATGGAGCGCGCGCGGCAGGCCGGCAGCATGCTCGGCATCCTGGAGGCCAACGCCGCCTTCTACGCGGCGCTGAATGCCGGCGCCGGCAACGAGGCGTTGCGGCAGGCCATGCTCGGCGTCCAGAACCGGCTAGCCTTCTTCCGCTTCAGCTCCACCCGCTGGCCCGGCCGGGCCGAGCGCAGCGTGGCAGAACTGCGCGCCATCGCGGAGGCCGTGGCGGCGCGGGACGCGGCCGCCGCCGAGGCCGCCTGCATCCGCCACATCGAAGCCTCGGCAGAACTGGCCCTGCTGGTCCTGGCCGAGCGCGCCCGAGGGGCCGCCATGGTCCGGCGCGGCCGCCGCAACGCACTGGAAAGGGGATGACCCCGTGAGCCTTGATTTCACCGGCACCACCGTCGCCGTCACTGGCGCCGCCACCGGCTTTGGCCGCGCCATCGCGCAGCGCTTCGCCCGGCACGGCGCCCGCGTCTTCGCCACCGACCTGGATGCCCAGGGGCTGGCGGAGACCGCGACCCTCCCCGGCATCGCGCAGCATGTAATGGACCTGACCGATCGCGCGGCCGTGGCTGCCTGGGTCGAAGCCATCGAGCGGGAGACCGGCGGGCCGGTTGGGGTGCTGGTGAACAATGCGGGCGGCGTGCTCGGCCGGCAGTACCGGCCCATCGAGGAGACCGCCTTCGAGGACTGGGACGCCATCCTGCGCGTCAACCTCGATGCCGCCTTCGCCGTCACCCGCGCCGCGGCGCCGGGGATGAAGCGCGCCGGGCGCGGGCGGATCATCAACATCAGCTCGGGCGCCGGGCTGAAGCCCTCGCGCACCGGCATCCAGGCCTATACCAGCGCCAAGCATGCGGTGATCGGGCTGACGCGCCAGCTGGCGCAGGAGTTCGGCCCGCATGGCGTCACCGTCAATGCCATCGCGCCGGGGCTCTTCCCGGTCTCGCCGGGGCCGATCGCGCAGTGGGAAGGCTATGGCCCCGAGGGCCAGCGGCGGGTGCTGGAGGGCATCGCCCTGCGCCGCCTGGGCACCGCCGACGATATCGCCAAGGCGGTGATGTTCTTCGCCTCCGACCTTGCCGACTTCGTGACGGGCCAGGTGCTGCCGGTGAATGGCGGCTCCTCCTGACCATCCCGCCCAGGACTGATGAACCCCAACTCCGGGACCCTGAAGCTATGAGCAAGACCCCTCCCGCCCTCCCGGGCCGGCGCCGCGTCCTCGGCCTCGCCGCCGGCGGACTGGCGCTGGCGACGCCCACCCTGATCCTGCCGCGCGGCGCCTGGGCGCAGGCGAAATGGCCCGACCGCGCGGTGCGGGTGGTCGTGCCCTTCGCCACCGGCGGCGGCACCGACGTCACCATGCGCCTGCTCGGCCCCAAGCTCGGCGAGGTGCTGGGCCAGCCAGTCGTCATCGAGAACCGGCCGGGCGCCGGCAGCACGGTGGGTACCGACTACGTCGCCAAGTCGGCGCCGGATGGCTACACCTTCGTGCTGGCCACCCTCTCCTCCACCGGCATCGCCAAGGGCCTCTACCCGAACCTGCCCTATGACCCGGTGAAGGATCTGACGGCGATCGCTCCCACGGTCTTCATCCCGATCAGCCTTGCCATCACGCAGCGCGGCTGGGACGTGAAGACCTACGAGCAGTTCGTCGCCGCGCTGAAGGCCAAGCCGAACGGCTATTCCTACGGCAGCAGCGGCTCCGGCTCGACCGGCCACATCGCCAGCGCCAACTTCCTGCGCCAAGCCGGCGCCCAGGCGGAGCACATTCCCTACCGGGGCGCGGGCCAGAGCTTCAACGCGCTGATCGCGGGCGAAACGCAGTTCACCCACGACATCCCCTCCCTGCTGAAGCCCCACCACGAGGCCGGCACGGTGAAGGTGCTGTTCGTCAACGGCACGGAGCGCTCGCCGCTGCTGCCGGATGTCCCCGCGCAGAGCGAACTCGGCATCCCCGATTACAAGTCCTATTCCTGGTACGGCATCTTCGGCCCGCCGGGCCTGCCGCCGGAGATCACCGCGCGGATGGCGGCGGCGATCGAGACGACGCTCGGCGACCCCGAGATTGACGCCAAGCTGAAGGCGCTGGGCACGCCGACGATGCGTGGCTGGACGCCGGAACGCTTCGCCCAGTACGTCAAGGACGAGATCGACACCTGGGTGCCGCTGGTGCACGCTTCCGGCGCCAGCGCCGGCTGACGGGACCAGGACGCCGACGGCACGCTTCTGTCGCCGCCGGCGCTTCCCCGGAGAATGGCTTCAGGGCCTGCCCGCGCCGGCTCGCGCGAGATGCGGGAGCCGGCGCGGGGGATATGGCAAGGCGCCCCGGCGTCCGGGGCACGGATGGCGAAGGCTTCCTCCGCCGGCGCCTCCGCTCCGCTTGTGGAGCGACGCTGCTCCCGTGGCAGGATCAGGCCGGGGGCGCCACGGCCTCTCCCGCCAGGGCCAGAATCTCGGCGGCGCGACGCACCACCGGCGGGTCCACCATGCGGCCGTCGATCTGGAAGGCACCACGCCCGCTGGCCCGCGCCTCCGCATCTCCCGCCACCACGCGCCGTGCCCAGTCGATCTCGGCCGCATCGGGGGCGAAGACCTCGTTCATGATGGCCACCTGCGCCGGGTGCACCGCCAGCGCACCGCGGAAGCCCAGCCGGCGCGCCTCGGCGATGGTGGCGCGGAACGCCACCAGGTCGTCGAAAGCGCCGATGCTGCCGACGAAGCCCATCGGCAGCAGCCCGGCCGCGCGCGCCGCCATCAGCACGGCGAGGTTCGGCCCCAGCAGCGAGGCCGGTCCGGGCACCGCGCCCAGCGCCGCGCAGAAATCCTCGGGGCCAAGCATCATCGCCACCGTGCGCGGGTCAGCCCCGGCGATGGCGGGCAGCGCGAAAAGCGCGCTGGGCGTCTCGATCTGCAGCAGCAGGCGCACCGTGCCAGGGGCGATGCCGCGCTCCAGCTCCAGCTCCCCGACCGCGGCGGAGACCTCGCGGATGAAGCCGGGCTCCTCCACCTTCGGCAGCACGAGGCCGGCGAGACCCGGCACCACGGCGGCCTCCAGGTCGGCGGCCAGGGCGCGCAGCCCATGGTTCACCCGCGCCAGCACGGCGGTGCCGTTGCGGCCGATGCTGGCAACCGCCTGCGCCAGCCCCGCGCGGGCAGCCGGCTTCTGCTCGGCCGGCACGGCGTCCTCCAGGTCCAGGATGATGCCGTCGGCACCGCGCTCATGCGCGCGGGCGATGAAGCGCTCCACATGCGCGGGAACGAAGAGCAGCGAGCGCCAGCGCGGCAGCGGGGCGGCGAGTTGGGTTGCGGACATTCCGGACGGGTTCTCCCTTCGGGTGGTGGGCCATCGAAGCCGCCAGGAGGATAGCGCCGCGCTGCCTTCTCCGCCTAATCGCGGGCCGGTCCGCGTGGCGGCACCAGTGTTGCGCCGCAGCACTTGCCGGTTGGACCAGGGCACGGGAAGCTGCCGTTCATGCAGAGCGCACCTTCGAAGCCATGCGCCTCCCACGAGGTCCGGGCCGCCTCCCCACCCGATGCGGCCGCACCCTCCCGCCGCCTGCATCCGCCGGAGGTCGGGCAGCCAAGCTGGCAGGCGGCGCTCGGCGTCACGCTGGCCATGCAGACCGCCGCCGCCGCACTGGGCCAGACCCTGCCGGTGGTCGCGCCGGTCATGACGGACGCCCTCGGCCTCGCGCCGGAAAGCATCGGCTATCTCGCCGGGCTGGGCTCGCTCGGCACGGCGCTGTTCCTGGCCTGTGGTGCGCCGGTGCTGGCACGGCTGGGGCCGGTGCGGACATTGCAGGCCGGGCTGCTGCTGGCGGGAGTCGCGATCGGACTGGCCGCGCTGGGCTGGCCCCCTGTCCTGTTCCTCGCCTCGCTGCTGCTCGGCATCGGCTATGGCCCGACGCCGCCCGCTGGCAGCCGCATCCTGGCCGCCACCGCGCCGCCGCAGCACCGCACGCTGATCTTCTCGGTCAAGCAGGCGGGGGCGCCGCTGGGCGCGGTGCTGGCGGGGCTTATCGGCCCGGCTGTCGCGCTGCGCTTCGGCTGGGAAGCCGTGTGCCTGCTGGGCCTGCTCGTCGGCGCGGTGGTGGCAGCGGTCGTGCAGCCCTGGCGCGCCACGCTGGACACCGAGCGCGACCCGCAGCGCGCCGTCGGCCTCGGCGCGCTGTTCGGCCCGAGCAACCTCGCCGCGCCCTTCACCGCGCTGCGGCTGCATCCGCTGCTGACCCCGCTGGCGCTGCTCAGCGGTGCCTTCGCCTGCCTGCAGGGCTCGCTCTTCGCCTTCGTCGTCACCTGGCTGGTGGGCAAGCAAGGGCTGTCACTGGCGCAGGCCGGGATGATCTTCGCCATCATGCAGGGCGCGGGCGTCGCCGCGCGCCTCGTGCTCGGCTGGGTGGCCGACCGCAGCGGGCAACCCAGTCTCGTCCTGGCGGTGCAGGCCTTCGCGGGGACGGTGCTGGCGGCGCTCTTCGCCCTGGCACCGGTTGGCACGCCGGTGCCGCTGCTCGGCCTGCTGGCCGCCGGCACCGGCTTCGTCGCAGCGAGCTGGAACGGCATCTCGCTCGCCGAGGTGGCGCGGGTGGCGCCACCGACGCGGATCAGCGACGCCACCTCCGGCGTCACGCTGATCGTCTTCTTCTGCTATTTCGCCGCGCCCATCGCCTTCGCGGCGGGCGTGGCGGCCTGGGGCTGGACCCTGCCGCTGCTGCTGATCGCGGCCTTGCCGGCGGTGGCCGGCCTCTTCGTGGTGCCGCGGCTGCTGCGCGGGTGAAAGGAGGGGGCGCGATGCCCCCTCACCCCTTCGGCGGCACCTTGCCCTCGCCGATATCCCACCAGATGCCGGCCATGATGCCCATCCCATCACGCAGCAGCGGCGCCAGCGCGTGCTCGTCCGGTCCGTGCTGGTTGCAGCCGGCATAGGAGTTGGGAATCCAGATCACCGGCGTGCCCAGCTCGTCCACGAAGATCTCGGAGGGGTTGGAGCCGGAGGAGTTGGGCAGGATGTTCGGCGCCCGGCCATAGGTGCGCTCCACCGAGGCGGCGACGGCCTGCACCCAGGGATGCTCGGGATCGGTGCGGGAGGCGCTGAACACGTCCTCCTCCATGGCCGGCACGATCTCGATTGCCTCGAAGCCGCGCTCGTCCAGGTGACGGCGCAGGGCGGGGATGATGTCGGCGCCCTTCACGTCGGCGGTGTGGCGCACCTGAAGCCGCGCCCGCGCCTCCGGCTGCACGGCATTGGTGGGGTTGTCCGGGTGCCCGGTGATGGCGGCCAGCACGATCACGCTGGTCCAGGCGAAGACCTTCTCGGCCTTGGAGAGGCCCGGCTCGCCCCAGTCCGGGTCCGGCTCCGGCGTGCCGGGGATGCGCGGGAACTGCAGCGCCTGGCAGGCGCGGCGGACGGAGTCCGGCACATGCTTCGGCAGCCAGCCCTCCACCTGGATGCGGCCGCGGCGATCCACGATGCTGGACAGGGCCTGCGCCAGGATGAAGCCGGGATCGGCCAGCACGCCGCCCCAGTGGCCGGAATGGTGCGCATGGTCGCGCAGCCGCAGCACCAGGTCGAAGGCGACGATGCCGCGCGCGCCGAGCTTCAGGTCAGGCACGGTTTCGGTCTCGCGCGGGCCGTCGAGGCCGATGAAGACGTCGGCGGCCAGCTTCTCGCGGTCACGGATCATCATGTCGCGCAGGCCGGGGGAGCCGACCTCCTCGCCGGTCTCGACGAAGACCTTGGCGTTGAAGCCGAGGCGCCCGCGCTCCTCGATCACCGCGCGCAGCGCCTGGATGGCGATCAGGTGCTGGCCCTTGTTGTCAACCGTGCCGCGGCCGTACCAGCGGTCGCCATCCACCGTGACGGCCCAGGGGTCGAAGTTGTCGCGCCAGCGCCCGGCGAGGCCGCGCACCACGTCGCCATGGCCATAGACCAGCACGGTGGGCAGCGCGGGGTCCTCGATGCGGGTGGCCAGCATCGCCGGGCCGCGCCCGGGGCGGGTGCCTTCCAGCACGGAAATATCGAAGCCGAGATCGGCGAGTTCCGGCGGCAGCGCCTCGGTGCAGTAGCGGCGCAGCGCCGGCTCCGAATCCGGCATCTGGCTCTCTGTCGGCACCGCCACCAGCCGGCGCAGCGATTCCAGATAGCGCCCGCCATCGAAGAAGCCCCGCGCGCGTGAGATCGCGCCTTCCCGTGTTCCCGCCATGTCTTTCCGCCGTTTCCCTGCAGATGGATGGTTGCACCGAAGAAAGGTTGCATCCAAGCTGCCGTGAGGGGAAGGCCTGAACGGTCGGGAGTTTTGCAGATGCGATTCGGAACCCTTGCCGCCGCGCTGGCGGCAACGTTGCTGAGCGCGGGCGCCGCCAAGGCCGGTCCTGCGGATAACAGCCTGCGCTGGGCCTCGGACAGCGAGCCGGCGAATATCCTGCCGTACTACAACAACGTCCGCGAAGGCGTTGTGCTCAGCTATCTGGCCTGGGATGCCCCGATCTACCGCGATCCCGCCAGCGGTGAGTACAAGCCGCATCTGGCGGAATCCTTCAAGCTGCTCGACGACACCACCATCGAGCTGAAGATGCGGCCGGGCATCGTCGCGCATAACGGCGAGACGATCGATGCCAACGACGTGGCGCAGACCGTCAACGCGATGCTCGACCCGGCGAACAAGGTCATCGCCTTCAACCGCATCTCCTGGCTCAAGAGTGCCGAAGTCGTTGACGACCGCACGGTGCGGCTGACGATGGCCAAGCCCTTCGGCCCCTGGCAGGAATACCTGACCACCCTCGCCATTCTGCCGGGCGACCTGCTGAAATCCGAGGGCGTGGAGGCGCTGGCGCGGTCGCCGGTCGGCACCGGCCCTTACCGCGTCGCCGAACTGAGCCCCGGGCGGCAGATCGTGCTGGAGCGTTTCGACAAGTATTTCGGCGGCGCCAAGGGGCAGCCATCCATCGAGAAGCTGGTGTTCCGCCGCATCCCCGAGCGCAACACGCAGATGGCCGAGCTGATGACCGGCGGGCTGGACTGGATCTGGCGCCTGCAACCGGACCAGGCGCGCAACCTGAAAGGCCGCCGCGGTATCCGCGTGGTCAGCGGCGAAACCATCCGCATTTTCTACCTCGGCCTCGACGCCGCCGGCCGCACCGGCACCGAGAACAACCCGCTGACCGACCTGCGCGTGCGCCGGGCCATCAACCACGCGATCGACCGGCCCGGCATCGTGCGCAACCTCGTCGGCGAGGGCGCGCAGGTGCTGAACACGCCCTGCCACCCCGAACAGTTCGGCTGCACACAGGATGGCATCACCAAATACGACTATGACCCGGCGAAGGCCAAGGCGCTGCTGGCCGAGGCCGGCTATGCCGACGGCTTCGACGTGAGCATCACCGCCTATCGCGAGCGGCCCTGGGTGGAAGCCATCATCGGCAACCTGCGCGCCGTCGGCATCCGCGCCAAGTTGAACTGGGTGCAGGCTGATACCTTCTCGGGCGACACGCGCGCCGGCAAGGTGCAGATGGGCTTCGGCTCCTGGGGCTCTACCTCGCTCTACGACGTGGCCGCCCTCACCACCTATTTCTTCGGCAAGACGCCGGACGACCAGGCGCGGGACGACACCGTGGCCCAGGCGCTGCTCGCCGGCGACGCCGCCACCGATCCGGCGAAGCGCAAGGAGCTCTATGCCCCCGCCATCCGCCGCATCACCGAGCAGGCCTATTGGGTGCCGCTCTGGACCTTCCCGCTGACCTACGCGACGAACGAGAAGCTCGACTTCACGCCCTCGGCCGATGAGGTGCCGCGCTTCTTCAACTCGCGCTGGAAGCAGTAAGTCTCCATGCTGCGTTTCGCCGCGCGGCGGCTCTTGCTGGCGCTGGCCGTGGCCTTCACGGTCTCGGCCATCGCCTTCATGCTGCTGCGGCTCTCCGGCGATCTCGCCACCACCCTGGCGGGGCAGGAGGCGCGGGCGGAGGATGTCGAGCGCATCCGCCAGCAGTTTGGCCTCGACCAGCCGCTGATCCTGCAGTACGGCGACTGGCTCTGGCGTGCGCTGCGCGGCGATTTCGGCCGCTCGCTGTTCTATCCCGAAAGCGTCGGCGCGCTGATCCGTGACCGGCTACCGAATACCGCGCTGCTCGCCTCGCTCGGCCTGCTGATCGCGCTCGCATTCTCTATCCCGCTCGGCATGGCGGCGGCGTTCTGGCGCAACTCCTGGATCGACCGGATGGCGCTGATGCTCGCCGTGCTCGGCCAGGCCATGCCGAATTTCTGGTTCGCCCTGCTGCTGGTCTTCTTCTTCGGCATGACGCTGGGCTGGCTGCCGATCTCCGGCACCGACGGCTTCGCCAACTTCATCATGCCCGCCATGGCGCTGGGCTGGTACGCCACGCCGGTGCTGATGCGCCTGACCCGCGCCGGCATGGTGGACGTGCTGGCCGCCGACTATGTCCGCACCGCCCACGCCAAGGGCCTGCCGCTGCGCGTCGTGCTGATCAAGCATGCGCTGCGCAATGCGGTGGTGCCGGTGGTGGCGCTGGCGGCGGTGCAGTTTGGCAACATGCTCTCCGGCTCCGTGGTGATCGAGACGGTCTTCGCCTTGCAGGGCATCGGCTATCTTGCCTGGGAATCCATCTCGCGCCGCGACTTCCCCGTCGTGCAGGGCATCCTGCTGGTCGTCGCGCTCTTCTACGTGGTGCTCACCTTGCTCACCGATCTGCTCAATGCCTGGCTCGACCCCCGTATCCGCTCCCGGTGAGGAGCTGGCGGCCCAGGCCGCCCTCCCCGTCCCCGCAGCGCGGCGGCGGCGCCCGCGCTGGCAGCGCAATCTCGGGCTGATCAGCTCGGCGCTCGTGCTGGCGGCCATCGTCATCGCCGCGCTGGCGGCGCCCTGGCTGGCTCCCCATGATCCCTATGTCCAGTCGCTGAACGACCGGCTGCTGCCGCCCTTCTTCGTGGATGCCGAGCGCGCCGTTCCAAGCCATCCCCTTGGCACCGACAATCTCGGCCGCGACTATCTCTCCCGCCTGCTCTATGGCGCGCGCATCTCGCTGCTCATCGGCTTCTTCGCCATGGTGGTCTCGGGCCTCATCGGCACCGTCATGGGCGTGCTGGCCGGGTATTTCGGCGGGCGGACGGACACGGTCGTCTCCTTCCTCGTCACCACCCGCCTCTCCCTGCCGATCATCATGGTGGCGCTGGCGGTGGTTTCCGTCTTCGGCGGATCGCTGGAGGTGGTGGTTCTGGTGCTCGGTTTCCTGCTGTGGGACCGCTTCGCGGTGGTGATGCGCAGCGCCACGCACCAGGTGCGCGGGCGGGAATACATCCTGGCCGCCCAGGCCATCGGCTGCTCGGTGCCGCGCATTCTCTGGCAGGAGGTGCTGCCCAACGTGCTCTCCAGCCTCGTCGTCATCGCCAGCTACGAGATGGCGCAGGCCATCCTGCTGGAGGCGGCGCTCTCCTTCCTCGGCCTTGGCGTGCAGCCGCCCCTGCCCTCCTGGGGCCTGATGGTCTCCGAGGCCAAGGAGGTGATGCTGTTCGAGCCCTGGATGATCATGCTGCCTGGGGCCGCCATCTGCGTCCTTGTGCTGGCCATCAACCTGCTGGGCGACGGCATCCGCGACCTCACCGTGCCGGAGGGCCGCGCATGAGCGACGCGTTGCTCGAAGTGACGGGCCTTTCCGTCGATATTCCGACCGAGGCGGGCGTTCTCCATGCGGTGCGCGACGTCTCCCTCAGCGTGCGGCGTGGTGAGACGCTCTGCGTCGTTGGAGAGTCCGGCTGCGGCAAGTCGCTGACCTCGTTGGCCATCATGGGGCTGCTGCCGCCCACCGCGCAGCGCCGTGCCCAGCGCATCGTCCTGGCGGGCGAGGATTTGCAGGCCGCCCCGGCCCGCCGCCTGCGGGCGCTGCGCGGCGACCGCATGGCCATGGTCTTCCAGGACCCGATGACCTGCCTGAACCCGGCCTGGACCATCGGCAACCAACTGGAGGAAATCTTCACCCGGCACGGCAAGGGCAACCGCCGCGCCGCGCATGACCGCGCCGTGGCGTTGCTGGAGCGCGTCGGCATCGCCAATGCGGCCGGGCGCCTCTCGCAGTACCCGCACCAGCTTTCCGGCGGCCTGCGGCAGCGCGTGATGATCGCCATGGCGCTGATGTGCAGCCCCGACCTCGTGCTGGCCGACGAGCCGACCACCGCGCTGGATGCCACCATCCAGCTCGGCATCCTGCAACTCCTCGCCGAGTTGCAGGCGGAGATGCATATGGGATTGATGCTGGTGACGCATGATCTCGGCGTCGTCGCCCGCATCGCTGACCGGGTGGCGGTCATGTACGCCGGCGAGGTGGTGGAGGAAGGCCCGGCCCGCACTGTCTTCACCACGCCGCGCCATCCCTATACGCGCGGGCTGATCGACTGCATTCCGCAGCCGGACCGCATGGCGCCAGGGCAGCGGCTCGGCACCATTCCCGGCATGGTTCCGTCGCTGGTGGGAGACGTGCAGGGCTGCGCCTTCCGCACGCGCTGCGCCTTCGCCCGGCCGGAATGTGCCGCCACCGTGGCGCCACGGCACGGGCCCGATGCACATATGTGGCGCTGCGTGCTGCCACCCGAGACGCTGGACCGCGCCGCATGAGCGCCGCGCCGCTGCTGGAGCTGCGCGACGTGCGCCGGCGCTATTCCGTCGGCAGCGGGCTCTTCGCGCCGCGACGGACGCTGACCGCCGTGGCCGGCGTCTCCCTCACGCTCGGTGCCGGGGAGGCGCTGGGGCTGGTGGGGGAATCCGGCTGTGGCAAGAGCACCCTTGCCCGCCTCGTGCTGGGGCTCGAGGCGCCCAGCGAGGGCGAGGTTCTGGTGGCTGGCCGGCCGATCGCGGCGCTGCACCGGCTGGAGCGCTCGCGGCTGGTGCAGCCGGTTTTCCAGGACCCTTATTCCTCGCTGAACCCGCGCCGCAGCATCGCCGAGATCGTAGGTCAGCCGCTGGCGGTGCATGGCATCGGCACCCCCGCCGAGCGGCGCGACCAGGTGGAGGAGATGCTGGGGCTGGTGGGGCTGGCGCCGCGCCATGCCGAGGCGCTGCCGGCGCAGCTTTCCGGCGGGCAGCGGCAGCGCGTCGCCATCGCCCGCGCCCTGGTGCTGCGCCCTGCGCTGGTGGTCTGCGACGAGCCGACCAGCGCGCTCGACGTCTCCGTGCAGGCGCAGATCCTCAACCTGCTGCTCGACCTGCGCGACCGGCTGAACCTCTCCTACCTCTTCATCAGCCACAATCTCGCAGTGGTGCAGATGCTCGCCGGCCGGGTGGCGGTGATGTATCTCGGCCGGGTGGTGGAGGAAGGCGCGGCCCGACAGGTGCTGACCGAGCCCACGCATCCCTATACCCGCGCCCTGCTGGCCTCCGTGCTGACGCCGGACCCGACGCTCGGGCTGCCGGCGATGCGCCTCGGCACTACCTTCCCCGACCCGCTGAACATCCCGCCGGGCTGCGCCTTCAATCCGCGCTGCCCCTTCGCCTTCGACCGGTGCCAGGTGGAGCCGCCGGCCCTCGTGCCGCGCGAGGGCGGCACCCTGGCCGCCTGCCATCTGGCGGCGGAGGCGCCGACCGCCGCGATGTAGCGGCATGGGCGATTGATGCGACGCTTCCGCTCCGGCGGCCTCCTGCCGGGTCTCTCCGCCGCGAGACATATCATGCTCCAGCCGCACCAGGCCGTCCCGTCCTCCTTGCGACCGCCGGCGAACTGAGCGGCGGTTGCCGGCAAGCGCCAGATATGGTGGCCTGTGCCTGCGTTGGCTTCGGCGCACATCGTGCAGGAGATTTGGGCATGGATCGCGACACGCTGCTGATCTGGGGAGCCGGCGCCATCGGCGGCACGATCGGGGCTTATCTGGCGCGTGCGGGCGAAGATGTGCTGCTGGTGGACCGGGTGGAGGAGCATGTCAGGGCCATGCAGACCCAGGGCCTTGCCATCGAAGGCCCGGTTGAGACCTTCACCCAGCCCATCGCGGCAGCCACCCCGGCGGAGTTGAAGGGCCAGTTCCGCCGAATCATCCTGGCGGTGAAGGCGCAGGACACCGCCGCCGCGGCTGCCGAGCTACGCCCCTTCCTGGCGGAAGACGGCTACGTGCTCTCGGCGCAGAATGGGCTGAACGAGTTGACCATTGCCGAAGCGGTGGGGGCGGCGCGCACCATGGGCGCCTTCGTCAACTTCAGCGCCGACTGGCTGGCGCCAGGGCGCATCCTGTTCGGCAGCCGCGGTGCCGTGGTGGTCGGCGAGACCGACGGAACCGTCACCGAGCGCGCCCGTGCAATGCATGCGCTGCTGCAGCATTTCGAGCCGGATGCGGTGCTGACCGATAGTATCTGGGGCTATCTCTGGGGCAAACTGGCCTATGGCGCCATGCTTTTCGCGACCGCGCTGGACGATGCCTCGATCACCGAGAACTTCGCCTCCGCGCGGCACTTTCCCGTCTGGCGTCGCCTGGGCCAGGAGGTCATGGCGGTGGCGCAGGCGCGCGGGGTGCAACCGCTCGGCTTCAACGGCTTCGATCCTGCCGCCTTCATGCCCGGCACCTCGGAAGCGGCAGCGCGCGACAGCATTGCCCAGCTCGCCGAGTTCAACCGCCATAGCGCCAAGACGCATTCCGGCATCTGGCGTGACCTCGCCGTACGCAAGCGGCGCACCGAGGTGGATGCGCAGATTGCCATCATCGCTGCGCTGGGCGCAGAAAAGGGCATCGAAACGCCGGCTATCCGCCGGCTGGTGGAGCTGATCCACGACATCGAGGAAGGTCGGCGCCCGCAGGCCTGGGAAACCCTGGACGAGATGCTCGACACATGCAGCAACGCTTCGCCGGCCACCGCGTAGTCGTCACCGGCGCGGTCCAGGGGAGCCGCGCGCGATGACCTGCCGCGCGACAGCACCGGCGCGTTTCGCCGCCTCCACCTCTCGCACCTCGCCACTGGCAATCCACTGGCTGCATGCGGCCTCCGCGAACCCCCCGCGCCCCAACAGCCCGCGCGGATTGCACGCGCCAGGCGCTCGACCAGACCTGGCGGCGCGGCAATGATGCCGACGGAAAGGCCAGGTGCCCGACGCTTCGACAAGGCATCCACCACCACCTGCTCGGGCGCCTCCGCTGCGAGCGGCTCGTACGCCGCGCCCAGCAGGAAGCGGTAGAACACGTCCTCCACGGCCCGGATGCCGGTGGCGCGCAGCACCGACCCCAGTTCCGCCCGCCGCCACGGCGGCATCGAGACACCGAGCGGATTGTGCAGCGCTGGCTGAAGATTGAGCCCGTCCAGCGGCCCCTGTTGGTGCGCCGCGGCCAGGGCATCCGGGCGCAGGCCGTGACTGTCCATTGCAATCGGCACGAGATGCAGACCCAATGTGCCGGCGATCGCCTTCACCTGAGGATGGGTCAGCGCCTCCACGGCAAGCCGGCGTCCGGCCGGCACCAGCGCCGCGATCGCTGCGGCCACGGCCTGCCGGCCACCCGAGGCGAACAGCATCTGCCCGGCCGCCGGCGAAGGCGGCCAGCAGCAAAGAACTCGGCGGCGACATGGCGGCCACGCGCAGTGCTCGTGACGCTGGTCGGGCGCAACAATTCGGCGAGGGCCTCCGGCGTCGAGAGCTCGCGCAACACCTTGGCAAGCAGCGTGTGCTGTGGCGGTAGCATGGGAGAACCCTGCTCCAGATCCAGTGTGATGCCGGGGCGATCCTCGCTGCGGAAGACAGGAAACTCCGGCGGCTTGCGGATGATGGTTCCGCGACCGACCTCGCCGCATACCAACCCGCGGCGGCGCAACTCGGGATAGACGCGTGCGGCGGTGGAATCAGCCATGTTGTGCTGCTCAGCATAGCGCGGCTGCAGGGGCAGGCGCGTGCCGGGCAGACGTTTCCCTTCGGCGATCTGCCGCGCAACTTTGTCGGCGAGGTCACGGTGATTGGGCATGCGAATGCTCCGAGTGCAATATGCTTGTTGCACCGCGCCATTGCTCCGCGCATGCTGCTTGCCTCGCTGTCACGGGAGTCCCGCCTTGAAGCTTCCGCCCCTGCCTTTCACCGAAGTCCACTGGGACGCTCTGCCTGCCACCGAGCACAAGGGCATCACCGGCACAGCGGTCTGGCGCACGCTGAACAATGGCGAGGTGCGCATGCGCGTGGTGGAATATTCGCCGGGCTATCTTGCCGACCATTGGTGCGACCGCGGACACATCATCTATGTGCTGGAGGGTGAGCTGAAGACCGAGCTGAAGGACGGCCGCCACTTCACCTTCTCCGCCGGGCATGGCTACACCGTCTCGGATTTCGGTGACGCGGCGCACCGCTCCTCGACCGAGACGGGTGCGCGCCTCTTCATCGTGGACTGAGGCATGGCCGCCGTCGCCGTCCATGGGGCCCGCACCTTGTCGCGCAGCTCCGCCTGGCTGCTGCTGACGCCCGCCCTGGCGGTGTTCCTGCTGTTCTTCGCCGTGCCCTTCCTGACCATGGCGACCATGTCGGTGCTCAGCGGCAACCCCATGGTAGTGCCGAATCCGCGCTTCACCGCGCGGCACTTCGAGCGCATCCTCGACGATGTCTACTACCTGGAGACGCTCTGGACGACAGTGCGGCTCGGCCTCTCCACCACCATCCTCTCACTGCTGATCGGCTATCCGCTCGCCCTCTGGCTGGCCCGCGCGCGCGGTCGCACCACGCGGACGCTGCTGATGATGGCGGTGCTGGCGCCGATGATGATGGGGCTGGTGGTACGCACCTATGCCTGGCTCGCCATGTACTCGAACCGCGGCGTGATCAATGGCAGCCTGGCCTGGCTGGGCCTGATCAATGATCCCATCCAGTTCCTGGGCAGCGAGGCGGCGGTGGTGATCGCGCTCGCCCATATCTACGTGCCCTTCATGATCCTGACGCTGAGCGGTGTCATCGCGCGGATCGATACCCGGCTGGAGGAGGCGGCGCGCGGCCTAGGCGCCAGCAGCGCCGCCGCCTTCCTGCAGGTGACGTTGCCGCTCTCCATGCCCGGCATCCTGGCCGGTTCGCTGCTGGTCTTCGCGCTGGCGATCAGCGCCTATGTTACGCCGATCGTCATCGGCAACTACAATATCCAGACGCTGCCGATGCTGGTCTACCAGCAGATTTCCTCCAGCTTCAACCTGGGATTCGCAGCGGCGCTTGGCATTGTCCTGCTGGTGGTCGCGCTGGTCCTGGTCGCCGCCTACAACCGCGCCATGGCGCGCGCGCCAGGTGCAGCATGAGGGGAGCCGCGTGATGGGCCGCTGGTTCTACGTCCTGAACGGGCTGATTCTGGCCTTCCTGCTGCTGCCGGTGGCCATCGTCATCCTCTTCGCGCTGAACCCGGAGCCCTTCATCGCCTTCCCGCCCAGCGGGTTCTCGCTGCGCTGGTACGATAAGTTCCTGCACAGCCGCGACTTCATGCACGCCTTCACCCTTTCGCTGGAGCTGGGGGTCGGCACCGCCCTCCTGGCGGGCTGCATCGGCACCGCGGCGGCGCTGGCCATCGCGCGCGGCAACATCCCCGGCAGCGGGTTCCTGACGGCGCTCTTCCTCTCGCCGCTGGTGCTGCCGGGGCTGCTGACCGGCTTCGCCATGTTCCAGCTTGTCATGGTGCTGGGCATCGGCCGCAGCACGCCGGTTCTGCTGGCCGGCCACACCGTCGTCGCCATTCCCTATGTCATGCGCACGGTGCTTGCGGTGCTCGCCAATGCCGACCGTTCCATCGAGGAGGCGGCGCGCGGCCTTGGGGCCACGCCGGCCACGGTGTTCCGCGAGGTAACGCTGCCGCTGATCCGACCGGGCGTGATTGCCGGCTGCATGTTCGCCTTCATCACCAGTTTCGACCAGTTCCCGGTCAGCCTCTTCCTCGTTGCGCCTGGCGAGGAAACCCTGCCCATCGCCATGTTCAACTATCTCCGCTTCGACTTCGACGGCACCATCGCCGCCGCCAGCACCGTCTCCATCATGCTCGCTGTATTGCTGGTTCTGGCGATCGAGCGCACCGTCGGGCTGCAGAACTCAACCCGGCTCTAAGACCAAGGAAAACGGAGGCTTCACCATGCTGAACCGCAGGACGCTGCTGGGTGCCGCCGCCGGCACCCTCGCCATGCCCGCGCTGGTAGGCGCGCAGGAGGCCAACACGCTCCGCATCACCGGCTGGGGCGGCGCCTGGGGCGAGGTGATGCGCTCCAAGCACATCCCGACCTTCGAGAAGGCGCACAACTGCACGGTGGAGGTGGACACCGCTTTCCCCTTCGTGCCGAAGCTACTGGCCAGCCCACGGGGCCGGCCCGTCTGCGACGTGCTGCACACCAACAGTAACGAGCAGTGGTCGGTCTACGAGCAGGGGCTGGTGGAGCAGCGGCCCGACCTGAAGCTGGTGCCCAACGCCGCTCAGACCTATCCCTACGCGACCTCCGACTCCATCGTCGGCATCGTCATCTTCACCTCGGCCATTGGTCTGGCGTGGCGGAAGGACCGCATTCAGACGGCGCCGACGAGTTGGAAGGACTTCTGGAAGCCGGAATATGCCGGCAAGCGGGCGAGCTACGTCATTCCCGCCAACTCGCTGGGCCAGGCGCTGTTCATGATGGCCGGCAAGGTCTACGGAAAAGGTTTCAAGGACCTCGATGCCGCCTTCAAGGCGATGGAGGCAGTCAAGCCGGTGCGGCTCTTCGATTTCACCGGCGGCGCGGAGAACGCCATCCTCGCCGGCGAGTTAGACATCGCCGTGCTGCATGACACCGCCGTCTACCGCAACCAGGACAAGGTGCCCGTGGAGTTCGCCGCCCCCTCCGAGGGCATCATGGCGCTGGAGCAGGTGCTCTCCGTCACCACGGGCACGCCGAAGAAGGCGCTGGCGCATGAATGGATCAACTTCATGCTCAGTCCGGATGTCCAGCGCAGCATGGCGGAGACGGTGTGGTACAGCCCGGTCCGCTCCGACGTGACCCTGGCCGAGAAGTATCGCGGCAAGTTACTGACCACGCCGGAGCAGGTGGCCACCCTCGTGCAGATGCCGTGGCAATGGTACAACGAGAACAAGGACCGCATCGACGACCGCGTCAACCGGATCTTCCGGGGCTGATGCCTCGTGCCTGACACCGCCTCCCGCGCATTGACGCTGCGGTCGCTCCACAAGAGCTTTGGCAGTGGCGCCGCCGCCGTGGACAATGTCTCCCTACGGATCGAGGAGGGGGAGTTCTTCTCCCTGCTCGGCCCCTCGGGCTGTGGAAAGACCACCACGCTGCGCATGATCGCCGGCTTCGAGGCGCCGGATTCCGGCGAGATCCGCCTCGGCGCGCAGAACATCACGGCCCTGCCGCCGGAGCGGCGCGACATGGGCATGGTGTTCCAGAACTACGCGCTCTTCCCGCACCGGACGATCGCCGAGAACGTCGCCTTCGGCCTTCGCATGCGCAGGGTGCCGAAGCCTGAACTCGCCACCCGCGTGCGGGAGGCCCTGGCACTGGTGCGCCTGACCGGCTTCGAGGACCGCCGCCCCGCGCAGCTCTCCGGTGGGCAGCAGCAGCGTGTGGCGCTGGCGCGCGCCATCGTCATCAACCCCACCGTGCTGCTCTGCGACGAGCCGCTGGGCGCGCTCGACAAGAAGCTGCGCCAGCAGATGCAGTTCGAGCTGAAGACGCTGCATCGTCGCCTGGGCCTGACGATGATCTACGTCACGCACGACCAGGAGGAGGCGCTGACCATGTCCGACCGCATCGCCGTGATGCGCGCCGGCAAGGTGGCGCAATGCGGCGGGCCGCGCGAGATCTACGATCGGCCGGTGGACCGCTTCGTGGCCGACTTCATCGGTGACACCAACATCCTGGACGGCGAGGCCGTGGGCGCCGCCCTCGCCATGCCTGGCGGCTGGCGGCTGCCGCTGCCGGAGGCGCGACACGGACGGGCCAGCGTGGCGCTGCGACCGGAGCGGGTGCGGCTTTGCCCACCCGGCGCCGGGTTGGTGGACGCCACCATCGAGGAAGCGAACTTCCTGGGCGATTCCGTGCTGCTGAAGCTCTCCCTTCCCGGCGAGCAGGGCATGCTCGCCCGGGTGCCCCGCCATGCCGAGGCAGGCTTACTGGAGCCCGGCGCAACCCTCGGCCTGACATGGCAGGCCGATGACCCGGTGATGCTGGCCGATGCCTGAAGCCCCCCTCCCTGCCCCGGCCGTGCTGCGCGTCCTCGTTATCGGCCAGACGCCGCGGCGCGAGCTAGAAGAGCAGATTGCCCTCGCCGCGCCCGGTCTGCGTATTGCCATGGAAGGCGCGCTGGACGGCATGACGCGCGAGGAGATCGCCCGCGACGCTGCGCCGCAGGGCGATGCCGACACGCTGTTCACCGTGCTGCCCTCCGGCGAGACGACGACCATCTCCAAGACCGTCGTCACCACACGGCTGGCGGAGAAGCTGCGGCATGGCGGACCTACGCTGCTCTGCTGCACCGGCAGCTTCCAGGGGCTTCCGCAACGGGCCGACCTGGTGCAGCCCTCGGCAGTGCTGAACGCGCTGGCCGCGGCGCTGCTGCCGCGGGGCCGCCTCGGCGTCTTCCTGCCGCTGCCGGAGCAGCTCGGTCCGCTTGGCGCCAAGCGCGCGCGGGAGGGGCTGGAGACGGTGCTGCGCGCCCTGCGCCCGCTTTCCGATGAGGCCACAGTGGAGGCGGCCGCACGCGAGATGGCGGCGCAGAAGCCCGACCTCGTGCTGCTCGACTGCATGTCCTACACCCGCGCGGACAAGGAGCGCATGGCGCGGCACCTCGATTGCCCGATCCTGCTTTCCATCGCGACCGCTGCCCGCGCCGCCGCCTGCCTGTTGCCGGAGTGAGCCATGCGTGACCTGACCCTGGAGGACATCGAGGCGCTAGCCGTCGGCGCCTGGGTGCTGGGCACCGGCGGCGGCGGCTCGCCCTATCTGGCGCTGCTGAACATGCGGCGGCTCTATGCCGAGGGAAAGCGCGTCGCCCTGCTGGCGCCGGAGGAGCTGGCGGATGACGACCATGTTGCCGTCGTCTCCAACATGGGCGCGCCGCTGGTCAGCCAGGAGCGGCTGGCCGACAGCGCCAGCATTGCCCGCGCAGTGCAACTCATGGAGGAATATCTCGGCATCACCTTCCGCGCCATCATGAGTGTGGAGATCGGCGGCAACAACGGCGTCAAGCCGTTGCTGGCCGCCGCCGAGTTGGGCAAGCCGGTGGTGGACGCCGATGCCATGGGCCGCGCCTATCCCGAGGCGCAGATGACCAGCTTCGCGGTGGGCGACCTGCGCCCCTGGCCGCTCGCCATGGTGGACCCGCGGGGCATCGAGGGCATCGTCGCCAAGGTGCCGAGCTGGAAATGGATGGAGCGCATGGCGCGCAAGATGTGCGTGGAACTCGGCTCCACCGTTGCCAACTGCAAGGCACCGCGCACGGGGGCCGAGGTGAAGCGCTGGGGCATCCTGCACACCACCACCCAGGCGATCGAGCTGGGCTATGCCATCCAGGCGGCGCAGCGCGAGCACCGCGACCCGGTTGCGGCCGTGCTGGAGAGTCAGAGGGGTGTGAAGCTGTTCACCGGCAAGGTGGCGGATATCGAGCGGCGCACCACCGAAGGCTTCCTGCGCGGCATGGCCCGGCTCGACGGCCTGGATGAGGACCGTGGCCGCCGCTTCGAACTGGCCTTCCAGAACGAGTGGGCGGTGGGCTGGCAGGATGGCACGCCGCGCGTGATGACACCGGACCTGATCTGCGTGCTCGATACCCATTCGGGCGAGGCGATCGGCACCGAAACCGTTCGATACGGCCAGCGCGTCACCGTCATCGCCCTGCCGGCGCCGTCGGTCTTCCTTTCGCCGCGTGGGCTGGACTTCGTCGGCCCCCGCGCCTTCGGCTACGACCTCGACTTCACCTCGGTGTTCCCGTCATGAAGCGCATCGGCATCGACGTGGGCGGCACCAACACCGATGCGGTGCTGCTGGATGGCGACCGCATCGTCGCCGCCGTCAAGACCGCCACCACGGAGGATGTGCTCTCCGGCGTGCGCCAGGCGCTGCGCGAGGTGACCGAAGCCGCCGGGCAGCGCGACGTCCAGGCGGTGATGATCGGCACCACGCATTTCGTCAACGCGGTGGTGCAGCGGCGGGAGCTTTCGCCGGTGGGCGCCATCCGCCTGGGCATGCCGGTCGCCGCCTCGCTGCCGCCCTTCTGCGACTGGCCGGAGGATCTCGCCGCCATCGCGCGGGGAGCGGTGCACATGGTCGAGGGCGGGCATGACTATGACGGCCGCCCGATCATGCCGCTCGACGAGGGCGGCGTGGCGGAGGCGGCGCGCGCCCTCCGCGCCGCCGGTATCGGCTGCGTCTCGATCAGTTCCATCTTCTCGCCGCTCGATCCTTCGATGGAGATCCGCGCCGCAGAGATCGTGCGGCAGGAGCATCCGGAAGCCAGCATCACCCTCTCCCACCAACTCGGCCGTATCGGCCTGCTGGAGCGGGAGAACGTCGCGCTGATGAATGCCTCGCTGGCACCTCTCGCGCGCAAGACGATCCGCGCCTTCGAGGCGGCCTTGCAGGAGGCCGGCCTCTCTGCCGCGCTCTTCGTTACCCAGAATGATGGCACGGTGGTGCGCGCCAAGCTGGCCGAGCGCTTCCCCGTGCTCTCCTTCGCCTCCGGCCCCACCAACTCGATGCGCGGCGCCGCCTTCCTGACCGGCCTCAAGGACGCGCTGGTGGTGGATGTGGGCGGCACCACCAGCGATGTCGGCGCGCTGCGGGCTGGCTTCCCGCGCGAGGCGAATGCCGTGGTCAAGGTGGGTGGCGTGCGCACGCTGTTCCGCATGCCCGACCTGCTCTCCATCGGGCTGGGCGGTGGCTCCATCATCACCACCGATCCGCTTGCCATTGGGCCGCGCAGCGTCGGCTTCCGCCTCTTGCAGGAGGCGCGGGTCTTCGGCGGGCCGGTGCTGACCGCCACGGATGTGGCCGTCGCGGGCGGCAAGCTGGCGCTCGGTGACGCTGCCCGTGTGGCCGACATCCCACCGCGACTGCGGGAGGATATCTTTACGCTGGCCGCGCGCATGTTGGAGGAGGCCGTGGACCGCATGAAGACCGAGGCCGCCGAGGTGCCGCTGCTGGCGGTCGGCGGCGGCGCCTTCATCGTGCCGGACCAGCTGGCCGGGTGCAGCGCGGTGCTGCGGCCGGCGCATGCGCATGTCGCCAATGCCGTGGGCGCCGCCATCGCCCAGGTCTCGGGCGAGGCTGATCAGGTTTTCCAGGGCCTTTCCCGCGGCGAGGCGATGGCCGAGGCGGAGCGCATCGCCCGCGCCAATGCCGTGGCTTCCGGCGCGGCGGCGGAGAGCCTGGCGCTGGTGGATATCGAGGATCTGCCGCTGGCCTATATGCCGGGGGGCGCGCTGCGCGTGCGGGCCCGTGTCGTCGGGGAGATCGCGGCCTGAGCGCGGCCGCCTTCCTCATTCCAGAAGCTGCGTTCCCGTGAGAGAAAGCGAGCGCCGATATGCAGACTGACTCAAGCCGTTACCGCATTGGGTTCGACATCGGCGGCACCTTCACCGACTTCATCCTGCTCGATCGCCAGACCAGCACCATCCGGCTGCACAAGTGCCTGACGACGCCGCAGGACCCTTCGCAGGGGGCCCTGGCGGGCCTCGCCGAGCTGGTGGCGGGTGCGGGGCTCACCCTGGGTGAGATCAGCGAGATCGTGCATGGCACCACGCTCGTCACCAATGCGCTGATCGAGCGGCGCGGCGCCACGCTGGGCCTGATCACGACGGAAGGCTTCCGCGACGTGATCGAGATGGGCACGGAGCAGCGCTACGACATCTATGACCTGTTCCTGCAGTTCCCCGATCCGCTGGTGCCGCGCCGCCATCGCCTCGAGGTGGCCGAGCGCATGGACCGCGACGGCCGCGTGGTCACGCCGCTCGACCTTGGCGCGGTGCGGCGCGCGGCGGCCGAGCTTGTGGAGGCTGGCGTCGGCGCCATCGCCATCTGCTTCCTGCACAGCTACCGCAACCCCGCGCATGAGAAGGCCGCGGCCGCCGTCATCCGCGAGGCCTTTCCCCGCATCGCCGTCTCCGCCTCGGCGGAGGTTGTCGCGGAACTCTGGGAGTATCAGCGCTTCGTCACCACCTGCGCCAATGCCTATGTGCAACCGCTGGTGGACCGCTACCTGCAGCGGGTGGAACAGGATCTCTGGGCGCAGGGCTTCCGTGGCGCGCTAAGGCTGATGCAATCCGATGGCGGGCTGGTCGCGCCGGAGACGGCGCGCGCATTCCCCATCCGGCTGCTGGAATCCGGTCCCGCCGGCGGCGGTCTCGCCACCGCCTTCTTCGGGGGGTTGGTGGACAAGCCCGACATCATTTCCTTCGACATGGGCGGCACCACGGCCAAGGCCTGCATGATCGAGGGTGGCCGCGCCGCCATTGCGCCGATGATGGAGGTGGCGCGGCTGCACCGTTTCAAGAAGGGCTCCGGCCTGCCGATCAAGTCACCGGTCATCGACATGATCGAGATCGGTGCCGGCGGCGGCTCCATCGCGTCCATTGACGAAGTCGGGCTGCTGAAGGTCGGGCCGCGCTCGGCGGGGGCTGATCCAGGTCCGGCCTGCTATGGGCGCGGCGGCACCGAGCCCACCGTCACCGACGCTAACCTGGTGCTCGGCTACTACGATCCGGGCTTCTTCCTCGGCGGCCGCATGGCACTGGATAAGCCGGAAGCCGAGGCGGCGCTGGCACGGGTCGGCGCGCCGCTCGGCCTCTCAGCGGTGGAGACCGCCTGGGGCATCCACCGCACCGTGACCGAGAGCATGGCAGCGGCGGCGCGCATCCACATCATCGAGAAGGGCAAGGACCCGCGCCGCTACGCCATGGTCGGCTTCGGCGGCGCCGGCCCGGCCCATGCGGTGGAGGTGGCGCGCATCCTGGGTGTGGAGGAGGTGCTGATCCCGCCCGCCTCCGGGGCCGCCTCGGCGCTCGGCTTCCTCGCCGCGCCGCTGGCCTTCGAGCAGGTGCGCTCCCTCCCCTTGGCGCTGGACGATGCCGGCACGCCGGCCGCCATCGAGCGCGTTCTGGCCGAGCTGGCCAGGGAGACCGAGGCCCAGCTCGTCGCCGCCGGTACACCGGCCACGGACATTGCCATCGAGCGCAGCGCCGACATGCGCCTTGCAGGCCAGCTCCACGAGATCAACGTACCGCTGCCGGCTGGCGCCATCACTGCCGAGGTGATGCCGTCCGTCCTGGTCGCCTTCCGCGAAGCCTATGCCGCGCGATACGCCTCGATCTATGAGGGCGTTCCGGCGGAGATCATCTCCTTCCGCGTCCGCGCCGTGGGCCCGGTGCCGGCGCTCAGCGTTGCCGAAGCCGGGCGGCCCGAAGGCGGCGCGGCGCGCAAGGGCACCCGCCGCGCCTGGTTCGGTGACGCCTTCCACGAGACGCCGGTCTATGACCGCTACGCATTGGCGCAGGGCGAGACGCTGCGCGGCCCCGCCATCATCGAGGAGCGCGAGGCCACCACCGTGCTCGGCCCGGAGGACAGCGTCACAGTGGGCATGGCGGGCACGCTGCGCATCCGTGTCGGCGTCGCGGCGCCGCTCGCCGCCCGCATCACGCCGGAGATGCCGGTGGAGGAGGCGCGGGCGTTGATCGAGTCCGATCCCGTCTCGCTGGAGATCATGTGGAGCCGGCTGGAGAACCTGGTGGAGGAGATGTGGCACGGCATCTGCCGCACCGCCTTCAGCCTGATCGTCTCCGAGGCGCAGGACTTCGCCTGCGACCTGCTCGACGCCGAAGGGGAGTCCCTGGCGCATTCGCCGCGCGCCATGCCGGTCTTCAACCTGACCCTGCCGCGCGCCGTGAAGGCCATGCTGCAGAAATTCCCGCCCGAGAGCCTGCGCCCGGGCGACGTGCTGATCACCAACGACCCCTGGCTCTGCGCCGGCCATCTGTTCGACATCGCAATCGTCACCCCGGTGTTCCGCGGCGGGCGGATGGTGGCGCTGCTGGGCACGGTCGGGCATGTCGGCGATATCGGCGGCGTGCAGGACCCGATGGCGGCGCGCGAGGTCTATGACGAGGGCCTGCAGATCCCCCCCATGAAGCTCTACAGCGAAGGCCGCCCGAATGCCGCGCTGTTCGAGCTGATGGCGGAGAATGTCCGCAAGTCCGAGGAGGTGCTGGGCGACCTGCATGCCTTCATGGCGGCCAATGCGCAGGCCGCCGAGCGCCTGCTGGCCTTCATGCAGGACTACGGCATGCATGACCTGCGCGCGCTCTCTGCGGTGGTGCAGGGCCGCGCCGAGCGCGCCATGCGGGAAGCCATCCGCGCCCTGCCGGATGGCGTTTACCGCTCCGAGGTCAGCAACCGGATGCTCGGCCGCACGCTACGCTACCCGCTGAAGCTGACGGTCAGTGGCGACACCATTGAGCTGGATTTCGAGGGCGCGCCACCGCAGCTGGAGCGTGGCGGTTTGAACTGCACCCTCTCCTACACCACCGCGCATGGCGCCTATCCCATCAAGTGCATGTTGAGCCCGCAGGTGCGGGGCAATGCCGGCAGCTTCGTCCCGATCAGCGTCAAGGCGCCGGAGGGCTCCCTGCTGAACTGCGACCGCCCGGCCTCCGTCGCCATGCGCACCCGCACCGGCTGGTATCTGGCGCCGAACGTGTTCCATGCGCTGTCGGAGGCGGCGCCGAACCAAGTCCAGGCGCATACCGGCCTGCCGGTCTCGGTGCGCGTCTTCGGCAAGGAACCCTCGGGGCATGGCTATGCCGACCACTTCTTCATGGGCGGCGGCCAGGGCGGCAGCGCGGGGACGGACGGCAAGTCGGCGCTGCTCTGGCCGACCTCGGCGGCCAATACCTCGATCGAGCTGTTCGAGACGCGTGCGCCGGTGCTGATCGTCGAGAAGTCGCTGGTGACGGATTCCGGCGGGCCGGGACGGCGGCGCGGTGGCCTCGGCACCCGCACGCGGATGCGCAAGCTGCATGACGATGGCCAGCCGACGCTGTTCTCGGTCTATCCCGAAGGCGTGGAGGTGGAGGCGCCTGGCCTGTTCGGGGGCCGCCAGGGGGGCGCGGCGCTTGGCGCCATTCTCGACGTCAGGGGTGGCCTGCTGCGTGATCTCGGCACCGGCGAGTTGGTAACGCTCACCGACACCAGCCGCATGGTGGAGGTGCGGATCTGCGGCGGTTCCGGTTACGGTGCGCCGGAGGAGCGCGAACCCGCGCGCGTCGAGGAGGATGTGCGGGATGGTTATGTCAGCCGGGAAGGCGCGGCGGTCTACACACGGTCGCAGGCCGCCGAGTAGCGCCATGGGGCGGCAGGGTCAGCACCCTGCCGCCCATTTCGATCAATCGCTGGCCGGGGCGTGGCCGGCATGGCGCTCCATGGCGTTCCGGAGCAGGGCGCCGGAGCGGTAGAGGCCGTGCACCATCTTGCTGTAGGGCAGCAGCAGGAAGAGCGAGAGCACGATGCCCAGGTGAATGGCGAGCAGCACGCCCATCGCCCCCGTGCCGCGCAGCCCGAGCAGCAGCAGGCCAGTCAGCGAGGTCAGGCAGAGCAGGCCGAGCAGGGCGTAGTCGGCGCCGAGCAGGTTGCGCGCGGCCGGTGCCTGGTCGCTCACCACCTTCAGCCAGATCAGCCCCGCCGTACCGACCACCAGCCCCACCCCGCCCCAGGTGCCGAGCTGCACCGGCAGGCTCCAGAAGGGATAGGGCGCCGGATGGCCGATGACATGGTCATAGACCGTCGCCACCGAGGTCGAGGCGAAGCAGAGCAGGAAGCCGTAGAACATGGCGTGGTGGAACCAGCGGCGCTGCGTGGAGAAGGCTTCGTCGCGGTCGTTGCAACCATGCCCACCGCCGCCGAGGTTGCGCAGCGTCAGGATGTCGTGCAGCGCCGTGGCGACGGGGCGCGGTCCCGCCGGCCCGGCGAGGCTGCTGCCGGTGTCCCGCCAGAAGTTGCGGAAGCCCATGGCCAGCGCCAGCAGCGCATAGAGGAAGGTGCCGCCGGCCAGCGTCGTCATCAGCCACCATGGGATGACGCGATAGAAGGCGCCCGGCCCCTCATGCGCGGCATAGAGCACCGTGGGGTCCTGGATCAGCACCGTCAGGATCAGCGTCAGCGCGATGCCCAATGCCGAGATCAAGGCCACCACCGTGCCGTTGCGCTGGAACACGGCGCCCAGTGGCTTCGGCCAGGCGTATTCGGCGTAGGTCTCGGCGCGAAGCTGGGCAAAGGTCTGCGGCAGGTTCAGGCCGAACTCATGCGGCGGCGCGTACTGGCAGGCGTAGTAGCAGCCCTTGCAGTTGTGGCAGAGATTGGCGAGGTAGGAGAGGTCGCCGGTGGCGAATTCCCGCCGCAGTTCCATTGCAGGAAAGACGGCGCAGAAGCCCTCGCAGTAGCGGCAGGCGTTGCAGATCTCGAGGGCGCGACGCGCTTCCTCGGTGGTCTCAGTTTCTTGCATGTTTCGCGGCCTCCCGCCCCGCGATGCGCCCGAAGACGGTGCCAATGGACATGCCGAAGCCTGCCAGATAGCCCTTGCCGAGAATGCTGCCCGCCATGATCTCGCCCGAGGCGAAGAGATTGGCCGTCGGGCGGCCGTTATCCATCAGCACCCGGGCGTTGCGGTCCACCTTGACGCCGAGATAGGTGAAGGTGATGCCCGGCCGCAGCGGATAACCGCTGAAGGGCGGCACCGCGATGGTCCGCGCCCAGTTGGTCTTGGCCGGCGTCAGGCCCTCGGTGTGGCAGCCGTCGAGGCGACTGTTGTCGAAGCTGCCGTGCCCGGCGGCGGCATTGAAGCCGCGCACCGTCTCCGCCAGCTTCGCCGGATCAAGGCCGAGCTTCTCCGCCAGCCCCTCGATGGTGTCGGATTTGATGGCCGGGAAGACGGAGGGCATGAACAGCCGCTCCGAGCGGCTGTCGATGATGGCATAGGCCACCTGGTCCGGCTGCTGCGCGACGAGGCGGCCCCAGATCGCGTAGCGCTTCGGCCAGACATCCTCGCCCTCGTCGTAGAAGCGCTCGCCGTGCTTGTTGACGACGATGGAGAAGGGCACGCAGTCCAGCCGAGTGACGATGCCGCCGTCGAATTTGGGCGCCCGGCCGTCGATCGCGACCGCATGGCACTGCGTCGGGTCGCCCACGGAGGCGACGCCCTGGTCCAGCAGGTTGCGCAGCACGCGGCCCTTGGCATAGGGCGTGCCGCGGATGAGAAAGTTCTCCGCCGCCGGTCCCCAGCCCTGCTTCAGCCATTCGAGATTGGCCTGGAAGCCGCCGGAGGAGGCCACCACCGTCTTCGCCCGCACCCGGCGCGGGAAGCCGCGGCTGATGATCTCGGCATGGCGAACGAAGCCGTCATCCAGCTGCAGCGAGACCACCTCGGTGTCATAGAGGATGTCCACCCCCAGTTTCTCGGCGGTGGCGTAGTAGGCGTTCACCAGCGCCTTGCCGCCGCCGAGGAAGAAGGCGTTGGTGCGCGAGAGGTTCAGCGTGCCGGTCAGCGAGGGCTGGAAGCGCACGCCGCAGGCCTCCATGAAGGGCAGCGCCTCGGCGGTGGCGCGGATGGTCAGACGCGCCAGTTCCTCATCCGTCTGCCCGCCGGTGACGCGCAGCAGGTCGTCCCAGTACTCGTCCTCCAGGTACTGCTCGGTGAGCACCGAGGTCGGCGCGGTGTGCATGGCCCGCAGGTTGCGGGTGTGCCGGCTGTTTCCGCCGCGAAAGGCCTTCGGTGCGTGCTCCAGTACCAGCACGCTGGCGCCCGCCTGCCGCGCCGTGACGGCCGCGCAGAGCGCCGCATTGCCGCCACCGACCACCAGGACGTCATAGACGCGGTCCCAGTCCAAAAGCGCCCTCCCTTTGTATGCGCCGGAATACAATGTCGGTATCGCCAGGGCGGCGCAAGGGGGGCTCAGGCAATGTCGGGCGTGCGGTTCTCCAGCGCCAGCCGGGCGCGGAAGGCGTTGCGGATGTGCTGCCGCGCGGCGGCTTCGGCGGCGGCGGGGTCGCGCGCCGCGATGGCGGCGACGATGGCCGCGTGCTCCTCCACCGCCGCCGCGCCGCGCTCCGGCACCGAGAGCGTGGTCCGTCCCAGCAGCACCAGCGAGAGGCGCATGTTGTCCAGCATCGCGTCCAGGAAGCGGTTGCGCGCGGCACGATGGATCTGGCGGTGGAACAGCCGGTTGCTGTGCGCCAGGCGGCTGGCGTCGTTCAGCAGGGCGTGGTCAGCCTCCACCATGTCACGCAGCGCCTCCAGCTCGATGGCCGTGGCATGGGTCGCCGCCAGGAAGGCGGCGGTGCCCTCCAGCACCTCGCGCATGTGGTAGAGCTCGACCATGGCGCTGTAGTCCAGCCGCGCCACCACGGCGCCGTGGTGCGGCTCGTGCGTCACCAGTCCCTGGGTTTCCAGCCGCTTCAGCGCCTCCCGCACGGGCGTCCGGCTGATGCCGAAGCGTTCCGCCAGCTCGGCCTCCCGCAACCGGCTGCCGGGGGCCAACTCGCCGCGCGTCAGAGCGTCGAGCAGCATCTCATAGGCGCCGGCGCCGGTAGAGCGGGCGGGGGGAACGGGCGGGGCGGAGGGCAGCATGGCGGCCATTCACTCTCGGTCAGGATGGGACTGGCAGCGTGCCGGTCCCATCCCAGCCCTGCCACAGATGCGGCGGCAAGCCCAGATCCGGCACGCAAGCAGGCCGCACGGCGCTCTCCCTCCCCGCCCGCTGTGCAGCCTCACTGGGCGGTGACGTGCGCCGCCTTGATCACCGGCCCCCAGAGCGCGAACTCGTCGCGCACGAAGGCATCGAGCACCTGCGGCTCCGAGAGGTCCGGCTCCACTCCCAGTTCGCGCAGCCGTGCCTGCAGTGTGGTGTCTGCCATGGCCGCCCGGAGGGCGGCGTTGAGCTTCCCAACGAGGTTCGGCGGCGTGCCATGAGGGGCGAAGAGCGCCGTCCAGGAGCGCACTGCGAAGCCCGGAACCCCGGCCTCGGCCACCGTCGGCAAGTCGGGCTTCAGCGCGCTGCGCTTCTCGCCGGCGACGGCCAGGATCGTCACCTTGCCGGCTTCCGCCTGGGGCAGAGCGGTCGGCAGGTTGAGGAAGCCCATCGAGACCTGCCCGGCCACCAGGTCGTTAAGCGCCGGGCCGCCGCCGCGATAGGGCACATGGACGATGTCCACATCCGCCCGCATCCGGAACAACTCACCCGCCAAGTGCTGCGAGCCGCCGACGCCGGAGGAGGCGAAGCTATGCTTCCCCGGCTCCCGCTTCAGCAGCGCCAGCAGGCCCGGCACATCCTTTACGCCCAGCTTGTTGGCGACCGTCAGCGCAAGCGGCACGTCCACCAGCATGCTGACGCCGTCGAAGGCCTTCTGCACGTCATAGCCTTGGTCCGGCACCACCAGCGGGTTCATGACATGGTTGCTGGCCGAGGAGACCAGAAGCGTGTAACCGTCCGGCGCGCTGCGGGCGACCTGCGCGGTGCCAATCGCCCCCCCGGCCCCGGCGCGGTTCTCCACCACGATCGTCTGCCCGAGCAGCGCCTGCAGCTTCGGCGCCAGCAGGCGCGCCACCACGTCGTTCGAGCCACCCGGCGCATATGGCACGACCAGCACGACCGTGCGCTCGGGCCAGGCGCCCTGCGCCTGCGCGGGCCGCGCCAGCGCCGATGCCCCAGCCCCGAGCGTGGCCGCCGCCAGCATGGCCCGCCGTGTCATTCCCCGCATCACGTCATCTCCTCCCCTCACGGCTCAGTCGGCCTTGGCGCCGGAGAGTTTCACCACCTCGCCCCAGCGCGCGATCTCCTCGGCGATGAAGGCGCGGAACTCCTCCGGCGTGCTGGCCACCGGGTCGGCGCCCTGGTTGACCATTTGTGCCTCGATATCCGGGTTCTTCAGCAAGGCGATGGTGTCGTTGGCGATCTTGCGCACGACCTCCGGCGGGGTCTTGGCCGGGGCGACCATGCCGAACCAGGAGGAGGCGTTGAAGCCGGGGAAACCGCACTCCACCATGGTAGGCACCTCCGGCGCCGCGCGCGAGCGCTGCAGGCTGCTGACCGCCAGGGCGCGCAGCTTGCCGGCACGGACATGCTCGATGCAGGAGGGAATGGTGGCGTACATGAAGTCCAGCCGGCCGGCGAGGAGGTCGTTCAGCGCTCCCGCGCCGCGATAGGGCACGTGGACGGTCGTCATCCCCGCCATATGGTCGGCCAGCGCACCGGAGAGATGCGAGGAGGTACCGACCCCGGTGGAGCCATAGCTGAGCTTGCCCGGCTGCTTCTTCGCCGCGGCCACGAGGTCGGCGGCGGAATGCAGCGGCGAGTTGGCCGGCACGACGAGGATGTTCGGCACACCGGCCAGCTCGGTGATCGGCGCGAAGTCCTCCAGCGTGCGGAAGCCCGGATTGCTGTAGAGTGACTGGTTCACCGCCAGCGGCCCCACGGAACCGACCAGCACCGTGTAGCCATCCGGATCGGCGCGGGCGACGTATTCGCTGCCGATATTGCCGCCGGCGCCTGGCCGGTTCTCCACCACCACGGGCTGCCCCCATTGCTCGCCCAGTGCATTGCCGACGAGGCGGGCAATGATGTCGGTGGTGCCCCCCGGGGTGAAGGAGACGATGAAGCGCACCGGCCGAGTGGGCCAGTCGGCGGCACGTGCCGGGCGTGGCAGTCCGGTAAGGAGACCTGGAGCGGCCAGGAGCGGCGCCACCTGCAACAGGCGCCGCCGGGCGATCTTTCTGAACATCTATCCCCTCCTCCGCACGCTTGTGGTGCTGTCATTGCTTGGCTTGCGGGCTTCAGCCGCCGGGTGCCACGGTGCCCGCCCCGCAGCCCGGCTCGGCCTCAAGCCGGTGGGAAGTCGTAAAGCCGTGCCGGATTGCGGCTCAGGATGTGCGCGCGAATCTCGGGATCGGGCGTCCAGTCGAGGAAAATCCGCAGCAGCGCCGCCGCATCCGGCACCGGTCCCTCGGGGCGCGGGTGCGGCCAGTCCGTGCCCCAGACCAGCACCTGCGGATTGGCGCCGACCAGCGCCTCATGGAAAGGCCGCGCCTCGGCATAGTCGGGTGCGGAGGCGCCCAGCCGGTAGGTGCCGGAGAGCTTGGCCCAGAGTCGTCCCTCCGCCACGCCGCGCCGCAGCGCCTGGAAGCCGGGATCGGCGGTGCCGCGGCTGTGGTGCAGCCGGCCCATATGGTCCACCACGACCGGCACCGGCAGCTGCGCGAGCCGGGGCAAAAGTTCCGGCAGGTCGGCGGCATCGAGCCAAAGTTGCAGATGCCAGCCGAGATCGGCCATCGCCGGCATCAGCGGCAGGATCTCGGCGAGCCGCACGCCACCATGATAGGCCGCCTGCCCGGCCCGCCGGTATTCATTGGCGCGCAGCCCGCGGATGCCGGCTGCGTGCATCTCCCGCAGGAGGTTGGGCGTCAGCTCCGCCCCACCCACCGCGACGCCGCGCAGCCGCTCCGGCGCGCGGCGCAGGGCGTCCAGCGTGGCGGCGTTGTCGCGGTCATAGGCGCTGGGCTGGACGATGACGCCGCGCGCCAGGCCGAGCCGGTCGAGCAGCGCCAGATATGCCTCCAACGGCGCATCCTCCGGCGTGTAGGAGCGCGGCTCGGCATAGGAGAAGCGTGTGGCGGGACCGAAGACATGGCAATGGCAGTCGCAGGCGCCGGGTGGAATACGCGGGTCGGGCGCGCTCACGAGGGCTGGATCCCGGCGAGATCGGCGGCGCGTTTCGCCTCCCCCGCCTGCTCACGCAGAAAGCCCGCGAAGCCTGCGGGCGTCAGCAGCGCGCCTTCGGCCAGTTCGGAACCCATCTCGGTGAGTTGCTTGCGGACGCCGGCATCGGCCAGAGCCTGCGCCAGCGCCTCCTGCAACCGGGCGAGCGTCGCCGCCGGCGTGCCGCTCGGCGCCAGCAGGCCGCAATAGCTGGCGGCGCGGAAGTCCTTCACCCCGCCTTCAATGAAGGTCTGCACCTCCGACAGCAGCGGCGAGCGGTGGTCGGCGGCGATGGCAAGGATGCGGCCCTTGCCGTCCCGGTGCAGCGGCAATGCGGTGGAATACTCGATGAACATCGATTTCACATTGCCGGACAGAAAGTCCGGCACCACCGCTCCGCCGCCGCGATAGGGCACGTGCAGCAGCTGCGCGCCGGTGGCGTTGTTGAACAGCTCCAGCGCCAGATGCCCGGTGCTGCCGACGCCAGCCGTGCCGCAGGAAAGCCCCTGACCGCCGGCCTTGGACTCCGTCACCAGGGCCGGAATATCGCGCGCCTTCACGGCATCCGTGACCATCAGCACCAGCGGCACCCGGTTCACCTGGCCGATCGGCGCGAAGTCCTCCAGCGGCTTGTAGGCCAGCGAGGCCTGCACCAGCGGGTTCACCGTGATCGGGCCGTTCGAGCCGGCGAGCAGCGTGTAGCCATCGGGCGCGGCACGGGCCACGTTCTCGGCGCCGAGGCTGCCGCCCGCTCCCGGGCGGTTGTCCACGATCACCGACTGGCCGAGCAGTTCCGACATGCGCGGCGCGACGAGGCGCGCCACAAGGTCAATATTGCCGCCTGGTGCATAGGGCACGACGATGCGGATGGGCCGGTCCGGCCAGCCCGCCGCCGCGAGCAGCGGCGCGGCGAGCAGGCCGAAGGTATGGCGGCGGGTCAGCTTCATGGCGGACTCCCTTGCCGGTTGTTTGTTGTCTGGACGTTTCGCGGTCTGGCAAGCGGGCAGCAACACGGGCCCGGGCGGGGCACTGCCCCGCCGGCCTCAACGCCGCCCGCCGCCGATCTCTGGCGGGGCGGAGCCCGTCAGTCGGCGTAGGTCGTGTCGATCCGGTCGAGCATCCGCAGCAGCGCCGGCCATTCCATCACGCCATAGGGCCGGCGGGTCTGCGGCTGGTAGTTCATGTAGGTGGCGTCGAGCACATCCTGCGGCACCTGCACCAGCGGCGTGTTGCAGGCCATGGCGGCAAGCTGAGAGCGGCAGGACAGCTCCAGCCGGTGGAGGGCGTTGAAGGCCTCGGCAATGGTGCGGCCGACCGTCATCAGCCCGTGATTGCGGAGGATCAGCGCGTTGTTATCGCCGAGATCAGCGACCAGCGACTCCTTCTCCGCATCATCCAGCACCACGCCGCGATAGTCGTGGTAGCCGATGCGCAGGAAGCGCATGGAGGTCTGCGTCATCGGCAGCAGGCCGCATTCCAGCGTGGAGATCGCCATGCCCGCCCAGGTATGCGTGTGGATGACGCAGTCGATTTCGTGCTTCGCCGCATGCACCGCGCTGTGGATCACATAGCCGGCGCGGTTGATGCCATAGTCGAAGTCGCCATAGTCGGGCTTGGCAAGGATCTTGCCGTCCTCATCCACCTTGATGAGCGAGGAGGCGGTGATCTCCTCATACATCATGCCATAGGGATTGATCAGGAAGGCGGCTCCTTCGCCTGGCACCCGGGCCGAGATGTGGTTCGCCATCATGTCGGCCATGCCGTAATGCGCGACGAGGCGGTAGCAGGCGGCCAGGTCCACCCGCGCCTGCCATTCCTCCGGCGAAACCTTCGAGCGCATGTCGCTGATGCGCAACTGCTTGCGGGCTTTCTCAAGCATGGCCGTCCTCCTGCTTGCGTGCCGTCCGGACGGCAAGCCGCGGCGCTACGCGGGCTCCAGGGTCCGGCCGACATTTCGTATTCTTCGGTATACAATGCGCTCGCATGCAACGGCGCGCAAGCGGCAAGCGGCTCCGCCTGGCGCGGGGCGGGAGGTATTTCAGAAGGAGGGGCAGGCGCCCTGGCCCCTTAGCCTCCCCCTTCATGCACGCGGGATGGCGTTCAGAGCGGGCCGCCGAAGCCGTACTGATAGCGCGGCGGCGCAATACGGGTCTGGTCCTCGACCGCCTCCACGCCTTCGGTGCGCTCGGCCACCAGACGGGCTGCCTGCTGGGCCTCGGGCGAGCGATGGTAGCCTTCCAGTCGCACCACGCCGCTCTGCACCTGCACGGAAAGGCGGCGGATGTCCGCCCAGGGCTCGCGGCGCATCGCTTCCAGGATGTCGCGCTGGATCCGGGCATCCTGGCCGCTCTGCGCTCCGCCTCCAGGCGTGGAAAGTGTCAGGACGGCCCGCAGCAGATCGGCGCGTGAGACGATGCCGCACAGCCTGCCATCGCCGGTGAGCACCGGCACGCTGCGGATGCCCTTTTCCTCCAACAGCCGCGCGATCGCCTCGGCCGTCGCATCCTCCTTCACCGTCGCGACGCGGCGCGACATCACGTCGGCGGCCCGGAGCCCGTGCACGCGCGTATAGCGCTCCGCCAAGCTGCGGTGATCCGCGAAGACCGAAGCGAGCCAGCCCCGTGGCGCCTCCTGCTCGGCCAGGCCACGGATGAGGTCCAACTCGGCGACGATGCCGAGCAGCCGGTGCTCCCCGTCAGTGACCGGCACGGCGGAAACGCCCGTCTCGGCCAGCACCCGCGCGACACCCGTCACCGCCATGTCCTCGGGAACGGTTACGACATCCTGCGTCATCAAGTCGCGTGCGAGCATCTTCCCGACCCTCCCTCTTGTCTCCGCCGGCACACTGCGGCGCCTGCGCGGCGGCAGGACAGCATGGGCGGCCGGCGCGCAATCTTGCGCTAGATCAGCCGCACCCTTCACAAGCCAGAGAGTCGCGTGAGGGATGATCGGGCCGGAACCAGGCAGGCCGCCCCTGGAACCCCGCCGTCACTCCGGTCGGATGTTGTGCTCGCGGATGACCTTGCCCCAGCGGGCACGGTCGGCGGCGATTTGTTGCATGAATGCCTCCCGCGTGCCTCCGAGCCGCTGCAGCCCGTTCTCGGTGAAGCGGCGCTGCACCTCCGGCGCCTCCAGCGCCTTGTTGATCTCGGCATTCCAGCGCTGCACCAGCGCCGGCGAGGCGCCGCCCGGCATCACCACCCCGAACCAGTTGGGAATGACGAAGTCGGGTAGCCCGGTCCTGGAGATCACAGGCACCTCGGGCAGCAGCGGCGAGGCGTCCGCCGCGCCATAGGCCACCGCCCGCAGCCCGCCGTCACGGATCTGCCCCATGAACTCCGGCATGTTGCCGAACATCACCTCCACCCGGCCCGAGGTGATGTCGAGAATGGCCGGCGCGCCGCCGCGATAGGGCACCTGGTCAATGCGCGCACCGGTGAGGGATGCGAAGAGCACGCAGGAAAGCTGCTGGCTCGATCCCGCCCCGACGGTGGCGCAGCGCGGGTTGCGGCTGCCATCCTTTCCCAGCCGCACGAGGTCCTGCCAGGCATGGATCTCGCTCTTCGGGCTGGCGACGAGGATGTTGTAGACCGAGGCCGCATTGACGACCGGCGTGATGTCCTTCTCGACGTCATAGGGCACCGCCTGCATCTGCGGCGTGATCGTCATGATGCCCATCGAGGCCAGCAGGATGGTGTGCCCGTCCGGCGCAGCCCGCGCCAGTTCCTGCGTGGCGATGACGCCGCCCGCGCCGGTGCGGTTGTCCACCACCACGCGGTGTGAGAGCTGCTTCGAGAGCTGGTCGGCCAGGATGCGGCCGAGCATGTCGGAGGTGCCGCCCGGGGAGAAGGCGTTGATGAAGCGGATATCCTGCGACGGAAAGGCGTCCTCCGCGGCGGCCGCGCCGCCGGCGGGGAGCAGCGCGGCGGCCAGGGCCATGGCCGCCGCGAGAGGGCGCAGCATGCCGCGCCGGGTGATCTCAGCCATACGTTCCTCCTGTGCGTGCCGTGCCGCCCTTGTGCCGGGCGGTCACGGCGGGTTCGGATTCACACGTAGCCAGGCCCCTCGATCGCCGGATGGGCCTTCAGGAAGTCCTCGTCCACCTCCACGCCGATACCGGGCCGCTCCAGCGGCCGCACGCAGCCATCCCCGCCGATCCGCCAGGGCTCGCTGACCAGCGCGTCGCGGAACAGGTTGCCGCGCGACACATCGGCCTCGAAGTAGCCGGCATTGTCGATGGCGCAGAGGAAGTGGATGCTCGCCGCCTGGTTCAGCCCGGTCATCGAGCTGTGCGGGTGGATGGGGATCTTGTGCGCGGAGGCGATCGCGGCGATGCGCAGCGCCTCCGTGATGCCACCGCACTTCGAAAGGTCCGGCTGCCAGATGCCGATGGCGCCATCGTCCAGCAGCGGCGTGAACTCGAAGCGGGTGAAGTGGTTCTCGCCCACCGCCAGCGGCGTGTGGCCGTAGCTCCGCGCCTGCGCATAGGCGCGGCGGTCATGCGGTGGGAAAGGCTCCTCCAGCCAGCCCATGCCGAGGCGATCCATCGCCGGCAGCACGCGGCGCACATCCTCCAGCCGATAGGCGGTGTTGGCATCGGCGAGGATGTCGATCTCCTCGCCGAAGGCGCTGCGGATCGCCTCCATCCGGCCAATGTCGTTCCGCACGGTGTCACCGATGCGCAGCTTCAGCGCACGGTATCCCGCCTCCAGATGCGGCCGCGCCTCCTCCACCAGTTCCTCGGGGGGTTGGTAGCCGAGGGCGACGCCCCCGGCATAGGCCGGCACCGGCCGTGCCGCGCCGCCAAGCAGCTTGTAGAGCGGCCAGCCCGTCGCCTTGCCGCGGATATCCCACAGCGCCATGTCCAGCCCGGACATGGCCAGCGCGCAGCCCGCGCCCATGCCGTGGCTGGCGAGCTGATTGCGGTAGATCCTGTTCCAGACGCCCACTGTGTCCGTCGCGTCCATGCCGGTGACGAGGCGGCTCAACGTGGTCTCCAGCAGTGCCGCCACGGCCGTATGGGCGCGGCCGTGGTGGCTCTCGCCCCAGCCGACCAGTCCGTCCTCGGTGGTGACCTTCACCACCACCGCGTCCCGCTTCACCGCGCGGCCGACGCCGAGCGAGACGCCGCCATCCTTCGGCACGGGGAAGGAGGTCGGATAGGCCTTGATGGAAACGATCTTGCTCATGCCGCGCCTCCGGGCTGTCCGTAGGTCTGCAGGAAGGACTCCCGCACCGTGATGCCGAGGCCGGGGCGGTCCGGCACCGCCACATGGCCATCCTCGACCGGGAAGCGCTCCTCGATCAGGTCGTGCAGCATCGGGTTGTGGCCGAGCGAGTATTCCAGGATGAAGCCGGCGCTCTGCGTCGCCGCCAGATGCAGCCCGGCGGCGAAAGCGGGCGCGCCGGACCACAGATGCGGCGCCAGCCGCAGGTTGAAGGCGGAGGCGATGGCGGCGATGCGCAGCCCCTCCGTCAGCCCGCCGGCAATCGCCAGGTCCGGCTGCAGCACGTCGGCGGCGCGCAACTCGGCGATCTCGCGGAAATCGTGGCGGGTGAACTCGCTCTCCCCCGTGCTGATCGGCACCGTCGAGCAGCGCCGCACCTCGGCCAGGCCGTGCTTGTCATCGGCGCTGACCGGCTCCTCGAACCAGAAGAGGTCGAGATCCTCCACCATCCGGCAGAAGGCGCGCGCCTCGGCCACGGTCCAGGTGCCGTGCGCATCGGCCATCAGCTTGATCTCGGGTCCCAGCGCCTCGCGCGCCGCCCGAACCCGCGCGGCGGAGGCGGCGGGCGAGCCGTCCATGACGCCGACCCGCATCTTCACCGCGCGGAAGCCCGCCTTCTCGCAATAGCCCTGGAGCTGCGCGCCGATCTTCGAGGCGTCCGCCCAGCCGCCGGAGGCATAGGCCGGCATGCGCTCCGCCCGGCGGCCGCCCAGCAGCCGCCAGACCGGCGCGTTCAGCGACTTGCCCAGGATGTCCCACAGCGCGATGTCCACGCCCGCGATGGCGGAGATGGAGAGCCCGCGCCGGCCGAGCTGCGGCAGGGCATGCCCCTTGGCGATGGCGTAGCCCTCACGCGGCGTGTTGTACATCACGTCCCAGAGGCGGGTGATGTCGCGCGGGTCCTGCCCGAGCAGCAGCGGCGCGTAGTCCTGGTTGATGATGGCGGCGAGACCGGCACAGGCGGCGGCGCTGCCGACGCCCGCCTTGGCCTCGCCCCAACCCGTCAGGCCCGTATCGGTCTCCACCCGGACGATGACGGAATCAAAGGTCGGCACCCGGCCGAAATCGCTGGTGTGCTGCTGCTCATAGGGGATCGGCACACGGCACCACGTGGCCTGGACGCGCGAGATCTTCATGCGGGGCTGACCTCCGGGGCGGGATGCCCGAGGCTGGCGCGGCGCCGCAGCCCCGCCTCCCAGGCTTCCGGGTTGACGAAGTTCCGCGGCCGCTCGCCGCGCAGGATGCGGACGGTTTCCTCCGCCGCGCCGGTGCTCATGCGCGTCACCGCCTCGCGGCTCAGGCCAGCGGTGTGGGGTGTCAGCAGCACGTTGGGCAGGCTGCGGAAGGGATGATCCTCCGGCAGCGGCTGCACGGCATGCACATCCAGCGCCGCGCCGCCGATGCGCTGCGCACGCAGCGCCTCCAGCAGCGCGGCCTCGTCCACCACCGGGCCGCGCGCGAGGTTCAGCAGCCAGGCATCCGGCTTCATCCGTGCCAGCAGCGCGGCGGAGACGAGGCCGCGCGTCTCCTCCGTCAGCGGGCAGGCCAGGACGACATAGTCGCTCTCGGCGAAGAGCGTCTCCAGCGGCGCGTAGCCGATATGCTCCGGCAGCCCGGCGGCATTGCGGCGATGGCCGAGCACCCGCATGCGGAAGCCATGCGCGGCGATCTCCGCCAGCCGCTGGCCGATGGCGCCGACGCCCACGATGCCCAGCGTGCGTCCGCGCAGTTCGGATGCCGTCGCCGACTGCGCGCGGGCGGTGTTCCATCCCGCCCGCAGCAGCAGCGCCTGCATGGTCTCCACGCGGCGGGCGATGGCGAGCATCTGCGCGATGGCGAATTCGGCCACGGAATCCGCATTGGCGCCCGGCACGTTCGCCACCAGCACGCCCTGCGTGGTGCAGTCCTCCACCGGGATCATGTCCACGCCCACGCCTTGCCGGATGGCGCCGAGCAGGCGCGGCGCGCGGGCGGAAAGGTCATCCGGCAGCTTGCGCCGCACGATGACGGCCTCGGCACGGGCCAGCAGGCCGTCCAGCCCGCCCTCCCCCGCCAGTTCCACCTCATGCCCGGCCTGCCGCAGGATGGCCTCGCCCGCCGGGTCGATCGGATCGGTCAGCGCGACGAGCATGCTCAGGCCACCCGGTAGCGTTGCAGGATCTCGCGGTCGATCTCGATGCCGAGGCCCGGCCCTTCCGGCACCCGCACGATGCCGCGTCGCTGCACGATGGGCTCACGCGCCAGCTGGTCTCGCAGCGGGTTCGGCGTCTGCTCGAACTCGAGCATGGGCGGCATCGGCCGCAGGGCAGGCGGCGTATCCGGCAGGGCAGCCAGAAATTGCACCGTCGCTGCCAAGCCGATGGCCGAGCCCCAGGCATGCGGCACGCACTCCACGCCATGCGCCGAGGCCATGGCGGCGATCTTGCGGCACTCGCTGATGCCGCCGGCAGCGCAGACATCGGGCTGCACGATGTCCATCGCCTTGCGCGCAATCACGTCGCGGAAGCCCCAGCGGGTGAAGTCGTTTTCCCCACCCGCCACCGCCATGTCGAGCGCGCGCGTGACCTCCACATAGCCGTCATGGTCCTCGGGGCTGATCGGCTCCTCGAACCAGAGGAGGTCGAGTTCCTCCATCGCGCGGCCCAGGCGAATGGCCTGCGGCACGGTGAAGCAGTGGTTGGCATCCACGGCCAGCTTGATGCCGGGCCCAATTGCCTCGCGCACCGCTGCCACCCGCCGCAGGTCGAGCTTCGGGTCGCCAAGGCCGATCTTCATCTTGATCGCCCGGAAACCCTGCTCGACGTATTTCCGCGCCTCCTCCACCGCCTCCTCGACCAGCCGGTCCATGTCGATGAAATAGAGGCCGGTGGCATAGGCGGTCAGCTCGGTGCGGTGCGCGCCGCCGATCAGCTTGTGCACAGGCTTGTTCACTGCCCGGCCCATGATGTCCCACAGCGCGATGTCGATGCCCGACAGCGCGGCGATGGTCATGCCGGTCAGGCCATAGTCCTTGATGCGGTTGTAGAGGTCCTCCCAGATCACCTCGACGTCGAAGGGATCGCGGCCGATGACGCGGGAGCGGTACTGCGTCTCAATGATGCTGCGGTTCACCGCCGCGGGGCCGTAGCATTCACCCCAGCCGGTGATGCCGGCATCGGTGGAAATCTCCACGATGCAGGAGGCGCGCGTCGTGTAGAGCCAGCCCCGCGCCGAGGTGAAGGGCTGCTCCACCTTCGACTGCAAGACGTGGCAGGTCACGTCCGTGATCTTCATTCCCGTTTTCCTCCCCTGGCGCTGCCCTTATGGCGGGTCAGTCGCCGCGTGATCGTCGTTGCAACAGCTCCATCCAGTAGCTTTCGACGCCGCGCAGGTGGCTGCCCATCGCCGCCTCGGCGCGGTCCGGGTCCTGTGTGGCGATGGCGTCGCGCAGCGCGGCATGCTGGGCGTGCGAAAGCGGCGCGCGCTGGCCGTCCCCGAAGTAGTGGCGCCGTCGCGTGCGGGAGAGCAGGTAGAAGGAGTTCACCACCCGCAGGAAGACGTGGTTCCCAGCCGCCTCCACCACCGCGAGGTGGAAGGCCGCGTCCTGGTCGGCCAGGTTCTCGCCCGCGGCGATGACGCGCGCGCTTTCCGCCAGCACTTGGTCGATCCGTGCCAGGTCGGCGTCGCTCCGTCGCTCGGCGGCAAGGCGAACGGCCTGAAGCTCCAGGATGCGGCGCAGTTCCACCACCTCCCGCACCTCTGTCTCGGTCAACGGGATGCCGACCTCCGCCTGCAGCACGATGGCATCGAGGCTTCCCTGCTTGTCCACGGCACGGAGGTAGATGCCGGAATTCGGCCGCCGCTCGACCATGCGCAGTGTCTCCAGCACCGCGATGGCCTCGCGCAGCGCGCCGCGACTGACGCCGAAGCGCTCCGCCAACTCCCGCTCGGAGGGCAGGCGATCCCCCGGCTCAAGGCGGCGATGCGCGATGAAGGGCAGCAGGCGGCCGATCAGGCTGGTGCGCTCGTCCATGGGCTGGGCGGCAATTCCCTCTCCGGTGGAGGGCGGGACAAGTTCCGGCGGTTTGCCCGGCATGACGGTCTGGACGCTCTCTCAAATTGGCCTTACCGAATTGGTAGGACCAATCTGGTCCAGCCACAAGGAAAAGTTCGGCAGGGAGAGCGGATGATGATCGTCGAGGAGCGGATCTACACGCTGCGGGCTGGGGAAGCCGGCGCCTATCTGGCGGCCTATGAGCAGGAAGGGCTGGCCATCCAGCAGCCGATCCTGGGGCGGATGGTCGGCTACTACGCCACCGAGTTCGGCCCGCTGAACCAGGTGATCCACCTCTGGGCCTACGAAAGCCTGCAGGAACGTGGCGAGCGGCGCGCGCGCCTGCTCGCCGATCCGGCCTGGAAGGCCTATGCGGCCAAGGTGCGGCCGATGGTGCTTACCCAGGAGAACAAGTTGCTCACGCCCGCGTCCTTCATGCAGGTCCGCTGGCAGCACGCCTAGTCGCGTGCGGGCGGCTCTGCCTTCCCTGGCTTAGCGCGGAGCCCGTCCATCAGCAGTTCGACAATGCGCCCGGCGCGGCGCCGCCAGTCCGGCCCGGCCGGAACGGCGTAGATCCCGCCCAGGGCATGCAGGATATCCTCCGGCTCGGCGTCGGCCCGGATGCTTCCCTGCGCGACGGCGGCGGCGAGCAACCGCGTCACGGTGCTGGGGAAGCCGCTCTGCACCGCCGCCAGAAGGTCGGGCCGAGCCTGGAACAGCTGATGCAGGCTGTCGCCGAGCCCCCGCTTGGTAACGAAATAGTCCAGGCAGCGCTGCAGCCACTGTGCCAGTGCCTCGTCGGGCGGCAGGCGGGCGGCGAGATCGTCAGCGGCGGCCAGCAGGGCCGTATGCTCCTCGCGGTAAAGGGCCTCCACCAGCGCCTCGCGGGTCGGAAAATGCCGGTACAACGTTCCTATGCCGAGGCCGGCCCGGCGTGCCACAGCCTCCATCGAGGCCGTCATGCCCTGCTCGGCGATCAGGTCCCGGGCCGCCGCCAGCAGACGCTCGCGGTTCCGCTTCGCATCGGCCCGCTTGCGCGGTGCCCGATCACATTCTTCAGCCGCCGACATGCCTCACCCTTGACCCGGCCCGTCGGGACCTTAGTTTGAGAAACGGAGGGACCCTCCGCTTATTTCTCCAAGGCGCAGTATCCGACCAATGGGAGCCGTTGTCATGCCCCTTCCCCGCCCCCAGGACGCGCCGCCATGCCGTCCATGACTGCCCCCCTGACGCTTTCCGTCAACGGCCAGGACCATGTGTTCGAGGCCGAGGACCGTACTACCCTGCTCGACGCACTGCGGGAGCAGCTCCACCTCACCGGCACCAAGAAGGGATGCGACCAGGGCCAGTGTGGCGCCTGCACCGTGCATCTCGACGGCGAGCGGGTGCTGGCCTGCCTGACCCTGGCACGCCAGGCCGAGGGCTGCGCCGTCACCACCATCGAGGGCCTGGCCGGACCTGACGGCACGCTGCACGCGGTGCAGGCGGCCTTCCTGGAGGAGGATGCCTTCCAGTGCGGCTTCTGCACGCCAGGGCAGATCATGTCCGCCGTCGCCTGCATCCGGGAGGGCCATGCGGGATCGGAGGATGCGATCCGCGAGTACATGTCCGGAAATCTCTGCCGCTGCGGTGCCTATCCGAACATCGTCGCCGCCGTGCGCCGGGCCGCGGAGGTGCTGGCATGAAGGCTTTCTCCTATCAACGCGCCGCGAGCCTTGCGGCCGCGCGCCAACAGGCCGCCACCACCGGCGCCGCCATCCTGGCCGGCGGCACCACCCTGCTCGATCTGGCGAAGTGCCAGGTGGCGCGGCCGGAACAGGTAATCGACATTACCCGCCTGCCGGGCCTGGACGAGATCACCCTCGATGCGCAGGGCCTGCGCATCGGCGCGCTGGCACGGATGGCGCGCGTGGCGGAAGATAGCGGCGTGCGCGCGGCCTTCCCGGCCGTGGCGCAGGCGCTCTCGCTTTCCGCCTCCGCGCAGATCCGCAACATGGCGACGATCGGGGGCAACCTGCTGCAGCGCACGCGCTGCGCCTATTTCCGCGACCCCGCCAGCTTCCCCGCCTGCAATCGCCGCGCGCCCGGCAGCGGCTGCACGGCCATGAACGGCGTCACCGCCAACCATGCATTGCTGGGCACCAGCGAGTCCTGCATCGCCACCTATCCCGGCGACCTCGCGGTGGCCCTCGTCGCACTCGACGGCACCATCCATCTCGGCGAGCGGCAGGTGGCGGCACCCGAGTTCTTCCTGCCGCCCGGCGATACGCCCGAGCGCGAGTTTGCCATCGCGCCGGACGAGATCATCACCGCCGTCACCCTGCCCACCAGCCGGGCGGCACGGCGCTCGGTTTACCTGAAGCTGCGTGACCGCGCGTCCTACGAGTTTGCCACCGTCAGCGTGGCGGCCGCGCTGGAACTGGATGCGGAGTGCCGGATCGCCGTCCTGCGCGTGGCGCTCGGCGGCGTCGCCACCATCCCCTGGCGGGCCCGCGCCGTGGAGGCGGCGCTGACCGGCCGGGAGCCAACACCTGAAGCGCTCCGCGAGGCGAGCCTGCTGGCCATGCAGGGCGCCACTCCCCGGCCCGACAATCGACACAAGCTGGAGCTGGCGCCGCGCATGGTCGTCCGTGCCATCGAAACGCTGCTGTGGGGAGAACCCGCATGACGCCCCTCGACACCACCCCCCGGCGGGGCGATGCCGGCGACGGCATCGGTGCCCGCCTGCCGCGCATCGACGGCTTCGCCAAGGTCCGCGGCCAGGCCAACTATGCCCTCGACCATCCGGTGGAGGGCGTGGCGCATGCGGTGATCGTGCAGTCCACCATTCCCGCCGGCCGGGTGCGCACGATCGACACAAGCGCCGCCAGCGCCGCCCCCGGCGTGCTGCTGTTGCTGACGCCGGATAATACGCCGCCACTGCATGCCGCCTCCAGCTGGACCGGCGAGCCACCGACACAGTCCGAATACCGCCCGCTGGAGCACAGCATCCGCTACACCGGCCAGCAGATTGCCGCCGTGGTGGCGGAGACGCTGGAACAGGCGACCGAGGCCGCCGCGCTGCTGCGCGTGGAGTATGACACTGAGCCGGCCGTCGTGGACCTCGACGACCCCGCTGCCGGCGACGGCAACCCCTTGCCGCCGCTCGCCATCGAGCGCGGCGACGCGGCAACGGCCTTCGCCGGGGCGCCGGTGCGGCTCGCCGCCGAGTACCGCACCCCGCGCGAGTACCAGATGCCCATGGAGCCGCACGGGCTGATCGCCCGCTGGGAGGGCGACGCGCTCACCCTCTGGGAGCACAGCCAATGGCTGGATGGCATGGCGCGCACCTATGCCGAGTGGTTCGGCATTCCCTTCGAGAAGGTGCGGCTGGTCTCGCCTTATATCGGCGGCGGCTTCGGCTCCAAGGCGATGGCGCTGGCGCATGGCGCGATCGCTGCGCTCGCCGCACGGCAACTTGGGCGCCCGGTGAAGCTGGCCCTCACCCGCCCGCAGACCTTCACCGCTTTCGGTGGTCGCCCGGCGACGCGGCAGGTGCTCGAACTCGGTGCGACCGAGGCGGGCCGGCTGCTGGTGATCCGCCAGCGCGGCGCCAACGAGACCTCGGTGGACGGGGCCTGGGTGGAGCCGCTGAACGCCGTCACGTCGCTGATGTATGACGTGCCGAACCTCAGCAGCCAGCAGCGTCTGGTACCGGTGAACACGGTGCTGCCCTTCGCCAAGCGCGCGCCTGGCGCCAACCCCTCCGCCTTCGCGCTGGAATGCGCGATGGACGAGCTGGCCTATGCGGTCGGCGCCGACCCGGTCGCCCTGCGGCTGCTGAACTATGCCGAGCAGGACCCGCAGGCCGGCAAGCCCTGGTCCACGCGCCGGCTGCGGGAGGCCTTCGCCGCCGGCGCCGAGGCCTTCGGCTGGAGTGGCCGCAGCATGGCGCCCGGCTCCATGCGGGAGGGGCCGCTGCTGATCGGCTGGGGCATGGCTGCCGGCACCTTCCCCGTGCATCGCAGCCCGGCAGAGGCCATGGTGCGCATCCTGGCCGACGGCAGCATCGAGGTGGCCAGCAGCACCAGCGACATGGGCACCGGCGCCTATACCATCCTGGCGCAAACGGCCGCGGCCGTCTTCGGCGTGCCGGTTGCGCGGGTGCGGGTGCGGCTCGGCGATTCCAGCCTGCCGCGCGCGCCTGTCGCCGGCGGCTCGCAGATGGCCGGCTTGATGACCGGAGCGGTGGACAAGGCCGCCCGCGCGGCGCGGGACGAGCTAATCGGCCTGGCGCTGAACGATCCACGTTCGCCGCTGCGGGGCATGGCGAACACGCTGGAGGTGGAGAACGGCCAGCTCGTGCCACCACGTGGCGAGGCGCCGCCGCTGCCCATTGCCGCCCTGCTGGAAGCAACCGGGCGCGACAGGATCGAGGCGCTGCGGGACACGCTGGCGGAGAACGGCCTTACCCGGGAAGACCGCTATCGCGCCTTCACGACGATCTCCAGCATGCGCCCGCCGACCGATGGCGACTACTCCATGCACAGCTGGTGCGCGCATTTCGTCGAGGTGGCGGTGGACAAGTCCCTGTGCAGCATCCGCCTGCGCCGCATCGTCACCGCCTTCGATGCCGGGCGGCTCTACAACCCGCAGCTGGCGGAGAGCCAGATCAAGGGCGGCATCATCATGGGGATCGGGCAGGCGCTGCTGGAAGGCGGCGTGATCGACCCGCGCCAGGCGCGGGTGCTGAACAACAACCTGGCCGACTACCTTCTGCCGACCAATGCCGACGTGCCGCCGATCGAGGTGATCTCGGTGGGCGAACCCGACCCGCACGCCTCGCCGCTGGGCGGCAAGGGCGTGGGGGAGCTGGGCATCGTCGGCGTGGCCTCGGCCATCGCCAATGCGGTGTTCCACGCCACCGGCAAGCGAGTGCGCGAACTGCCGATCACGCTCGCCGACCTCGTCTGAGGTCGGCAAAGCGAAGCGGCGGGTTTGGGGAGGCAGCGGCCTCCCCGCTCATTCCTCCAGCACCGCGCGGGCTGCCTGCAACCCGTGCACCAGCCGGTTGCAGGCACGCACCGCCGCCACTCCGAGAAACCGCGCCTCATCCGATCCTGCGGGCGCCTGTACCCAGGCCCGCAGCGGGCGCAGGAGCGGCCAGGCCGGCAGCGGCAGCGCCGGATCGTGCACGAACCGGTCGCCCTCGGTCATGTGCAGGGGAACGAGGGCGCGGCAGGCCTGCATCACCGCGCGGTCGGACTTCGGCGCAGGCGTAGCCGCCAGCGCCTCCGCCGCTGCGAGAGCGCGCGCCATATGCGGCGCGGCGGGGCCTTCCGCAGACAGGCCGCGCAACTCCTCAGCCAGCGCCGCCGCCGTGGCAGCCGGGTTCAGCGGCAGCACCGGCTCGGTCAGCAGGCGCCACAGCGTATGCACGAAGACGCGCGTGTCGCGCACCAGGAAGGTTTCGTCGATCTTGTCGATCAGGTCGTGCGGGGTGTGCCACCACCAGCCCAGCGCGTTGCGCATGGTGGGCGGGCCGAAGGTCGGCGTGCCCGGCACCTGCGTGCTCAGGCCACCGAACATCGAGGGAATGCCGACGCCCCAGAAGGACTGGTCGCTGCTGCGCGAGGGCCGCTTGCCCTTGTAGTGCTGCCCGGTCTCCGCGGCGATGGTGTCCGCGGCCAGCGCGACCAGTTCCGGCGTCACGCTGGTCTCGGTCAGCACGGTGGCGCCGATGCCGCCGGTCGAATCCACGTTCACATGTGCGGCGCAGCGGCGGTCCAGGTCCTCCCAGTGCGTGTCGGTATACCAGGCGGAGCCGGAATAGCGGCCATGCGAATGGCCGGACCAGAAGCACAGCCGCAACCCACGCCGCCAATCGCCCTGCCGCTCCGCCAGCACACGTGCCGCTTCCAGCATGGTGGCGTTGGCGGAGCCGTTGTCCATCACGCCCTCGTACCAGGTGTCGTGATGGCCGGAGAACAGGATGAAGGGCGCATCTGCGCCGCCCTGCCCGTCCAGTTCCGCCTCCAGCAGCGGGGTCTGCCGCCAGCCCGTATCCACCTCCGAATGCAGCACGGCTTCCAGCGTCTCCCGGGCGGCAAGCCGTGCGCGGAGCGCCTGGCCCTCCTCCTGCGAGATGGTGCAGACCACCGTCTTCGGCAGTTCCGGCAAGGTGGTGTCGGAGGGACTGCCCCAGACAGGGGAGATGCACATCTCGTGCAGGTGCTGCTGCGGGCTGATATGCAACTGCCCCGCCGCACCGGCGGCGGAGGCCAGCGCCGCGACGGCCGGGCTCGCAATGCCCTCCACCAGCAGGATGCAGCCCTTCACGTCGCGGCCCGCGAAGTCGGCGGCGGTGCCGCGGCCGAGATCGAGCAGCGGACCGCGCAGCCCACCCTCCGGCGAGGGCCGCGAGAAGGAGTGGGTGATGGCTTTCAGCGGCTTGCCCGCGACCTCCACCCGCGCCGGGCCAGGCAGGCTGATATAGGCGTCGTGCATCAGCAGGCGCGTGCGATAGCCGAAGCCATCAAGCTGCGCCTTCAGGTAGCGGAAGCTCTCCAGCTCCTCCGGCGTGCCGGAGAGCTTCACGCGGCGGGCGAATTCCTGCACGTGGCGCATCAGCGCCGGGCCGGTGACGGCTCCCTTCAGGGCGGTGACGGCCTCGCTCATGCCACGGCCTCCCGCACCATGCGTGTTGCCGCACGCATCGCCGCGACATATCGGTTCTGGCCACGCATCAGCTCCACTCCGCCGCTGCGGCGCAGTGCCTCCGGCAGTTTCGGCAACTCGGCCGCGATGGCCAGCGTCGGCAGGGGCGGCACGGTGTAGGCGGGATCATGGCGGAAGCGCGGCTCCCGCGTCGCGTTGACCGGCACGAGGATGCGCGCCAAGCCCAGGATCGCCGCATTGCGCGCAGCGGGCGCGGCGTGCGCCAGCTTCTCCACGGCTGACCGCAGCGCCTCCGTCTCGGCGCGCGCGGCCGAGAGGTCGGCCATGCCTTCGGAGACATCCTCGTACTTGGCGATGGTGGCGAGGAACTCGTCGCAGGTGGCGAGCCAGTCGAAGGGCAGCACCTCCGCATTGGCGACGCGCAGCACCGAGAGCAGGTAGATGCGGATGTCGGTCAGCAGGATGTCGCGGTCGGCGATCTCGATGGTGTCGTTCTCGGTGTGCCAGGCAATGTTGGCGCCGCAACCGGAGACGTCATAGTAGCCCTTCTCCTTCCGCAGGTGCTCCGGCATGGTGGAGGAGAGCATGAAGAAGCTGGGCAGCCCGATATTGTTGAAGGAGTAGTCGCCGGCCTGCGGTGGGCGCAGCGTCTTCACCTCGGCACCGGGCACGATGTCCAGGATGGCCTGCGTGGCCAGCTTGGCGCTCTCGGTGAAGGCGCGCGTGTCGTGATAGCTGGTCGCCCAGCGGCAGCCCGGGCTGTCGCAGTTGATCTGCACCACGCAGTTCTCGTCGAGATCCACCGCGAAGCGGTCGGCGAACCAGGTGGAGCCGGCATAGCGGCCGGTGGAGTGCCCCGGCCACCAGGCGATCTTCACCGATCGGCGCAGGTCGGCGCGGCCGTTCCACAGCACGCGCGCCAGCTCCAGCAGTGTGGCGTCACCCGTGGCGTTGTCGCCGACGCCCACATCCCAGCTGTCGTAGTGGCCATGCACCAGGGCAAACTTCTCGGGCTCGACACTGCCGGGGATGGTCACCACCGGGATCTTCTGCGGGAACCAGCCCTCCAGCATCTCGGTGAAGATCGTGCCCTCACCACCCTGCTCGGCCAGCGCCATCAGTTCCTGGCCATCGGGATTGTTGACGGCAACCACAGGGATCTTCGGCTTGCGCGGCAGGTCGGCCAGGTCCGGGCTGCCCCAGATGGTGGTGCAGGTGCCCCAATGAATGTCCACGCCGGGGTTGACGGCAATGAGGCCGACGCCACCCCATTCCTCGATCAGCGAGGTCAGCGCCGGGTTGCCGAAGCCGGACATGACGACGATGTTGCCCGCGACCAATGCGCGCACTTCCTCGATGGAGCGGATGCTGCCGCCGAAAAGGGTGGCAATGTCGCGGTTGTAGCTGCGCAGCGCCTTCGGGTTGGCCTGCAGCTTCACGAGCTTGGCCCGGCGCCCCTGCGGCACCGGCAGCGAAGAAGAGGGCGGCTTGGCCCGATAGGTCTTGCCACCCGCCTGAACGGAGGCGGAGAGTGGCACGGAGAGGCAGATCTCCGGCTGGTGCACCTCGACCGGAACGCCAAGGGCGGTCAGCCGACTGACGATGACGTCGGCGGCGGCGTTGACGTCCTCGGGCCGCCAGCGCGGCATGGTGGAGAAGGTCTCCACCAGACTCCAGGGATGATCGAGACTGACGGCCTCAAGGAACCGGCCTTCGAGATCAGTGATGGGCACCCTTGGCACTCCCTTACCCCGTTACGGCAGTCGAACCGATGTTTCTCCGGTTCATTGCGACCGTCAACCTCTTGCGAGAAGAAAACATTCCATTTTGCTTTTTCTTTAGGCTCATGGCGACCATAGGCGCGTTCCTCCCTGCCATTGGGCGCGAAAGACCATTTCAATGCCGCTTTTTAGGGCAAAAACTGCGAACGGGGAGTTGAGTGCGGACGAAACACCGGTTTAGGCTTCGGCAAGACCGGGCGCGGAAGCGTGCCCTTCATCCTGGAGAATGCCGCCGTGACCGCCACCACGCTCTCGCGCCGTGCCCTGCTCGCCAGCTCCGCGCTTTCAATGCTTCCCGCGCTCGCCCCCAACACCGCCCAGGCCGCCACGCCCGGCGACAAGATCCGCAAGCTCACCCTGCTCTCCGCAGCGCAGGCAAGCGACCCGCAGGAGTTCCAGGCGGCGCAGCTGATCGCGCAGTCCTGGCGTCAGCTCGGCCTGGATGTCGAGGTGCGCGGCCTGCCGCGGCCGCAGCTCTCCGACGTCGTCTGGAACAACCGCACCAAATGGGACATGACCATGTGGCGCATGATCGGCCGGCCAGAGCGCAGCGATCCGGACGAGTTCACCTTCAACCTCTACAATCCCGCGACGATCGAGACCGGTTACAATTTCATCGCCTACAACAACCCCGATTTCCAGCAGATCGCCCAGGCGCAGCGCGCGGAGACTGACCAGGAAAAGCGGCGCGAACTGCTCTACGAGGCGCAGGACGTCATCAACCGCGACCAGCCCTACCTCTTCCTGGTCTATCCGAAGAACGTGCTGGCCTATGACAAGAGCGTCTGGAAGCCGGAGAGCGTAGTAGAGCAGAGCGGCATCGGCATCCGCTGCTTCTGGACCTTCCTGCGCGCCGAGCCCGCTGGCGCCAAGCGCGACATGATCTGCAACGCCGCCGAGTCGATGATCGCCATCAACCCGCTCTACATCAGCGGCGCGATCGACAGCTGGGTGACGGAGTTGATCTGGGACCGCCTCATGCGCGTCGGTCCCGACGGCCTGCCGCAGCCCTGGGCGGCGGAGAAGATCACGCAGGTCGATCCCACCACCGTCGACGTGGTGCTGCGCGCCGGCCAGAAATGGCATGATGGCAAGCCGGTGACGGTGGAGGACGTGGTCTTCTCCTTCGAGGCGCCGGCGACGAGCGACAAGTCACCGATGTACAAGCCCTTCGTGGCCAACATCGCCTCGGTCAAGGCGACCGACGACCGGACCGTCCGCTTCGTGCTGAAGACGCCGAGCGCCGCCTTCGCTACCTCCACCCTGGCCAAGATCAACCTCGTCCCGAAGCATGTCTGGGAGCCGATCCTGAAGGGGCTGGAAGGCAAGCCGGAGAATGCCGAGACGGTGCAGGAGGAGCAGCCGGTCGGCTCCGGCCCCTTCAAGGTTGCCCGCTTCAAGCTGAACGAGGAGATCGTATTGGAGGCCAATCCCAGCCACTGGGAGAAGCCGAAGATGGACCGCTGGATCCTGCGGATCATCACCAACACCGGCGCGGCGCTCGGCATGCTGCCCCGCGGCGAGATCAACTTCCTGTCCGACTACCGCGGCGACCCGAAGCTGCTCACCGACATGGCCAAGAGCAACCCGAATGTCGAAGTGGTGGCGACCACCGACATGGGCTTCCGCTTCGTCGCCCCGAACGAGCGGCGCCAGCCCTTCGACGATGCGCGCTTCCGCCGCGCCCTCTCGCTTGCCATCAACCGCCAGCTCATGGCCGCCGCGGCGTGGAACGGCTTCGCCACCCCCGCCAACTCCTTCGTCTCGCCCGCCCTCCCCTACTGGAGCAAGCCCGGCATCAACGACCTCAAGGCGGACATGTCCGAGGCCAAGAAGATCCTGGAGGATGCCGGCTATGTCGTCGTGCGCGGCAAGCTGCACTACCCCGAGGGCGTGAAGGAAACCCTGGACGCCTCCTGAGGCCAGCGCCATGCCCTACCTGATCCGGCGCCTGCTGCACATGCTGTTCGTGCTGTGGGCCGTGGCAACCATCGTCTTCCTGATGTTCCGGTTGATGCCGGGCGACCCGAGTGCCGCCTTCATCGACCCGACCTTCACCGTGGAACAGCAGCAGGCGGTCCGCGCCCAGTTCGGTCTCGACCGCCCCTTGTCCGAGCAGTACCTGATCTATCTGGGCAATCTGGCGCGGGGCGAGTTCGGCCTCTCCTTCCGCCAACGCCAGCCGGTGCTCGGCATGGTGCTCGACGTGCTGCCGAACACGCTGCTGCTGACGCTGACGGCGCTGCTCATCGCCTATGCTTTCGGCACGCTGCTCGGCGCGGTGATGGCCTGGAAGCGCGGTGGGCGGTTCGAGGCGATCAGCGTGCCGCTGGTGCTGACGACGCGCGCGGCGCCGGAATTCTGGGTGGGCATGGTGATGCTGGCCATCTTCGCCTTCGGCCTGGGCTGGCTGCCTTCCGGCGGCGCCAATGTGGCCGGGGCGCAGTATGCCTCCGAGTGGGACCGCATTCTCTCCTTCGACTATCTCCGCCACCTGGCGCTGCCGGCGCTCACCCTGGCAATCTACCTGCAGGGCCTGCCGGCACTGCTGATGCGCTCCTCCATGCTGGAGGTGATGCGGGAGGAGTTCGTCACCATGGCCCGGATGAAGGGGCTTTCCGAACGCACCATCATGCTGCGGCACGCGGCGCGCAATGCGTTGCTGCCGCTGGTCACCGCCTTCGCGCTGGGCTTTGGCCAGTCGGTCGGCGGCAATGTGGTGGTGGAGAACGTGTTCAGCTGGCCTGGCCTCGGCCGCCTGCTGGCCGACGCGATCGCCAACAGCGACTACCCGCTGGCGCAATGCGCCTTCCTGCTGATCGCCTTCGTGCTGGTGCTGATGAACTTCCTCGCCGACCTGCTCTACGGCCTGCTGGACCCGCGGGTGGCCCATGGACGTGGCTGAAGCCCGCGCGGCGCCGGCCGCGCCTGCCCTCCCCACGTCCCGCCGCCCCGGCGCCTGGTCCGCCTTCGCGCGGCACCTGCTGTACGACCCCTATGCGCTCATCGGCATCTCCATCTATGTGGCCTTCGTGATCGTCGGCCTCTCCGCCGAGTGGCTGGCGCCCTATGACCCGATGGAGATCCTGTTCACGCCGGATGGTGGCCTCGCCGCCTCGCTGCCGCCGGGCGCGGATCACTGGCTCGGTACCACCAATCTTGGCCGCGACATCTTCTCGCAGCTCGTGATGGGCACGCGCCCCTCCCTGGTCGTCGGCCTCTCGGCGGCCGTCGCGGTGGCGAGCATCGGCACCGTGGTGGGCCTGCTGGCCGGCTATTTCGGCGGCATGGTGGACCAGGCGCTGATGCGCCTCACCGACATCGTGCTCGGCCTGCCCTTCCTGCCCTTCGTCATCGTCGTCACGGCGCTGCTGGGGCCGGACCTGCAGAACATCGTGCTGGCCGTCGCCATCATGCTTTGGCCGAACGCCGCGCGCGTCATCCGCAGCCAGGTGCTGACGCTCTCCCAACGGCAGTTCGTCGAGGCCGCTCGCGTCACCGGCGCCGGCGAGTGGCGCATCCTCTTCGTGCATGTGGCGCCGAGCGTGCTGCCCTTCTCGGCGCTCTATGGCGCCTTTGCCGTGGGCTGGGCCATCCTCACCCAGGCCAGCATCGCCTTCCTCGGCTTTGGCGACAGCTCCGCCATCTCCTGGGGCACCATGTTGCAGGACGCCTATGCCTCGCAGGCGCTCGATCGTGGACAGTTCTTCTGGTTCATGCCGGCCGGGCTCTGCATCGTCCTGGTGGTGCTGGCGGGCTTCCTGGTGAGCCGTGGCTACGAGGAACTGCTCTTCCCCAAGCTGAGGGACGACAAGTGACGGAACTGCTCGCGGTGCGCGACCTCGCCGTCGCCTATGCCAATGGCGCGATCCACGCGGTGGACGGCGCCAACCTCACCCTTCGGCGCGGTGGCATGCTCGGCCTCGTCGGCGAGTCCGGTTGCGGCAAGACCACGCTGGCGCGCGCGCTGATGGGCGTGCTGCCCGGCGGCGCCCGTATCACCCGCGGCGAGGCACGCCTGGATGGCACTGACCTCGTGGCCCTCTCCCCGTCCGAGCGCCGAGCGCGGCTATGGCGCGACCTCGCTTTCGTGCCGCAGACGGCAATGAGCGCGCTCGATCCCGTCTATCGCCTGCGCGACCAGATGCGCGAGGTGCTGTGCGACCGCGGTGGCCTCTCCCGCGCTGCGGCCGATGCGCGTGCCGCCGAGCTCTTCGAGGCGGTCGGGCTGCACCCGCGGCGGCTGGCGGACTATCCGCACCAGTTCAGTGGCGGCATGCGCCAGCGCGCCGCCATCGCCCTGGCGCTGGCGCTGAAGCCCAAGCTCGTCATCGCCGACGAGCCGGTGACGGCGCTCGACGTCATCGTGCAGCGGCAGGTGCTCGACACCTTCCGCAGCCTGAGCACGGAGCTTGGCCTTTCCGCCATCATCGTCACGCATGATATCAGCGTCGTCGCCTATCTCTGCGACCAGGTGGCGGTGATGTATGCCGGGCGCGTGGTCGAGCACGGTCCGACCCATGCGGTGCTGGAGCATCCCTCCCACCCCTACACCATGGGCCTGATGAACGCCTTCCCCGACCTGGAAAGCGACGAGGCCGTGCTGGCGCCGATCGAAGGCTCCCCGCCGCCGCTCTCTGACCCGCCGCCTGGCTGCCGCTTTGCCCCCCGCTGCCCCTTCGCCGAAGCCGTCTGCACGCACGAAGTGCCGCCGGCGGTCTCCCTGGCGCCGGAGCACTGGTCCGCCTGCCATCGCGCACCGGAGGCGGCGATGTTGCGGCAGCGGGCGCGCGACCCGCTCACCTGGCGCGGCGTCGCGGAGGCCGCGGCATGAGCGCCGCCCTGGAGCAGCCGCTGGTCGCCGCCTATGGGCTGGCCAAGCACTATCCCACCGGCCGCAGCCTGCGGCAGGCGCTGCGCGGTGAGCGGCCCGTGCTCCGGGCGGTGGATGGCGTGGACCTCACCCTGTGTCGTGGCGAGAGCGTCGGGCTGGTCGGCGAGTCTGGCAGCGGCAAGACCACCATCGGCCGCCTGCTGCTGAAGCTCACCGATCCCAGCGCCGGCCAGGTGGCCTTCGAGGGCGAGGATCTCGGACGCCTCAACCGCGCTGCAACGCTGCGCTTCCGCCAGCGCGCGCAGCTCGTCTTCCAGAATCCCTTCGATGCGCTGAACCCGCGCTTCAGCATCGGCCGCACCCTGGCCGAGCCGCTCTCCAACACCGGCGTCCCGAAGGCGGAGCATGAGGCGCGCGTGGCGGAGAGCCTGCGCCGCGTGCATCTTGGCGACCCCGCGCGAGTTCTGGAGCGGATGCCGCACCAGCTTTCCGGCGGGCAATTGCAGCGCGTCGTCCTGGCGCGCGCCCTGGTGCTGCGGCCGCGCTTCCTGGTGGCCGACGAGCCGGTCTCGATGCTCGACGTCTCCGTCCGCGCCGGCATCCTCAACCTGCTGCGCGAGCTGCGTGACACGCTGGGGCTGACGACCCTGGCCATTTCCCATGACCTCACCCTGGTCCGCTATGTTTGCGAGCGGACGCTGGTGATGTATCTGGGCAAGGTGGTGGAGGACGGACCAACCGCGCAGGTCATCGCTAGGCCCGCGCACCCGTACACCCGCGCGCTGATCCGCGCGGTGCCGCGCCCGCATGTGGACCAGCCACGGGACGCGCTGCCGCTGCATGGCGCGCTCGGCGATGCCGCCAGCCTCGCGACCGGCTGCCGCCTGCGTAACCGCTGCCCGCATGCCTTCGACCGCTGCACCGCCGAAACTCCAGCCCTCACGGAGATTGCTCCCGGTCACCGCGCGGCCTGTCACCTGCACACGAGCTGATGCCGAATCAAAAGAATGAACGAGCCGAGGATGACGCCATGGACTATACGATCGCGGCGGTGGACCGCGCCCTGGCTCTGCTGGAGGCGGTGGCCGACCATCCCGGCACCGGACTGAGCGAGCTGGCACGGCTGACCGGCAGCACCAAGTCGCTGGCCTTCCGCATGGCCTCCACGCTGGAGGCGCGCGGCTACCTGCTGAAGGACGAGGAGACGCGCGGCTACACCCTTGGCCACAAGCCTTTGCTGCTGGCCGAGAAGATGCAGCACCAGCTGCCGCTGCTGCGCGTCGCCAACCCCGTGCTGGACGACCTGGTGGCGCGCACGCGGGAGAATGTCTCGTTGCTGGTGCGGGACGGGCTGCAATCCGTCTGCGTCGGCATTCGTCAGTCCCCGCAGCCGATCCGCCTCTATGCCGAACTGGGGCGGCAGGGGCCGCTGCATGTCGGCGGCGGGCCGAAGCTGCTGCTGGCCTTCGCGCCGGAGGAGGTGCAGGCCGCAGTCGCCGCCGGACCGCTGGAGCGCTTCACGCCAGAGACCATCACCGATGGCGAGCGGCTGCGCGACGTGCTCGAGCGTATCCGCGCCCAAGGCTACAATGTCAGCCATGGCGACCAGGATGCCGGCGCCTTCTCCATCGCCGCGCCGGTGCGCGACCACCTGGGCCGCGTCATCGCTTCGCTTTCCGTCGCCGGGCCGCAATCGCGGCTGACCGACGATCTGGAGCGCCTTTATGTCCGCATGCTGCTGAACACCGCCGGCGAGGTTTCCGCTCGCCTGGGCTGGCGCGAGGCCGCCGCATGATTCCCTTCCCTGACCGGAGCACGCACCGATGAGCCACGCCAACACCCCGCCCTTCGTGGCCGAGGCGCTGCTGGAGGAGATCCGCGCCTGGGTCGAGATCGAGAGCCCGACCACGGACGCCGCGGCCGTGGACCGCATGATGGACAAGGCCGCCGTCGATGCAGAAGCTGCCGGTGGCCGCATTACCCGCATTCCCGGCCGTGACGGCTATGGCGGCCATCTCCTGGTCAGCTCGCCCTGGGGCGAGGAGGACGAGCCCGGCATCCTGGTGCTCAGCCATCTCGACACGGTGCATGCCGTCGGCACACTGGACGGTCCGCTGCCCTACAGGGTGGAGGGTGACAGCGCCTTCGGCCCGGGCATCTGCGACATGAAGGGCGGCGCGTTGATCGCGCTGGCGGCGCTGCGGCACCTGATCCAGAGCGGCCAGCGCACGCCGCTGCCGGTACGCCACCTCTTCGTCTCCGACGAGGAGGTCGGGAGCCACACCTCGCGCGAGTACATCGAACGGGAGGCCCGGCGCGCCCGCTACGTGCTGGTGACGGAGCCGGCGCGCGAGGGCGGCCGCATCGTCACCGCGCGCAAGGGCACCGCACGCTTCGACCTGAAGATCCGCGGCCAGGCCGCGCATTCCGGCGCACGTCACGAGGACGGGCGCAGCGCGGTGAAGGAGCTGGCCCGGCAGATCCTCGACCTGGAGGCGATGACCGACTACGCGACCGGTGTCACGGTCAATGTCGGCCATATCGGCGGCGGCACCCGCGCCAATGTCGTGGCCGACTATGCCTGGGCAGAAATCGACATGCGCGTGCCGAACCAGGAGATCGGCAACCCCGCCATCGAGCGCGTGCTGGCCGTCAAGGCCTATGACCCCGACGTGACGCTGGAGATGACCGGCGGCCTCAATCGGCCGGGTTACGAGAAGGGGGACGCCATCGCCCAGCTCTTCGAGCATGCGCGCGGCCTCGCCGCCGAGATCGGTTTCGAGCTGCAGGACCTGAAGACCGGTGGCGGCTCCGACGGCAACTTCACCGCAGCCCTTGGCGTGCCGACGCTGGACGGCCTCGGCGTGGACGGCAAGGGCGGCCATACCCATTACGAGCAGATCTACGTCTCCTCCCTGGTGCCGCGCGCGCGGCTGCTGCTGCGGCTGATGGAGACGCTCGCGTGACCGACTTCGCCCCGCCGGCACGGCTCTGCGATCCGGTCACGCTGGAGATCGTGCGCGGCGCCATCCGCGCCGCCCAGGCGGAGATGGAGGCGCTGATCGAGCGCACCGCCATGTCCGCCTTCATCCGCGAGAAGAAGGACTTCTACACCGCCCTCTTCGACGCGGAGGGCGTCATGGCGGTGGGCTCCAACGTGCCGGTCTTCGGCGATATCTGCGGCCCCGTCTTCCGCAAGTTCGCGCCGGACAGCATGCAGCCCGGCGACCTCTACTGGTACAACGATTGCTACGGCTCGCGCGGTGCGGTCAGCCATTCCAACGACCAGGTCTTCCTGGCGCCGGTCTTCCACGAGGGCCGGCGCGTCGCCTTCGTCATGGGCTGGGCGCATTTCGCCGATATCGGCGGCCTGCGCCCCGGCTCCATCTCGCCCGACGCCACCGACATCTTCCAGGAGGGCATCATCGTGCCGCCGACGAGGCTGATCGCGGCCGGCACGATCAACGAGGCGGCGCTCGACATCTTCTACCGCAACTCCCGCTTCCCGCGCGCGGCGCAGGGCGACACGCGGGCGCTGATGGCCAGCGTGGAGCTGGGCGTTGCCCGCATGGCGGAGATCGCCGGCCGCTTCGGCGCCGAGGTGCTGGCCGATGCGCTGCGCCAGCTCTTCGAGCGCACGCGCGAGACGGTGCGCGACCGGCTGAGGCAGACCTTCCCCGTCGGCACCTGGCGCTTCACCGACCGCATCGACGGCGATGGCCATGGTTCCGGCCCGCTGCGCATCCGCTTCACCCTCACCCGCACGGAAGATGACCGCTTCATCCTGGATGCGACCGAGACCGACGACCAGTCGGTCGGCCCGGTCAACTTCCTGATGAACCCGGATGTGCCGGGCATGGCGCTTGGCCTCTACTTCCTCGGCGGCGAGGCGACGCAGGTGGTCAATGCCGGCGGCCCGCGCGCCATCGACGAGGTGCGTCTGCGGGAGGGCTCGCTGGTGCAGCCGCGCTTCCCCGCGGCGCTCGGCATGCGCGGCCTGACCATGATGCGCGTGCTGGCGGCGCTGAACGGGCTGGTCTCCGTGGCCGGCGGCGAGGCTCCGGCGGCGCATGCCGCCTATGTCATCATGCTGCTGCGCGGCACCGCGGGCGGCAAGCCCTTCCTGATGAGCGACGGCATCGGCGTCGGCTATGGCGCCCGCGCCTTCGCCGACGGCATCGACGCCGTCTATTTCGTCGCGCAGGAGAACTACCCCGTTGAGTTCCTGGAGCAGGAATACCCGGTGCGGATGACGCGCTACGGCATCCATGCCGACAGCGGCGGCCCCGGGCGCTGGCGCGGCGGGTGCGGCATCGTCCGCGAATACGAGGTGATGGCGGAGGAGGCCGTCTTGGCCATCCGCATCGACGGCGTGGAGAACCCGCCCTGGGGCGCCGGCGGCGGCATGTCCGGCCGGCCCGGCCGCGTCACCGTCAATCCCGGCACGCCGCGGGAGCGCGTGCTGCGGCCGCTCTCGGACGGCAACCGGCTGGTGCACGGCGACATCCTGCGCATCGAGACCGGCGGCGGCGGCGGGCGCGGCCATCCCTTCGACCGACCGGCGGAGAGCGTCCTGGCCGACGTGCTGGGCGGCTTCGTCAGCGCCGAGGCGGCGGTACGCGACTATGGCGTGCTGATGCGGAACGGCGCCGTGGACGCCCCCGCCACCGAACGCCTGCGGGCCGACCGCCCAGCGGTCAAGGAATTCCATCGCGGGAGCTACGCGCATGTCCTCGATTGACACTTCGGCGCGTCCCCAGGGGCATTCCTTGTCCATCGCGGTGGATATCGGCGGCACCTTCACCGACATCACCATCCAGGACACCGCCAGCGGCCGCGCCTGGACCGCCAAGACCCCTTCCACCCCGCACGACCCCTCGGAAGCTTTCCTGACTGGCGTCCGTCTGGCGCTGGAGGCCGCCGAGGGCGCCGCCGCAGGTGTCGGCCGCGTGCTGCATGGCACCACCGTCGCCACCAACATGATCCTGGAGGGCAAGGGTGCGAAAGCGGCGCTGGTCACCACCGCCGGCTTCCGCCATGTGCTCGATATCGGCCGGCAGGACATCCCCCGCCGCGTCAACCTGCATGCCTGGGTGAAGCCCGAGCGCCCCGTGCCGCCTGCCCGCGTCTTCGAGGTGACGGAGCGCATCTCCGCTCAGGGCGAGGTGCTGGTGCCGCTGGACGAGGCGTCGGTGCACGCCGCCGCCGAGGCCTGCCACGCCGCCGGGGTTTCGGCCGTCGCCGTCTGCCTGCTGCATGCCTTCACCGCCCCCGAGCATGAGCGGCGGGTGGCGGAGATGCTGCGGAAGGCGCTGCCCGGCGTCGCCGTCACCGCCTCCTCCGACGTGCTGCCGGTGGTCCGGGAATACGAGCGCTCGCTGGCCACCATCCTGAACGCGCAGGTGATGCCGGCCATCTCCACCTATGTGCAGCGGCTGGAGGAGCGGCTGGAAGGCGAAGGCATCGAGGCGCCGCTGCTGCTGATGAAAAGCAACGGCGGCGTCGCCGGCGCCACCGCCATCCGCCGCGCGCCGGCCGTCACCGCGCTTTCCGGTCCGGCCGCCGGCGTGGTGGGGGCGCGCGCCATCGCAGCCGCCGCTGGCTTCCCTGACATCATCACGGTCGATATCGGCGGCACCAGCGCGGATATCTGCCTGATGAAGGGTGGCGAGATCCGCCTGACCCAGACCGGTCATATCGGCGACTGGCCGCTGCCCCTGCCGATGGTGGACATGGTGACGATCGGCGCCGGCGGCGGCTCGCTGGCGCGCGTCACGGCCGCGGGCGCGCTGGCGGTCGGCCCGGAGAGCGCCGGCGCCGTCCCCGGCCCGGCCTGCTACGGCCGCGGCGGCACCCGTGCCACCGTCACCGACGCGCATGTGGCGCTCGGCCATCTGCCGCCCAGTCTGCTCGGCGGCCGCATGACGCTGGACGTGCCCGCCGCGCGGCAGGCGGTGCAGGACAACGTCGCCGCGCCGCTTGGCCTCGGCCTCCACGCCGCCGCGCGTGGCATCCTGGCCATCGCGGATTCCAACATGGTCGGTGCGGTGCGCGTCGTCTCGGTCGAGCGCGGGCATGACCCGCGCGACTTCGCCCTGGTGCCCTTCGGCGGCGCCGGGCCGCTGCATGGCTGCGCACTCGCTGACTTGCTCGGCATCCGCACCGTGCTGGTGCCGCCCTCGCCCGGCGTGCTCTGTGCCCAGGGCCTGCTCGCCGCCGACCTGAAGGCCGAGTTCAGCCGCAGCCTCTCCGAGGCCACCCCGGAGGCGGTGGAAGCCGGCTATGCCGCGCTGGAAGACGAGGCCGCCGCCTGGTTCGCGGAGGAGCAGGTGCCCCCGGCTCGCCGCGAAACCCGCCGCGTGGCGCTGATGCGATATGCCGGCCAGGGCGGCGAGCTGGCCGTGCCCTGGCCCGGCGACATGCCCGCCGCCGCCACAGCCTTCGCCGCGCAGCACAAGGCGCTCTACGGCTTCGACCTGCCCGAGGGCACGGTGGAGCTGGTGACGCTGCGGCTGGAGGCGGTCGGCCAGCTCAGCGGCACCATCACCGCGCCGCTGTCTCCTGGGCGCGGTGCGGCACCGATGGGCTACCACACCGTGCATTTCGCCAGCGGCACGCAGGAAGCGGCCCTCTACGACCGCGCCGCCCTCGGCGCCGGCGACCGCTTCGCCGGCCCCGCCATCGTCACCCAACTCGACGCCACCACCCTGGTGCCGCCCGGCTGGGAGGCGCAGATGGACGCCTCCGGCGCCCTGGTGCTGCGCCGGCAGGAGAATGCCCAATGACCCGTGAAGCCGCCGTCGCCGCCGCCCGCGCCCTGCTGGAGGACGGCCCGTATCTCGACGTGATGGCCCGCCGCGTCGCCATCCCCACCGCCAGCCAGGACCCGGAGAGCGCGCCGCATCTCCGCGCCTATCTGGCAGAGGAGATCCTGCCGGACCTGGAGCGCCAGGGCTTCACCGGCCAGATCTTCGACAATCCGACCGGCAAGGGCGGCCCCTTCCTGATCGCCCGCCGCATCGAGGCCCCCTCCCTGCCGACGCTGCTGACCTACGGCCATGGCGACACGGTGCTGGGTCTGGATGCCGGCTGGGAGGAAGGTCTTTCTCCCTGGGTGCTGACCCGGCGCGGCGAGCGGATCTACGGCCGCGGAATCGTGGACAACAAGGGCCAGCACACCGGCAACCTGATGGCCATGGAGGCGGTGCGTCAGCAGCGCGGCGGCCGGCTCGGCTACAACGTCACCCTGCTGCTGGAGATGAGCGAGGAGGTCGGCTCCCCCGGCATCGAGGAAATCTGCCAGCAGCAGCGCGACCTGCTGAAGGCCGACGTGCTGATCGCCTCCGATGGCCCGCGCCTGGTGCCGGAGGTGCCGACCCTCACCCTCGGCACGCGCGGCGCCGTCGGCTTCGACCTGCGCGTGAAGTACCGCGAGGGCGGGCATCATTCCGGCAACTGGGGCGGGCTGCTGGCCAATCCGGGCATCCGCCTCGCGCATGCCATCGCCAGCATTGTCGGCCCGACCGGCGAGGTGCTGCTGCGCGATCTGGTACCGGAGCGCATCCCCGACAACGTCCGCCGGGCCCTCGCCGACTGCCGCGTGGATGGCGGCAGCGACGGGCCGGAGATCAATGCCTGGTGGGGCGAGCCCGGCCTTTCCGCCGCCGAGAAGGTCTTCGGCTGGAACACCTTCGAGGTGCTGGCCTATTCCACCGGCAACCCCGCGGCGCCGGTCAACGCTGTTCCGCCCGAGGCCTTCGCGCGCTGCCAGATCCGCTACACCGTGGACCGGGACGTGGAGACCTTCCTCCCCGCCATCCGCCGCCATCTGGACGCGCAGGGCTTCACCGACGTCGCCGTGCAGCCGGTGAAGGCCGGCGCCGAGTGGAAGGCCACCCGCATGGACCCGGACGGCCCCTGGCCGCGGCTGGTGGCGGAGAGCATCCGTCGCACCACGGGCAAGGCGCCGATGATCGTGCCGAATGCCGGCGGCTCACTACCGAATGACAGTTTCGCGGTGACGCTCGGCCTGCCCACCATCTACATCCCGCATTCCTACAGCGGCTGCTCGCAGCACGCGCCGAACGAGCACGCGCTCTATCCGCTGGTGCGGGAGGGGCTGGAGATCGCCGCCGGCGTTTTCTGGGATCTGGGCGAGATGCCCTGGCCCGGCCGATGAGCCCTTCCATGCATCTGGGGGCCTTCTCATTCACCCCGGGAAGCCACTCGGCGGGCTGGCGCCACCCCGATGCCGTGCCGGAGACCGACATGTCTTTCGCGCATTACGTCGCGATGGCGCAGGCGGCCGAGCGCGGCAAGCTGGACTGTATCTTCTTCCAGGACACCGCGGCGGTGAACGGCAGCGCCGCCCTGCATGGCGGCAGCCCCTGGCGCCCGACGTCCTCCCGCCAGGTCTTCCCGGAGCCGGCGACGCTGATCGCGGCGCTGGCGCCGGTCACCTCGCATATCGGACTGGTGGCCACAGCCACCACCACCTATGGCGACCCCTATACCCTGGCCCGCCGCTTCGGCACGGTGGACCATATCAGCAGTGGTCGGGCGGGCTGGAACCTCGTCACCTCGCAGATCGAGGACGAAGCCGGCAATTTCGGCTTCGACCGCCACCCCGACCACGCCGAGCGCTACGAGCGGGCCGAGGAGTTCTTCGACGTCGTCACCGGCTTATGGGACAGCTTCGACGAAGGCGCCTTCCCGCGTGACAAGCAGACCGGCCAGTTCCTCGACCCCGCCAAGGGGCATATCCTGAACCACAGCGGCAAGCACTTCCGGGTGCGCGGCCCGCTGAACCTGCCGCGCTGCCCGCAGGGCCGCCCGGTGATCGCCCAGGCCGGCTCCTCCGAACCCGGCAAGCGGCTCGCCTCTCGCGTCGCCGACATGATCTTCACCGCGCAGAGCGACCTGGCCGAGGCGCAGGCCTTCTACCGCGACGTGAAGGCCCGCGCCGCCGCCCATGGCCGCGACCCCGCGCATGTGAAGATCATGCCCGGCCTGCTGATCGTCACCGGCCCCACCGAGGAGGCCGCGCAGGCGCATTACCGCTCGCTGGAGGCGCTGGTGGATGACGAGACGGCGGTGAACCTGCTCTCCCGCCTCTGCGGCGACCTCGACATCCGGCAGTTCCCGCTCGACGGCCCCCTGCCCGATCTGCCGCCGAGCAACGCGGCTCGCGCACGGCAGGAGCACCTCGTCGCCAAGGCACGGCGCGAGAACCTGACGGTGCGCCAGGTGGCGCGCTATCTCGGCGCCTCGCTCGGCCACCACATGCTGGTGGGCGCACCGGAGAAGGTGGCGGACGTGATGGAGGAATGGCTGCGCGCCGGCGCCTGCGACGGCTTCATGCTGCTCTTCCCCTACTACCCGAAGCCGCTGGAGGACATCGTCGACCACATCGTGCCGGAACTGCAGCGCCGTGGCCTGTTCCGCACTGACTATGCCGGCACGACGCTTCGGGAGTACCTTGGCATCCCGGTTCCGCCCAGCCGCTACGCGGCCACTACCGCTTCCTGATCGCGGGATCCGGGGAGGCAGCGGCCTCCCCGGCGGAGGGTCTGGGAGGCAGCGCCTCCCAAAGTGCAGTTCACTTCGCCGGCTTGATGGTATCGACGAAGGTGAAGGAGTCGGCGCGCGGCGTCAGCGTCAGGTCGCGGCGCAGGCCCCAGATCGCCTTGGTGAAATAGACCGGCACCACCGGCGCGTCGTTGATGGAGAGGTGCGTCGCCTCGCGCACCAGCGCGGCGCGCTTCGCCTCGTCCGGCTCGACCATGGCGGATTCGATGACGTCGTCCAGCTTTGCGTTCGAATAGCCGGTGTAGTTGTTGCCGCCGCGCCCGCGGTCGCGGTCCATGGTCTGCACCAGCGAATTGAGCGCCGAGGTGGCCAGCCCGTTCGGCGAGCCATAGCCGAGCATGAAGGCCGCCATGTCCGGCAGCCCGTTCGACCCGGCCGAGCGGCGGCGGAACAGGATGGAGATCGGCACCGTCTCCACACGCGTCTGAATGCCCACCGCGCCGAGCATCTGCCCCAGCGCCTGACAGACCCGCGCATCGCCGGGATAGCGGTCGTTCGAGCAGGCCAGGGTGATGTTGAAGCCCTTGGGATAGCCGGCCTCCGCCAGCAGCGCGCGGGCCTTGGCGGGGTCGTAGGGCAGCGGCTTCAGCGCGGGGTCGTGGTTGTCGAGGCCGGGCGCCATGAACTGACCGGCCGGCTCCGCAGCACCCTCCATGGCACGATCGGCGATCGCGGCACGGTTGATGGCGTAGCTCAGCGCGTGCCGCACCCGTATGTCGCGGAACGGGTTCTTCGGCAGCGGCTTGCCATCGGCATCCGTCACATAGGGCGACTGCTCCCGCCCCATCTCCAGCTGCAGGTAGAGCATCATGATGGCGGTGGTGGAGAGCAGATGCGCGTTGCTCGACGCCTCGATGCGCTTCGTCAGTCCAGGCGGCACGGCGTCGATCACGTCGAGGTCGCCGGCCAGCAGCGAGGCGACCCGCGCGCTGTCGTTCGGCACGAAGCGGAAATCCACCTTCTCCCAGTGCGGCTTCGCGCCCCAGTAGTCCGGGTTGCGCGTCAGCGTCACGCCCTGGCCGGGTGTCCACTCGCTCCAGCGATAGGGGCCGGTGCCGATCGCCGCCTTGCCGCGGAAATCCTCCGGCGTCGCATCCTTGGTGGCGCGGGCGGAGACGATGCCGAAGGTGGCGACGCTGTAGGGCAACTGCGGCGAGGGCGTGCGCGTGCGCAGGATGACCATGCGCGGCCCTTCCGCCTCCACCGAGACGATCTCGCGGATGTCGGACTTGTAGGTCTGCGGCACCTCGGTCGCCATGTTGCGGGCGATGGTCGCCGCAACATCCTCCGGCGTCAGCGGCGATCCGTCATGGAACTTCACGCCCTCGCGCAACGTGAACTCCCATGTCGTGGGGTCGCGCATGCGCCACGACACGGCCAGCCCCGCCACCGGCTTCAGCGAGGCGTCCTGCAGCAGCAGGGGCTCGTAGATCTGCAGCGTGATGTTGCGGTTGGGCGAGTAGGAGCTGGCGGGGTCGGCGGTGTCGAGCGCGGCGCGCACGCCGACCCGGAGATCCTGCGCCGTGGCGGCACCATGGCCCACCAGGCCGGAGGAGAGCGCGGCGATGGCGGCGGCCATCGCGCGGAACGTGGTCCGTTTCATATCCGAAAGACAACCACGCACCCTCTCCTGCCACAAGCCGGGCCATCGGCGGAAGCCTCGCACATGACAGCAAAGCAATCTTGCCGCCTGGAAGGCTCCGTGGCGGGATGCAGCCGGGATCGACGCCTTGGCGAAGCCCGCCCGGACGCGCAGGGTGCCGGGAGCGGCGGCCAAGGCTGTTTCCAGGCCAGGATGAGGGAAGAACGCATGAAGAAGCTGGTGAACGATCCACGCGGCGTGGTGCGGGAGATGCTGGAGGGCCTGGTGGACCTCGCACCCGGCCAGGCGCTGCTGGCCGAGGAGGATGTGGTGGTGCGCGCCGATTTCCCCACGGACCCGGCGGCGCGCGGCGTGGCGGTGCTCTCGGGCGGCGGCAGCGGGCATGAGCCGGCACATGCGGGTTATGTCGGCTCTGGCATGCTGGCGGGCGCCATCTCCGGCGACGTCTTCACCTCGCCCAGCGTCGATGCGGTGCTGGCCGGCATCCGGGCCGTGGCGGGTCCGCAGGGCGCGCTGCTGGTGGTCAAGAACTACACCGGCGACCGGCTGAATTTCGGCCTCGCCGCTGAACTGGCGCGCGCCGAGGGTATTCCCACCGAGCTTGTCGTCGTCGCCGATGATGTGGCGCTGCGGGACACGGTGCCACCCGAGCGGCGGCGCGGCATCGCCGGCACGGTGCTGGTGCACAAAGTGGCGGGCGCCGCCGCCATGGCCGGGCTGCCGCTGGAACAGGTGGCCGCCGAGGCGCGTGCCGCCGCCGCCGCGATGGGCACCATGGGCGTGGCGCTCGGCGCCTGCACCGTGCCCGCCGCCGGCCGTCCCGGCTTCCTGCTGGGCGATGACGAGGTGGAGCTTGGCCTCGGCATCCATGGCGAGCAGGGCGTGCGACGCGCCAGCCTGCGCCCCGCCGACGCGCTGGTGGACGAGATGCTCGCCACCATCGCCGAGGATCGCGGCCTGCGCGCAGGCGAGCGCGTCGCCCTGCTGGTGAACGGGCTGGGCGGCACGCCGCCGATGGAGCTGGCCATCGTGGCGCGGCGTGCCCTGGCCAGCCTGCGCGAGCGCGGCCTCGCGGTGGAGCGTGTCTGGAGCGGCAACCTGCTGACGGCGCTGGAAATGCCCGGCGTCTCGCTGACGGTGCTGACGCTGGACGACGCCCGGCTGGCGCGGCTGGATGCCCCGACGGACGCCCCGGCTTGGCCAGGCAACGGGCGCATCGCCCCGGCGCGGCAGACCTTGCGGGTCTCCGCTCCGCCGCGCGCAACTGCTGAGGCGCGCCCGCCCTCCCCAGCCGGAGCAGCTGTGAAGCACGCCGTGCTGGCTGCCGCCGCCGCGCTCGACGCGCAGGAAGCACGGCTGACTGAACTGGACAGCGCGGCGGGCGATGGCGACCTCGGCATCAGCATGGCCCGTGCCGCAGCCGCCCTGCGGGCCCTGCCGGAGGAGGCCTGGACCGATCCGGTGACCGCTCTGACGCGCATGGGCGAGGCGCTGCGCCGCGCGATCGGCGGCAGTTCCGGGCCCTTCTATGCCACGGCACTGCTGCGCGCCGCCCGCAGCCTGCCGGAGGGCGCTCCCTCGGCGACGGACTGGTCGCGCGCCTTTGCGGCGGCGGTGGAGGCCATCATGGAGTTGGGCGGCGCCCGGCCTGGGGACCGCACCATGGTGGATGCGCTGCATCCGGCGGCGGAGACCCTGGCCAGATCCCTGGCCGAAGGCCGCCAACCCGCACAGGCCTGGGCCGAGGCGGTGCAAGCCGCGCGCAGCGGGGCGGAGGCAACGGCGGGGATGCATCCCCGTCTCGGTCGCGCCGCCTATCTCGGCGGCCGCAGCCTCGGAATCCCGGATGCCGGCGCCGTGGCGGTCGCAATCTGGCTGGAGGCGCTCAGGCCGGGAACCTAGGACCCGCGGGCAGCGGGGCGAGCAGCCCTGGGCAAGCGTTGCCGGGCGGCGCGGCCCGGCTCAGGCCGTCTCCGTGCCAGGCCGGTGCAGCGCGCCTTCCAGCAGCTCGATCTGTCGGGCGATCCGCGCCAGTGGGTCCAGCAGGGCCCCGCCGAGCGGCATGGCGGGCCGTGGCGGGACATGAGCCTGGCCCTGCGCCAACCCGTTCAGCGAAGCGGCGATCCAGTCGCGCCAGGCATCCCCCTCCGCCGCCGTGAGTGCCGTCCGTGCGGCAGGATCGTGCCGGAGCGCGGAAAGCCGCCCGGCGATGCGGCGCAGGATGCTGTCCACCAGGATCGCGGCGCTCACCTCGGGCCGCCGGCTGCCGCGCGGCTCCTGCAGGGCCCGTGTAATGGAGGCCTCCAGGTTGTTGGTTGCCATGCCGGCGGCGCGGCGAGGGGCCTCGGCGCTGCCAAAGGGGGACTCTCCCGTGATCTCGGACAGCACGGCGCTGGCATAGGCCGCATGCGCGGCCAGGGCGCCCCGCTGCTCGTGGCCAAGGCGGGCGGGTTCCCAACTCGGCCAGAGAACCAGGCAGCCGAGAACCGCCAGGAAGCCGCCCGCCAAAGTGAACAGCGCACGCAGCGCCGCCACCGCCCAGGAGCTGTGACCGGGATGGAGCAGTTCCATCAGCACCACCACGACTGGCGTGATGCCCGCGATCCAGGCGGTGAAGCTGACCTGCCGCGCGCCGAAGGCCAGAGCGCAGAGCGGAAAGAGAACCGCCGCCAGTTCCAGCGGCGCACGCACGAAATAGGCGATCAGCGCCCCCACCAGCCCGCCCAGGACGGTGCCGCCGATCCGCTCCAGCGCCCGCTGCCAGGTGACGGCGAAGAATGGCTGCAGGGTGACGATCGCCGTGATCGGCAACCAGTGGGCGAACTGTGCCCCGTAGTCGAGTGTCAACGCCAGGGAGGGCGCGCCGATGACGGCAATGCGCAGGGCGTGCCGCAGGATAGCCGACTGCCAGGTCAGATTGGCCCGCAGCGGCCCGAGGACGCGCTCGCGCCAGGGCTGCGCCTGGGTGGCCCCCACCGGGCCGCCGGGTAGGTAGCCGGAAGGCGTGCTGAGACGCGCCGCGATGCGCAGGCGCTCGACAATGGCCTCCGCCAGCGGGCGCAGGAGCGGGTCATCCCGGGTGGCGGCCAAGGCGCGCTCGGCGGCACGGTCCAGCACAAGAGGGCGCACGGGAACGTCCGTCTCGATGGCATTGGCCAGCACCACCAGCATCGGGCGCACCACGCGCAGCAGGGTTTCGGCAGCATGCCGGCGCGCCGGCTCCCGCATGCCCTCCAACAGGTCAGACAGCGCGATCAGCGAACCGAAGATCTGGTCGCAGGCCTCCAGCCGGAGCAGCGCCTGTGAGCCACGCAGCGAAAGCCGCCCCCGCATGTTGACGAGATCCAGCACCAGGATGCGGGCGAACTCGATCTCTTCCCGCACGGCGCGGCGGTGGGCGCGGCTGTGGTCATCCCAGACGGCGGTGCGGACCTCCCCCATCTGCAGCAGGCGGCGCTGGTCGCCCGCGAGGGTGGCAAGCCGGCGCCAGCACTCGGCCACAGCGGTGCGGGCGGGGCGATAGGGATGCAGCCGCCAGACCACCATGGTCAGCAGTGTCGCCCAGAGCCCGCCGGCCAGGAACATGCCGCCGACCGTCACCGCCTCCTTCCCAGTCAGCGGCTGGTTGGCGGCGATGACAAGGACGATCGCGAGGATATTGCCGACCACCGTGGCGCCAGGTCCCCAGAGCCGCGAGAAGCCGAGGCAGAGAAGGCCCAGGAAGGCCATGGGCAGCACCACGGCGAGCCCGGCATCCCGCAACAGGCCGAAGCCGACCCAGATGGCGGCGCCAAGCACGGTGAAGGCCAGCAGCGCCGGAACGCGGAAGCGGATAGGGCCACCGACATCGCAGAGGCAGGTGAAGAATGTGGCCATGGCCATGTAGAGCAACGGCGGCCAGCCCAGCCACTCATGGGCCAAGATCACCAGGGCGAAGGCTGTGGCGGCGCGGACGCCTTCCACCGCCTTCAAGGCGCGCAGGTCCCATCCCCAGGGAACGCGGGAGAGGTCTGCGCCGGGATCGCGGGGTGTGCCGGGCCGGCGGCGCGGAAGGCTGAGGGAGGCTTGTCCGGAGGCCATGGCTTTCATCGAGGCGCTAGAGCGTCAGCCTGGCAATCAGGTTTTTTGCCGGCTTGGGAATCATTTCGCGGGCTGTCGGGAGGCGCGAGCGCCTTTTGCTGGGGTGTTCTTATTGGCCTCGCTTCTGCCGGACAACCTCCACAACCTCGCGACGCCTGCGCCGTTGCCTCGCTGCAAGTTTGGCTGTCCCAGAGAAGGGCTGGCCAGTGCCACCTTCAGCCGCACAGCGCCAGATGCGGCGGCAGCGGGGAGCTGAAGCGGAACGGCCACTCCAACCTGCACTGCCCGCTCAACACCTTCAGCCCGGCTGGGGCGACCGCCTGAGGCTCGCCCATCCCGGCAATACCCTCAGCGCCAGGAGGAACCATTCTCGCATTCTGCGCGCCGGAAGGGTGGCCGCTCGGCATCCCAGACGGATCTCCTCAGGCGAGGGCGAGATCCTTTTCCCTGGCCGCCTTCTTCTCCCTCGTCTCTGGCATCGCCGCCAGAGCCAGCAGGAAGCAGGCGAGCCCCACGGCGGCGAGGCAGCCCATCGCCAGCGGCGTACCGAACCAGGAGGCGATGGCGCCCGCCGCCAGGGTGCTGACCGTGGCACCAATACCAACCGCCAGCCCGAACACCCCCATGCAAAGATTGAACCGGTTGGTCCCACGCGTGAGGTCGGCGGCGATCAAAGGCACCAGCACGGCCAGCATGGCGGCGCTGATGCCGTCCAGGGCCTGGGCCGCGAGCAACGCGGTCGGGCTGTTGATCAGGGCCAGCAGCATGCCTCGCAGTGGCAGCGCGAGCAGCCCAAGCAGCAAGGCGGCCCGGCGCCCGCGCCGATCAGCCAGTCGCGCGATCCAGGGCGACAGTCCGGCCACCACGAGTTGCGAGACCACAATGCCGCCAGCAACCGTCAGGTTGGAAACCGGCCCGCTCGCGCGCGTGATGGCGGTGCTGGCGAGTGGAAGCATGGCCGCATTGGCCAGGGTGAATAGCGCTACGCAGGCCGCGAACACGAACACTCCGCGGTTTAGCAACAGGCGCCGCAACCCGCGCTCGCCGCTGCGCTGCTTGCGCATAGCTTGCACACGCCCGGCCATATCCTCGGAACGAATGGCGAAGAGGGCGAGCAGTGCCGGGACCGTCAGCGCCGCGGTCAGCCAGAAGACGGCGGCGATGGAGATATAGGCACCGGTCACGCCAAGCAGCCCAGCCGCCATGGCATTGCCTAGGGCGGAGAAACGCCCGTTGCGCCCAAGGCGGTCGCTCAGCGCCTTCCGCCCCACCAGCGCCAGACTGATCGCAGCCAGAGCCGGCACCAAAACGCAGCTGGCGAATCCGTGCAGCAACTCGGCGGCATAGACGGGCACCGGATCGGGCCAAAGAGCCAGCAGAATTGCGCTTCCTGCAATGGCGATCAGCGCCGCCATGGCTGCCATACGCTTGTGCGGCAGCATGTCCACGGCTGCACCCGCCGGTACCTGGCTCAACAGCATGGTCAGACTGCCAATGCTGAGCGCGAGGCCGACTTGCGCATCGCTCCAGGCATGCATGGCAAGATAAACGGCGACGAAGGGGCCGAAGCCCGTCTGCACATCCGCCGCGAAAAAGGTCAGCCAATCGAGACCCCGGGCACTCCGCTTGCTTGTCACAGACGCTACCCGGTGGGGCCGCCACTCAGGGCAAAGCCCAGTCCACGGAACTGACGGCTCATTGGAGGCAATCCTTCAAACAATTTGGCCGCGAACACGCTTCGGGCAAGGAGATAAAAGCGCGAGCCACCGGGCCGGTTTCCACCCCTCTGCCGGACCCGCTTCCCGCCGCGCTTCTGAGTGGACTTCTCGCCCATTGTGAGCACGCTTCCTGGACCCGCACATGAGGGCCAGCGGGCCGGCACGATTCAGCAACTCCACGGACAATCGAACTGTGAGCAGGAAGCGTCGCATCGCGGCGCGGGCCCGGCAGGGCCGCAGCGCTGAACTCCGCTCAGCGTCCCACCGGCAACTGGCCAAGCCTTCACGTGCTACCGCAGCGAAGAGATATATTGCATGTATGAGAATGTGGCCTTCATGCGGCGATAGGGCCAAAACCAGGGAAGCCCGCCGCTGCCTTGCCGCTCTTGCGCCCAGCCTGAGGACCGGACCAGCGCCGTCCTCCCAGCTCCGCGATAAAATACAAGCCTCTACGCGCCCGGATTCGAGCGCTTCCGCGAGACGAAGACCCAGCTATTGTAGATGCCGAAGGCCTGCTCCAGGAACCTGTCCTCATGTGCGGACAGCATGGTCGTTGGCCCGATCCGGTTGAAGAAGACGTCGATCATGTCATGGCCGAAGTCGGTATAGGCCAGGATTCCCTCGGGCCGAAACGGGTCGCCGTGGTACTCCGGCTCCTCCAAATGGACAATCTTGCCGTCCACGAGCTTGGCTCGCGGCGCGCTCTTCTCAAGGTGCCATTTGATCGGGATGGTTCCAATATGATGACCGCCCGGCTTCAGAACACGGTGGATCTCGTCGAAAGCCTTCTCTGGAAAGGGGACGTGCTCAAGCAGATCTTCGGTGATAACGAGATCGAAGCTGTCGTCAGGGAAGGTCATGTTCTGCACGTCCTGGCAGAGAATTCCCTTCCTCCACTCGCCGCTCGGCACATTGTCAATGTACTCGCTGCAGGTGAAGTTCTGTGCCGTCCTGAGGCAACGGTAGATCGCCTCCTTGACATCCATGACGTAAATCGAGCCGTCGAACTCCCGCGCGAATTCGGAGAGGGAATTTGCCGCAACCCTATCCCTGTAAACGTCAAGGACAGCCATCGCGACATGGCGGTTTCTGGCCAGTGAGTGGCACTCCCGACAAACGAACGTATTTCGCTTGCAGGGCATCTCATCGGGTTCGTAGCATAGAAACTGCGTGTGAAATCCGCAGAGTGTGCAGTAGCCAAATGATGAAGAAAGGGCTGAACTCAAGTCACTGAAGTTCTGCCGCGAAATTTTCATTATGTGCCCCGCGTTTCCTGCCCTCAGGCTGTATCTTCCATTTCCCGGGCACGACACGCAACCGCAAAGATTCGTAACTCAGAATACCCGTCTCGGACGACCGAGGCACCTGATGAGGCGCGTGATGGCGGTTGCGGAGTGAAAGGCTGGGGCGGAGGCGAGTGCACGTTCGGAGGTCTTGACCAGCCTGCGGCACCATCGGCTGCAATACCCTCCCCTCCGCATGCGTCAGGCTGCTGGATGATCCGCAAGGCCGTGGCGTCGCCCGGCCATGCTTAGCGGGTTGAGATGCTCCACAAGCGCGCCGACTTGGCCCAGTATCCAGTTGAAACTTCGCCTGCCCTCATTCCCAAAACGGTTCTATGGTGCCTGCAGGGCTGGCATGCCAAAGGGAGCGGCCGGTGCCTTGACAATGCCGGCCGCTCCATGTGTGTGGGTAAGCTACGCGGTCATCCTGTCACAGACCGCCACCAGTGAATGTCACGTGCCGCAAGTGGTATCTCTTGAGGCAAGCGGCGCTCGGGACGAGCGCCCCCATATCGCCGCCACTCTGGTCGCCAGGCGCGTTAGACTTTCTCGAAGTCTCGCACTTTGATCGCTGATGAAAGAAGGGCGACAATTCGATCGGGGACACGGTGCCCCAGCCGAATGCACCGGCGCTCGATCAGGTGCCACGACACCGCGGCGATGATCAGTGCGATCGTGATTGACAACCACTGATTCGCCGCCAGCCCGAGGGTCGGGAACAAGGCAACAAGTGCTTGCTGCACTGGCCACCCGTACAGGTAAACCCCATAGGAATAATCGCCGCCGAGATGGATGCGGCGCACCGGCGCAAGCGTCATCGCCCAGAGCGCCATCATCAGGAATGCGGCATAGAAGCAGTACCGAAACGCTGGGCCGTCCTTCAGCAACCATGCGATCAGCACGAGGCCCACGACCAGCCCACCATTGATTCTGATCTGATCCTTGTGCAGCGCGAGCAGCGCACCCGCGGCAAAGAACGCCGGCAGAAGCCCCGCCTCGTGGGTATACTGGAAGCCGAGAGCGGTGACCGTCTCAGGCTGCGCAATGAACAGCGCCATGATCACGACGAGCGCCGCACTCGCGACAGCCCGTTGCCGCAGCAAACCGCATAGCCCCGCGCCAAGCAGCAGCGCGTACATCGTCAGTTCGTACGGGATCGTCCACAGCACGCCGTTCGCGGCCGTGTACGGGTTGTGCTGCAGCGCGCCCGGCAGAACGTACCCCACGGTCGGCTTGGCGATGATGTGCCAGTAGATCCAGGAGTTCGCGAAGTACGCCCGGGGCGGCAGTTCGGTCAGAAACGGCCCGAGAACGAGCAAGCAGACGGCGGCACTCAAGACAAGTGCCGGGAGAATGCGGAACGCGCGTGCGCAGACGAAACGAATGGCTGACGGGTTGTTGATCCAGCTGTTCATGACGAGCAGCCCACTCAGGAAAAAAAAGAACTTGACCGCGAGCGAGCCGGAATAGTCAAAACCGAGCATGCGGCTGACCGGCTCCTGAATACTTGAGCCGGTCAACCCGTACGCGTGTCCCCATATCACCGCGCAGGCTGCGATCAGGCGTAGGAAATCGGCATTATTGTTTTCTCGGCGAAGTGCCTGCGCGAGCGTCACGGTCAGTTCCCTGTGGTATATTTCCGACCGCAACCTATCGCGTTTCGTGTTTCAGAGGCTCTATTAAAACGAATTCGGAACGAAGCAGGGCGGTGGAAGCGCGCGTCCTTTTAACTAACGGGCCTGCTGGCCTGCCGGCCCCCTTGGTCCCCGCCGAGGACGGCAGGGGCGCTACAGCCACTGCTCACAGGGCGGGGTTGTAAAGGCGCATCGCCACCGCGACCCGGCGCTCGAAAGGCCAAGCCTACTCCTCGAGCAGGCTCATGTTCGCCTTCCTGGAACTCCGCCACCCCTGCCCGGGCGCCAGCAGAGGGTCCTCTGCCGCCCAGGGATTCACGCCTTGCGTAAGCCAAGCCAGCGTATCCTGCCAAAAACTGTTCTCGAAGCGGGCGTGGAACAGGCCAAAATGTCCAATGGACGTTACGCTGAGATCGGCCGGCGCCAGTACGGCTTCCTCCTTTGCGGCATGCAGATAGTAGTGAAGGCCCCGGCGGATCGCCGGTGCTGTACCCAGTGGGTCGTCCTGGATGATGATCGCCAGGATCGGCGCGGTTACCGCCGCGAACCGGGCAAGGATGGCCGCTCGCTGCTGCGGCGGCAGATTCCGCTCCATGCGCGCGCGTCGGAAGCTCCATTCGTACGCCACGCCCGCGGGCAGATCCTCCAGCCAGCCGAGGCGCCGGCCGGGGAAATAGCCGCAAAGGGCCGTCACCAAGGGCATCGCGAGGTGCCATTTGAGAAAGAGACCCGGCCGCTGCACCGGCGCGTAGTCGCGCCAATAGGCGTACTGCGCGCCAACGGTCAGCATCCGGCTGATGGCCGGCGCACCGGCGGCAAAGCCCGGCAGGAAGCCGCCGATGCTGTGTCCTACCACCTGAAGCGGCAGATCCGGCCGTTGCTGCTGCATGAATCGCAACGCCGCGTCGAAGTCCAGCGTACCCCACTGATGCCAGTGATAGCCGCAGCCACGGAGCCGCGCTGGACGGGAGGCGCCGATACCACGATAATCATAGGTCAGCACATCGAAGCCATGGCCCGCCAGGAAGCGTGCGTAGCGATGATAGTAGCGCGCCAGCACCCCTGTGGCGGCATTCACCACCACCACGCCGCGCGAAGGTCCCTGCGCCGGCCAGACATGGCCGCCCAACTGCACGCCATCGGCGCAGGAGATGCGCACCGTCTCCTCAGCCGGCATTGGCGAAGCGCTCCGCCACGGCGCGCCCGTAGGCAAAGCTTCCCGCCTTGAGGGCGGCACGGGCGGCGGCCGTCCAGGCTTCCTCCGCCGTGCGGGCCAGGGCGGGCCCAAGGCTCGCCCGCCGCACCCCCGCCGCTTGCAGCGCCGCCAGTCTCCAGCCGGGGGAACCCAGTCCCATCAGCACGTTCACCGGCCGCCGGACAGCAGTGCAGACGGCGCGAACGGCATCAAGGTCCGGCAGGTTGGGCGCGAAAAGCACATCCGCTCCGGCCTCCTCGAAGGCGCGAAGCCGGGCGATCGTATCCGTCAGGTCATTCCGGCCCCAGGCGAAGTTCTCCGCGCGCGCGGTCAGGACGAAGCCCGTCCCACTCTCCCGTACCACGGCCGCGGCCGCTGCCACCCGCGCGACCGCCGTTCCGAAGTCATGGATCGGTCGCGCCGGATCGCCGGTGAAATCCTCGATGGAGCCGCCGGCCAGCCCGGTGGCGATGGCGCCGCGGATGGTCTCCGCGCAATCATGGGGATGGGGGCCGAAGCCCTCCTCGAGATCGGCGGAGACGGGCAGATCGGTGGCCGCCGCCAGTTCGGCGGCATGGGCCAGCACACGGTCGCGGCCCACCTGCCCGTCCTCCAGGCCGAGTTCCTCCGCGAGGGCGGCGCTGCTGGTGCCGATGGCAGCGTAGCCCATCGCCGCCAGACGCCGGGCCGAGCCGATGCTCCAGGCATTGCCGAGGATGAAAGCCTCCGGCCCCGCATGCAGGGCGCGGAAGCGGGCGATGCGCTCAGCAGGGTCGCTCAATAGGGCCTCCCATCCTTGTGGCGGAAGCACCAGCCGCCATTCTCCCGCACCGCCACGAGATCATCGGCGGGATAGACGGCCTCGTCGCCCTCGCTGCGGTCGCCGATCTCCAGATAACGGACCGGCCGGGCCGACCGGTTCTCCAGATGATGCGCGGCGCCCCCAGCCGGGAAGCCGGCGCAGTCGCCCGGGCGCAGCACGGTCTCCACGCCCTCTCCGGTCACCAGCACCGGCTCGCCCTCCAGCACGAAGATGAACTCGTCCTGCCGATTGTGCGCGTGATGCAGCGCGGAGCTGGCGCCCGGTTGCAGCTCCGTCAGGTTCACGCCGAAGTTGCGCAGCCCGAAGGCGTCGCCCAGCGGCCGCTTGATGCGGCCCGCCATGCGTGCGGCGAAGTCCGGTGGATAACTCGACAGCCGCGCGCGCGGCGCAACCGCCGTCGCAGTGAGGGAAATGGGATGCTCCATGATGATCCTCCGTTGCTCCTCCTGCTCACAGCCCGCCGGTCACGCGGAGCACCGCCCCGGTGGCATAGGAGGCGCCGCCGGAGACGAGCCAAGCCACCGCCTCCGCGATTTCTTCCGGCTCGCCAACCCGCCCCATCGGCACCCGGGGCGCGATGCGGGCGGGGCGGTCCGGGTCGCCGGCCAGGGCATGGATGCCGGTGTTCACCGTGCCAGGCGCCACGGCATTCACGCGGATGCCCTGCCCCGCCACCTCGCGCGCGAGGCCGAGAGTGAAGGCCTCCACCGCCGCCTTGCTGGCCGCGTAGTGCACGTATTCGCCGGGGCTGCCGCTCTGCGCCGCGACGGAGGAGATGTTGACGATGGCACGCCCCTCCCCTTCCACCGCCGCGAAGCAGCGCAGGGCAGCCTGGGCACAAAGCATTGTGCCGATCAGGTTCACTTCGGCGACGCGGCGCATCCAGGCCTGATCGAGGTCGCGGAAGGCGCCGAGCGGCCCAGTGATGCCGGCATTGTTCACCAGCGCCTGCAACGGCCCGAAGCGCAGCTCCGCCGCTGTAAAGAAGCGTGCGACCTCCTCCTCGCGCGTCACCTCCAGCGGCAGGGCATGCGCCTCGCCGCCGGCCTCGGCGATCCCGGCGAGCACCGGCCCCGCCTCCTCCACCCGCCGGCAGCCGATGGCGACGCGGTAGCCCTCTCGTGCCAGCCGGCGCGCGATGGCTGCGCCGATGCCGCGGCTTCCCCCAGTGACGATGGCCAAGTGCGAGCCTGGCATGGACGGTCTCCCTTCTCGCCACGAAGGCTGGCGTCGTTTGTCGATGCGGTGAAGGAAAGTTCTTCGATGCGCGGCACTGGAGGAGGCTTGCTTCCGGCATTGTCAGGCCTGCCACCACCACTTGCGTGCTTCGCTTGCGGCCGTGCTCCGGTCCGCACCGATGTCGCGCAGCAGCCGCGCGTCCATTTCCGCGAGGTAGTGGCGTTCGCGACGACATCGCAGCACGCGCCGCAGGTCCAGCAACGCGGTGGCGACACCCTTCCACCGGCGACGGCCTGATGCGTTCGCGATGAAGGAGGGATTTCCGTGCAGAGGTTCCGACATGTGGCCGATCCTGGACGGGAGGAGGAGCACGTGGCAGGCCACGCTTGGCCCACCCGGCGCGGAACTGTGGCGCCTCGTGAAGGGAACAGTGCCGTCTGCGCGGCGGCATGGCGCATCGCCGCTCATGACCACCAGATCGGGACCACCGATCCCGCCAGCAGCGCGCCGAGCAGGCCGTTCGCCACCGCCCATTGCCGCTCGCCCCGCAGCCGCCGCCCCATCGCGCCCCCGGCGGCGCACCAGAAGGAGAGCGCCAGCAGCGCGAAGCTGACGAAGGTGACGCCCAGCAGCAGGGCCAGCCCCGCCGGGCTGGCGGCCAGGCCGGAATAGGAGGCGGCGGCACCCAGGGTCACCGCCCAGGCCTTGGGATTCTGGCAGGTGAGGAGGAGGCCCAGCAGCAGCCCGGCAGGCGCCGCTGCTTCCTCGTGATGCGGCGCCCCACTGCGCGCAATGCGCCAGGCGAGCCACAGGAGATAGGCCGTGCCTGCGAGCCGCAGCATGCTCTGCGCCGCGGGCGCCAGCAGCAGCGCCGCGCCCAGCCCGCCGCCGGCCGCGGCCGCCATGAGGCCGAGCCCCAGTGCCAGCCCGGCGACCAGCGGCAGGGATCGCGCAAAGCCGAAGCGGGTACCCGAGGCAATCGCCATCACCGTGGCGCTGCCCGGCGTGATGGTAGCAATGGCCGCGAAGAGCAGCAGCGGCCAGATCCTCTCCATGCGCCGATCCTCCGAAGGTGGCCACCATGCTCCGCCTGTCGCGGCTGTTCGCACCAGTCACGCATCCCCGGAACTGTGCCGCCGCCCGGTCGACACAGTTGGCGCTGGCACCGGCACGCCTCGACTTGATGGTGACGCCAGGCGAGCCGATGCTAGGCGGATCGCGTCCCAGGGAGGCGCCGCCATGGCCCAGAGCCCCATCCTCGCCACACCGGCCCGGCCGGCTTTACGGCTCGTCCTCGGCGGCCATGCGCGACTGACGGTCGAGGTGGACCGGCAGGCGCCGGAACCCCTGGCCCACCAGATCGCCGCGCGCCTGGCGGAGCTGATCCGCGCCGGCACGCTGCCGCATGGTGCGAAGCTTCCCTCCATCCGCGCCCTGGCGCGGCGCACCGGCATCGGCGTCCACAGCGTGGTGGAGGCCTATGCGCGGCTGGCCGCCATGGGTCTCGCCATCTCGCGCGCCGGCTCCGGCGTCTATGTCATCCGTCCCGCGGCGCTGCCGCCGCCGGCGCCCCTCCCCGCCCCCAACCCGACCATGGCCGAGGGCGTCGCCATGGCCATGCTGGAGGCGCGGGAGGATGTGCTCTGCCCCGGCGGCGGCGTGCTTCCCGAGGCTTGGACGGTGGGCGCCTGGCAGGGCGGCGTGCTCGCCCGCTTCACCCGGCATCTGCCGGCGCATCTCGGGCGCGTGGCGCCGCCGCAGGGTGGAGCGGCCATCCGTCAGCATGTCTGCGAGCGGCTGGCGACGCGCGGCATCGCCGTGCCGCCGGACCGCGTGCTGATGACGGCCGGCGGCACCCAGGCGCTGCAACTTGTCGTGCAGACCTTCCTCAATCCCGGCGACACCGTGCTGGTCGAGGACCCCGGCTACTTCATGCTGTTCCCGATGCTCGCGCAGCGCGGCCTGCGGCTGGTGCCGGTGGAGCGCCGGCCGGATGGCCCCTGCCTGGAGAGCCTGGAGCGCGCCTGTCGCACGGAAGCGCCGAAAGCCTTCTTCCTGCAGCCCGTGCTGCACAATCCGACCGGCTGGACCGCCACTCCCGCCAACCTGCACCGTCTGCTCCGCATCGCCGAGCGCCACAACCTCCTGCTGGTGGAGGACGACGCGCATGGCGACCTGCATGGCGGCGAGCCGGTGCGCCTCATGCAGCTCGATGGCGGCGCCTGCGTCATCCATGTCGCCAGCTTCACCAAGCTGATCGGCCAGGGCACGCGCATCGGCTTTCTCACCGCCTCGCAGGAGCGCGTGCAGGCGCTGCTGCGCACCAAGATCGTCACCGCTCTCACCGGCTCGGATGTCGAGGAGCAGTTGCTGCTGGAGCTGCTCTGCTCCGGCCAGTACCGGCGCCATCTGGAAATGCTGCGCGCCCGCCTTTCCACCGCGCGCGGACTGGTGGCGGAGCGGCTGCGTGCCCTCGGCTTCGCCATCGCCGCCGGGGAAGACGGGATGTTCCTCTGGGCCGAGGCGCCACCGGATGCGCGGGAAGACCTTGTCCTCGCCGCACGGGACCGCGGGCTGGTGCTGGCGGGCGGTGCGCTGTTCCGGCCGCTGCACCAGCCCAGCCGGCACTTCCGCTTCAATGTCGGGCGCAGCACGGACCCGCGCATCGCGGAACTGCTCGGCGCCCTGCTGCGGGAGGGCCAGCCATGACAAGGGCTCCGCTGCTCGCCATCCTGGCGGGAGGCGCCATCATGAGCGTGGCCCTGGGTGCGCGACAGAGCTTCGGCCTCTATCTCGATCCGCTGGCGGTGGAATACGGCCATTCCCTTGGCCTCATCGCCTTTGCCATTGCCCTGCACAACCTGGCCTGGGGCATCGCCCAGCCCTTCGCCGGCGCGGTGTCCGACCGCTTCGGCCCGGCGCCCGTTGTGGCTGCGGGCGCCCTGCTCTACGCGGCCGGGCTGTCCCTGGTTGCCCTCTCCGCCTCATCGGTCGCGCTGGCCATCGGCATGGGGCTGCTGGTGGGGCTGGGCATCAGCGGCGTCAGCTTCGGCGTCGTGCTGGCGGCGCTCGGCCGCTCCGTGCCCTCCGCGCGCCGCAGCCTGGCGATGGGGCTGGCCAGTGCCGGCGGCTCGCTGGGCCAGGCGCTGCTGGTGCCTTTCGCGCAGGGCATGGCGCAGCACGGCGGGACAGCCTTCTCCCTCCTCGCCCTGGCCGGGTGCCTGATCGCCATTGCGCCGCTGGGCCTGCTGCTCGGCGGCGCAACCGGTTCGGGGGAGCAGGCGGCCCCCTCCATGCCGCTGCGCGCGGCGGTGGCGCAGGCGCTGGGCAACCGCGGCTATCGCCTGCTCACCCTGGGCTTCTTCACCTGTGGCTTCCAACTCGCCTTCATCGGCACGCATCTGCCGGCCTATCTCAGCCTTTGCGGCATGCCCGCCGGCTCGGGCGCCCTGGCGCTGGCGGCGATCGGCCTGTTCAACATGATCGGCAGCTGGGGCTGCGGCTGGCTGGGCGGCCGCTTTCCCCAGCAGCAGGTGTTGGGCTGGCTCTACCTGCTGCGCGGCGGCGTCATCCTCGCCTTCTATCTCGCGCCGAAATCGGAGCCCGTCCTGCTGGCCTTCGCGGCGGCGATGGGGCTGATGTGGCTGGGCACCGTGCCGCTGACGAGCGGCTTGGTGGCAAAGGTCTTCGGCACGCGCCATCTCGGCACCCTGTTCGGCATCTGCTTCCTCAGCCACCAGATCGGCTCCTTCGCCGGCGCCTGGTCGGGCGGCCTCGTCTTCGATCTCACGGGCTCCTACGGCGCGGTCTGGCTGGCCACCGCCATCGCCGGCCTCGTCGCCGCCGCGCTCCACTTCCCCATCGACGCACGGCCGGCGCAGGCCGCGCCCCGCACGGCCGTACCGCTCCGCCAGCCCTGACGCCGCCGGGTCATCCCGTCCGGATCATGGAGGCCGCCTTCTCGGCGATCATCATCGTGGCGGCATTGGTGTTGGCGGAGACCAGGGCCGGCATTACCGAGGCATCCACGACGCGCAGCCCCGCAAGCCCGTGCACACGAAGATCGGGGGCGACCACCGCCTGCGGGTCCAGCCCCATCCGGCAGGTGCTGGTCGCGTGGTACACGGTCGAGCCACGTGCCCGGGCATGGGCGAGCAGCGCCTCCTCCTCCTCGCAGCGCGCGCCCGGTACCGTCTCCGCGCCACGAAAGCGCGCCAGCGGCCGCGTCTCCAGCAACCGGCGCGCCCAGCGCAGGCCCGCCACCGCCGCTCGCTGGTCCTCCGGCGCAGCGAGGTAGTTCGGCTGGATCATCGGCGCCTCGGTGGGGTCAGGACCGCGCAGGCGCACATGGCCGCGGCTCTCCGGCCGCAACTGCCAGACCCCGAGCGTCATGCCGGGCTCGCGCTCCAGTCCCCCCGTGACGCCGCCTTCCATATAGCTTGCCGGGGTGAAGACAAATTGCAGATCCGGCTCCTCCAGATGCGGCTGGGAGCGCAGGAAGACGCCGGCATGCGCCGGGCTGAAGGCGAGCAGCCCGCGCCGCGCGGTGAGCCAGGCCGCGGCCTCGAACCCGAGACGGAGGCCACGCGCACGCTCGTTCAGCGTGGCGGTGCCGGTGACGCGCCGCACCACGCGCAGGGCGTAGTGGTCCTGCAGCCCCTCGCCCACGCCGGGCAGGTCGTGCAGCACCGGCACACCTGCCGCCTGCAGCAGCGCCGCAGGCCCGATGCCGGAGACCTGCAGCAGATGCGGCGAGCCGATCGCCCCCGCGGCGAGCACCACTTCACGCCGCGGGGCCACCCGCAGCAGGCGCCCGGCGCGGCGGAACACCACCGCCGTGGCGCGACGTCCCTCAAGCTCGATCCGCAGCACCTGGGCCTGCGTCTCGACCCGCAGGTTGGGCCGGCGCAGCGCCGGCCGCAGGAAGGCGGTGGACGCGCTCATGCGGCGGCCACGGCGAATGCTGCGCTGGTAGTAGAAGGCGCCTTCCTGCCGCGCGCCGTTGTAGTCGGGGTTGCGCGGCAGGCCGAGTTCGGCAGTGCCGGCCAGGAAAGCCTCGCAAAGCGGGTGGCGCGCATGGATGTCGGAGACATGCTGCGGCCCGCCCGCCCCGCGCCAGGCATCGGCGCCGGCGCTGCGATCCTCGATGCGCTGGAAGAAGGGCAGCACATCGGCATAGGACCAGCCCTGGCAGCCGCGCTGCGCCCAGGTATCGAAATCGCGTGCCTGCCCGCGCACCCAGAGATGGCCGTTGATCGCGCTCGACCCGCCCAGCACCTTGCCCCGCGGGAAGAAGATCCGGCGCCCATCCACGCCTTTGCCCGGCTCCGTCTCGAAGCACCAGTTGAAGCGCGGGTCGCGGAAGGTCTTGAGGAATCCGGCGGGGATATGCAGCCAGGGGTGGCGGTCCGAGCCGCCGGCCTCCAGCAGCAAAACGCGGTTGCGGCCATCCTCGCTGAGGCGGTTCGCCAGCACGCAGCCGGCGGAACCGCCCCCGACGACGAGATAATCCCACTCGCCGTCGAACTGCTCGGCCGTCATGCGGCGGCGGCGCTCCGCGGCGTTTCGCCGGCGATCGTCGTGCGCACCATGTGCCGCCGCTCGGCGGTGCTGGCGAAGGGCGTGGCACGGTGCAGCACGGCACGGTTGTCCCAGAGCACCAGATCATGCCGCGTCCAGCGATGCGCATAGACGAAGCGCGGCTGGGTCGCGAAGGCCATTGCCTCCTCGATCAGCGCGCGGCCCTCCGCCTCGTCCATCCCCTCGATGCTGCGCGCATGGGCGCCGAGATAGAGCGCCTCGCCCTGCGGCCCCTCGAGCACGACGGGCTGGCGCACGGCGGGCCAGTCCTTCCGCTCGGCCTCGGTGACCAGCTCGGGCGCGACGCGGCTGCGGGACCAGGCGAAGTCATGCACGGCCACGCGGCCCCGCAGGCGCGCGCGCAGCGGCTCGGGCATGGCCGCCCAGGCGACGCGCAGGCTGGCGAATTCCGTATCGCCGCCCTGGCTGGGGATCTCCCGCGCCGAGAGCATGGAGGCGCGCGCCGGCACCGGCTTGAAGCTGCTGTCCGCATGCCAGTGGCGGTTGGCGCGGTTGTTCAGCACCTGCTTGTCGGTCGGCGGCGCGATCTGGCCATCCGGGCCGACATTGGTCAGCACGAGTAGGTAGCCGCCCGCGCCATTGGCGCCGGCGCGGGTCGGTTCCAGCGGGCCGAACCGGGTGCTGAAGGCGAGTTGCGCCTCGTCATCGATGTCCTGCCCGGAAAAGACCAGGACGGAGAACCGCTCGAAAGCGTCGCGCACCGCCTGCATCGTGGCGTCCTCGATACCCTCCTGAAGGTTCAGGCCTGTGACGCGCGCGGCGAAGAGCGGGTGCAGCGGCTCGATCTGCAGCATGGCGTTTCCTCCGTTTCCCTGCGAACCAAGCTGCCACTTGCCCACGAGCGGGGAGAAGTCGCCGTTTCAGGAAAACACTTTCCCGCTTTTCGTGCTCAATCCGGGCGGAGCCTCGCCCGCAGATGGGTCAGGAAGGCGGTAATCTTGGCCGGAACCGGCTCGGCGCGCGCATGGATGGCGTAAATCGGCGCGTCGAACCCAGCGGGATGCGCCGCCACCTCCGGCAGGCAGGCGACCAGCCGCCCGGCCGCCAGATCGCTCCCCACCATCCACTCCGGCAGAAGCACCAGGCCAAGGCCATCGAGCGCCGCCTGGCGCAGCACTTCCCCGCTGTTGGCGCGCAGCGGTCCGGCGACCTCCAGCACCTGCCGCCCCTGTGGCGTGTCGAAGATCCAGACGACCGGCTCCGCCTCTCGCCGGTAGCCGAGGCAGTCATGCGCCGCGACGTCCTGCGGGCATATCGGTGGGGGACGTTGGGCCAGATAGGCCGGGCTGGCGCAGAGGATGCGCCGCGCGGAGGCCAGCCGGTGCCCGATGATCGACTTCTCCGTGGGAAGGCCATGACGAATCACCACGTCCACCCCATTGGCTGGCGTGATGTCCGGCAGTTCCGTGAGGGCCAGATCCAGGCTCACCTCCGGAAAGGCCGCCCGGAAGGCCGGCAGCGACGGCACCACATGCAGCAGGGCGAAGGAGCGCCGGGCCAGCACACGCAGCAGGCCGCGCGGCCGGTCCTGCAACTCGCGCGTCTCCCGCAGCGCGCCATCCAGTTCGCCGAGCAAGGGGGCAAGGCGGCGGTACAGCGCCTCCCCCGCCTCGGTGGGCGTGACATGGCGCGTCGTGCGGCTCAGCAGCCGGGCGCCGAGATCCGCCTCAAGGTCCTGCAAGGCCCTGGAGGCCGCCGTGCTGGAGAAGCCGAGCGCCCGCCCCGCCTCGGAAATTCCCTTCCGCTCGACGACGCAGAGGAACAGTCGCAGGGCTGCCAGCCGGTCCATGGTGCAGCAGCCCTAGCACCTTGGCCGCCACCATGGGAGAGCATGCGTGCCGCCCGGCTGGGCCGGAATGCCCGCCCGGCGGTAGCGCGGGGTCTAAAGCGCCCGCAGCCACTTTCCGCCCAGCGTGAGATCGGCCTGCGAAAGGCCATGCCCCACGGGGAGGTTGTGGTGCGTGACGCTGGCGCCCGCCTGCTCCAGCAGCGCCGCCAGTTCATCGCTGTTCGCCGCCGGCACGACCGGGTCCGCGGCACCGGAGAGCAGCAGCACCGCCGTCCCGTCCAGGCGCGGCGCGACCGGCGGGCGGAATGGCACCATCGCGCGCAGCAGGATGGCCCCGCGCAACAGCCCGGGATGGCGCAGCAGCAGGCTGGCCGCGATGTTGGCGCCATTGGAGTAGCCGAGCGCCACCGGCGCCGCCAGGCCGTGCTCCTCCCGCGCCGCCCGCACGAAGGCGGCGAGGTCGTCGGTGCGGCGGCGCAGGTCCTCCGCATCGAAGACACCCTCGGCCAGCCGGCGGAAGAAGCGTGGCATGCCGTTCTCCAATACCTGCCCCCGCGGCGAGAGCAGCGCCGCGCCCGGCGCCACCGCCTCGCCGAGCGGCAGCAGGTCGTTCTCGTCGCCGCCCGTGCCATGCAGCAGGAGGAGCGGCGGCCGCCCCGGCACCGTGGCCGGGACGAAGCGGTGGATGAAGCCTGTCATCCCCTGTTCCTCCGTCGTCAGGACAGGGCGGGCAGCGCGGCCTCGATGGCGGCGCGATGCCCTTCCAGGAAGCGCGGCAGCTTCAGGCCACTGCCGAGCTGGTCGGCCGGCTCGTCCACGGCGAAGCCCGGCACGTCGGTCGCGATCTCGAACAGCACATGCCCGGGCTCGCGGAAATAGACCGAGCGGAAGTAGTCGCGGTCCTTCTGCTCCGTCGTGTGGATGCCGTGATTCTCCGCCAGCCGGCGCACCATCGCCATCTCCGCCGCATCATCGGCGGCGCGGAAGGCCAGGTGGTGCACCGAGCCGCGCCCGAACCGCGCGGGCAGGAAGCCGCCCACGCCGCGCAGGTCCACGATGCCGCCCAGCGCGGTGCCGGGTGCCTGGAAGCGGAGCGTATCCCCCTCCCGCGCCGCCTCGGCGAAGCCGAGGATGTCGGAGAGGATCGCGCCGGTCGGCGCCGCGTCCTCCAGCATCAGCGAGACGCTGTGGAAGCCGCGGATGGCGTGCTCCACCGGGATCTCGCCATTCTCCCAGGCCGGCTCGGCCTCGATGCCGGGCAGGCCGACCAGGGCAAGGCGCAGGCCATCGGGGTCACGGAAGCGCAGCACCGTCTCGCCGAAGCGCGTCGTGCGTTCCACGCCCTGGTTCACCAGGCGCTGCGTCCAGTAGCCGATGGCGCCCTGCGGGATGCGGAACACCGTCTCCTGCAACTCGCCCACGCCGGCGCGGCCGGGCGCCGCATGCTCCCACGGGAAGAAGGTCAGAATGGTGCCGGGGCTGCCGGCGGCATCGCCATAGTAGAAATGGTAGGTTCCGGGATCGTCGAAGTTCACCGTCCGCTTCACCAGCCGCAGGCCCAGCGTGCGGGTGTAGAAGTCGAGATTGCGCCGCGCATGGCCGGCGATGGCGGTGACGTGATGGATGCCGGTGCGGGTCATCGCTGTGATCTCCTGAGGAGCACGGGAGGCGCTCCGTTGGCCTATCAAGTAGCGCGTCGCCGCCGCTGCGGTAGGGAAATCGAATTGCATCAGTGCAATCGATAACTTGCACTAAGGATTCTCGCATTGCAGGGAAATCCGTCTCAATCTGCCCGCTGGCTGATGCCTCTACTCAGCGCCATGGGAGACAGCTATGTGCAGGTTCTACAGCCTTGCCGCCTTCGGTTTTCCAATGTTCCCCCGACTTGACGGTCTCACCCGCCCTCCGCCTCCAGCCGCCGCCGTGATGGGGCGTTGCCGGCGGGTTCGCTGCAACCTTGCCAGGCGCGCCTGAGGTCTCCCGTATGACACAGCCGGATGATCCGCCGCTGGTCCTGGTCGTCGATGATGACGACGCGGTGCGGCAGGCGCTGGACAGCCTCCTGCGCTCGGTGGGCTATCGCGCGCAGGTCTTCTCAACGGCCGACGAACTGCTGGACAGCGGCTTGGCCCCCGAAGGGAATTGCCTGATCCTCGACATCCGCCTTCCGGTCGTGAGCGGGCTGGAGTTGCAGCTCCGGCTCTCCGGGGAGGATTTCCAGGTGCCTGTCATCTTCCTGACCGGTCATGGCGACATCCCGATGACGGTGCGCGCCATGAAGGCGGGAGCGGTCGACTTCCTCCCGAAGCCCGTCCGGGAGCAGGAGATGCTCGATGCTGTCGGGGCGGCGATCGAGCGCGACAGGACCCGCCGCGCAACCGAGGCGGCGCAGGCGGATCTCAGGACCCGCTTCGCGTCCCTCAGCGCACGGGAACGGGAGATCATGATCCTGGCCACCCGGGGATTGATGAACAAGCAAATCGCGAGCCAGCTCGGCCTCAGCGAGATCACGGTGAAGATCCATCGCGGCAAGGCGATGCAGAAGATGGCCGCGCGCTCCTTCGCCAGCCTGGTGCAGATGGCGGAGATGCTGGGCCTGCACGCGCGCTAGCGGGAGCGGCCCTGCAGCACGCAGGCACGGCACTTCATCTCTGCCGATCGGCGCTGCCTAGCCGACGATGGATTCAAGCAGCGTCATCAGTTCCTCAGGATTGCAAGGCTTCTCCAGCACCGCGCGGGCGCCGGCCGCCATGGCGCGCGCGCGCAGGTCACTGTCGGAGAAGGCCGTCAGGATCACCACGGCCAGGCCGGGAGCGCGCGCGTTCAGCGCCTCCTGCAGCGCCAATCCCGACATGGCCGGCATCTGTACATCCGTGATGACGCAGTCAAACCGGGCAAGATCCTGCTTTAGCAAGGCAGGTCCGGAGGCAAACAGCGAGACCCGAAGGCCAAGCGAGCGAATCAGGCCGCCGAGGCTCGCGCGGACCAGAGTGTCGTCGTCCACCACGGCGATCCGGGGGGCAGATAGGGACATTTATCGCACTCACCCGAAGAGGCGGCGTCGGGATAATACCGTCACACGGGCCATAACGGCCGCGAGCCCGCTGGCATCCACGCTCCGGCCTGCGCCTTGCGCGCCTGCTTCGCGCCGCCTTCCGACCAGGCCGTCAAAGCACGACACACGGCCCGGGCCGCGCCTCTCATCCTCATCCTGCCTCACTTCGGGCCAGAGCAAGCCAGCACCCTAGAGGCCAAGGGCCCTCACGCCTTGTCCGGCCGTGACCAATTTGGATGATCCGGACGCCTTTTCGGCACGCCCTCTTCCCGTTGACACCTCATACAAAGGTATGAGGGCGGCAAACCTCCGTTCCATGCGTGGCAACGACTGTATAATGGAGCGAAGGGCCATCAGCGCCCAGTCTCAGGCCATCGACCCACCGGCAGGCGGCAGGAGACGGCAAGGATGGAGCCCGACCTTCAAATCGAAGCATCGTTCAGCAGGACGCGCCATGAAGAGGGTAGCACCTCGGTACTGGTGTCACAGCTCCTGCGGCAGGCGCGGAGGACGCTGGACCAGGACCGCGATGCGGCGCTTCGCTGCCTCTCTCAGGCCTCGGAGCTCCTGGAGAAGCCCGTCTCGGCCCCCGCGCCGGCGGTCGTCGTGCATGGTGGCCTGGCGCGCTGGCAGATCGAGCGCCTGACGCGCTTCATCGAGGCGCGTCTCGAATTCCCGCTGCCGCAGCAGGAACTGGCCGCGGAGGCCAGACTGAGCACCGGCCACTTCGCCCGCGCCTTCAAGCAGAGCTTCGGGCAGACGGCACATGCCTATGTCGTCGGGCGCCGCATCGCCCGCGCCAAGGCACTGATGCTGGAGACGCCGGCCCCGCTGTGCGAGATCGCATTGACCTGCGGGCTGGCCGATCAGGCGCATTTCTCGCGCCTGTTCCGCCGCATCGTGGGCACCACGCCGCTCGCCTGGCGGCGGGAGAATCAGCCGCCCCCCCGCCGGAAATGAGATGCGCTTCCTGGCTGGCGGCGCGCCGCTGGCGCCGGGCCGGCTTCAGGCCTGAGGAGAGATATGCGAAGCTTCCCCGGTCCCTGGTCGGGCACCGAATGGAGATTACCGTGGCACCCCGCAACGCGCGCAAGTGCCGGTCAGGCTGCCGTATGCCACATGACACCCCCACTGCAGCCTGAACGCCCCGCAACCACCAGCGATACCCGCGCACGCATCCTGGATGCGCGGCCAAGCGGCGGCCCACAGTTGCTCCGGCTGATTGAACCGGATGCACCGGAAGGAGCAATCCTGCTCCGCCTTCCCCTGGAGGGCCGGGACGACCTCGCCACGGTCTCCGCCCTGGCTCATGAGCTGGCCCTGGCCAGCGAGCTCGATCCCGCCTGGGCCGTCATGCCGCGCGGCCTGCGGACCTATGCCGGGCGGACGGCGCTGCTGCTGGCAGATCCCGGCGGCGAGTTGCTGGAGGGCCACCTGGGCCAGCCCTTCGGGCCTGCGGCCTTCCTGCGCGTCGCGCTCGCCCTCGCCGAGGTTCTGCACCATCTGCATGCACGCGACATCGTCCACCGCGACCTGCGGCCTGGCACCCTGTTGCTGAACGCGGCCGGACAGCTCCGGCTGACCGGCTTCGGGCATGCCGCCGCGCCCCTCACGGCCAATCGCCGCCCACCACCGGCATTGGAAGCGAGCCTGCCCTACATGGCGCCTGAATGCACGCGGCCGATGGGCGGAGCGCCGGATGCCCGCTCCGATCTCTATGCGGCGGGCGTCATTCTCTACGAGATGGCCACCGGCACCCTGCCCTTCACCGCGAACGGCGCGGTGGAATGGTCCCATGCGCATCTCGCGCGCTCTCCGCTTCCTCCCATCGGGCGGACGGGGGGCCTGCCGGAGGGAATGCTGGCCATCATCCTGAAGCTCCTGGCCAAGGCGCCGGAGGAGCGTTACCAGACCGCCGCCGGCCTGCTGGCCGACCTGCGGCACTGCCAGGCCGTCCTGGCGGAGACCGGAACCGTCGCCTCCTTCCCGCTCGCCTCGCGCGACGTCCCGGGCCGGCTGGTGCCGCCCCGCGCGCTGTACGGACGCCAGGGAGAGATGGCGCTGCTGCGCGCGGCCTGGGAACGGGTGTCGCGCCAGGGCCGCGGCGAGATCGTCCTGGTCTCCGGCTATTCCGGCATCGGCAAGTCGGCGATGGTGCTCGCGCTGCGCGAGACGCTGCTGCCGCTTGGCGGCCTCTTTGCCGCCGGCAAGTTCGACCAGATCCAGCGCGGCATCCCCTATGCGACACTGGCGCAGGCCTTCCAGGATCTGGTGCGCTGGATCCTCGGCCGCAGCGAGGCGGAGGTCGCCGCCTGGCGCCACAAGCTGGGCGAGGCACTCGGCGCCAATGCCCCGCTGGTGGTGAACCTGGTTCCCGACCTCGCGCTCATCCTCGGCCCGCAGAAGCCGATGGCAGATCTGCCGCCCGGTGAGCTGGCCAATCGCTTCCATCTCGCCTTGGGCAACTTCCTTCGCGCCTTCGCGCAGGCCGCGCACCCGCTCGCCCTGTTCCTCGACGACCTGCACTGGCTGGACACTGCCACACTGGAATTCCTGGAACGGCTGGCCGCCGGCCCGCCCATCCCGCACCTGCTGCTCCTCGGCGCCTACCGCGACAACGAGATCGGACCGGACCACCCGCTGCGCCGCATCCTCGCGTGCATCGGCCAGGGCAGCACAGGAGGCTGGGACCGCGGGCCGGAGGGCGCGGTCTCCGAGATCGTGCTGCGGCCCCTGCCGCCCGAGACCACGACCCGGCTGGTCGCCGACATGCTGCGGATGGCGCCCGAGACCTCCGCCCCGCTCGCGGCGCAGGTGCATGCCAAGACGCGCGGCAACCCCTTCTTCGTCGGCCAGTTCCTCGCCGGGCTGGTGGAGGAAGGGCTTCTGGCCTTCACCCGCGGCAGCGGCACCTGGCGCTGGAACCTGGAGGGCATCCGGGAGCGAGGCTCCGCCGACAATGTGGCGGACTTCATGGCGGCCCGGCTGGGCCGGCTGCCCGGCCTGCCCCAACGGCTGCTCGGCCTGCTGGCTCATCTTGGTGGTCCCGCCGGAACGGCGCTTCCCAGCGCCATCCTCGGGCAGAGCGAGGCGGAACTGGAGCGGGCGCTCAGCACCCTGGTGCAGTCCGGGCTGCTGCGGCGGGCGGGGGACCGCTACACCTTCGCGCATGATCGCATCCAGGAGGCCGCCGGCGCCCTGGTGCAACCGGCTGAGCGGGCCGGCCTGCATCTCCGCATCGCCCGGGCGCTGGTCACGGTCACCCCACCCGATGAGATCGAGGCAGCGCTGTTCGACATCGCCGGCCATCTCGGTCCCGCCGCGCCGCTGATCGAGGAGGTGGAGGAGCGCGACCGCATGGCCGGCCTCGCCTGGCGCGCCGCCCGGCGCGCCCGGGCGACGACAGCCTGCAGCACCGCCCTGGCCTATCTGGAGACCGCGGCGACATTGCTCGGAGCGGGAGGCTGGCAGCGCCAGCGCGACCTCTCCTTCACCATCGCCTTCGATCAGGCGGAGTGCCGCTTTCTGATCGGAGGCGCGGACGCCGCCCTCGCCGCCCTGGAGCGCCTTCTGCAGCAGGCCGGCACCCTCGCCGAACAGGCCCGCATCACCTGGCTGCAGGTGACGATCTGCACGGCGATGGACCGCAGCGACCGCGCCATTCAGCTCTGCCTGGCCTTTCTCGGGAAAGTCGGCATCCACTGGGCGGCACACCCCTCCCGGCAGGACCTGCAGGACGAATACGACCGGCTGCGCGAGCGGCTCGGCGACAGGCCCATCGAAGCCCTGGCCGACCTGCCGCCGCTGCAGGACGAGACGGCGCAGGCGATCCTGAGCGTGCTGACCGCCGCACTTCCGCCAGCCTTCTTCAGCGACCAGAACCTCGTCTGCCTGTTGCTCTGCCGCATGGCCAATCTCAGCCTGGAGCACGGCAACAGCGACGCCTCGCCCCTGGCCTATGCCTATCTCGGCATGGTGCTCGGCCCCTGCTTCGGCGACCACCCGGGCGGCTACCGCTTCGGGCGGCTTGGCCATGAACTGGCGGCACGGCCGGGGATGGGCCGCTTCCGCCACCGCGTGGACATGTGCTTCGCCTATCACGTCATGCCCTGGACGCAGCCGATCCGCGCGGGCCTCGGACTGCTCCGTCGCGCCTTCGAGGCGGCGACCGAGGCGGGCGACCTCACCTATGCCGGCTTCAGTGGCTGCACGCTGGTCAGTATCCTGCTCGGGGCCGGCGAGCCCCTGCAGGAGGCCCAGCGGGAGGCCGAGCTGAAGCTGGCCGGCGTGCGCAAGAGCCGGTTCGGGCTGGTGGACGCCATCATCACCGCGCAGTTGCAGCTCATCCGCATGCTGCGTGGCCTGACACCGGATTTCGGCTTGCTCGACGAGCCTGGCTTCGACGAGGCCGCTTTCGAGCGCCATCTCAGGGGCAACCGCAGCCTGGACATCGCGGCCTGCTGGTACTGGGTCCGCAAGGCGCAGGCCCGCTTCCATGCCGGCCGCCCCGCGGAAGCGCTGGCTGCCAGTGCCCAGGCCGAGCCGCTGCTCTGGAGCACCGCCGGGCATTTCGAGTTCGCCGAGCATTATTTCGTCACCGGCCTCGCCCATGCCGCCTGCCATGACGGCGCGCAGGCGGCGCGCGAGCAGCACGGCGATGCACTACGCGCCTGCGCGGCGCGCTTCGAAGCCTGGGCCCGACATGGCCCCGCGACCTTCGCCGCGCGCGCCGCCATCCTCGCGGCCGAGCGCGCCCGGCTCGAAGGGCGCGACCTCGACGCGCTGCACGGCTACGAGGGGGCCGCCCAGGAGGCACGCCGGCATGGCCTGCCGCATGACGAGGCGGTGGCGCAGGAACTGGCCGCGCGCTTCCACGCGGCGCGCGGACTGCCCACGCTCGCGCGCGCCTGCGCGCAGGCTGCCCGCGCCGCCTATCTCGCCTGGGGTGCCGAGGGAAAGGTTCGGCAGCTTGACCGCGCCTTCGGCGGACCGGCCCTCGCCCCCGCCTGGCCCGCCATCCCTGTGACCCCGGCCCCGGTGGCGGAGCCGCGGCCCGGCGAGCCCGATGTCATCGCGCTGCTGGAGACGTCGCAGGCCTTCTCCGGCGAGGCCGGGCTGGATGCGCTGGTGAGGACGTTGATGGCTGCCGTGCTGGAACTGGCGGGCGCCGATCGCGGCACGCTGCTGATGCCCGCGGAAGGCCACCTTCAGATCCGCGCCGAAGCCGTGACCCGCGATGCCGGCATCGCGGTGACGCTGCCGAAAGACGCACCGCGGGCCGAGGACCTGCCGCTATCCGCCCTTCACTATGCCGCCCGCACCAGCCGGATGGTGCTGCTGGACGAGGCGGGCCAGCCGAACCAGTTCTCCGCCGATCCTTATCTGGCGGCCGGTCATTGTCGCTCGATGGCCTGCCTGCCCCTGCCGCAGAGCGGCCGGGCCAGCAGCCTGCTCTACCTGGAGAACCGGCTTTCGCCCCGCGCCTTTGCCGGGCGGCATCTCGGGCTGATCCGCATGCTGGCGGCCCAGGCGGCCATCTCGATGGAGAACGCCGCACTGAAGGAGACCGAGGTGCTGCTGAAGGAGGTGCATCATCGCGTCAAGAACAACCTCCAGCTCGTCAGCAGCCTGCTGAACCTGCAGGCCGCCGCGGCGGGCGACCCCGCCGTGGCGGGAATGTTCGCCGACAGCCGCAACCGGGTCCGCGCGATGGCCATGGTGCACGAGAACCTCTACCGCGCCGGGCGGCTGGACCGGGTGGCCCTGCGGGCGCATATCCAGGGCCTCTGCGCGCAGCTGGCGCGGGTCCATGCGCAGCCGCGCATCCGGCTCGTGACCGAGGTCGATGATGTGGAGGTCGATCTCGATCGCGCCATCTCCTGCGGCCTGATCGTCAATGAGCTGGTTTCCAACGCCATCAAGCACGCCTTCCTGGCCGGCGAGGGCGGCACCGTGCGCGTCAGCCTCGCCGAGAGCGATGCCGGCGGCTTCGTGCTCACGGTCTGCGATGACGGCACGGGAATGACGAGCCAACCGGAACGCGGCATGGCGACAGAGGCCGTGCCCTCGCTCGGCCTGAGCCTTGTGCATGACCTGGTACGGCAGTTGCAGGGCAACCTCACCATCAGCCACGGCCAGGGCACCTGCTTCACCATGACGATCCCCCCCGCCGCCCGCCAGGAGCGCCGGGCATGACTCCGGCACGCATCCTCATCGTCGAGGACGAGCTGATCATCGCCCGCGACCTGCAGCAGCAACTGACCCGGATCGGCCATACCGTTGTCGGCCTCAGCGTCAGCGGCGAGGAGGCGATTGCCATCGCCGCCGCCGAGCGGCCGGACATCGTGCTGATGGACCTGCGGCTGGAGGGCCGGATGGACGGGGTGGACGCCGCCCGCCACCTGCGCGAGGCCTTCCAGATCCCGGTCATCTTCCTGACCGCCTATGCCGACCCGGAGACGGTGCGGCGCGCCAGCCAGGCCGAGCCGCAGGGATACCTGCTCAAGCCCTTCGAGGACCTGCAGCTCTTCACCACCATCGAGCTGGCCCTGCGCAAGCACTCCGCCGAGCGCCGGCTGCAGGAGAGCGAACGCCGGTGGGAGGCGACGCTTTCCAGCATCGGGGACGGCGTCATCGCCACGGATGGCGAGCAGCGCATCACCTTCATGAACCCGGTCGCCGAGGCGCTGACAGGCTGGGAGTTCCGGCTGGCCCTGGGTCTGCCGCTCGATCAGGTGGTGCGGCTCCAGCAGGCCTGCAGCCTGCCCGGACCGGCGGCCGCCGATGCCGGCGACGCCATGCTGGTCTGCCGCTCCGGACGCGAGATTCCTGTCCGCGAGAAGCGCTCGCCCATTCTCGATGGGCATGGCCGCGCCACGGGCGCCGTCCTGATCCTCGCCGACATGACCCGGCGGCGGGAGGCCGAGGCCGCCTTCCAGCAGGCGCAGGCGGAGATGGAGCACGCCGCCCGGCTGACCACCATGGGAGAGCTCGTGGCCTCGATCGCGCACGAGATCAACCAGCCGCTAATGGCCATCTCGGCCAATGCCGTGGCGCTCGGCCGCTGGCTGAACCAAGGCCCCGCCGGGGAGGCCGAGGCGCGCGCCGCCTCGGAACGCATCCTGCGCGACAGCGGCCGCGCCGCTGACATTGTCCGCAACATCCTGGCCATGGCGCGCAAGGGAGCGGTGAGCAGCGGCGCGATCGACGTGAACGCCCTGCTGCGGGATATGCTGCGGCTCCTGGAAGGAAAGTTGCGCCACCACGGCGTGCTGTTCCACGCCCGCCTGACCGATGGGCTTCCGCCCATCCAGGGAAATGCGGTGCAACTGCAGCAGGTTGTCCTGAACCTGGCGATGAACGCCATCGAGGCCATGGCCGGGATGCCGAAGCCGGTCCTGCGCATCGCCTCCGGCCTCGGCGAGAAGGGCATCGTCATCCGTGTCGAGGATAACGGCCCGGGAGTCGATCCCGCCCAGGCCGAGAGGATCTTCGACGCCTTCTACACCACCAAGCCGGCCGGAATGGGGCTCGGTCTCCTCATCTGCCGGACCATCATCCAGGCACATGCCGGCTCGCTCAGCCTGGCTTCGAACAGGCCAGGCGGCTGCGTCTTCCGGATCGACCTGCCGTCGCCGGCCCTGGCCGGGTCGCCGCCGCTCAGCGGCCGATCAGCAGCATGACGTTGCGGCGGAAGGCTTCGATGTGCTGCGCCATGGCCTCCTGCGCCGCATCGGGGTTGTGCCTGGCCAGCGCATCGAAGATGGCGCGGTGCTCGTGCAGAACGCTGCGCTGGTGCCCCTGCTCGTCCAGCGAGATGAACCAGAAGCGGACCGCCCTGTCGTGAAGGTTGCCGAGAATGTCGGAGATCACCGCATTCCCCGAGGCGCGTGCGATGACGTCGTGGAAGCCTTTATCCAGCAACATCATCGCCTCGGTGTCGCGCCGCGCCAGCGCCCGCTCCGTCTCGCGCAGGATCGTTCCCATCGCGGCCGCGTCCTGCGCGCTGAAGTGCTGCGCGGCCAGGCGCGCCGCGTAGCACTCGTTGACGGTGCGCGCCTCGATGATCTGCAGCAGCTCGGCAGGATCGATCGGGCGGACCTCGATCCCCTTGCGCGGGCGGATGGTCACCAGCCCCTCCAGCCGCAGCCGGGCCAGGGCGTGCCGCACCGGCATGCGGCTCAGGCCCAGCGCCTCGGCCACCTGCGCCTCGTTCAGCTTCTCGCCGGGCGCGAAGCGGCAGGTGATGATGTGGTGCCGAATGGCCTCGTAGGCCTGGTCCTTGAGTTGCGGCGCCGTCTCCTCGGAGCGGAGGAGCGCCGGGGCCGCGGCCACGCCGCGCACCAGCCGCGTGGCGCCCTTCATCACCTGTGCACGCATTGCTGCCGTTCCTTCCTGCCCGGGGCCGGGATGTGCGGCAAGGGCCGGGCCGAGGCAAGACGCGCCGGCCCGCGGCCTTACTCCAGACTGGCGCCGGAGATGCGGACCGCCTCCTCCCACAGGGGCGCATCGCGCCGCATGGCCTCGGCGAAGTCCTCCCGCGTGCTGCAGACCGGGGTCGTGCCGAGCCGCTCCAGGGCGCCGCGGAAGCCGGCATCGCCGCAGGCCTTGCCGAGCGCCTCAGCCATGCGCTGGAGGATCGGCTCCGGCGTGCCGGCCGGCGCTGCGATGCCGTTCCAGGTTTCCGCCCGGAAGCCGGGATAGCCCTGCTCCGCCACGGTTGGCGTGTCCGGCAGGCTGGCGATGCGCTCCGGTCCGGCGACCGCCAGGATCCGGACGCGGCCGCCCTCCAGATGCGGGAGCATGTCGGAGGGATTGCCGAAATAGGCATCCACTTCCCCCGCCAGCAGGGCCTGCATCGCCGGCGCGCCGCCGCGATAGGGAACATGCAGCATCTCGATGCCGGCGCGCTGCAGCAGCAGCGCCATCGCCAGATGCGTCGAGGAGCCGATTCCGGCGGAGGAGTAGTTCAGCTTGCCGCCCTTCGCCTTCGCCTGCGCGACGAAATCCTGCAGCGAGGAGACCTTCAGCGAGGAACGGACGGCCAGCACCATCGGGTTGCTGGCGATGATGGAAACCGGCGCGAAATCCTTCGCCGGATCGAAGTTCAGCTTCATCAGCGCAGGCAGCATCACCATCTGCGACGCGCTGGCGGTGAACAGCGTGTAGCCATCGGGCGCGCTCCGCGCCACCGCCTCGGCGGCGATGGCGCCATTGGCGCCGCTGCGGTTCTCGACCGGGACGCTCTGGTTGAGCGTCTTGCCCAGCCATTCCGCGCTCAGCCGGCCGACGCTGTCGGTCACGCCGCCAGGCGCGAAGGGCACGAGCATGCGGATCGGCCGCTCGGGCCAGTTCTCCTCGGCATTCGCCGGGCCAGCTACGGCTGCCGCCAGCAGAAGGGCGCCGAGAAGGGCCTTGATCCCCCGCCGGCCGGCCTCGCTGCGGCGCGTCTGTCCAGTTGCACGAATCATCGTTCCGCCTCCTTGCAGAGCATCCATGGACGCCGCGGCGGGACTCTGCCGGCCCTTCCCCGCGGCACGATGCGACTGGCATTCCCCTCGCAATCACCCCGGGGCGGGGGCGCGGCCGCCCTCAGGCGGCCAGCACAGTCTCCACGGCCGCAGCCAGCGCCAGAAGGCGCCGGTCCTGGCCTGCCGCTCCGGCGAGCATCAGCCCCACCGGCGCCTCGGGCGGCCGCGCCGCGGGCACGGAAATCGCGCAGCCATCCATCATGTTGACCAGCGTCGGGTTCCGCAGGGCTGCGAGGTTGGCCGCGGTATAGGCGGCCTCATCGGCCAGCGCGGCGATGCGCGGCGGCAGGATGGGCGCGGTGGGCATGACCAGCGCATCGAACCCGCTGATCCGCGCCACGACGCGACGGATGAAGTCCCCCCTCGCCCTTTGCAGATCCAGGTAGTCGGCCGCCGACATGCCGGCGCCGCGACGGATGCGGCTGCTGACGCGCGGATCGTAGTCGGCGCCCCGCCGCTCCAGCAGCGGGCGGTGCCAGTGATAGCTCTCCGAGGCGGTGTAGCCGCCCAGGGCATTCATCTCCGCCACCGCACTGAATTCCGGCACCGGCGCCCGCGTGATGCGCGCCCCAGCGCGGGACAGGCGGCTCAGCGCCGCCTCGAAGGCGGTCGCGACCGCCTCCTCCAGCCCGTCCAGCGCCACCGTCTCGGGGACCAGCAGGCGCAGGCCGTCCAGCGCAAGCATGTCGAGCGGCCGCAACGGCTCATCCGCCAGGACGGCATCCAGAACCGCGCAGCAGCCGACGCTGCGGGCAATGGGCCCAATCGAATCCAGCGTGCCGGAGAGCGGAACGCTGCCCTCCAGCGGCACGCGCCGCGCCGTCGGCTTGAAGCCCGTCAACCCGGTAAAGGCGGCAGGGATGCGGCAGGAGCCGCCGGTATCCGTGCCGAGCGCGGCATGCGCCATGCCGTCCGTGACGGAGATCGCCGCGCCGGAGGAGGAGCCGCCGGGCACCCGCCCCTCCTCGCGCCGCCACGGATTGCGCGGCGTGCCGTAATGCGGGTTGATGCCGAGGCCGGAATAGGCGAACTCGGTCATGTTGGTGCGGCCGATGACGACGAAGCCGGCCCGCCGCAGCCGTGCCACGGCGACAGCGTCGCTGGCGGCTGGGGGCGCATCGTCCAGCGCGCGGGAGCCTGCCCGCGTCACCTGCCCGGCGATGTCGAACAGGTCCTTCACCGAGACGGGGATGCCAGCATAGGGCGACGGCGCGGCCCCGGCGGCACGCAGCCGGTCCATGCCCTCGGCCGCGGTGCGCGCGGCCTCGGCGTCCACTCCCAGGAACACGCGCCCGCCCTCGCCCGCCGGATCGGCGATTCGCGCCAGGCACTCCTCCACCAGCGCGCGGCTGGTGGTGCGGCCGGCGGACAGGTCCGCCGCCAGGCTTTCCAGGGTCGGGGCGGGCGCGGCGCTCATGCGGGCGTCTCGTCGAAGTAGTGGATCTCCAGCAGCACGCAGCCGGTCTCCGACTTGAAGGGACCGTGATAGGCGCCCGGCGGCCGGCAGGCATAGGCGGCCTTGTCGAAGGCCTCGCCGCCCTGGCCCTGCGCGTCGTTGCCGACGATCAGGTCGCCGGAGACCAGCCAGACCTCCTCCCAGTACTCATGCACGAAGGGCGCGGTGGTGAAGACGCCAGGCTCGAAGCGCAGCAGCCGGGTGCGGTGGCCACGCCGGTTCGGCTCGTCCAGCGCGCCGGCCAGGATCTTCTGCTGGATGCCAGCCGGATAGCCGGGCGGCGTCTGCCAGCCCTGACCCATGTCCGGCACGTGGAATTCCAGGTGTTCCTTCTGGATCGGCATGATGGTCTCCGCCTTATTCGGCCAGCCAGTTGGCCGTGTAGCTGTGGGTGATGGCGCGCCCCAGCACGGGGTCGCGCAGTTCCATGCGGAAGCTCGCGCGCGGCCGGATGCCCCCGATGGCAGCCAGCGTGCCGCCGAGCATGATGGTGCCGGGCGGCAACTCCCGCCCCAGGGCGCGATAGGCCGCCGCCAGGTCGCGCGGGTCGCGCATCGCGGCGACGCTGCCTTCCTGGTACAGAACCCAGTCCTCGCTCTCCCGCACCCAGGAACGCAGCTCCAGCCGGTCCCAGTGCTCCGCCACGTCGTCGAAGCGCCAGAGCGCGGGCGCCACGGGCTTCGGGCAGAGCTGCTTGGAGACGGCGACCGAATAGGTCTCCACCTTGCGGTCCGTGTGGTCGGAGCCAACGCCGACCCACCAGCCGCCCTGCTCGTCCACCAGGATCAGGAACTCGGCCTCGCCGCTGGACTCACCGCCCAGGCAGTCGATCTCGGCCGCCGTGGTCGGCAGTTCCCGGCCGCCCGGATAGAAGCAGGGCGTGCTGGCCGGCGGCGTGACGCCGAGCAGGCGCAGCTCCTCGATATGCTCCTGCAGCTTGTGCTGGTCGCGGCCGGTCCAGCCGGCGATGACGAAGTGCCGCAGGGACAGGGTGCGGCGCGTGGCGGTGCCGCCGCTGTGGAAGTCGAAGGTGAGCTCGGTCATGTGGAATGGTTCTCGCGATGCGGTCAGGCGATTTCGGCCGCGCGACGCAGGCTGTTGATCATCGAGACGCCCAGCAGATAGGCGTGGGCCTTGGCCGGGTCGGCCGCCGCCTCGGCCATCCGCGCGCGGAAGGCGCGCTGCGCCTCTGGCTCCTTGGCTTCCAGGTTCTGCTTGTTGGCGATGGTCTGGCGCTGCACATGCTCGACCGTCACGCCGCGCCGCTGCCGGTCGTAGAGGTCGAGCAGATCGGCCGGCGCCTCGCCATGCCAGACCTGCGCAAGCCTGGCGCCGAGATTGAAGGCGTCGTGCACGCCGCCGTTCAGCCCCATGCCGCCGAGCGGGTTGTTGATATGCGCGGCATCGCCCGCCAGCAGCACGCGGCCCTGGCGGAAGGTGCGCGCCACGCGCTGATGCACGCGGTAGAGCGTGCGGTGCCGGATCGGGTAGTCGTCCCGGCCCGCGACGATGCGGGCATAGCGGGCGCGCGCGTAATCGTCGGTCATGGTCGCCTCGTCCGGCACCTCGGCCGGCACCGGGAACATGGCGCGCCAGACGCCGGGCACGCGCAGCAGGAAGAACCATTCCTCGGGATCGGCATAGTAGGAAACGTCAGCGAGGTCCGGAATGATCTCGGCGAAGTCGAAGGGCGTCGAGAGGACGAGGAAGCGCTCCGGCCAGGTGAAGCCCTCGAACTCGATGCCCGCGGACTTGCGGATGGCACTGCGCGCGCCGTCCGCGCCGACGACATAGGCGGCTTCGATGGAGGCGCCGTTCTCAAGCGTGATCTCGACGTCCTCGCCGCGATCCTTGCAGCTCGCGACCCGCGCATCGAAGCGCAGTGAAAAGTTGGGCTTGTCGCGCAGCAGGCCGTACAGGATGCGGGTCAGCTTGAACTGCTCGCATTGCAGCCGGAAGGGGTGACGGGTCACGTCCGACAGCACGCCGAAGTCGAAATCCGCGATGATGCCCTGGTCGCGGCTGCGATACTGCATGCGCGGCGCAACGATGCCGTCGGCGATCATGGCCTTCGCGGCGCCCAGCGTGTCGAGCATGTCGAGCGTCGGCGCATGGAAGGTCGAGCCACGCATCTCCCCGGAAAGCTCGGCCCCGGCCTCCAGCACCAGGACAGGCACACCGTGGCCCACCAGCACGGCTGCCGCCACCATCCCGACGGGGCCCGCACCCACGATGACGACCGGCTTCTGTTTCGACATTCGTCGGATGCTCCCCGCAAAGCGCAACACTCACCGGGAGCAGAGAGCCAAGGGACGCGAAAACGCCCACCCGACCCGTTCAGCCTCCGGCGACGGCAGGGAGCTTGGCGCGGACTGCGGCGCGCCGCAACTGTGAAATTTCACTGTGAGATTTCATAATGGCACTTCAGGCTTCAGAAAGGGGCTCTTCCCTCCTTTCTCGTCTTGAGCGGGGCCGGTCGCCCTGTGCCTTCTGAGGCGCTGCGGCCGTGTGACGGGGCAGCAGACGCCGCGCCCGCCCTGCCCCGCCCGGCGCCCGCAAGGATCAGGCGGCCCCGCCGACCTCAACGCCGGCCCAGCCCTCGATCACGCGCACGATGTTGGTGAAGTCGCTCTCCGCGCCGAAGGAAGCGCTGGTCACCGCCAGCATCTGGCGCACCGCGCTGCCGACCACCATCGGCACGCCCATCGCCTCCGCCTCGTCCACGCAGAGGCGGACGTCCTTGTGCGACAGGCCCGTGGCGAAGCCGAAGTCGAAGCTGCGCGGGATGACGGCGCGGGGGAACTTGTCCTGCGTCGCGCTGTTGCGGCCGCTGCTGGCGTTGATCACCTCGCACATCAGGCTGGGGTCCAGCCCGGCCTTGACGCCCATCACAATGGCCTCGGAGGAAACCGCCAGCGCCGCCGCGGCCAGCAGGTTGTTGCAGAGCTTCATCACCTGCGCCTGCCCTGGCTTCTCGCCGCAGAAGAAGGGCCGGCCCAGGAGGCTGAGGATCGGCGCGATCTCCTCATAGGCGTCGCGCGGGCCGGAAACCATGATGGCGAGGCTGCCCTTCTCGGCGCCCGTGATGCCGCCGCTGACCGGTGCATCGATGGCGGCGCGGCCCTGTTCGGCGAAGGCGGCGGCGACCTGCTGCGCCACGCGTGGCCCGGTGGTGGAGAGGTCCACGAAACGCCGCGCCCGCTGCCCTTGGAGCACCCCGTCCGGCCCGAGGCCGACGCTGCGCACCACGTCGGGCGTGGGCAGGCTGCCGAGCACGATGTCGGCGCGGTCGGCCACCTCCCTCGGCGTCGCCGCACGCTGCGCCCCGCGCGCCACCAGCGGCGCCAGCGCCGCCTCCACGGGGTCGCAGACGACGAGGCTGTGCCCTGCATCGAGCAGCCGCGCCGCCATGCGGCTGCCCATCTGCCCCAATCCGACGAAACCCAGCAGCTGGTCTGCCATGGCGTTCCTCCCCTGCCTCATTGTCCTGGGTCTAGGCAGCGGAAGAATATCGCACAAGCGAAATATGATACCGATATCAGAAGGCGGACTGGAGCCGCCTCAGGTGCTGTCGCGTTGAATGATCTCGAAACGCAGCGGGACCAGGCGCCGCTCGGTCGAGCGGCCCTGGATGCGGTCGAGCAGGATCTCGGCGCCACGCCGGCCAATCTCGGCGCGCGGTAGCCGCAGGGTGGAGATGCCGGGCACCAGATGGTGCAGCAGTTCAAGGTCGTCGAAGGCGGCGATGGCGACCCGGCCCGGCACCGCCCAGCCGCGCCGCTGGCATTCGAGCAGGGCCCCGATGGCCAGGACGTCGCCGGCGAAGAAGACGGCATCCGCCGGCGCATCGGCCTCGACCAGCCGCGCGATGGTCTCGGCGCCGGAGGCGAGGCCTGGCGGCGCCTCCAGCACCAGTTGCGGGTCCTCGGCCAGCCCTGCCTCGGCCAATGCGGCGCGGTATCCTGCCTGCCGGTCGCGGCTGCGGTCGTTGTTCCGGGCGGGCAGCGTGACGAGGGCGATGCGGCGATAGCCCAGCCGCGCCAGGTGCAGCGTCATCGCCCGGGTGGCCTCGTGGTTGGAGTAGCTGACCACCATGTCCAGCGGCTCTGCCGGCAGGTTGCCGATCTCCACCACCGGCACCCCGGCGCGCCGGATCATCGTGCGCGCCGCCTCGGTATGGGTAGCGTTGTGCAGGATCAGCCCCGCCACCTGCTGGGCCAGGAAGGCGCCGACCAGCGCCTCCTCCTCCTCCGGCGCGTAACCGCAATCCGCGATCATCAGCTGGTGGCCGCCCTGGCGGAGCACCTCGGAGACCGCCTGGATGGTGGTGGAGTAGAGCGAGTTGTCGATGTTCGGCACGATCAGCCCGACCAGGCTCGACCGGCGGGAGGACAGGCTCCCCGCCAGCCGGTTCGGCAGGTAGCCCACCGCCTGCACGGCCGCGTTGACCCGCTCCCGCACCTCCGGCGAAACCTTGGCGGGGTCGTTCAGCGCCCGCGAGACGGTCATGGTGGAGACGCCGGCCATCCGCGCCACGTCGCGCATCCGCGCGAGGCCGCCGCCCTTGTCCGGCTGGCTCATGGCGCCTTGCCCGGCCGGCGCTGCGCAGGAGGGAAGAAGGGAAGCAGGGGAGAATTCATTCTCCCCCGATCCTACACCGCCCGCAGCCAGCCGCCATCGACGTCCAGGATGCTGCCCTGTACGTAGCTCGCCTCCGGCCCGACCAGGAAGGCCACGGCAGCGGCGATCTCCTCCGGCTGCCCGAAGCGGGCGACCCCCGATTCCGCCGCCAGCACGCCGGCCGCCGCCTCCGGATCGATCCCCCGTGCCCGCGCCAGCGTCGCGATACGGCCGGTCAGCCGGTCGGTGCGGATGCTGCCGGGATTGATGGCATTGACCCGCACGCCGTCCTGGACGCCACGATCGGCCAGGGCCTTGGTCAGGTTGATCAGCGCCGCATTGACCGAGCCGCCGATGGTGAAGTCGGCGCTGGCCAGCCGCCCGCCGATGCCGGCGATCAGCACCGCCGCGCCCGAGGCCGCGACCAGGTGCGGCCAGGCTGCGCGGCAGAGTCGCATGCCGCCGAACAGCTTCAGCGCGTAGCCATCCATCCAAGCCTCATCGGGCAGGGTCAGGAAGTCGCCGCGCTGGGTGGCGCCGGCGCTGTGCACGAGGATGTCCAGCCGGCCGAAGGCTGCCACCGCGGCGGCGACCGCCTGGCCGGCGGCGTCCGGCTGCGCCAGGTCGGCGGCGAAGGCCGCTGCGCCCGGCAGGGCCGCCGCCTCGGCCTCCAGCGCCGCTGCGGAGCGCGCCACCAGCATGACCCGCGCGCCCTCCGCCGCCAGCCGCCGCGCGATGGCCAGGCCGATGCCGCGGCTGGCGCCACTGACGAGCGCCGCCCGGCCTTCCAGGCTCTGCTTCATTCTTGTCGCCTCCTCAGTCCAGGGTGATGGCGGCATCGCGCACCACCCGTCCGATCTTGTCCATCTCGCCCTGCATGAACCGGCCGAACTCCTGCGGCGAGCCGCCGGCCACCTCGGCGCCCATCTCCAGCAGCCGGGCCCGCTCGGCCGACGCGGCGATGATCTCCAGGATGCTGGCGTTCAGCCGCTGCACCACGGCCGGGAGCATGCCGGCGGGGCCGATGCAGGCATACCACTCGTCGATGGCGAAGCCCGGAAGGCCGGATTCTGCCAGCGTCGGCAGATCCGGCAGATAGGGCGCGCGTGTCGCCGAGGTGACAGCCAAGGCCCGCACCCGCCCGTCCCGCACGAAAGGCAGGGTGGAGCTGGCATTGCCGAACATCAGGTGCAGCGAGCCGCCGGCGAGGTCGGCCAGCGCCGGGCCACCGCCGCGATAGGGCACGTGGATCATGGAGGTGCCGGTGGCCAGCTTGAACATCTCGCCCGAAATGTGCACCGCCGAGCCGATGCCGGGCGAGCCGAAGGCCAGCTTTCCCGGTTGCGCCTTGGCGAGGGCGATCAGATCAGCCACCGAATGCACGGGCAGCGAGGGATGCACCACCAGGATATTGGCCACGCGTGAATGGAGCAGGATGGGCGTCACGTCGGCGATCGGGTCGTAGGGCTGGCGCTGCAGCAGCGCCATGGAGATCAGCGTGCTGGTCACCATTCCGAAGGCGTGGCCGTCCTTCTCCGCGCGCACGATCTCGGCGGCGCCGATGGCCCCCGAGGCGCCGCCGCGATTGTCGATCACCACCGGCTGGCCCAGGGCAGCGGAGAGCTGCGGCTGCAACTGGCGCGCCAGGATGTCGGTGGTGCCGCCAGGCGGCCAGGCGACGATCAGCCGGATGGGGCGCGTCGGCCAGGGCTGCGCCCGGGCAATCGCGGGGGCGGCGAGCAGGGCCGCGGCGGACAGGAGCGTCGTTCGGCGCTTCATGATGCGTTCCTCCCTTGATGGGGAAGAGGCGGGACGGAATGATCCCCTTCCCCCGCCTTTCCCTTGTTCGTCTGTTGCCGCGCCGCCTCAGGTGGCGGACCAGCCGCCATCCACCGGCAGCGCGGCGCCGGTTATGTCGCCGGCCGCGTCGCTGCAGAGGAAGCCAACCAGCCCGGCCACCGCCTCCAGTTGCACGAAGCGCCCGCTCGGTTGCTTGCCCGCCAGTACGCCAGCCTCGGCCGCCGCGCGGTCCAGCGCGCGCGCGGCCATTGCCTCCTGGATGCGGCTCTCGATGCCCGGCGTCAGCGAGGTGCCGGGGCACAGGGCGTTGCAGGTGATGCCTTGCCGCGCCGTCTCCAGTGCCACGGCGCGCGTCAGGCCGATCAGCGCCGTCTTGGTCACGACGTAGCCGACCCGGTCCACCGCGCCGACCAGCCCGTAGATCGAGGACATGTTGACGATCCGCCCCCAGCCGCGACGCCGCATGGCCGGCAGCGCCAGCCGAATGGTGTCGAAGGCGGCCGAGAGGTTCACGGCGAGGTCGGCATCCCAGTCGGCGCGCGGCATGGCCTCGACCGGCGCGAAATGACGGGTGGCGGCGTTGTTTACCACGATATCGGGCGCGTCGGCCGCCTGCATCAGCGCCGCTGTGGCCTCGGGCTGGCGCAGGTCGGCCTGGCAGTAGCGGACGGCGACACCATGCTCCGCCGCCAGTACGGCCCGCACCGTCTCCACCGCTGCCGGCTCCAGCAGGTCGTGCAGCACGATCTCGCAGCCCTCCAGCGCCAGGCGGCGCGCCACGGCAAGGCCCAGCCCCCCGGTCGAGCCGGTGACCAGCGCCCGGCGGCCCTCCAGCGGACGGCTCACGCGCCGCCGCCTCGTGACGAAGCTTCCATCGGCGTTGCCGCCCGAAAGTTCCGCAATTGACTGCTCCGTTCCCTAAGGTCACTTTGTTATCGATAACAAGAACCATAGAGACGGCCGCCGCCCGGCTCAAGCGATCCCGTTCGCCCGCGGTCGCACAAGGAGGACGCCATGCCAGGATTTCCACCCCTGCCACGACGCGGGCTGCTTGCCGCCACCCTTGCAGCCCCGTTGGCCGCACCGCGTCACGCCCGGGCGCAGGGCAGTTGGCCGCAGCGCCCGATCCGGCTGGTGGTGCCCTATTCCCCCGGCGGCGGCACCGACATCTTCACCCGCGCCCTGTCCGAGGGGCTGACGGAGACACTGGGCCAGACCGTGGTGATCGAGAACCGCGCCGGGGCCAATGGCGCCATCGGCTCCGAGATGGTTGCGCGCAGCGAGCCGGACGGCTCCCTGTTCCTGGTGGATACCGGCAGCCTGGTGATGAACCGCTACGTCATGCCGAACCTCTCCTACGAGGCACTGCGCGACTTCGCGCCGGTGGCGCTGCTGTCGCGCTACCCGTTGCTGCTGACAGCCTCCGCCAAGGCACCCTTCACCGACGTCGCCGGGCTGGTCGCGGCGGCAAAGGCGGCGCCACGCAGCATCGGCTTCGGCACTTCGGACGCCGCCATCTCCTATGCCGGCAACCTGTTCACCCGACTGGCCGGCATCGAAATGCTGGAAATCCCCTATCGCGGCGCCGCCCCGATCCTGAACGACCTGGTCGCCGGCCACCTGCCGACGGGCTGGAACAGCACCGTGGCCGCCGCGCAGCATCTGAGCGCCGGCCGAATCCGCGCGCTGGGCGTCACCACCACCACCCGCACGCCGTTGCTGCCCGAGATCCCCACCCTGCAGGAGGCGGGCGTGCCCGGCTACGAGTTCGCGGGCTGGTACGCCATGGTGGCGCCCGCCGGCCTGCCGCCGGCAATAGCCATACGTATGCACGAGGGCATCCGCGCCGCGCTGGAACTGCCCCGGGTGCGCGAGCGGCTGCTCTCCATCGGTGCCGATCTCGGCACCCTAGGGCCGGAGCCCTTCGCCGCCTTCCTGCGCGAGGACGACCATCGCTGGGCCGAGGCGGCGCGCCAGGGCCTGATCACGAGGGCACAATGAGCGACCCGGCCTTCGCCGCCGAGCAACTCGGCGCCTTCATCGCCAGCAGCCGGCCCGGAACCCTGCCGGCGGCATTGCGGCACGAAGGCTTGCGCTCGCTGCTGAACTTCTTCGGCGGCGCGCTGGGCGTGGCGCAGGACCCAACGGTTACGACGGCCGTCCAGGTCATGGCGCCTTTCTCCGGCCCGCAACGCGCCACCCTGATCGGCCGCGCCGAGCGGCTGGACGCCATGGGCGCCGCCTTTGTCAATGCCATCGCCGCCAACTTGCTGGACTTCGACGACACTCACCTGGAGACGGTGATCCACCCCACCGCGCCGGTGGCGCCGCCGCTGTTGGCACTCGCCGAACTGCGCGGCCTTTCCGGCGCGGCGCTGCTGCACGCCTTCATCCTGGGGGCGGAGGTGGAATGTCGCATCGGCTGCGCCGTCTCGCCGGGGCACTACGCACGCGGCTGGCATATCACCTCCACCTGCGGCGTGTTCGGCGCGGCAGCGGGCGCGGCGTGCCTGCTGGGGCTGAATGCGGAACAGTGCATGGCCGCCCTCGGCATCGCCGCCAGCCAGTCCGCCGGGCTGGTGGAGAACCTGCCCACCGCGGCGAAGAACGTCGGCATGGGCAATGCTGCCCGGAACGGCCTGCTGGCCGCCCTCTTCGCCGAAGCCGGCTACACGGCCGCGCCTTCCGCGCTGGAAGGCCGGCTGGGATGGGCGCGCGCGATGGGTGACGCGCCAGAAGCCGCGCGCATCACCGAGGGCCTGGGGGAGCACTGGGAGTTCGCCCACAACACCTACAAGCCCTATCCCGCCGGCATCGTCTTCCACGCCGTCATCGACGCCTGCCTTGACCTGCGCGACGGACTGGACCCCGCCACCGTCACCGAGATCGTCGTCGCCGGCGACCAGCTTTTGCTCGACCGGGGCGACCGGCCGCTGCGCAATGCGCGGGATGCGCGCGTCAGCATCCACCACGCAGCCGCCGTCACGCTGCTGCGCGGCAGCGCCGGAGTGGAGGATTTTGAAGCCGCCGCGGTGCACGACCCTGCCGTTACAGCGCTGCGTGGCAAGGTCCGCGCGGAACTGGATGCTCTCCTGCCACGCGGCGCCGCACGCGTCACGCTGCTGACGCAGGGAGGCGAACGGCGCAGCATCGAGGTCCGCGACCCGCGCGGCAGCGCGGCGCGGCCGATGACGGATGCCGAACTGGAGGCGAAGTACCGCATCAACGCCGAAGGCCATGATGCCGAGGCACAAATCACGCGCCTCTGGGCACTGGAGGCGGAAGCAGATATCGGGACACTGATGGTCCTTTTCGGCCGCCCGGACGCATAGCGGCACACTGGGGAAGGCGCGGTGCCCTTCCCCAGTGTGCCCTTTCTATTGCGGCGTGATGCCGGCATCCCGCACCACGCGGACCCAGCGATCCACATCGGCGGCGATGCGCTGCCGCAGCGCCTCCGGGCCGCGCTCCTCCGGTGCGGGTGCCGTTGTCGCCAGTTCCGCGAAACGACTGATAACGGTTGGACTGGCCAGCGCCGCCTCGACCGACCGTACCAGCCGCTGCACCACCGGCTCTGGAATGCCCTTCGGCCCCGCGATGGCGTTCCAGATTACCATATCGAAGCCCGGCACCCCCGCCTCGGCGAAGGTCGGCACATCGGGCAGTTGCGGGATACGCTGGGGACCGGTCACTGCCAGCGCCACGGCCGTGCCGCCGCGATGCGCCGGAATCATCGTCACGGTCTGGTCGATCACCGCATCCACCGTACCGGCCGCGAGGTCGCTCATCGCCGGGCCGGCGCCACGATAGGGCACCAGCGTTGCGTGCAGCTTGGTCAGCGACAGCAGGTAGGCCGGCGCCAAGTGGCCCGTGGTGCCGGTGCCCGGCGTGCCGAAATTCACGCCATCACCGCGCTCGCGGATGCGCGACAACAGCGTGCCGAGGTCGCGCACGCCGGACTGCTTGCTTGCCGCGATCACCATCGGCACGTTGGCGACGATGCCGATCGGCGTCAGATCCTGACGGGGATCGAAGCCCAGTTCTCTGGTCACCGCGACATTCGCCGCAAGCGAGCCAAGGTTGCCGAAGCCGATGACATAACCATCGGGTGCCGAGCGCACCAGCCGCTGCATGCCGACGATGCTGCCAGCACCGCTGACATTCTCGACGACAACGTTGTGCCCAAGATCCTCGGCCATGCCCTGCGCCATCAGACGCCCCAGCGCATCGAGCGTGCCGCCGGGTGCCGAGGGCACGATCATGGTGACGGTGCGCGTGGGAAAATCCTGCGCCACGGCACCACGGCCACAGCACAGCGCCATCAAGGCGGCAAGCCAGAGCTTTCCTCGCATGGGTCAGTCCTCCTCCTGTTCGTTCTTGCTTCTTTTCCGCGGGCGCGGCTGCGCCCTGCGGCGTCAGGCAAGCACAGCACCGGCACGCCCGGCAACTTTTGTCTATCAATCCTACGAAGTCTTGCCAGCCGCGCGGCAGCGGCCATAAGCTCGGTGCCGGAGAGGAAACAGTCGGCGGGCGCGGCGCAGGGCCGTGCGGGCCGGCCCCGCCAGGAGAAGCAAGGATGAGCAAGCCGATTCCGCAATCCGCGCAGCGCGACCGCGTGCGCAAGACGGTGCCTGCCCTGGTCGCCTATACCGAGGGCGTGGTCTACGGCGATCTTTGGGAACGCACAGACCTTTCCAAGCGCGACCGCAGCCTGGTCACCGTGGCCGCGCTGGCCGCCACCTATCGGCCGGAGCAACTCAGCGTCCATATCGGCCGCGCCCTCGACAACGGCGTGACGCGCGAGGAGATCGCCGGCGCCATCACGCACCTCGCTTTCTATGCCGGCTGGCCCGCGGCGATGTCGGCGGCGCAGGTGCTCACCGAGGTGCTTGAGAAGCGGGACGCGTGAGCGCCATGAAGGTCGGGTTCATCGGGCTGGGCACGATGGGCGCCAGCATGGCCGCCAATCTCGCCAAGGCGGAAGGCGTCGAGCTGGTCGTGCACGACATGCGGCGCGAAGCGGCCGAGGCACTGGTGGAAGGCGGCGCCCGCTGGGCAGAGACGGTGCGAGAGCTGGGGGCGGCGTGCAGCGTCGTCTTTACCTCTCTTCCCGGTCCTCGTGAGGTGGAGGCGGTCGGCGCGGAGCTGATCGACACGATGGCCAAGGATGGCGTCATCGTGGACATCTCCACCAACGCCGTCTCCGCCGTGCGGGCGCTGCACGCGGCGGCGGCGGAGCGCGGCCTGCATGTGCTGGACGCGCCAATCAGCGGCGGCCCGCGCGGCGCCAAGACGCGCAAGCTCGCCTTCTTCGTTGGTGGAGACAAGGCCATCTTCGACCGCGTAAGGCCCTTGCTGGACGCAATGGGCGACCGCGCCATCCTGGTCGGCGCCATTGGTGCCGGCAGCATCGCCAAGCTCGCGCACAACCTTTCCGGCTATGCGCTGAACGTCATCATGGCCGAGGTCTTCGCCATGGGCGCCAAGGCCGGTCTGGAGCCGCTGGGGCTCTTCGCCGCCATCCGGCAGGGCGTGCATGGCCGGCGCCGCACCTATGACGGCGTGACCGAACAGTTCCTCGTCAATACCTACGACCCGCCGGCCTTCCAGTTGCGGCTGGCGCACAAGGACGTCTCGCTCGCCTGTGCGCTGGGGCGAGAGGTCGGCGTGCCGATGCGCATGGCCGCGCTGACGCTGGAGGAAATGACGGAGGCGCTGAACCGCGGTTGGGGGCAGCGGGATTCCCGCTCCGCCATGCTGCTGGAACTGGAACGCTCCGGCGTGGAGATCGCCGTTGATCGCGCGGCGCTGCAGGCGGTGATCGAAGCGGACGGCGCCGAGCCACCCGCCAAGACCTAAAAGGGCGATGCGGCGCCTTCCGGCGCCGCATCGCGCATCGGCGGCCTAAGCCTCGCCGGTGCGGTTGCCGCCGCCCAGCGCCTCACCTGCAAGGCGCTCGGAGAACTGGGCCATGGCCGTGTGGTCCATTCCCGGCCCCAGCAACTTCACCGCACTGGCCCACATCTCCCGACACAGCGCGGCAAAAGGAGCTGGCGTGGCGGTGTCTCGCGCCACCTCCAGTGCGACGGAAACGTCCTTCGCCATCAACTCCAGGCCGAAGCCGGCGTCGAAGCGGCGCGACAGCACGAACTGCTTGAACTTCTTCTGCGTGCTGTTGTTCATGCCGGTGGAGTTGTTCAGCACGTCCACCATCTGCGCCGGGTCCAGGCCAAAGCGCTGGCCGATCAGTAGTGCCTCCACGCCGATCAGGAAGCCCGCGGCGCCCATCAGGTTGTTCAGCGCCTTCATGGCCTGCCCGGCGCCGACGCCGCCCACATGCGTCAGCGTCGTACCCATGGCGCGCAGCAGCGGATCGGCCCGTTGCACCAGCGCCGCCTCGCCGCCGATCATGATCGCCAACTCGCCGGTGCGGGCGCGCGGCACACCGCCAGAGACCGGCGCGTCGATCATGGCGACACCGCGCGCCGCAAGGCTCTCCGCGAAGCCGCGTGTCGCTGTCGGCACGCCGGAACTCATCTCGATCAGGAGGCTTCCCGCGGCCAGCGCGTCGCCCATCGCAGCGATCGCCTCGCCGACATGCTTGGATGTGGGAAGGATCGTGATGACGGCATCCGCGCCGCGCACGGCCGCGGCGGCATCCGCCGCGGCCTCGCCGCCCACCTCGTCGGCGAAGCGGGCCGCACGCTCCGGCACCACATCGCAGGCCACCACCTGGAAGCCCGCGCCAGCCAGACGGGCTGCCATGGGCCAGCCCATATTGCCGATGCCGATGAAGGCGATGCGGCGCAGCGCACCGTCTTGCACGGCGCCGCTCACTTCTTCGCCGGCTCGCCGCTCAGCGCGCCCTCCTTCACCAGCACCTCATGCGCCGCCTTGAAGGCGTCCAGCCCCGCGGGAATGCCGCAATAGACCGTTGCGTGCAGCAGGATCTCCTTGATCTCCTCGACGGTGACGCCGTTTGCCAAGGCCCCCTTCACATGCAGCTTGAGCTCCGGCGCCTTGCCGAGCGCGGTCAGCATGGCGAGGTTCAGCATCGAGCGCTGCTTGCGCTCCAGCCCGGGGCGGGTCCAGGCATAGCCCCAGCACCACTCGGTGGTGATGTGCTGGAAGGCCATCATGAAGTCGTCGGCCCGGGCGATGCTGCCGTCCACGTATTCGGCACCAAGCACGGCCCGGCGCACCTCAAGACCACGATCGAACAGGTTGTCATCGGACATTCTGGCGTCTCCCTCAACGTTGGAAACTTAGATATATGTATGATTGTCTGTCAATATTGGGAGGCGTACTCCCTTTTGCTGGACGTCGGCGGCGCTGGCCGCCAGATTGCGAGGTGCGACGAGGCTGCGGGAGGCCCGCCGCAGGGAATACGGGACAGAATGCCGGACGATTCACTGCAGATCACGCCACAGCCGGTGCGTCGCCAGGTCGAGGAGCGCCTGCGCGAAGCCATCATCACCAGCCGCTTCATGCCGGGTGAGCATCTCTCAGACCGCATGCTCTGCGACCTCTTTGGCGTCAGCCGCGGCGTCATCCGCGAGGCCGTGCGCCTGCTGGAGGCCGAGGGGCTGATCGTCGTGGTGCCCAATCGCGGCCCCTTCGTCGCCTATCTCTCTGCCGCGGAGGCCACCCAGGTCTACGAGGTGCGCGGCGTGCTGGAGGCGCTGGCGGGCCAGGGCTTCGCCGCGCGCGCCTCCAACGAGGAGATCGCCGAGTTGCGTGCGGTGTTCGAGGAGATCGCCGCCACCAGGCCGGGCGCGGACCGGCTGGTCCTGCTCGGCCTGAAGCGCCGCTTCTACGACGTCCTGCTGCGGGGCTGCCGCAACAGCTATGTCGCCCGGATGCTGGACCAGTTGCTGAACCGCAACTCGCAGCTCAGGGCCACCACCCTGTCGGACCCGACGCGCCTGCCGCACACCGTGGAGGAGATCCGCCGCATCGTCGAGGCCGTCGAGCGGCGCGATGCGGAGGGGGCCTGGCAGGCCTGCCGCGATCATGTCGCGCAGGCGGCCAGGGTCGCGCTGCGCATCCTGAACGAGCGGGCGGCTGCCCGGCCGGCCCCGGCACGCCGCACGGCGGCGCGGCGCCAGCCCGGCTGACCGCTCACCGCACCGCCGAGAAGGCGGTGGGCTGCAGGATCAGGTTCTCCACGCGGGCGACGATGGCGCCGTCGCGCTCCGTCTCCGCCCGCTTCTCGATCCATTCCGGATCGGCCTGGAAGGCGTTCCACTTCTGCTCGCGTTCGGCCAGGGAGTCCCATTCCAGCAGGTAGTAGAGGTCCTGGTTGGAATCCCCGATCGCCACGGTCCAGAACCCGGCTTGGCGGATGCCGTGTTTCTGCCAGATGCCGAGCGTGATGGTCTCGAAGCGCCGCAGCAGTGCCGGCAGGCGCCCGGAGACGCAGTGATAGATGCGCAGTTCGTGGATCATGGAACCTCCTTGCTTGCTTTCGGTGGTGCCGGGCTGACCGGCAGGACATCCAACGCGTTCAACACGGCCTCCGCAACCTCGATGGAGCCTTCGGAACGGCGGCGCTCGCGCTCGGCGCGGGAACGGTCGAAGGGCATGCGGACCGGCGCGCCGCCCGGCTCGGGCCGTGTGGCCCTCACCGCCGCTGCATATCGCGAGACATCCTGCCGGAAGGCCTCCGGGTCGGTCAGCAGGTCCGGGCGGATGGCGATAGCCAGATAGCCGAAGTCCTGCAGCTCACCCGGCAGGCCCGGCGACCCAGCCAGCATGCCGAGCAGCTGCACGACGATGGCGAGCCCGCTGCCGCGATGCCCGCCCCAGGGCGCGAAGGCGCCGGCCAGGGCAGCGGCGGGATCGCGCGTCGGCTGACCCTCGGCGTCAAAGGCAACGCCCTCGGGCAGCGTCTCGCCGAGGCGCTTTGCCATCACGACCTGCGCATGGATGATGGCGGAGGTGCCGATATCCCAGATCACCGGCTCCTCGGTCGAGGGGAAGGCAAAGCAGATCGGGTTGGTGCCGAAGCGCCCCTCCGTGCCGCCATGCGGCGCCACCCAGGGCGTGGCATTGGACGCGATGGCCATCACCAGCCCCTGCGCCGTTGCCATTTCGCCGTAGTAGGACAGCATGCCGGTGTACCAGGTGCGGCTGGCGCCGACCACGGCGATGCCCGTGGCCTGGGCCTTCTCGATGGCGATGCGCGTCGCCTCCGCGGCAACGAGATAGCCGACATGGTCCGCGCCATCCAGGCGGGCGGAAACCGGGCTCTCCCGCAGGATGCGCATCGGGGCGCGTGCCGGTCCCCTGCCGTCCAGTCGTCCGGCGATGCTGAGGATGCGCGCGAGCCCGGCATAGCCGAGGCCGCGCAGTTCGCAGTCCATCAGGTGGTCGGTGATGACCGCGGCCTGCGCGGGGTCATAGCCCAGCCCTTCCAGACTGCGCAGCGACAGCGCGCGCGCTGCCTCAAGCGTCATGCGCATGGTTCCTCCTCCCCTGCTCTTGGCTTCACCTGCCATGGCGGCTGGCCCTGCCGTCGCGGTCATGCCGGCGGCTCTGCCAGGCGCAGCGCCGCCCCGACATCCTCCACAGCCGGCAAGGCGGCAAAGGCATCGGCGAGGTGCCCAGCCCGGACCTCCCCCAGTGCCGCCACCGCCGCATCACGGAAGCGGTGCCGCACCATGGCCGCAGCCGCGGGCTGGAGGTCCGGCAGCCCGGCCGAAAACCGACGGCCGTCACGCAAGGTCACGATCACCTCGGCGCCCTGCCGCGCCGGGAAGGCGGCCGTGGCGGCGGCATCGGCCTCCAGCCGCACCAGCCCCACCAAGCGAAGCAGCTCGGGCGGCGCCGGCAGGGCGAAGTGCCCCTCCTCCACCGCGCCGTGCAGCAGCGCGGCTGCGACACAGAAAGGGATGCTCATCTTCGCCTGCAGCACCCGCGTGAAGGGTCCTGTGCCATCGCAGCCCGGGTAGCGCACCGCGGCCTCCGAGGCGCGCACGGTGATGCCTCCGATCGATGCCGGATCGAGACCCCCCGCCTGCTCCCGCAGACGCAACGCCGCCTGAGCCGGGGTCTGCGCGAAGTTGCACAGGGGCAGGGCCTTGCGGAAGACCAGCTCCACCTCGGCGGCGGCACCCGCAAAGAGCGGGAGGGCGTTCGGCGGCGCGGCACCAGCAGCGGCAAAAAGCCCGGCAGGACCCTCCAGCGCCGTGGCCGAGCCCTCGGCCCCCGCGGCGACCAGGGCCAACGCCGCGAGCGCGTTGCGCGCGGCGAAGCCGGGATGGAAGAACATCTCGTCGCCGCCATCGCGCGGCCATTCGTTCAGCCCGCCCGCCGTATTGGCGGCGAGCGCGAGGGCCGAGGCAGTCTGTTCCGCCGAAAGGCCGAGCAGCCGCGCCCCCGCCGCCACGGCGGCCAGCGGACCGGTCCAGCCGGTCGGCCGCCACTGACGGCTGAAGGCCGGGTTGACCAGGACGCGGCCGACCACGGCGCCGACCTCGTAGCCCACCGCCGCCGCCGCGACGAACTCGGCGCCGCGCAAGACACGCCCCTGCGACAGCGCCAGCAGCGCCGGCAGCACGACAACGCCGAGGTGGCTGACTGCGCCGGCATGCATGTCCTCCCGCACCAGCCCGTGTCCGGCGACAGCATTGGCGAAGGCGGCCGCACCCGGCGCCGCCCGCCGCATCGCACCGATGATGGTCGCCTCGCCCGGCTCCCCGGTGGCCAGGGCGCGGGCGGCACGGCTGGGTGCGGTGTCGCGCGCCGCGAAGGCGCAGGCGAAAAGGTCCAGCAGGCAGAGCTCGACCGCCGGAGCGGCCGAAGCAGGCGGCACCGCGCCCAGGACGGCGTTGGCAAGGCGAAATGCGAGAGGCGCGCTCAATACATCACCATGCCCGCATCGGCGACGATCGTGGCGCCGTGCAGGTAGGAGGCCTTGGGCGAAAGCAGCCAGGCGATAACCTCAGCGATTTCTTCCGGTGTGCCGAGGCGGTTGAAGCTGGTCATCCCCTCGATGCGGGCCCGAATGGCGGGATCGGCGAGCGGGGCGGTGACAAAAGGTGTGTCGATCATGCCCGGCGCCACGGTGTTCACCGCGATGCCGCGCGGGCCGAGCTCACGCGCCGCCGACTTGGTCAGCGTGATCACCGCGCCCTTGCTGGTGGCGTAGGAGGCGGTGCCGGCCAGCCCGCCGCCGCGCAGCCCGGCCACACTGCCCACCGTGCAGATGCGCGCGCCCGGCGCCATGCGCAGCGCCGCCTCGCGGATGCAGAGGAAGGTGCCGATGACATTCACCTCATGGACCCGGCGGAAGGTCTCGGCGGTGCTGGCGAAGAAGGGCGTGGTCTCGTAGATGCCGGCGCAGGTGGCAAGGGCATCAACACCGCCCAGCACCGCTTCCGCCTCGGCCATCGCCTTGATCACCGCCGCCTCGTCCGCGACGTCCACGGCAATGACGGGTTGCCCCTCGGCCACTGCGCGCGCGGCCTCGGCATTGCGGTCAAGGCAGGCGACGCGCCAGCCCTCCGCCACGAGCTGGCGCACGGTCGCGGCGCCGATGCCGCTGCCCGCGCCAGTGACGATGGCACGGCCCGTCATGACCGGCCCGCCGCCTCGGCCGGCGGCACGTCCAGCCGGACGGCGATGCCCTCCAGTTCCGCCGAGACCGCCGGATAGCGCCGCATCACCTCGGGGTCATGGCCGGGAACGATATGCGCCGGGCTGGGCGCGGCGGCGCGCAGCCGGTCATGGCTTTCCAGCATCTCGGCCACGCTGACGCAGGTGGGAAAAGGCCGCCCTTTCTCCATGTTCTCGTAGAAATGCGTGACGTCGGAGGCCAGCACCACCGGTCCGCGTACGGTGTTCACGCGCACGAACTGCAGGCCGGCCGAATGCCCGGGCGCCGGATGCAGCGTGATGCCGGGCGCCAGCTCGACCTGACCGTTGTAGAGCCGCACCCGCTCGGCGAAGTTCAGCCGGACGATGCCGACCACATCCTCCACCTCGAAGGAATGGCGCAGATGGCCGTAGCGCATGTGCCGCCCGCAGGCGAAATGCAGGTCGGCCTCCTGCAGGTGGAAGGTGGCGGCGGGGAAGCGGTGGAAATTGCCGACATGGTCATAGTGCAGATGCGTCAGCACCACGTCCTGCACCGTCTCTGCCTCGACACCCAGCAGCCGCAGCGCGTCGATCGGGTCGCGCAGGAAGGTGCGCTTGCGGCGCGCCGCCACCTCCGCGGTGAAGCCGGAGTCGACCACAATGCTGCGGTCCGCGCCGCGGATCAGCCACAGGAAATAGTCCATCGGCATCGGCCCGTCATGCGGATCGCCGCCGATGAAATGGTCGGACCGCATCGCGTCCCGCATGGCATAGCGGAGAGCGAACACCTCATAGGTCGGAAGCTCGGTCATGCAGCCCTCCTCATGCGCCCAGATAGGCTTCGCGAAGACTCTTGTCGGCCAGCAACTCTGCCCGTGCGCCGCGCATCACCACCTCGCCGGTGGAGAGCACGTAGCCGCGGTCACAGATCTCGATGGCCTCGATGGCGCGCTGCTCCACGATCAGCACGGTCAGCCCCTCCTCGCGATTCAGGCGCTGCACGGATTCGAAGATCGTGTCCACGATCGTCGGCGCGAGCCCCATGGAGGGCTCGTCCAGCATCAGCAGCCTTGGCCGCGAGGCAATGCCGCGCCCGATGGCCAGCATCTGCTGCTGCCCACCGGAGAGCGAGCCGGCAAGTTGCTGCCGCCGCTCCCGAAGCACGGGAAAGAGCGCGTAGCAGCGCTCCAGGCTGCGCCCCGCCTCGCGCGGATCGCGCAAAGCAACGGTGCCGAGTTGCAGGTTCTCCTCGACCGTGAGGTCGCCGAAGACCTGCCTTCCCTCCGGCACATGCGCAATGCCGAGATGCGGGCGCAGCGCCGGCGACAGGCGTTCGATCGGCTTTCCCTCCAGACGGATGCTGCCGGCGGCCAGCGGCACGACGCCGGAGATCGCCTTGAACAGCGTGGTCTTGCCGGCGCCGTTCGGGCCGATCACCGCCACCACCTCGCCCTGGTTCACCTGCAGCGAGACGTCGCGCAAGGCGACCAGCCCGCCATACCGCACCTCCACCCCGTCAAGCACCAGCATGTTCGACCCACCTCTTGCCCAGATAGGCCGAGACCACATCGGGGTCGCGCACCACGTCCCCGGGCAGGCCCGTGGCGAGGTTGCGGCCGCGATCCAGCACCACGAAGCGGGTCGCCAGCCGGACCATCGCGGTCATGGTGTGCTCGATGATCACCACCGTCATGCCCTCGGCTGCCAATCGCCGGATCTGGCGCATCATCACCTCGACATCCGCGCTGGAGAGGCCGGCGAAGCTCTCGTCCATCAGCACCAGCTTCGGGTTGGAGGCCAATGCGCGCGCCAGTTCCATCAGCCGCAACTCACGGTTGGTGAGTTGCGAGGCCGGCACCAGCGCGCGATCCGCCAGGCCGACGCGCTCCAGCATGGCGCGCGCCGTCTCCAGCGCAGCGTGATCGTCCCGGTGCGCACCGAAGGCGCCGACCACCACGTTCTCCAGCAAGGTGAGGCGCGGGAAGGCGCGCACAGTCTGGAAGGTGCGGGCGATGCCGAGCGCGCTGACCTCCTGCGGCGCCTTGCCGATCAGCTCGACGCCTTCGAGCTTCGCCGAACCGGAGGCGGCAGCGCGCACGATGCCGTTCAGCACGTTGAACAGCGTCGTCTTGCCGGCACCGTTCGGGCCGATGATGCCGAGGATCTCGCCGCGCCGCACTTCCAGCGACACGTCCGACAGCGCCTGCAGCCCCCCGAAGCGGACGGAGATGTCGCGCACAACGAGCAGCGGCTCTCCCGGTGCCTCATGGTAGTCGGGATGCGGCACTGCCGCGGCCTCGGGCGCCGCGGGCGCGTCAATCGTGTGCCCGCCCACCGCGGCGAAATGATCGCGCACCGCCCAGTAGATGCCCTGAGGACGGAACAGGATGACTGCCATGATGGCGATGCCGAAGATGACGCCCTGCATGCCCGGCAGCCGCGCGCCGAAGGTCGCGTTCAGCAGTTCGGCCGCCGGAACCAGGATAACGGCGCCGATCAGTGGCCCCCAGGCCGAGCCCAGCCCGCCGAACATGGAAACGATCAGCGCCTGCGCCGAGACCAGCATGCCGAAGGCCGAGCCGGGCGTGACCACCAGCACGATCACCGCATAGAGGCTGCCCGCCGCCGCCGCCATGCCCCCGGAAATGGCGATGGCGATGAGCTTGGTGCGCAGCGTCGCGATGCCCGCGCATTGGGCTGCCAGCTCATTCTGCCGGATGGCGAAGAGCTGCAGCCCCAGCCGCGTGCGCTCGATGCGCAGGCAGATAAAGAGGGCAATGCCGAGCACGCCGAGAATGATCAGCGGCATGATGCGCGGATCGGAGAACTGCATGTAGAGCAATGGCGACTCCCGTTGCAGCGGCAGTGCCACCTCATGCCAGCCGGCCCAGGTGAAGACCGGGATCAGCGCCAGCGGATAGGCCAGCATGGCCAGGCTGAAGTAATGTCCCTTCAGCCGGAAGGTGATGGCGCCGATCAGCACCGCGAGCACCGCCCCCACGGCGATGCCGAGGAGGCAGCCGATCCAGGGCGTCACGCCGTAATCGTGGTACAGGATCGCCACGGTATAGGCGCCACCGCCGAAGAAGGCGGCATGGCCGAAGCTGACCAGCCCGGCATAGCCGCCCAGGATATTCCAGGACAGGCCAAGGATGGCCCAGATGCCAACCAGGGAGATGATGAGCAACTCATAGCCGCTGGTGACGAAGACCGCCGCAGCGCCGCAAAGCAGCACCATGGCCAACACTGCGAGCTGGCGGCCGGAAGGGGCAAGAAACTGCATCACGCGCGCTCCACGCCCCGGCCGAACAGGCCCTGCGGCCGGATCAGCAGTACCGCCAGGAAGACGACGAAGACGGCCGTGTTCTGCAACTGCGGCGGCAGCACCAGCGTCGAGAGCTGCTGCACCAGCCCGATGAGCAGGCCACCGAGGAAGGCGCCGCCGACGCTGCCCATCCCGCCCAGCACGACTCCGGCATACATGATGATGACGAAGTCGAAACCCGTATAGGCCTGGAAGGGGTAGAAGGTGGCGACGCAGACGCCGGCAACCGCCGTCAGCGCGAGCCCGATGCCGAAGGCGGTGCGGAAGGCTCGGTCCACGTTGACGCCCATATAGAGCGCCGCAATCGGGTTGCTGGCGACGGCACGGAGCTGCCGACCAATGCCGGTGCGCGACATCAGCAGGACGGTCAGTACCACCGCCGCGACGGCCATCAGCGCCGAGAGGGCCCGGGCCTGATTGACGAAGAGCATCACGTCGCCTTCGGCGAACTCCAGTGTCCAGGAGCGGATCGCCGCATCATTGGGGATCGAAACCGGCGAGGAGCCGAAGAGCATCAGCCCGCCATTCTGCAGAACCAGCGAGAGGCCGAGCGTCAGGATGAGCTGGCCGGTATGGCCCGCATCCGCCGTGCCGATTGCACGGGCGCCGGATACCCGGCTGACCAGTGCCCAATGGGTGAGGGTTCCAAGCCCATAGAACAGCGCCGCCGCGACGCAGGCCACCAGCATCGCCACGGCGAAGGCCCAGGAACGGCCCGGCGCCAGCAGGGCGACGCCAGTGAGGCCGGCATACATCGCCAGCATCATGAACTCGCCCTGCGCGAAGTTGATCACCCGCATGATGCCGAAGATCAGCCCCAGCCCGGCGCACATCAGCCCATAGAGGCAGCCGAGCAGAAGACCGGCCGCGAGGATCTGCAGCAACGCCTCGATCTGACCCGCGAATGCCATGATCGCGCGGCCTTCTCAGCTCGGCCGCGGCCAGGAAAGCTCCGCTTCCGCGTCGGCTTCAGGCAGCACCGTCAACGGCTTTCCGTTCTTCCACTGAAACACGGCGGGAACGGGATTGGCGCGGCGCCCCGTCTTCTCGAACTTCAGGCGGTCGCCGAGGAACAGCTTCGCCGGCCCCTCGCTCGTGTCAGTCGCCAGCAGGGCCGTCATCAGCGCATCGCGATCGGCCTTGCCGGCGCGCTCCAGCGCATCCGCGATGAGCAGCACATGGCCGTAGTTGGACAGCGTGTCCTGGATCAGCCAGGGCTCCTTCGCCCGCTGCAGCAGATCCTGATTCAGCGCGGCCTGTTGCTTCGAGGTCCAGTTGCCGGCAACGCCGATGACGCCTTCCAGATAGTTCGCGCCCATGTTCTTCAGCATTTCCGGCGTGCCCCAGTTGGCCGAGGGGGCGATCACCGGCACCTTCCCCTGGCCGAGGCCGAATTCCGTCAGCGTTTGCAGCAGCAGGCGGGAATCGGAGGTGGCGGTGGTGCCGAGCAGCACCAGGTCCGGGCGGGCCCGGCGCAGGCGCTGGATCAGCGGCGTCGCATCCGAGAGCGGCACGCTGAAGTTCTCGTCCATCACGGTCTTAAGGCCGAGCTTCTCGAAGCCGCCCTTGCGCAGCGGCTCCATGTTGGCCTGATTGACCGCCGTGTCGTCGTTGATGCAGGCGATGGTGCTGGGCTTCTTGCCGGCCGACTTCCCGGCCAGCGCCAGCAGCGGCTCCAGCGCCGCCGGAATGATCTTGCTGGAGGGCGGCGAGGTGGCGATGACGTAGTGGAAGCCGCGCTCCGTGATGCTGTCGGCCCAGGAGAGCGTCACCCAGGGCAGCTTCGCGCGCTCCGTCACCTCGGTGGCCGCCAGGGTGAAGGACGAGGCCCAGGCACCCATGCCGGCGACCAGTTCGCGGTCCGCGACCAGGCGCTGCGCCGCCGCCGTCACTTGCTCGACATTGGCGCCCGCGTCGGCAATGGCGAGATCGAGCTTGGCACCGCCCAGTGCCTTGATGCCGCCCTTGCGGTTGATATCCTCGACCGCCAGCACGGCACCGAGGCGCTCCAGCTCGCCCTGCCGCGCGAAGGGACCGGAAAGCGGCGTCAGCAGCGCGAGCTTGATCACGCCTGTCTGTGCAGAGGCGGTGCCGTGAATGATGGCAGGCATGGCCAGGGCACCGCCTATCAGCCCGCGCCGCGTGAATGTCGTCATGGATGTCTTCCTCCGGACCGGGCTTGGCGCCGGCTTACGTGTTGAAGGGGTGCATCGTGCGTTGCCCTGCGGGCATCGAGATCCGCAGCCATGCCGCGGTCGGCAGAGAGGCGTGTTGGTCCAGTGCGAACGCCAACCAGCGGCCGGCGCTCAGCACATGGCTTCTTTTCGGCGGAATTACCTGAGGCTTGGATAAGCCTTACGCCAGGGCGTCGCGCTCTTGGCCTGGCTTGTTCCTAAGATCGCAGGACGCATCGGTGGCCAGCGCTCCAACCAGGCGGCCTGCTCGGACATGGCGCTTCCCTCCCTTGATTGTGGAAAGCCTAGCCCTGCCAGTTTCGGACCGTCAATATGACAATTTCGGCTCCGCACCAGAGGTATCGATCCTCAGAAGGGAACACATCGCAGCCGAAATCAGGGAGTTATGACACCTATCCTGATTCCGGCACGCATTCATTTCAGGCCGTCGGACAGATTGTCCTACTATCCGATGCGGTCCAGACGGAGAGGGGTGCTGGAAACCAACGTTTGCCGCAACGCCAGCAAGCGTAATGCGACGCGGGCAGCTTCACCCCCGGTACCGCACTTGCGCGCGGGCAGAACCTGAAAGGTCCGGCGGCATGACGTTGAAGCCGTCGGCGCCCTCGCCCCCGAACCACGCCTGCATGCGGCTGGTGATCTCCTCGGCGCTGCCCACCACCATGTGGTGCCCGCGCGAGATGGCGACCCGCTCGTAGAGCTGGCGGATCCGTCAGGTTTTCACGCCATGCCAAGGTCAGCCATGACCCTCAGCCGCGCTTTGCCAAGATTTGTATCCGGCAGCGGGGTGCAGCAGCTTCGACAGCGCCGCCACTCGGTCCTCTGCCTCCGCCCGCGTGCGACCGACCACGGAGAAGAGCCCGGGCAAGACCGTGGTGACCGCGGGGTCCCGCCTCTGCGGGGCGATAGTGGCGGAGCGGAAGCGCGGCCTTCATCAGGGCCGCGCACTGCTCCGCCTCGGCTTATGGCGCCGGCTGGACCGATCGCGCCAGTGTCTGCTCATCGGCGCGCGCCTCGTAGGTCAAGCCCTGCCGCGTGGCCCAGGTATTCTGCAGCAGGAAGAGCGGCAGGATACCCAGTTCCCGCGCCTCCAGCGCCACCGCCTCCCGCAACACCTTCTCCCGCTCGGCGTCGTCGAGGATGGTGATGGCGCGGCCGGTCAGCGCGTCCAGCTCCGGGTTGCTGTAGCGGCTGAAGTTGGGCGAGCCCCAGCCCGTCTTGCGGTCGAAGGTGCCGACAACGTTACGCAGCAGGTAGCTGGCCTCACCGCTCGGACTGCCCCAACCGCCGAGGCGGAAGGCGAATTCCTGGTTCCGTCCGCGCGTCAGGTAGGTGGCCCAGGGCAGCGCCTCCACCTCGGTCCGGACGCCGATGCGCGTCCAGAACTGCGCGACCGCCTGTGCGGTCTTGGCGTCGCCGGGGTAGCGGTCGTTCGGCGTGGACAGGGTCAGGCGGAAGCCATCCGGGAAGCCCGCCTCCGCCAGCAGGCGCTTCGCCGCGGCAGAATCCGGCTGGGTGACCGGCACCTCGGGATTGTAGGAATAGGCCCCCTCCGGCAGCCACTGGCCCGTGGGGATGGCGGTACCCTCCATCACCCGCGCGGCCAGCGCCTGACGATCAATGGCGAGGTCCAGCGCACGGCGCACACGCCGGTCCAGGAAGGGGTTCTTCTCCAGCGGCCGGCCCTGGCTGTCCGTGACGGTCGGCACCGCCCCCTGGCGCGAGAAATCGGCCTGCAGATAGATCAGCCGCACGCCAGGCGTCTCGCTGATGCGCAGCCTCGCCTCCCGCCGCAGGCGGGCAACGTCATTGGCCGGCACTTGGTCAATCACGTCCACATCGCCCGCCAGCACCGCGGCCACGCGAGAGCCGTCATTCGGCAGGAAGCGGTAATCGACGCGCGCCCAGGGCTCGCGGCCAGCCCAGTAAGCATCGTTGCGGACGAACTCCGCCCCCTGTCCCGACCGGAAGGAGACAAGCCGGTAAGGTCCGGTGCCAATCGCCGCCTTGCCGCTGTTGAACCGCTCGGTCTGTGCGCCTTCGGCCGCGTGGCGGGCAATGATCTGCACATTCGCGAAGTCATTCGGCAGCAGTGGCGTAGGCCGGTCGGTATGCAGGCGGATGGTGTGCGCGTCCACCACCTCCACGCGCTGGATCGGCCGCACCGCATAGGAGAAGCCCGCTCCTGAGGGGATGGTCGGCACGCGGGCGATTGTGAAGGCCACATCATCGGCCGTGAAGGGCTTGCCGTCATGCCAGGCAACACCCTCGCGCAGCCGGAACTCCCAAACCGTGTCGGAGACTGCGTGCCAGCTTGTGGCGAGTGCGGGCTGCAGGCGCAGCTTTGCGTCACGCGCCACCAGCGTCTCGAAGATGTGCCCAGTCAAGGCGAAGTTCGAGGTGGTGTTGGTGATGTGCGGGTCCACCGAGCCCACGGGGTTGGCGGCGCCAATCGTCAGGTCCTGCGCGGAAGCCATGCAAGGGAAGCCCGCCATGGCCAGCAGGAAGAAGCACGTGGCTGCGCGAGGGCGGGTCGGGACGAGAGGGCAGCGTGGCATGGTACGGTTCCACGATCAGGAGGCCAGGAAAAATTCACGAAATTGAATCGCCAATAGCGGGCAGGCCACTATCCCCCTGTCTGGAGAAAGGCACAACCCGGATTGGCCGCTGGGCGAGCTTCTCCCTGAGACTTTCCGAACGGCTACGCCTGCCGCCCGACCGATAGCCGAGTAGAAGAAAACCACATTGACTTGCGCAGGATCGTGGAAACTAATGATTACACCATTTATCACGATCGAATTTCGCTATTATGCTGCACATCCTGATACCGCGCGGCGATCCTCTTCCCCGCGGCCGCTTCCTGACTGCGCCATGCGCCGCAGGACTGGCCGCCCCACTCGCTGGCTTCACCAAGCTTAGCCCGGAGCGCCGTGCCTTCAGGGCCTTCCTCGCGCAGCAAGGCCGCGACCTGCCCCTCATGGCCGGCCGCAACCCCTGCAGGACGGGCTTGGCGGCAAGATGACCTTGGCGTGGAGCGCCAGCGCCGTCGGCATCTCGCCCAGCACGGCACTAAGGTGGAACCGGCCGGCATCGGCGAGGCTCGCAGGCTCGCCATCGGTCCTGCCAACGCCACGCGCAGCCAGCTTTCGCCGGAGGAGCAGGCGCTGGTGGGAGCGACACCCGGCCATTTCCGCCTTTCCATCGGCCTTGAGCATCCGGACGACATCCTGACCGACCTGGCACACGGCCTTGCCGCTGCCAGCGCCGTGGCGAAGACAGCCTGATCCACCGCTCTGATGAAACTGCACAAGCGAGGAAGCCACGCCATGCCCACCACCACCGAGGCGCAGACCCTGACCAGCAGGGCGCGCCTGCCCTTGCTCGACATCAGCCGTCTGGAGGGAGATGCCGCCGGACGCGCAGCCTTCCTGGAGGAGTTGCGTCAGGCCGCGCGCGACGTGGGCTTCTTCTATCTCACCGGGCACGGCGTGCCGGCGCAACTGGAGGCGCAGGTGCGCGACGTCTCGCGCCGCTTCTTCGCCCTGCCGGAAGCGGAGAAGCTGAAGGTTCAAATGATCCATTCGCCGCATTTCCGCGGCTACAACCGTGCCGGGTTGGAACTGACGCGCGGCAAGCCCGACTGGCGCGAGCAATTCGACATCCATGCGGAGCGGGAGCCCCTGCCCCAGGGCCCCGGGACACCGCGCTGGACCCGCCTGCAGGGGCCCAACCTCTGGCCCGATGCGGCACTGCAGGAATTGCGGCCGGTGCTGCTGGAATGGCAGGCGCGGCTGACCGAGGTTGCCATCCGCCTGGTGCGCGCCTTCACCGAGGCCCTAGTCGGCGATCCCGATGCGCTGGAGCCGATCTATGCTGGCTCGCCCAACCAGACCATGAAGATCATCCGCTATCCCGGACGCACCTCCGGGGAACCGGATCAGGGCGTCGGCGCGCACAAGGACAGCGGCCTGCTCACCTTCGTGCTGCAGGACGAGATCGGCGGGCTTCAGGTGGAGCGGGAGGGCGAATGGGTGGATGCGGTTCCCCTGCCCGGCACCTTCGTCGTCAATATCGGCGAACTGCTCGAACTGGCCTCGAACGGCTACCTCAAGGCCACGGTGCATCGCGTCGTCAGCCCCCCGGCGGGGCGCGACCGCTTCTCCATCGCCTTCTTTCTGGGCGCCCGGCTGGATGCCACCGTGCCGCTGCTCGACCTGCCGCCAGCCCTGGCAGCCGAGGCGAAAGGCCCGGCGAGCGATCCGGAGAACCCGCTCTTCCGCAATGTTGGCGCCAACTATCTGAAAGGGCGCCTGCGCTCGCATCCCGACGTCGCGCAGCGCTACCACGCCGATCTCCTCGCCTGAGGCAGGGTTGCTGGGAGGCGCGATGTTCAACGCCCCGGCTTCGGCCGGGGCGCTGTTCAAGCAGGATGGGTGCGCCACCACAGCCGCGCCGGGCGGGCAGTCAGCGCGAGGTGACGGCTCCGCTTGTGCCCGCCCTCCAGGCCACGCAGGATCACCTGCTCAGAAAGAGGGGAAAGTCCGATGGCCGCGCAGATCGACTACTACGTTTCACTCAATTCGCCCTGGACGCATCTCGGCGCGGCCCGGTTGGAGGCCCTCGTCGCGCGCCATGCAGCCACGCTGCGCATCTACCCCGTGGATTTCTCGACCATTTTCCCGGCCTCCGGCGGGCTCCCCCTGCCCAAGCGCTCGCCGCAGCGCCAGGCCTACCGGCTGATGGAACTGCGGCGCTGGCGCGAACGGCTGGGCGTGCCGATCCACCTGCAGCCCAAGTTCTTCCCGGCGCGCGAGGCCTTGCCGGCCCATGCGGTGATCGCCGTGCGGGAAAGCTTCGGCGACGCCCCGGCGATCGCCCTGGCGCACGCCATCCTGAAGGCGCTTTGGGAGCAGGAGCGCGACACCGGCGACGCCGCGACGCTGGCCGAGCTTGCCGCCGGCGTCGGGCTGGATGGCGGCACGGTGCTGCGCCTGGCCGAGGAGCCGCGCTGGGCCGAGCGGCGCACGACGGACACGCAGATGGCGCTGGAGCGCGGCGTCTTCGGTGCGCCCAGCTACGTGCTGGACGGCGAAATCTACTGGGGCCAGGACCGGCTGGACTTCCTGGAGCAGGCACTCGGCCGCTGATGCGCCGAGCGCCGCCCCCCTCACCTCGCCGGACGGATCACAGCGCGTCCCAGCAGGCGCGTGACAGCCTGCCGACCGTGGCGAAGGCAGCCGCATAGCCGGGCAGCCCGTCGGGCATCGTCTCCGGGACCCGGTCGGTATAGGCGGTCAGGATGTAGAGCGGACGGCCGTCGCGGAACACGATGCCGGCGTCCATCCGCCCCCGCCGGCCACGGCCCGTCTTGTGCGCCACCTTGGTCCCGTAGGGCAGCAAGGAAGGGATGAGCTGGCGCAACAGCTGCCAGCTCAGGATGTCCATCGCAAGCCGGCAAAGCGCGGGGCTGACGCCGAGGCGGGCGGCTGCACGTTCGTCCTCCATCCCGCGCAGGATCAGGTCCAGCAGCAGGCCCTGGTCCGCCGCGGTGGTTGTCGCGACCGCCTCTGCCGGATGGTCGAAGTCAAGCCCGAGGCGGGGGATCTTGCCCCGGTGCACGCTGCCCCGCATGCCGATCTCGCGGCAATAGGCGTTGAGCTCCGCCTCATCGAGTCGTTCCAGCAGGATCTGCGTGCAGACATTGTCACTGGTGATGATCATGTTCACCACCGCATCGCGGAGCGGGATCGTGCAGCCGGCGGTCATGTAGCGGTAGGTGCCGGAGGCGACGTCCTTCTTCAGCCGCTCCTCGATCAGGACGGGCTCGGCGAGATCAAGCCGCCCTTCATGAACCGCCTTGAAAACCGCCATCATGATGGAGGTCTTGCGCGTGCTCGCGGAGGGCAGGACGTCATGCCCGCCGCGATGCGCCTCCCGCCCGGTGGCGAGGTCCTTGAGGTACCATGCCGTGTCGAAGGGCTGCGCATCGCAGATCGCGTTGAGCCGGCCTGTCAGTTCATCCATGGGCATTCCCCTTTCCATCCTGCTCCCGCCATGCGCGGGCGCCATTGGCCGCCCGGGAGGACTGCCCGGACGGCGCTTGCCGCTATCGCTTCGCGGCGGTCTCGGCGGGGCGCACATCCTGCGCGCGCGTCCGCTCATCCATGCGGGCCTCGAAACGCAGGCCCGGGCGCATGGCCCAGATGTTGCGCTGGAAGTGTATAGGCAGAATCGCCACATCCTTCATTGCGATCCGCGTCGCCTCCCGCATCAGGTCCTCGCGGCGCTCCTCGTCGAGCTCATGCAGCGCGGCGAGGACCTTCTCATCGAAGGCCGGATTGGAGTAGCGGGCGCGGTTCACGGCACCCATCCCCCGGCTGCGGTCGAAGGTCCCCATCGTTGCCAGCAGGCCCGTCCCGGCCTCGCCGGTCGAACTGCCCCAGGAGACCAGGAAGGCGGAGAACTCCTGGCGCGATGCCTTGCCGATGAAGCTGGCATAGGGCGCGACATCCACCGCGGTGGGCACGCCGATGCGCGTCCACATCTGTGCCACCGCCTGTACGATGCGGGCGTCATTCTGGTAGCGGTCGTTCGGCCCGTGCAGGGTGATGCGGAAGCCCTTGGGATAGCCCGCCTCCGCCAGCAGGCGCTTGGCCTCCTCAAGCTGCACCGCCGGCACCGGGATGTCCGGCGTGTAGCCGGAGGTGCCAGGGGGCATGAACTGCCCGGTGGGGGTGGCAATGCCCTCCATGACGCGGGAGGCAATCGCCTGGCGATCCACGGCCAGCGAAAGGGCCTGCCGAACCCGCTGGTCGCGCAGCGGGTTGCGGTCCAGCTTCTCGCCGCTCGGGCCGGTGACGAAGGGCGTGCCATCGGTGCGGAGATGATCGAAGGAGAGATAGACCAATCGCAGCGAGTCGATCGCGGCAAGCTTGACGCGCTCGTTGTGCCGCAGCCGTTCGACGTCGGTGGTGGGAACGGTGTCGATGACGTCGATGTCGCCCGCCAGCAGCGCGGCCGTGCGCGCGGCGTCGTTGGTCATCATGCGGTACTCGACCCGGCTCCAGGCCGGCTTCTCGCCCCAGTAGGCGTCATTGCGGGCCAGTACGACCAGGCTGCCCGGACGGTGCTCCACGACCTTGAAGGGCCCTGTGCCGATGGCGAGGCGCCCGCTGTTGAAGTCCTCCGTTGAGGCGCCCTCATGCGTCTGGCGGTCGAGCATCATGACCTGCGCCAGCTTGACCGGCACCAGTGGCGCGGGGCCGTCGGTGTGCATGCGGACCGTCAACGGGTCCACCACCTCGACCGAACGGATTCCCTGGGTATAGGCGGTGAAGAGGCCCGGGCTATTGGGGACGTTCGGCACCCGCTCCAGCGTGAAGGCCACGTCGTCGGCGGTGAAGTCGGAGCCGTTCTGGAACTTCACGCCGGGGCGCAGGCGAAACTCCCAGATGTCCTCGCCGACGGGCCGCCAGCTCTCGGCCAGCCCTGGTCGCGGACGGCCATTGGGGTCCGTCTGCACCAGCGTGTCGAAGACCTGCTGCCCAAAGCCCGTATTGGGCGAAATGTTGTGGAAATGCGGGTCGAGCGAGGTGACCTGCGAGCCCACCCCCATGCGCAGCGTGCCGCCTTCCTGGCTCCGCGCCGATGGCGCGAAGGCCAGGACCGGCGCGGCCGCGACCAGCGCGGCCCGCACCGTGTTGTGCAGGATCTTTTTCTTTCGCACGCTTTCCTCCCTTTCCTTGCTTGAAGCTCAGGTGAGCACGTAGGCAGCTCCGCTTCTCTCGCAGATCCCGCGGACATGCCGGTCCAGCGCCTCCGGAATGGGAATGCCGTTCTCCAGCCGCTCGGCGCGCGCCTGCTCCTCCGGATCGCCCGCGACCAGCACGGGCCTGGATGGATCGGCCGGCTTCAGGGCGTGCAGCTCGTCGATGACGTCGTCCAGGTCAGCCTGGAACTCACCGTCGTCGCGGAACAGCTTCGGGTCGATGGCCATGAAGAAATGGCCGAGGTCGTCGGGATCGCCCGGCTTCTGCGTGCGATTGCGGATCGGCGAGAAGGAGCCGCCCACCAGGGTGGCACCGAGGATGTGCACCATCATCGCGAGGCCGTAGCCCTTGTGGCCACCGGTCTCCAGCAGGCCGCCCAGCGGCGTCAGGCCGCCCTCCTGCCGCTCGTGCAGGATCTTCTGCCCCTCCGCCGCGTCGGTGACGCTGCGGCCCGTGCCATCCACCACCCAGCCTGGGGGCATCGGCTTCTCGTTGAGGTCGTAGACCTTCACCTTGCCGGCGGCGATCGTCGTCGTCGCCATGTCCAGCACGAAGGGCCGGTTGCGGCCCGCCGGGGCGGCGAAGGCGAGCGGGTTGGTACCCAGGATCGGCATCGCGCCGCCCGGCGGCACCATGAAGACGCCCCGCGTGCCCGTCGCGACCATGCCAAGCATGTCGCGCTGCGCGGCGATGCGCGCATAGACACCAGCAGCGCCGAAGTGGTGCGAGTTGCGCACGCCCACGCAGGCGATGCCGGTCTGCTGCGCCTTGTCCACGGCGAGGTTCATCGCCATGGCGGAGACGGGGTGGCCGAGCCCGGCCATGGCATCCAGCAGCGCGAAGGACGGACCTTCGCGCACCACGCGCGGCTTTACGCGCAGTTGCAGCCGGCCTTCCCGCAGCCCGCGCTCGTAAATCATCAGCATGGAGATGCCGTGGGAGTCGACACCGAACAGGTCGGTCTCGACCATCAGCTCCGCGGTCGTCGTGGCCATCCCCTCCTCCATGCCCCAGGCGAGCAGGATGTTGAGGATCTGCTGGCGGACCTTCCCGGCCGAGACCTTCATGCCCCGGCGCTCCCGCCACGGGCCGCGAAGGGTGCGCGCGCCACGTGGGGCACGACCTGTGTTCCGCGCATCTTAGCGCTCCTCTGCAATGAAGGGGTTGCGCAGCGTGCCGATGCCGGAGATCTCCACCTCGACGACATCGCCGGCCTTGAGGTCCGGGGAGGTGCCGTCGGTGCCCATCCAGATGACGTCACCGGGGTGGAGGGTGATGTAGCGCGTCATCGTGCTGATGAAGGTGGGGATGTCGAACAGCATGCTGTTGGTGCGGTAGTGGGTGGTCACCTGGCCGTTCAGCCGCACCGTGGTCTCCGCCGCATCGAGGTCCAGCTCGGTCTCGATCCAGGGTCCCATCGGCTTGAAGGTGTCGGTGTTCTTGGAGCGCCAGAAGGTGCGGTCGGAGCGCTGCCAGGTCCGCTCGCTGACGTCGTTCCCGATGGTGTAGCCGAGCACGCAGGACATCGCGTCCTCCTTGCTCAGGTGCTTGGCCTTGCGGCCGATCACCACCGCGATCTCGCCCTCGTAATGCACCTTCTCCGTGGCGTCGGCGGGGATCACCACGGGCTCGTCATGCGCGATCAGGGCATTCACCGCGCGGTATCCCATGTCGGGCTTGGTCGGGATCTGTGGCGTCTCGCCGCGCCGGGTCGCACCTTCCTTGACGTGCTCGACGTAGTTCAGCCCGGCCGCGTAGAAGGTGCGCGGCAGGAAGGGGATCTCGATCTTCACCCGGGCCAGGTCGTGCACCTGGCCCGTCGCCTCGTATTCCCCGAAGGGGCCGCCGCGCACCTCGCGGATGCGGTCGCCCTCCAGGATGCCGTAGGCGGTCTTCCCCCCGGCCGTGAAGTTGATCCAGCGCATTGCCTGTCCTTTCCTCCGTGCCCCGAAGGGCGCGCCTTCTGCCCGCGCAGCGCCGGGGCCGGCGCGGGCTCACCGCAGCCCGAAGCCCATGGCCTGCAGCACCTCCCGCATCCGGTCGCGCCCGTGCAGCGCGGCGGCCGTGCCGGCACGGGCAAGCACGCGCGGGGTCCACTGCGTCTCCGCCATGCCCTGACGCCGCGAGAAGGCCGCCAGCGTCTCGTCGTAGCGGGCAATCGTCTCTGCCTCCGCCGCCGTGCCGTAGCCCTCCCGGTGCAGGACCAGGGATCGCGGCAGGCGCGGCTTCACCTCGGTCGGCACCGCCGGATCGGGGTGCCCGACGCAGAGGCCGAAGGCGGCCATGCAGTTCGGCGGCAGGCCAAGCTCCGCGGCCACCTCCAGGGGGCGGTTCCGCATGCCGCCGATGTAGACGGTGCCCAGCCCCAGCGCCTCAGCCGCAACGGCGGCATTCTGCGCGGCCAGGGCGGCATCGATCAGCGCCACCATGAAGAGTTCGAGGTGGCGCAGCCCTTCCATCGGCGCGTCCTTGGCGACGCCCAGCCGCTCCAGCCGCGACAGGTCAGCCAGGAAGACGAGCAGCAGTGGGCAGCCCTCGACGGCGCGCGGCGTTCCCGCGAGGCGCGCGAGCCGCTGCTTGCGCGCCTGATCCTCCACCGCGACGACGCTCCAGGTCTGCAGGTTCGAGGAAGTGGGCGCCGACTGCGCCGACGCCACCAGGGTCTCCAGCGTGCCCGGCGCGAGCGCCTGCGGGGAGAAGGCGCGGACCGAGCGGTGGGCAAGCAGGCCGAGGATCGCCTCGTTCGACGGCCCATCGCCGACAGGCTCCTCGCCGTAGCGCATCGCCAGCAGATCCTTGAAGGGGTCGCCCCTGTTCGCCGCGTCCGGCATCACGCGGCGCCCCCGGCCAGGGCGGAGGCGGCGTCCCGGCGGGTGGCGAAGCGTGTGGCCACGGCGGGGTTCACCAAGTGCGGCGGCAGACAGCCGGCCGCCGCAGCCGCAAAGGCCTCCGCCGCCATGCGCCCGGCGCGCTCCCGGCTTTCCGCGGTTACGCCGGCAGGATGGGGCGTTGCCACAACCGTGGGATCGGCGAGCAGCGGATGATCCCGCGGCGACGACTCGCGCTCCCCCACGTCGAGCCCCGCGCCGGCGTGCTGCCCAGCTTCCAGGGCCGCGAGCAGCGTCGCCTCAGACTGGTCGAGCGGAATGCGCAGCACCTCCACCTCCGGATGCTGCGCGGCGGTGACCAGGAAGGACTGGTGCATGGGCCCATCGAGATAGCCGACCCGGAAGCGTGTCGCGTCCATCCTTTCCTCCCCGGCCTAGCTCAGGCTGATGCCGGTGCGCCGGGCGATCTCGGTGACCGCCTGGGCCTCGCGGGCCACCATGGCGCCGAGATCGGCAGGGGAGCCGGTGCTCACCTCCAGCCCTTGCGCCGCCAGGGTCTCCTGGAAGTCGTGCTCCGCGCCGAGGCCGCGGAGGGCCGTGTTCAGACGTGACACCGCCGCCGCCGGAGTACCGGCCGGCGCAAAGAGACCCTGCCAGGTGGTGTAGGCGTAGCCGCGGACCCCGGCCTCGGCCACCGTGGGCGCATCGGGCGCCGCAGGCGAGCGATGCGCCCCGGTGGTGGCGAGCAGGCGCAGGCGGCCTTCGCGGATATGGTCCATGATGCCGAAGAGCGAGGTGAACATCAGGTCCACGCGCCCGCCTAGCAGATCGTTGAGCGCCGGCCCGGCGCCGCGATAGGGCACGTGCACCAATTCCACACCCGCCTGCAGGCCGAACAGCTCGCCGGCCAGGTGTTGGCCGGAGCCGTTGCCCGAAGAGGCGAAGTTCAGCGTGCCAGGCGCGGATTTCGCCAGGGCTACGAGTTCATCGACCGAGCCGGCCTTCAGGCCCGACCGGATGACGAGGCCCAGCGGCTGAACCGCTACCAGCCCGACCGGCGCGAAGTCGCGCAGCGGATCGTAGGGCGGGGGCGCGCGCAGCACGGCCGAGTTCACGAAGGCATTGGTGCCGTAGAGCAGGATCTGCCCATCCGCCTCCGCGCGCTGGACAAGTTGCGTGCCGATCAGCGTGCCGCCGCCGCCGCGGTTCTCGACCGCCACGGGCTGCCCGAGCGCCGGCGAGATCCCGCGTGCCACGACGCGGGCGACAAGATCGGTCGCCCCGCCAGGCGCATAAGCGACAACGAGCTCGACCGGCCGTGTGGGATACCCCTGGGCCCTCACCTTGCAGGGCACGAGGCCAAGGGTCGTTGCAGAAACGCAGGCCAGCAGCAGGGGGCGCCGGCGGGCTACCGGAGTGGACATGGACGGAACTGACAAGAGGCAGCTTCTCCCCCGGGCATCGCCATTTGTGGTGCCCTGCTTTTCTTGGACGTAAGAACTTTTCCCGATATGACATGGAAACGTCAATTCCCACTTTGTAAGATTTCATTGGATAAATTCCGCAGGAGGATGGGCGCACCAAGAAGCAAGGCGCAGGAAGGGCCGGGCGGCCTGTTGCCATTTCCGATGGTTTCGGCGATCTCGGCGGGATGACTCCCCCGCGACAGGACGCGCCTCAGTCAGATCAGGACCGCCCGCCCGACATCATGGCCAGCACCAGCGAGGATCAGGAGGAGGTGGCCACGCCTGCTGCACGGGGCGATGGCAGCATCGGTCGCATCTTCGACATCCTGGACCTATTCTCGGTCGATCTGCCGGTGCTGCGCGTGGAGGATGTCCTGGAGCGGCTCGGCTACACCAAGTCGACCGCCTACCGCTATCTGCGGACGCTCTGCGACGTGGGGCTGCTCGCCCAGGCTGGCAACGGCTTCTATTCGCTAGGGCCGCGGGTGATCGAGCTTGACCGCATGATGCATCTCACCGATCCGCTTCTGCAGGCCGGTCAGCGCATCATGCCAGGGCTGAGCAGCGCCCTGCCGAACAGCATCGTGCTGCTCTCGAGCCTGTACCGGGACAGGGTCCTCTGCGTGCACAAGGAAGGGCCCGAGCGGATCCAGGCCGGGAGCCAGTCCATTCAGATCCTCCGCGCGCGGGGCCTGCCATTGCCGCTCTTCCGGGGCGCCGCCTCCCTGGTGATCCTCGCTTCCCTTCCGGCCTACCGGATCCGCTCGCTTTATCTGCTTCGCCAAGCGGAGATCGTGGCGGCCGGCCTCGGCCCCGACTGGCGTGAGTTCCGGGGCGCGCTCGCCCGTCTGCGCCGGAAGGGACACATGACGACGGTCGGGCAGTTCAATCCGTCGCTGGCAGCGATCGCCGTCCCCGTGCTGTCACGCGACCGCTCGCAGGTGCGGGGCAGCCTCACGCGCGTCATGGCGCGGGGCGACTACAACGCCGCCATCGAGGCGGATCTGGTCGCCGATCTTCAATCCGCCGCCACCCAGATTGCCGCGCAGCTACCTTGATGGGCGAAAGACTTACCCTCCAAAGACTCGGGCGGAGCCCCGCTCCACCACAAGCCACTCTTCGCCCTCCAGGCGAAGGCGGTCACGGGACCGGCTGATCGAGAGCGGCGCGCCGAGCGGCGCGGGACCCTCGGCACCCGGCCCGGCATCGTGGCGATAGACCAGGGAATGGAAGCGGGCCTCGGCGGTGGTCTCGTCGAATAGGTCGATGACGAGGTTCTGCACGAGATGCGCGGTAATCCGCCCTGCGGGACGCTCGGCAAGCGCCGCGGCCACCTCCTCCGGACCCCGCAGGTGCTTGCCCTGTCTGTGCCAGACACCCTCTGGAGCCATCGCCGCCGCAACGGCAGCGAAGTCGCCCGCGTCCAGCGCGCTGTAGAAGCGCAATACCGCCTGCTGGCAACCCAGGATCAGGGCCGCCTTCCGGGACTCGTCCATCGAGCCTGGCCTCCATGGTCATTGCGTTATGCTAAAGGCGGCGCCGGGGAACCCTCCCCTGGCGCCGCGTCGGACACCTGGGCGTCAGGCCGCGGCGGCCAGCGCTCCCTGGACGAACTCCGGCTTGAAGATGAGGTCCGCCATCACCTGGCAGCGCTTCATGAAGCGGAGCTCGTCCGGCCGGTAGTCGGGGATGGCGTTGTGCAGCGTGCCGATGTGATCCCACATCAGGACGTCCTGCTCCGTCCAACGGTGCGTGTACTGATACTTGGGCTGCAGCTGGTGCTCGAACAGATGCGCGAGCACGGCATCGCTCTCGGCTTCCGGCAGCTCGTTGATGCGGATCGCGTAGCCGGGATTGCAGTACAGCACCTTGCGCCCGGTGATCGGGTGGGTCAGGAAGACCGGATGGACCGAGGGCGGACGCTTCGCCCGCTGCTCCGGGGTCAGCGCCGGCCGGTGGCTGCCGGGCTGGTTGCGCATGTTCTCCCAGAACTTGTTGAAGTCATGCGTCGCGGTCGCGTCCTTCAGGCGGATCTTGAGGTCGTCTGACAGATCCTCGTAGGCCGCATGCATGTCGGCGAAGACCGTGGCACCAAGCGCCTTGCCGTCGCGGCGGGGCACCTTCAGGGCATAGAGGACGTTCGTGAAGCCGACCGTCTGGTTATAGGACATGTCGGTGTGCCAGTCCTGGCCGGCATCGGCGAGGCCGATCGGCTTCCCGTTCTCGACGATGTTCGAGAGATAGCCGACCTCAGGACAGTCGGGATCGAGGAAGGTGCCCGTCACCGAGGTCTGCAACCGCCCGAAGCGCTCCGAGAACGCCTTCAGTTGTTGCGACGTCAGGTTCTGCTGGGGAAAGCGGAGCACGCCATGCTCCCCCAGCGCGCGCAGAACCTCGGCAAATTGCTGGTCGTCGAGCGGCCGGGACAAATCGAGTTCGAGCACATCCGCGCCCAGGATCTCGCCCGTGGGTTTGATTTTCATCGCTTCCTCCTCGCCTGAGCAGGTGCAGCCCACAACGCTGGACGAAAGCCCGCACGGGCGCGGCACCTGCCGCCGCAAAATCCATGGCATCATTGGGGAAAACGGTCAATTCCCAATATATGGCAATAGATCCCGATTTGCATGACAGTTCGCCTTCTCAGGGGCGGCCCTGTCCCGTCCTTCGCCCGCAGACACGGTCAGGGAGCGCAGCCGCGGTTCCGCCGCTTGGCAGCAGTCCGAAACCGGCGCGCAACAGCGTGCCCCGTTTCTGAAAGGGAGGGAGGGTTGCTCCGAGCGTCCTGGTCCGCGGCCGGAGCATGCCCGGCCCACCGCGCTCTCCCTGGAGCAGGTGCGCAGAGCCTGGGCCGGGGACATAGCGACTTCCTTCAGAAGGCTTCCGATAGCTGCCCAGCAGAACCTCCACCACCGGAGCCGTCAGTGTGCTGACGATGCACGTCATGACGATGTACGAGGGAGCTCGGTGGAAGGCAGCCACAGACCACGATCTGCGTCACCACGGCAGCGTTGTACGGCAGACTGCCCAAGGTGCCGGCGCCGGTCACCCACCAGCGCCAGCGCTGCCAATGGCGCCAGCGGACCGCCTGCCGTCCGTTCCGCCACCGCCGGGGCTCCTCTCCGCTGCCGAAGTCCTCGCCGGCATGCCACGCCGCCGCCTGGGCCCAGCGGAGCCACCACAGCCGACACCAACCATGATGACCAACGTGACTAGGCTGAGGCCCGGCACGGCAAAGGGGGGGTACCGAAGAAGGGCATCGGGATGGCGTTCTGGGTTACCAGGACCCCTGGCATGACCGGCAGGGTGAAGCGGGAGGCGCCGGGTGCACCGCCACCTCGCAGGACGAGATCGATGAGGATCTCTTTCCGTCAAGTCGCCTTGAAGGCCTTCGCTGCGTCCATGGATGCCCACCGTGCCACTGCTGAGTCGCAGAACGCGCGCGATGACTTCGAAAGCTCCAGGTCACGGTTGTCCTCCTTGGCGCATTCGCTTGGGGACATCACGAAAGCCATGGAAGCTTCTGCGGAGAACTCTCG